>SAMEA3663039__coassemble_125_pt1 | contig 40842 bp, 52 predicted proteins | sample SAMEA3663039__metabat2_low_PE_029 | metagenome-assembled genome bin SAMEA3663039 (sample SAMEA3663039) | pig gut metagenome | biome: pig gut; feature: pig-associated habitat; material: faeces | place: France | collected 2012
GAGGTGTCCACCGGACACCCGCACCCTCGACGCTCCAAGCAACAAAAAAGGAGGGCTATTTGCCCTCCTGCATAAATAATGATTTATTTATTAAGATTTTTAAGATACTGCTCCTTAATCAGCAAATAGCTTTCCTCGCTTATATCGTGCTCAATCTTGCAGGAATCGCGGTATGCCGTTTCCTCGGAGGTGCCGAGCTGCATTAAAAAGCCTGCTATAACATTGTGTCGTTCATATATCTTTTCGGCAATTTCTCTGCCCTTATCAGTTAAAGAAATATTGCCGCTGTTATCAACCGAAATATAATTCTCTTCGCGCAGGTTTTTCATATAAACAGAAACAGACGGCTTTGAAAAGCCCATTTCATTGCTTATGTCAATGCTTCTGCAATAGCCCTTTCTGTTGTGAATAATCAAAATTGTTTCAAGATAGTTTTCTGCGCTTTCCTTTATTTTCATAATCTCACCCCGTTTTTTATATATTATCACAAACAGAATGAAAATTCAATTATAAAAGCGGAGTGATTTTTTTAAAATAAAACTCTGAAATTAAAGCTTTGTGAGCAATGCGGGCAGGTTGCCTTGTGCTTGCCCTTAACCCTTTTCATTCTTAAAACCGCCTTGCAGTTAGGGCATTTTCTGAATATGTGCGTTTTTCTGAATTTCCATCTGTTTTGCAAAAGCTGAAATCTCTTTTTAATTCTTCCCGTGAATTGAAGCCACTTGTAGTTTTCAGCCCTGCGCTTTTGAGTGTTTTTAGAGAAAACACGGAAAAAGGTGAATATAAGAATTGCAGTTGATGCGGCAAATAAAATGTAATAAACGGTTGTGTTTGTTAATCTGCCGATAATCATTGAAAGTATTGCACAAATGAAATATATCCAAATCAGTGCTCTGTAAAGTTGGTCAACGCCGTATCTGCCGTACATAAATCTTTGAAATTTGATTTCAAGATTATTGAAAAATTTTTTCATAAATTCACAAGCCTTTCGCTGTTTAATACCTGCTTTTAATTGTTATATTGCTCGGCGTTGTTTCTTTCGCCGAAGTATTGCTCTGCATTATCCTGCGAGCCGTAGTCGCTTTGATATCCTCCGCTTTCACTGTAAGATGTGGTTGGCTGCTGCTCGGGATTATAGCTTCCCGAATTTGAATGGGAAGAAATTCCGCCGAAGAGCGAAACGATTAACCAAATAACAATTCTTACGGCAAAAATAATCAATATAAATCTTAATATCCTTGAAAGGCAACCGCCCGAATATCTTCTCTGCCTTTGATATGTTCGTTCGTCAGGCTCGTTGAAGCCACCGAAATCCGTGAAAACCGTGTAGCCGCCGAAGGGATTTGAAAATCCGCCGTTTCTTATTCTTTCGTAGGTTGCGTTATAGGTGTAGTTATCGGGCTCCATAGCGCACGCCTGCTGAATGTGAGAAAGTGCAATTTCTCTTTTGCCCGCTCCGTAATTTGCAACTGCCGATAAATAATACCATTGAGCCGTTCTGTCTTCAATCTGATTAAGCAGATTAAGCGCCTGCACAAACTGTCTGTTATTTATAAACTGCGCAATTGATGTGTAATAATCAGGTGCAGAGGAGGCGTTCCCGGAAGAGCGTCTGTATCCTCTTGAATATGACGAAGAGCCGCCTGCGTTGCCGTTTTTTATCTGGTCGAATGCCGCATTTATTTCGGCCATTTTCTTTGCCGCCTGTTCATCGTTGGGGTTCAGGTCGGGATGATATTTCTTGGCAAGCCTTTTATATGCTCTTGCACATTCCTCCTCCGAAGCACCGTCGGGCACTCCGAGCACCTTATAAGGATTTGTAATCATAAAATTCCCCTGATTTAAATTTGATTGATGATAAATTATCATAAAAATATTTCTTTTGTGAATAACTTGTAACAAATCCGCAAATCTAAACTTGAAATATATATAATTATTTGTTATTATAAAACCATAAAAAAGTTTTGGAGGATGCTATGGATTTTATTCTTTTAACTGTCGGCGATACGATTGACAAGGTCTTTTACGGCTTTGATATTGCTATATTTAAGTTTTTCGCCGCAATTGAATGTTCGTTCTTAACGGGGCTTGCAAAGTTTTTCACAACCTTCGGCGATGAGAATTTTATGATACCTATGGTCGTTGTCGGAATTGTTCTTATGCTTTTTAAGAAAACAAGAAAATACGGCTTTGCAATCGTCTTTTCAATTATAGTTGGAACGCTTTTAACAAATGTTATTTTTAAGCCTATGTTCCTGCGTATAAGACCGTATAATACCTTGCAGGGCGTTGATTTTTATCGGGCGGCATACTTTGCGGTAGGCGGTCTCAGTGAGAGCGATTATTCCTTCCCGAGCGGACACACAACAGGCGCATTTGAAGTTGCCGTTTCAATGTTCCTTGTTTTCAGAAGCGAGGGCAAAAAGAAGATAAGCTGGATTTTCCCCGCAATTGCGCTTTGCACAATGGGAAGCAGAGTGTATTTGATGGTTCATTATGCAACAGATGTTATCGGCGGACTTATCGTCGGCACCGTTGCAGGTATTGCAGGCTATTTCATTTCAAAGGGCTTTATGTATCTTATCGCAAATGTTAAGCCGTTTACATATCTTGATAAAATTGATTTGGCTAAAATCAAATTCCTTAAATGGACGCAGGGAACAGGTGGTGCGGTTTTATGTGCCGTTGCAATAACGGGCATATTCCTCTTTGCATTTATTCCGTCGCTTTCAGAGGGAGAAGATGTTCAGCGTTGCGCTTATGTTGGCGATTATGATTGCTATAATGCCGCAAGAGTTGACGACGAGGATTATCCTCCGATAGACGGAAAAGAGTATTGCAAAATCCACTGGAAAGAGTTAAGCGGAGTAACAGAATAATAGTTTTTATAGTCTTTAAACACATTCTCTTGATAGGGAATGTGTTTTTTTATAATTTTTTTCAAAAAAAGTTGTTGTCATTTTCAACAAAATTTTATATAATAATTTTGTGAAAATTAACGAAAAAATTTTTGTAATTTTTTTAAAAATAACTATTGACAAAGCAATTCTCTTAATATATAATAAACGAGCGTGCGAAAAGGCGTATATTATATATATTAATATATGTCTGGTTTGCACAACACGATATGCGATGATGCCGGAGGTGGCGCTTAACCCAAGCGGGAATTTCGGCGGAGTATGTCCGATTTAAAACCGGGCGAAATCATACTGTATTATTCAGCCTTTGCGGATGACTTGCGAACGTTCGCTTTCCGTGTAAGGCCCTGCCCGAATGATATTGCGTCATTCGGTTTTTTAAAGAGTGGGGTTGAAACACACGGGCGGGTGGGCTGAAAACGGCAGTAAAGACTCGCACCAATATTTTTCAGGAGGAAAAGTAAATGGCAGCAAGCAAAGTAAAGATCCGCATCAGACTTAAAGGCTATGATCACAACCTTGTTGATCAGGCGGCTGAAAAGATTGTTGAAACAGCTAAGGCTACCGGTGCTCAGGTAAGCGGTCCTATCCCGCTTCCAACCGAAAAGGAAGTTGTAACAATCCTTCGCGCTGTTCATAAGTATAAGGACAGCCGTGAGCAGTTTGAGCAGAGAACACACAAAAGACTCATCGACATTTTGAGACCTTCAAATAAAACCGTTGAAGCTCTTAAAAGTCTTGAGCTCCCGGCAGGCGTAGATATAGACATTAAGGCTTAATCACGCTTGACGAGGTCAAGTTGGGAAACCAACCAATAACCAAGGAGGAAAAAATATGAAAAAAGGTTTAATCGGCAAGAAAATCGGTATGACCCAGATTTTCGACGAAAACGGAAAAGTAATTCCGGTAACCGTTGTTGAAGCAGGTCCCTGCGTTGTTACTCAAAAGAAAACAATTGAGAACGACGGCTATGAAGCAGTTCAGGTTGGCTTCGGCGATGTAAAGGTAAACAAGCTTAACAAGCCTATGAAGGGCCACTTCGCAAAGAACGATGTTGCTCCTAAGAAAACTCTTAAAGAGTTCCGTCTCAGCGATTGCGCATCACTTAATGTAGGCGATGTTATCAAGGCAGACATTTTCGCAGAGGGCGAAATCGTTGATGTTAAGGGAACCTCAAAGGGCCACGGAACAGCAGGCGCTATCAAGCGTTGGAACTTCTCAAGACTCCGTGAATCTCACGGTACAGGTCCTAACGCCCGTCATCAGGGTTCACTCGGCGCTTGTTCAAGTCCTTCAAGAGTATTCAAGGGCAGAAAAATGGCAGGCCACTACGGCCACGAAACAGTAACAATTCAAAACCTTACGGTTGCAAAGGTTGACGCAGAAAACAACCTTATCGCAATCAAGGGAGCAATCCCCGGACCTAAGGGCGGAATTGTTGTTATCGCAGACGCTGTTAAAGCTTAATGGAAAGGAGAGATACTAATGGCACAGGTTCAGGTTTATAACCAGGAAGGTCGTAAGACTTCAAAATTAGAGCTTGCTGATTCAGTTTTCGGTATTGAGCCGAATAAGAACGCAATGCATCTTGCTGTTGTAAGTTATCTTGCAGCACAGCGCCAGGGCACACAGTCAACTCTCACTCGTTCCGAAGTATCAGGCGGCGGTGCAAAGCCTTGGAGACAGAAGGGAACAGGTCGTGCCCGTCAGGGTTCAACAAGAAGCCCTCAGTGGACACACGGCGGAATTGCCCTTGGCCCCAAGCCGAGAAAATATAAAGTTAGCTTAAACAAAAAGGTTAAGAGACTTGCAATGAAATCAGCTCTCTCTTCAAAGGTTGCTGCTGATGAAATGCTTGTTCTTAACAAGGTTGAACTTGAAAGCATCAAAACTAAAACAGTTGCAGAAATGCTCACAAAGCTCAAAACAGGAAAGAAAGTTCTTATCGTTCTTCCGGAAAACAATGATGTTCTTTATAAGAGCGCACGCAACATTGAGGGAGTTAAGGTTGTAACAGTAAACACACTTTGCGTTTATGATATTCTTAACTGCACAAGCTTAGTTGTATTAAAGGATGCGGCAAAGAAGATTGAGGAGGTATATGCATAATGAAAACTGCTCAGGATATTATCATTAAGCCTATCATCACAGAAGAATCAATGACAGGTCTTATGATGAGAAAATATACCTTCAAGGTTGCTAAGGATGCAAACAAAATTGAAATCGCTAAGGCTATCGAAACAGTTTTCCCCGGAACAAAGGTTGCAAAGGTAAACACAATCAATGTTCGCGGTCATGAGCGCCGTCAGGGAATGAACAGCGGTTACACACCGTCCTGGAAAAAGGCAATCGTTACTCTTACCGAGGATTCAAAGGAAATTGAATTCTTCAACGATATGATGTAAACAGCCTATATATAATATAGTATAGCGACTGAGAACATTTGAATGATGAGGTATGAAGGGTGCCATCCCTTCGCAAAGTTATTCAGAAAGGAAAAATAATAATGGCTATTAAGAATTATAAGCCGACTACTCCTTCAAGAAGAAATATGTCGGTAACAGATTATTCTTCCCTCTCAAAAGTTGCTCCTGAAAGATCCTTGCTTGAACCAATCAGCAAAAAATCAGGCCGTAACTCTTACGGAAGAATTACCGTTCGTCATCGCGGCGGCGGAAACAGAAGGAAATACCGTGTTATTGACTTTAAGCGTCAGAAATTCGATATTCCCGCAACAGTAAAAACTATTGAATATGACCCGAACCGTTCGGCTCATATCGCACTCGTTGAGTATGAAGACGGCGTTAAGAGCTACATCATCGCTCCCGAAGGACTTAAAGTTGGCGCAACAGTTGTTGCAGGTCCTAACGCAGATATCGTAGCAGGAAACGCTCTTCCTCTTAAAAATATCCCCGTTGGTACGGTTATCCACAATGTAGAGCTTTATCCCGGCAGAGGCGCACAGCTTGCAAGATCCGCAGGTAACAGCGCACAGCTTATGGCTCTTGAAGGACCTTATGCTCTTCTCAGACTTCCGTCCGGCGAGCTTCGTAATGTTCCTGCAAGCTGTATGGCAACAATCGGCGTAGTTGGCAACACAGACCACGCTAATGTTAAAATCGGTAAAGCAGGCCGTAAGCGCAATATGGGTTGGAGACCGACAGTCCGCGGTTCTGTTATGAACCCGAATGACCACCCGCACGGCGGTGGTGAAGGTAAATCACCTATCGGCCGTCCCGGTCCTGTTACTCCTTGGGGTAAACCTGCTCTCGGTTATAAGACTCGTAACAAGAAGAAAGCATCTAATAAGATGATAGTAAGACGCCGTAACGGCAAATAAGAAGAAAGGAGAAGATTAAATGAGTAGAAGTACTAAAAAAGGACCTTATGTTGAAGCAAGCCTTTACAAAAAGGTTGAAGCGCTCAACGAAAAGGGCGACAAGCAGGTTATCAAAACCTGGTCAAGAAGTTCAACAATCTTCCCTGAATTCGTAGGACACACATTTGCTGTTCATGACGGAAGAAAGCATGTTCCCGTATATGTTACGGAGGATATGGTTGGACACAAGCTCGGTGAGTTCGCACCGACAAGAACATTCCGCGGCCACGCAGGCTCGAAAACATCTAAGTAATCGAAAGGAGAATAAACTATGGAAGCAACAGCAAAAGCAACATACGTTCGTATTTCTCCCAGAAAGGTGCAGATTGTTCTTGATTTAATCAGAAATCAGCCTTGCGACAAAGCAATGGCAATTCTCAAGCACACACCTAAGGCTGCAACAGAGCCGCTTATGAAGGTTCTTAAATCAGCAATGGCTAATGCAGAGAATAATAACAATATGGACGTATCAAGATTATATGTAAGCTACTGCAATGTAACAGCAGGTCCGACTCTTAAAAGAATCAGACCGAGAGCACAGGGCAGAGCATACAGAATCAATAAGAGAACATCACACATCACCATTACCGTTAAGGAAATGGAAGACTAAGCGAGGAGGAAAAGTTAAATGGGACAGAAATGTAATCCAACCGGTTTAAGAATCGGTGTTATCAAAAACTGGGACTCCCGCTGGTATGCAAAGAAGGGTGAGTTCGGCGATACTCTTGTTGAGGATTATAACCTCCGTAAGTATCTCCTTGAATCCCTTAAAAGCGCAGGTGTTCCCAAGGTTGAAATTGAGCGTTATGCAAACAAGGTAAGAATCAATATCCACTGTGCAAAGCCCGGTATGGTTATCGGCAAGCAGGGTGCTGAAATTGAAAAGCTTAAAGCAATATGCGCAAAGAAGCTCGGCAAAAAGAATGATGAGGTTTTCGTTAACATCATCGAAATTAAGCAGCCCGATCTCAACGCAACTCTTGTTGCACAGAGCATCGCAACTCAGCTTGAAAAGCGTGTTTCTTTCCGCCGTGCAGTTAAAATGGCAATCCGTAATACTATGAGACTCGGTGCTCGCGGTATTAAGGTTCAGGTTTCAGGCCGTATCGGCGGTGCTGAAATTGCCCGTTCCGAAACATATAAGGAAGGAACAATTCCGCTTCAAACAATCCGTGCCGATATTGATTACGGCACAGCAGAAGCAGCAACAACTTACGGCCGTATCGGCGTAAAGACTTGGATTTATCAGGGCGAGGTTCTTCGTGAGAGCAGAAATAAGCCTCAGAGAAGAAACAACAACCGCCGCAGAGATAACCGTCGCAAGGAAGGAGGAAATCAATAATGCTCTTACCAAAGCGTGTTAAACACCGTAAGCAGCACAGAGGCCGTATGACCGGTGTTGCTTCAAGAGGTAATACAGTAACATACGGACAGTACGGACTTCAAGCAACAGAGCCTGCACACATCACAGCAGCTCAGATTGAAGCAGCCCGTATCGCTATGACCCGTTACACAAAGCGTGGCGGTAAAGTTTGGATTAAGATTTTCCCCGACAAGCCGATCACCGCAAGACCTGCCGACACCCGTATGGGTAAAGGTAAAGGTAATGTTGACTACTGGGTAGCAGTAGTTAAGCCCGGCAGAGTTATGTTTGAACTCGCAGGCGTTGAAGAAAGTGTTGCTCGTGAGGCTATGCGTCTTGCAGCAAACAAACTTCCTATCAAATGTAAATTCGTAGTTAAAGAAGAGGGAGGCGAGCAGTAATGAAAGCAGCAGAAATCAGAGCTTTAAGCGCAGAACAGCGTGCAGCAAAGCTTGCAGAGCTTAAAGATGAACTCTTTAATCTCCATTTCCAGCAGGCTATCAACCAGCTCGACAACCCAATGAGAATAAAAGCAGTCAAGAAGGATATCGCTCGCATCAAAACTGTTGAGAGAGAAATCGAACTTGAAGGCTCAAATTCTTAAAGATAGGAGGTATTTATTATGAGTGAAAGAAACCTCAGAAAAACAAGAGTTGGTATCGTAACAAGCGATAAGATGGACAAAACAGTTGTTGTTTCAATCAAGGATAAGGTTCGTCATCCGCTTTACGGTAAAATCATTAACCGTACGGTTAAATATAAAGCACACGATGAAGAAAATACCTGCGGAATCGGCGATAAGGTTCTCATTATGGAAACCCGCCCGATGAGCAAGGATAAGAGATGGCGTGTGGTTGAAATCATTGAAAAGGCAAAGTAATCATTACGAATTACAAACGCTTTTATAAATTAGTTTAATAAAATAATAACTGCAAGATGCAAAGTGTTATTTTGCAGTACGAAGGAGGAAAACGCTGTGATACAACAGGAAAGTCGTCTTAAAGTTGCAGACAACACAGGTGCTAAAGAGCTTCTTTGCATCCGCGTTCTCGGCGGCTCAGGCAGAAGATATGCCAATATCGGCGACGTTATTGTTGCTTCTGTAAAGAAAGCAGCTCCTAACGGAGTCGTTAAAAAGGGCGAAGTTGTTAAAGCAGTCATCGTTCGTACAACTAAAGGTGTACGTCGTGACGACGGTCAGTACATTCGTTTTGATGAAAATGCTGCCGTAATTATCAAAGAGGATAGAACTCCTCGTGGCACCCGTATTTTTGGACCGGTTGCAAGAGAGCTTCGTGATAAGGATTATATGAAAATCCTTTCTCTCGCACCGGAAGTACTTTAATGGAGGTGCAGGATAATGAGTAAAATGTTTGTTAAAGCCGGTGATACCGTTATGGTTCTCAGCGGTAAATCAAAGGGCGTTAAGGGCGAGGTTATCGCAGTTAGCCCTAAGGAAGATAAAGTAATCGTTAAAAATGTTAATGTTGCAACAAAGCATGTTAAGCCTCGTAAAATGGGCGAGCAGGGCGGTCTTATTAAGGTTGAATCTGCTCTTTATGCTTCAAAGGTTCAGCTTGTTTGCCCCAAGTGCAACAAGCCAACCCGTGTAGGTCATAAAGACGGCAAGCGCGTTTGCAAGCATTGCGCAAATGAATTTTAAGTAAGGGAGGAACATAACAAATGGCTGCAAGACTTAAAGAAGCCTACAAGAGCGAAGTCGCTCCTGCATTGATGAAGAAATTCGAATACAAATCTGTTATGCAAATCCCGAAGCTTGACAAGATTGTTCTCAATGTTGGTTGCGGTGAAGCCCGTGAAAATTCAAAGGTTGTTGACGCTATCATCAACGATTTAAGCGTTATAACAGGACAGAAGCCGATTGTTTGCCGCGCAAAGAAATCAGTTGCAAACTTTAAGCTTCGTGAAGGAATGCCAATCGGCGTTAAGGTAACTCTTCGTGGAGAAAAGATGTATGAATTCCTTGACAGATTCTTCAATCTCGCTCTTCCGAGAGTTCGCGATTTCAGAGGTATCAATCCTAACTCATTCGACGGCAGAGGAAACTATGCTATGGGTATCAAGGAGCAGTTAATCTTCCCTGAAATCGAATATGATAAAATCGATGCTGTTCGCGGTATGGATATTATTATGGTAACAACAGCAAACACAGATGAAGAAGGCAGAGAGCTCCTCAGATTATTAGGCGCTCCGTTTGCAGAGTAAGGAGGGAATATCGTGGCAAAAACATCTATGAAAGTTAAGGCTGCAAAGCCTGCTAAGTATTCAACAAGAGCTTACAACAGATGTAAGATCTGCGGTAGACCTCACGCTTATCTTCGTAAGTATGGCGTTTGCCGTATCTGCTTCAGAGAGCTCGCTCATAAGGGCGAAATCCCCGGAGTAACAAAATCTTCTTGGTAAGAACCGAGAAATTGCTAAATTTATAAGGAGGAAATATCAATGCATATTACAGACCCAATCGCTGATATGCTTACAAGAATTCGTAACGCTAATTCAGCAAAGCACGATACAGTAGATATTCCTGCGTCAAACATGAAGAAGGCAATTGCTCAGATTCTTGTTGATGAAGGTTATATCAAAAATTATAAGGTTATTGAAGACGACAAGCAGGGAACAATCCGCGTAACTCTTAAATACGGTGAGGGCAAAACTCAGGTTATCACAGGCTTACGCAGAGTTTCAAAGCCGGGTCTTCGTATCTATTCAAATGTTGAGGATATGCCAAAGGTTATGAAAGGCCTCGGCGTTGCTATTATCTCAACTTCAAAAGGCGTAATGACAGACAGAGAAGCCCGCAAGCAAAATGTTGGCGGCGAAGTATTAGCATTCATTTGGTAAGGAGGTGCAGTCAGGATGTCTCGTATAGGCTTAAAGCCAATCGCAATTCCTGCCGGTGTTGATGTTTCAATCAACGGCAACGCTGTAACCGTAAAAGGACCGAACGGTACCCTTACAATGGATAAGCATCCTAATATCAGCGTTAGCATTAATGACGGCGAGGTTAATGTTGCAAGGCCTAATGACGATAAGGAAAACAGAGCGCTTCACGGCCTCACAAGAGCCCTTATCGCAAATATGGTTGAAGGCGTAACAAACGGCTTCAAAAAAGTTCTCGAAGTAAACGGTGTCGGCTACCGTGTTCAGATGCAGGGCTCAAACCTTGTTATGAACCTCGGTTTCTCACATCAGGTAATAATGACTGCCCCCGAAGGCGTTAAAATTGAATGTCCGTCTGCAAACCAGATTATTATTTCCGGTGCAGATAAGCAGGCCGTTGGTCAGTTCGCAGCTCAGGTTCGCGAAAAGAGACCTCCGGAGCCATATAAAGGCAAGGGCATCAAGTATGCTGAAGAGCATATCAGACGCAAAGAAGGCAAAGCAGGTAAGAAATAAAGGAAGGAGTGAATTACAATGGTTTCAAGACAAGACGCTAACAAAGCAAGACAAAAGCGCCATAAGAGAGTTCGTGCAAAGATTTCGGGCACTGTTGATTGTCCAAGGCTTAATGTATATCGCTCCCTCAGCAATATTTATGTTCAGCTTATCGACGATGTTGCAGGCGTTACTCTTGCACAGGCTTCAACAGTTGAAAAGGATTTCACAGCTTACGGCGGAAATATAGAAGCAGCTAAGGCTGTTGGTAAAACATTAGCAGAAAGAGCCAAGGCAAAGGGCATTGAAGAATGTGTATTTGACCGCGGCGGATACGTTTATCACGGACGCGTTGCAGCAGTTGCAGACGGCGCTCGTGAAGGCGGATTAAAGTTCTAACGAAGGAGGAAAATACTTTATGGCAAAGATTGATACATCTTCAATGGAACTTGAAGAAAGAGTTGTAACCATCAACCGTGTTTCTAAAACCGTTAAGGGCGGTAGAATTTATAAGTTTTCCGCTCTTGTAGTTGTTGGTGATAAAAACGGTCTTGTAGGCTTCGGTGTAGGTAAGTCAGGCGAAGTTCCGGACGCTATCCGCAAGGGTATCGAGGATGCAAGAAAGAATGTTATGAAGGTTGCTTTAAGAGGAACAACAATTCCTCACGAGGTTAAAGGAAAGTTCGGCGCAGGAGAGGTTCTTCTTATGCCGGCTCCCAAGGGTACCGGAGTTATCGCCGGCGGCCCCGTTCGTGCGGTTGTTGAAACAGTTGGTATCGCAGATATCAGAACAAAGGCAATCAGATCAAACAATCCTTACAATGTTGTAAGAGCCACAATGAACGGCCTTGCACAGCTTCGCACAGCCGAAGAGGTTGCAGCAGTTCGCGGCAAATCAGTAAAACAGATTATAGACTAAGGAGGGTGGATTAAATGGCAGATATTAAAATCACACTTAAAAAGAGCTTAATCAGCTGTAAAAAAGACCAGATTGCCACAGCCCACTCTCTCGGTCTTCGCAAAATCGGCAATGTAACAATTCAGCCGGATAACGCTCAGACACAGGGTAAAATCAAAAAGATTTCTCACCTTGTTGAAACTGAAGAAGCGTAAGGGGAGGTGCAGATAAATGAAATTACATGAACTTTCTCCTGCTGAGGGCTCAAAGAAGGCAGTAAAAAGAATCGGCCGCGGCGCAGGCTCAGGTCAGGGTAAAACTGCCGGAAAAGGTCATAAGGGCGCAAAGGCTCGTTCAGGTTACAGCCGTCGTCCCGGCTTTGAAGGCGGTCAGATGCCTCTTCAAAGACGAGTTCCGAAGAGAGGCTTCAACAACATCTTCCGCACAGAGTATGCAACAGTAAATGTTGCCGCTCTTGAAGAAAGATTTGATGCAAACGCTGTTGTTGACGCAGAAAGCCTTAAAGCCTGCGGTCTCATCAAGAAAGAGCTTGACGGCATTAAGGTTCTTGGCAAAGGCGATTTAACAAAGGCATTAACCGTTAAGGTTAGCGCCGTAAGCGAATCCGCTAAGGCAAAAATTGAAGCTGCAGGTGGCACGGTGGAGGTGCTTTAAATGATAAAGACCATCGTTAATGCATGGAAAGTGCCTGAAATCAGAAGAAAGCTGCTTTTCACTGCATTCATCATTCTCGTTTTCAGAATCGGCTCCTTTATCCCCGTTCCGTTCCTCAACATTGTTGATGAAATCAATGTTGGAAAAGGCAACACAATTTTAACCTATTTGAGCCTTATGACGGGTAGCGCATTCACCTATGGAACGATTTTCGCAATGTCAATCACTCCGTATATCAACGCTTCAATTATTATGCAGCTCCTTGCAGTTGCTATTCCCGCACTCGAAAGACTTCAAAAGGAAGGCGAAGAGGGCAGAAAAAAGATTGCTTCAATAACCCGTGTTGTAACTGTTGTGCTCGGTCTTATGCAGTCTCTTGCTTATTTCTTCTTCCTTCGTGCAAACAATTATCTTATGACAGATGCTTCGGGTGCCGCATTCACCGGCTTTGATGCTGTTTTCCAGGCCTTGGTTATCATTATTGTTTTAACCGCCGGAACAGCAGTTATTATGTGGCTCGGTGAGCAAATCACAATTTCCGGTATCGGAAACGGTATTTCAATAATACTTTTCGCCGGTATCGTTTCAAGATTCCCAACAATTATTAAGCAGTATGTCCAGTATTTGCAGACAGGTCGTATGGTTTATAATTTCCTCGTTCCTGCTGTATTCATTGTATTCCTTCTTATGATTGCATACATTGTATTTATGGACAATGCTGAAAGAAGAATCCCGATTCAATACGCAAAGCGCGTTGTCGGCAGAAAAATGTACGGCGGTCAGTCAACTCATATGCCTATCAAGGTTAATATGAGCGGCGTACTCCCAATCATTTTTGCTTCTTCAATTCTTTCGCTCCCGGGTACTGTTCAGATGTTTATTTCCTCTGATAAGTATGAGGGAACCTTCTGGGAAAAATTCTTTAACGCATTCCAGAGCGACTCTTGGTGGTATGCGGGAATGTATTTCATTCTTATAATTTTCTTTGCTTATTTCTACAGTACAATTCAGTACAACCCAATTGAAATGGCAAATAATCTTCGTAAGAATAACGGCGCAATTCCGGGTATCCGTCCCGGCAGACCCACATCGGATTACATTATGAAGGTGCTTATGAGACTCACCTTAATCGGTGTTCTTATGCTTTCAGTTGTAGCATTGCTTCCGATAGTTTGGTCTCTCATTTGCGATGCAGCTATTCCTCCTTTAACAGAAGGCGGAAACGACGGCGGCTTCTCAGTCAGCCTCGGCGGTACATCAATTATCATTATGTGCGGCGTAGCTCTTGAAACTGTTCGTCAGCTTGAATCTCAAATGATGATGCGTCATTACAAAGGCTTCCTTGATTAATTAACGAAAGGTAAGAGATTTATGAAATTGATACTTCTCGGCGCTCCGGGTGCCGGCAAAGGCACTCAGGCAGAAAAGATAGTAGAAAAATATTCAATCCCTGCTATATCAACAGGCAATATCATTCGTGCCGCTCTTAAAGAAGGCACCGAAATGGGCTTAAAGGCTAAATCCTATATGGAGGCAGGCCAGCTCGTTCCCGATGATGTTGTTATAGGAATTATTAAGGACAGACTTGCACAAAGCGATTGCGAAAACGGATTTATTCTTGACGGTTTTCCGCGCACCATTCCTCAGGCACAGGCGCTTGAGGATATGGGCGTAGCTATCGATAAGGTTCTCGATATCGAGGTTCCTGATGAAAAGATAACCGCAAGAATGTCAGGCCGCCGCGTTTGTTCAAAGTGTGCGAATTCTTATCATCTGCTTTATAAAAAGCCAAAGCAGGAGGGCATTTGCGACGCTTGCGGCGGAGAACTTGTTCAGCGTAAAGACGACGCTCCTGAAACTGTTCAGTCAAGGCTTAAAGAGTATCACGAAATGACAGAGCCTTTAAAGGATTTCTATCAAAAGCTCGGAAAGCTTGTTATCGTTGAAGGTCAGGAGGAGGTTGCAGACACAACTGCACTCGTCTTTAAAGCATTGGAGGATTAACATGATAGTGCTTAAAAGCAGCAGAGAATTGGAGCTTATGAAAGAAGCATGCCAAATTTCAGCTGAAGCATTAATGGTGGCAGGCGAGGCTGTTAAGCCCGGTGTTTCAACTAAGGAAATTGACAAAATTGCTTATAATTTGATTAAAAAGAGAGGCGCAACGCCGAACTTTTTAGGGCTTTATGATTTCCCCGCCACCGCATGTATATCTATAAATAATGAAGTTATTCACGGCATACCGAGAAAGGACCGTATCATCCGGGAGGGCGATATAGTCAGCATAGATCTCGGTGCCGCGAAAAACGGCTATAACGGCGATAATGCCGCCACATTTGTTGCAGGGACTTGCTCTCCCGAGGCAAAGCGGCTGTTAGACACAACCAGAGAAAGCCTTTATAAAGGCATTGAAAAGGCTGTGCCGGGCGGAAGAATCGGCGATATAGGCCACGCTGTTCAGACCTACTGTGAGGAAAGAGGATACGGTGTTGTCCGCGACTTTGTAGGCCACGGCGTCGGAACAAAGCTTCATGAAGATCCAAGCGTACCTAACTTCGGGCACGAAGGACGTGGTATCAGACTGTTACCCGGAATGACATTGGCAATTGAACCGATGATCAATCAGGGAACCTATAAGGTAAAACAGCTTTCAGACGGATGGACTGTTGTTACTGAGGACGGCAAGCTTTCGGCTCATTTTGAGCACACTGTTGCCATAACAAATAACGGCCCCGTTATATTAACGAAAATCTGAAATGTTTAAATCAATTGCAGGCGATTACGCCGCGATGTGATTCCAGTTAAATAAAACATCTATCGTATTAAATCCAGCGAGGTAAAATGATGTCAAAGTCAGATATGATTGAAGTTGAAGGTACTGTGGCAGAGGTTTTGCCAAACACAACCTTTAAGGTTGAGCTTCAAAACGGCCACATTGTTTTAGCCCATATCAGCGGAAAGCTCAGAATGAACAACATTCGTATTCTTCCCGGTGATAAGGTAACAATTGAGATGTCCCCGTATGACCTTACAAAAGGCCGTATCATTTGGCGCTCAAAGTAAATAAAAGGAGGATATTCAAAATGAAAGTCAGACCTTCTGTTAAGAAAATTTGCGATAAATGCAAAGTTATAAAGCGCAATGGAAAAGTAATGGTTATCTGTGAAAATCCAAAGCATAAACAGCGTCAGGGCTAATCCTGAATTAAAAATCGGAGGTAAACTGTAAAATGGCACGTATTTCAGGTGTTGACTTACCAAACGATAAGAGAGTAGAAATCGGCCTTACCTATATTTTCGGTATCGGCAGAACAACAGCTACTCAGATTATCGAAGCAACAGGAATCAATCCGGACACTCGTTGCAGAGATTTGTCAGAGGATGAGGTTTCTAAAATTCGTGATTACATTGAAAAGAATGTAACTGTTGAAGGCGACCTTCGCAGAGACATTGCTTTCGACATTAAGAGACTTAAAGAAATCGGTTGCTATCGCGGCATCAGACACAGAAAGGGACTTCCCGTAAGAGGTCAAACTTCTAAGAATAATGCCCGCACAAGAAAAGGTCCTAAAAAGACCATAGCAAACAAGAAGAAATAATTGTAGGAGGAAACAACAAGTATGGCTACTAAAAAGACCACAACTTCACACAAGCGTCGTGAGAAGAAAAATATTGAGCGTGGTACAGTTCATATTCAGTCAACCTTCAACAACACTATCGTAACGATTGCTGATATGCAGGGAAACGCTGTTTCTTGGGCTTCAGCAGGCGAAATGGGCTTCAGAGGCTCGCGTAAATCAACTCCGTTTGCTGCTCAAACAGCAGCAGAAACAGCTGCAAAGGCTGCTATGGAGCACGGTATGAAAACTGTTGAAGTTTATGTAAAAGGACCGGGAGCCGGCCGTGAATCAGCTATCAGAGCACTCGAAACTGTTGGTTTGCAGGTTACACTTATTAAAGATGTTACTCCTATCCCGCATAATGGCTGTCGTCCGCCAAAAAGACGTCGTGTATAGTTTATAATGGAGGTTACTTGATATGGCAAGATATACAGGACCTGCCTGCAAGCTTTGCCGCCGTGAAGGAAAAAAGCTTTTCCTTAAAGGCGACAGATGTTATACAGGTAAATGTGCAATAGAGCGCCGCTCTTATGCACCCGGCCAGCACGGCCAAAACCGTAAAAAGACTTCTGAATACGGCCTTCAACTTCGTGCAAAGCAGTCTGCACGCCGTTACTATGGCGTTTCGGAAAGTCAGTTTCACAAATATTTCCTTATGGCAGAAAGAAAGGCCGGCGTTACCGGTACAAACCTTCTCCAAATTTGTGAAAGCCGCTTAGATAATGTAGTTTATGAAGCAGGCTATGCAAGCTCAAGAGCTCAGGCTCGTCAGCTTGTTAACCATGCTCATTTCACAGTAAACGGTAAAAAGGTAGATATTCCTTCATACCTTCTTTCAGCCGGTGATGTTGTTGCTGTTAAAGAAACAAGCAAAACAACCGATGAATTCAAGGCGCTTGCAGAGAGCAACGGCTCACGCCCTGTTCCGCAGTGGATGGAGGCAAATAAAGATGCTATGGAGGTTAAAATTCTCAGAGCTCCCGAAAGAGAAGAGATTGAAACTCCTGTTGAAGAGCATTTAATTGTCGAGTTCTATTCTAAATAATAGTTAATCATTTCTGTTATTTAGTTCAACAAAATTTAATTTAGGAGGCTTTTAAATGATTGAAATTGATAAGCCGAATATCGAGATTGTCGATTTATCTACCGAGGGAAGCAGAAGCGTAGGCAGATTTGTTGTTGAACCTCTTGAAAGAGGCTTCGGCACAACTCTCGGAAACGGTATGAGAAGAGTTCTTCTTTCATCTCTTCCGGGCTATGCAATCACTTCCGTTAAGATTGATGGTGTTTTACACGAATTTTCAACCATTCCTCATGTTAAAGAGGATGTAACAGAGATTGTTCTCAATCTTAAAAATGTTGTTCTTAAAATCAACGATGAAAGTCAGAAAACGCTTTATATCAAGGCAAGCGGCGAGGGCGAAATCACCGCAGGCGATATTGAGCACAGCTCTGATGTAGAAATTCTTAACCCCGACCTTCACATTGCATATCTTGATGAGGGTGCAGAGGTAATTATGGAGCTCACCGCAGACAGCGGCAGAGGCTATGTTCCGTGCGACCGTAACAAGCAGCTTATGGATCTTCCTATCGGAACAATCGCTATCGACTCCATTTACACCCCTGTTTTAAAGGTTAATTACACAGTTGAAAACACTCGTGTAGGCCAGCAAACAGATCTTGATAAACTTGTTCTCGATGTTGAAACAGACGGAACTATTCCTGCGGATGAAGCAGCTTCACTTGCTGCTAAAATTCTTAACGACCATTTGAAGCTCTTTGTTGATCTCTCCGAAGAGGTTGGCAATCAGGAAATAATGGTTGAAAAGGATGATGACGGAAAAGAAAAGGTTCTTGAAATGACTATTGAAGAGCTTGATCTTTCTGTTCGTTCGTTCAACTGCTTGAAGAGAGCAGGTATAAACACAGTTGAAGATTTAATCGGAAAATCCGAAGAAGATATGATGAAAGTCAGAAACCTCGGAAGAAAGAGTCTTGATGAAGTTGTTGCTAAGCTTGCTTCACTTGGTTTCTCACTCAGTAAGGAAGACGACTAAAAGGAGGGAATTTCTATGCCAGGTACCAGAAAATTGGGCAGACCTACCGATCACAGAAAGGCTATGCTCAGAGGAATGGTAACTCATCTTTTGGAAAACGGCAGAATTGAAACAACCGTTACCAGAGCAAAGGAAGTTCGTGCAATGACCGAGAAAATGATAACCCTCGGCAAGGAGAACACTCTTGCATCAAGAAGACAGGTTCTTGCTTATGTAACTAAGGAAGATGTTGTTAAAAAGCTTTTTGATGAAATAGCTCCGAAATATGCAGACAGAAACGGTGGTTACTGCCGTATTATCAAAACAGGCCCCCGTCGCGGCGATGCAGCAGAAATGTGCTTCATTGAGCTTGTTTAAGATAATATAATATAGATTAAAGGAACATCATTCGTGATGTTCCTTTTTTTATTAAAATCGACTATCCTGCCGTTGTGGTTTAAAAACCCAAATTCAACACCGTAGGGGAGAACTGCGTACTCCCGCAATATATTTTGTGTAGCAGACCCGATTCTCTTAAATATTCTCTATTCTCTTTTATCTTCATTATGCTCCTGCCGTCATTTTAAATATATAAATAAAACATATCTGCTTGAAGTTTATCTAAAATGATAAAACATATATTTTGCTATTGAAAAAAAGGGCTTTATAATGTAAAATATTAGTCGTTAAAATTTATAAAAAATTGCATAATTTTGGAGGTTTATCAAATGAAAAAAGTTGCTGTAATTATGGGCTCAGACAGCGATTTGCCTGTTGTTTCTCCTGCTATCAAGCAGTTAAAGGAGCTTGGCATTCCGGCGGAGGTCAGAGTCATCAGCGCCCACAGAACACCAAAGCAGGCTCAGGAATTTGCTGAAAATGCAATTGATAACGGCTTCGGCGTTATCATTTCCGCGGCAGGTATGGCGGCGCATCTCGGCGGTGTTCTTGCCGCTTCAACAACTCTTCCCGTTATCGGAATACCTTGCAGTGCAAAGGTGCTTGACGGTATGGACGCAATGCTTGCAACCGTTATGATGCCTCCGGGAATCCCCGTTGCCTCTGTTGGCGTTAACGCCGCAAAGAATGCTGCGCTTTTCGCCGCGGAAATCCTTGCAGTAGGCGATGAGGAGCTTATGCAAAGGCTTAAAGCTATGAGAAAAGATATGGAAAATGCCGTTATCCAAAAGGATAAGGCAATGCAGGAAAAAATAAAAGAATTATAATTAAGAGGAGAACATTTATGGAAAAAAGTTTCAGCGAAAGCTATGCGGCTGCGGGCGTTGATGTAACCGCAGGTTATGAATCTGTTGAGCTTATTAAATCCCATGTTAAAAGAACAAATATTCCCGGGGTAATAGGCGGTATCGGCGGCTTCGGCGGAATGTTTGAAATCGGTGCGTCCGATTATAAAAATCCCGTTCTTGTCAGCGGAACAGACGGCGTAGGAACAAAATTAAAGCTTGCTTTTCTTATGGATAAGCACGACACAATCGGTATAGACTGCGTTGCAATGTGTGTAAACGATGTTGCGTGCAGCGGTGCAAAGCCGTTGTTTTTCCTTGATTATATTGCCTGCGGAAAGAATTATCCCGAAAAAATCGAGCAAATTGTTAAGGGCGTTGCAGAGGGCTGTGTTCAGTCAGGCTGTGCGCTTGTAGGCGGAGAAACCGCAGAGCACCCCGGACTTATGCCCGATGAGGAATATGACCTTGCAGGCTTTACCGTTGGAATCGGCGAAAAGGATAAGCTCGTTTCCGGCGAAAACCTTAAAGAAGGCAATGCGCTTATCGGCGTTGCTTCCTCGGGCGTTCATTCAAACGGCTTTTCACTCGTTCGTAAGGTTTTCGATATAAACGAAAAAACAATTAATAACACTTATCCCGAGCTCTCAAAAACTCTCGGCGAGGAGCTTTTAACACCAACAAGAATTTATGTTAAGCCCCTGCTTTCACTTATGGAAGGCGTTCGCGTAAACGCAATTTCTCATATAACGGGCGGCGGCTTTTACGAAAATGTTCCCCGTATGCTTAAAGACGGCTTTACGGCGGTTATCGAAAAGGATAAATGCTTCAAGCTTCCTATTTTCGATCTTATTCAGCAGGCGGGCTCAATCCCTGAAAGAGATATGTATAACACCTTTAATATGGGAACAGGCCTTGTTATCGCCGTTGATGCCGATAAAGCAGACGAAGCGGTTAGAATACTCTGCGAGGCAGGCGAGCAGGCAAAGGTTATCGGCGAAATCAAATCCGGCGAAAAGGGTGTTGAATTAGTATGATGAACATTGCAGTTCTTGTTTCGGGCGGCGGAACAAACCTTCAAGCGCTTATTGACGCTGAAAAAAGGGGAGAGATAAAAAACGGAAAAATAACCTGCGTTATCTCCTCAAATCCCGATGCCTATGCGCTCGAAAGAGCAAAAAACAACGGCATTGAAACGGTTGTTGTGCCTAAAAAGGATTATCCTGACAGAAGCGAATATACTGCCGCAATAACAAATGCGCTTGTTGAAGCCAAGGCAGACCTTGTTGTTTATGCAGGCTTTATGATTATCCTCGATTCGCAGATTGTTAAGGCGTTCCCAAATAAAATGATGAATGTTCATCCCGCACTTATTCCGTCCTTTTGCGGAAAGGGCTTTTACGGGCTTCGCGTTCACGAAGCCGTGCTTGCAAGCGGTGTTAAATTAACGGGCGCAACAGTTCATTTTGTAACGGAGGACTGCGATGCAGGACCCATCATTGCTCAAAAGGCGGTGCCTGTTCTTAACGGCGACACTCCCGAAACGCTTCAAAGGCGCGTTATGGAGGAGTGCGAGTGGAAAATTCTTCCCGAGGCGGTATCTCTTTTCTGTCAGGGCAGAATAAAGATTAATGGAAATAAAACAGAAATTATATAATAATCAGGAGTGCTTATGGAAATCAAAAATATAGCAAAAGAGCTTTCTTCAAACACTTATCCCGGCAGGGGAATTATCCTCGGCAAAACGCCAAACGGCAAATGCGCCGCTATTGCTTATTTCATTATGGGCAGAAGCGAAAACAGCCGCAACAGAATTTTCGAGGAAAACGACAGAGGCGGTATAAGAACAAAAGCATTTGACGAATCAAAAATGGTTGATCCAAGCCTTATCATCTATAACCCCGTTTTGAAGCTTGACGGCAAAACAATCGTTACAAACGGCGACCAAACCGATACAATATATGATTATATGAAAGAGGGACATTGCTATCGCCACGCTCTTTTAACAAGAGAGTTTGAGCCCGACGAGCCTAATTACACCCCAAGAATTTCGGGCGTTGTTAAGCCGAACGGAGATTATGTGCTCTCAATTCTTAAATCAAATATGGGTAAACCTCAATGCTTACGCTTCTTCTTTGAATATCCGGCAGAGGCAGGTCTCGGCCGTTTTATCCACACCTATAAGTGCGACGGAAATCCCATTCCGTCCTTTGAGGGCGAGCCCACTCCCGTTGCAGTTGAAGCAAACGAAATTGATGAGTGGACAGATATTATCTGGTCTAATCTTAACGAAGATAATAAGGTTTCGCTTTTCACTCGCTTTATAAATCTTGAAACAGGCGAGGAAGAAACAAGAATAGTTAATAAAAATAAGTAATATATTCTGCAAGGAGAAAACGGTATGAAGGTTTTAGTTGTAGGCGGCGGCGGCCGCGAGCACGCATTAATCAGAAAAATTAAAGAATCCTCAAAGGTAAGCGAAATTGCCTGCTGTCCCGGAAACGGCGGTATTTCCTATGACGCAAAATGCTATCCCGTTTCTGCAACGGATATAGACGGTGTTGTTGCGCTTGCAAAGGAAATCAGCGCGGATTTGGTTGTTGTTGCGCCCGATGACCCGCTTGTTGCAGGTATGGTTGACGCGCTCAACGAAAACGGATTTAAAACCTTCGGACCAAAAGCAAATGCCGCAATTATCGAGGGCTCAAAGGTTTTCTCAAAAAATCTTATGCTTAAATATAATATCCCAACTGCCGAATATAAGGTTTTCAACAACCCGTCGGATGCAATTGCATATATTAAAGAGAAAAACGAATTTCCAACCGTTATTAAGGCAGACGGTCTTGCGCTCGGCAAGGGCGTTTTAATTCCCGAAACGCTTGAAGAGGCAGAGGCGGGAATTAAGGAAATTATGGAGGATAAAATCTTCGGTGCAAGCGGAAACAATGTTGTTGTTGAAGAGTTTTTAACAGGTCCCGAGGTTTCCGTTCTTGCTTTCACAGACGGCAAATGCGTTAAGCCTATGGTATCTTCTATGGACCACAAAAGAGCGCTTGACGGAGATAAGGGACTCAATACGGGCGGTATGGGAACTGTTTCTCCCAATCCTTATTATACAGATGAGGTTGCCCGTGAATGTATGGAAAAAATCTTTATTCCAACTATCGAGGCTATGAGTAAAGAGGGCAGAACCTTTAAGGGCTGTTTATATTTCGGTTTAATGCTAACTCCGAAGGGACCGAAGGTTATTGAATATAACTGTCGCTTCGGCGACCCTGAAACGCAGGTTGTTTTGCCTCGTCTTAAAACAGATATTATTGATATTTTTGAAGCAATTAATAATGAAACGCTTTCCGATTTGGATATTAAATGGTCTGATGAAGCCTGCGCGTGCGTTATTCTCGCCTCGGGCGGCTATCCGAAATCATATCCGAAGGGACTTGAAATAACAGGCCTTGAAAACGGTCAGGCGCAGGGCGTTACCGTTTATCACGCAGGAACTGCTCTTAAAGAAGAAAAGCTCGTTACCGCAGGCGGAAGAGTGCTCGGCGTAACGGCTCTTGGAGCAGACTTGCAGGAGGCACTTGATAAAGCATATTGTGCGGCAGATAAGATTAATTTTGAAAATAAGCATTGCCGCAGAGATATAGGTCAAAGAGCACTCAAAGCAATAAAATAAATACATAGGATATCTGCCACGATAAAGTGTGGCTTGGATTATTACCGTTACCCTAACCTGTTTTAGAATTTTTTGTGAACGAATAATTAAAAAATTAAAAAATCTACAAATAGTTGTTGACATTTATACAAATAGGAATTATACTAAATGAGTGCTAAGAAAGTACTATGCACAAATATAATTTGCTAAAAATATTATTATATAGAGGTCTTGAAAATGGCAACTGTTAAGAAAAGTAAAAAAGGAAAAATTATCACAGCAGTAGCAATAGTTCTTGTTATCGCTATTCTCGGCACCGTTATAGGCGTTGCCGCAAAGTCAAATAAAAAGCCTGTTGTTTCGCTTTACACAATCGGAACAGGCAATATTAACGAAATCGTCAGCGCAACCGGGTTGGTATCCTCCGGCAGTGTCAAGGAATACAAGGTTGGCGGCGTTGCAACTGTTAAAGAGGTTTATGTAAAGGTTGGCGATGTTGTTCAGCAGGGCGACCTTCTTGCAACCTTTGATACAAGTGAGCTTGACGAGCAGGAAAAGAAGCTCAGAGATTCTTATAATCAGGCAAACGCAAGCTACAAGGCTTCGGTAAGCGATCAAAAAACCGCAAAAAATAAGCTTGCAGCGGTTAATGCAGAGATTGAAGAGCTTGAACCGATTGTTGAAAAGCTTGCCGCAGAGGTTGATTACTCAACAACCACAACAAAAAGAGCAACAACCCAGCCGACAACAAGACCCACCACAACTACCACAACTACCACAACTACCACCGCAACAACCACAACAGCAACTACCACCACAACAGAAAGAGCTACATATCCAAGCACGATTGCAGGCGCTGTTGAAGCTCTTACCGATCTTGTTGCAACAATAACCGCTCTTTCCGATGATATTCAGCAAACGAACGCCCTCATACGCGTTGTTATGGGCGCAATTGCAACAGAAATTGAAAACGGAAATCTTTCGTCAGAGGCAATAGCAAAAGCGGCGGGAGACGCTATGGCTCAGGCTATAAGAGACGGAATAATTGAAGAAACAAAGCTTATTATTGAAAGCGGCGTTGCAGTTGATATGGTTGAAGCCGCAGTTGCTAATGTTAACTGGTCGGCAGTAGGCTCTGCAATTGCAAACAGCGCAAATGTTAATCTTGCAACGGCTCAGCTTCGCCTTGCCGCTCTTTATGCAGAGCAAAAGCTTTTTGACGCCGAATCATCGGATGATATTGTTTTCGCCAAAAAGCAGGTTGCAGATACTGCAAAGAGTGCCCTCGACACGGTCAGCGAGGCAAACGATGAGCTCTCGTCAGGCTGGAAAGCCGCATTTAACGGAACAATTACCGCAGTTAATATTTATGAAGGCGAACAGACAAATCTTTTGTCAGAGGGTATTACTCTTCAAAATCTTGATCAAAAAATAGTAACACTTTCACTCGGCGAATATGATATTCACAAGGTTAAGGTTGGAATGAACTGTAAAATAACCACCGCATACGGAAGCTATACGGGCGAGGTTATCACAAAGGCTCCGATTGCAACGGGAGGTTCAAGCGGTTCAATTCTTGATTCCGTTGGCTCAATGGCAGGCATAAGCGGTCTTTCAAGTTTAACCGATTCGGGCGCAGGCGTTGAGGTTCAGGTTGGCGTCAATAACCCCGATGATAATATTATTGTTGGCTTTGATGCAGATGTTGAAATCGGTGTAGGCGATTATCAGGGAATTATAACAGTTCCGATTGAATCAATCGTTCTTGAAAAAACAGGAACCTACGTTTATCTTTATAACGAGGAAGAAGGAACAGTAACAAAAACTCTTATTGAAACAGGCGCAGTTTCCGATTCTGTTTATGAGGTAAGAAGCGGTCTTAAAACGGGAGATAAGATTGTTGCCACTCCGTCCTCGGAATATAAAGAAGACACATTTGAAGTAAAAGTTAAATAATTAATCGGAGTGCAATTTCAGTATGAATATTTCAGAAAGCTTAAAAATCGCTGTTAAGTGTATAAAAGCTAATTGGATGCGCTCCCTATTAACCATGCTCGGTATCATAATCGGTATCAGCTCGGTTATTATGATTGTCAGTGCCGGAACGGGCGCAAGAGATTATATCGTTTCTCTTATTGAGGATATGGGCTCTAATGCGGTTCTTGTTTCGGTAGACACAACTCAGGCGCAGGATAGCGACTATATAACACTTGACGATGTTGAAAATATCAAAAATAAAGTTAGCGGTGTTGAGCGCTGCTCGCCTATGATGATAGGCTTTTCAAAAGCAACAATTGACGCCTCTGCAACAGAAGCAACCGCAATGATTATCGGTGTTAACTCCGATGTTCAGTTTGCTTTAACAGACGGGGTAAAATACGGAAGATTTTTCACCGATGAGGAATACGCCTCTGCGTCTCCGATAGCACTTATCGGAACAAACAGTGCCGATATGGCTTTCGGCTATGAGGATGTTGTCGGTCAGTATATAACCGTTTCCTCCTCAGGCGGAACAATGAAGGTTAAAATCTGCGGCGTTGCCGATATTGATGCGCTTGTAAGCAGTATGGGCGGCGGTTCGAGCATAGGCGATATGTTCCAAACAGGCGATAAATTGACAATTGCTCTGTTTATGCCATGCACAAGCTTAACGCAGTTAACGGGTTCAGACCCCGTTCTTTCCTCAATCTTCGTTATCGGCGAAGAGGGCGCAAATAATGAAGCAATAGGAAACGCAACCGTAAACTATCTTAAAGCGGCTCACGGAAACTATTCAACAATATATACGGCAGAGGATATGGCAACCTATGTTGAGCTTGTTGATATAATTATTTCGGTATTAACCGCATTTATTGCCGCGGTAGGCGCAATCTCGCTTATAGTAGGCGGTATAGGAGTTATGAACATAATGCTCGTTTCGGTAACGGAACGAACGCGTGAAATCGGCATACGAAAATCGCTCGGTGCTAAAACAAACACAATAACGCTTCAATTCCTAACGGAATCAATTATCCTATGTCTTATCGGCGGATTAATCGGCGTTGTTTTGGGAATAGCAGGCGCGTATGCAGGCTGTTCAATAATAGGCATTAAGCCGAATGTAACCTGGTGGATAATAGGAATTGCGCTTCTTTTCTCCTGCGGTGTCGGTTTATTCTTCGGAATTTATCCTGCACGAAAGGCTGCAAAGATGAGTCCTATTGACGCTTTAAGAAGAGAATAATTAAATTTCAACCGCCTTGAAATGCGTTGTGCTTCAAGGCGGTATTTTTTTCTGTTTACAAATACACACATTTATGGTACAATATTTTAACGGAATTTTGCAAAATTTATCAAAGCACGGAGGGATACTTTGGAAACTGTAAACGATATTCTTTCTAAATTCGATTTTAAAGGCACCTTTAAGGATTGCAGCCTTTTCGGCGCAGGCCATATTAACACAACATATCTTGCAAGATATGAGGATGATTCAACAGAGTGGAAATATATTGTTCAAAAGGTTAATCCTAATGTTTTTAAAAATATAGACAAGCTTATGGATAATATTTTCAGCGTAACCTCTTATCTTCGCAGAGAAATTAAGAAAAACGGCGGAGATGAAAACCGCGAAACGCTTCATTTTATCAAAACGAAAAGCGGAGAAAAATTCTATCGCGCAGAGGACGGTAGCTGCTATCGCTCTTATATTTTTGTTTCCGATTCTATAAGCTATAACAGTGTTGACAGTGCTGAAATGTTCGGTGCAAGCGGCGTTGCCTTCGGTAAGTTTCAAAGGCTTCTTTCCGATTTTCCGGCAGACAGCTTGTTTGAAACAATTCCGGATTTTCATAACACCAAAAAAAGATATGATAATGAATTTGTTCCCGCAGTTGAAAAAAATCTTTCCGGCAGGGCAAGCACCTGCGCGCAGGAGATAGATTTTGTTAAGCAAAGAGAAGGCTATTGCTCTCGCCTTGTTGATTTGATTGATAAGGGCGAATTGCCGCTGAGGGTTACTCATAACGATACTAAATTAAATAATGTTATGTTTGATGAAAAAAGCGGCAAGGCAATCTGCGTTATTGATTTGGATACTGTTATGCCCGGTCTTGCTCTTTATGATTTCGGCGACTCAATCCGCTTCGGCGCAAACACCGCCGCAGAGGATGAGGCGGATTTATCAAAGGTTTCTTTAAGCCTTGAATATTTTGAGGCTTATGCAAAGGGCTTTCTTTCGGAAGCAGGGGAGAGCCTTAATAAGTGCGAAAAGGATAATCTTGCATTCGCTTCTCTGCTTATGACCTTTGAATGCGGAATGAGATTTTTAACCGATTATATAAACGGGGATACATATTTTAAAACCGCATATCCCGAGCATAATCTTGTTCGCGCAAGAAATCAGTTTGCGCTCGTTGCCGATATGGAAAAGAAAATGGACGAAATGAACCGCATTATTGCAGAAATCGGATAATGTGAATACTAATGTTTAACAAAAAATCCACGAACAATCAATTGTTCGTGGATTTTTGCTTGTGCGTTTTTACTTTTTAAGCTCTCTTTCAAGCCAAACGGCTCCTAAATCAAGAGCGTTGAATAAGCCCTTCTTTTCCGAGCTTTTAACAACTCTTTCTCTTGGATTTTTTTCTTGGTCTGTGCTGATAATCTGAATGAGCACCGTGTCTGAAAGAGTTATATCCTTATATTCCTTGCCCGATTTAATCTTAAAGCAGGCAACAAACGGGTCAGACATATTGCCGTAATATATCGTATCGCCGCACCTTACCAAAGGCTTTCCTTTATAGGTAAGAAATGTATCCTGTAATTCTGCCAAAGAAAACCCTCCTTTATTTTATTGTTTAGTTGTTAAGATAAGACTTTACCATTTCAGCCAGCAGTTCATCGCGGTCAAGCCTTCTTATAAGGCTTCGTGCGTTGTTATGAGTTGTTATATAGGTTGGGTCCTCCGAAAGAATGTAGCCAACAATTTGGTTAATGGGATTATAACCCTTTTCTTTAAGAGCGTCAAAAACCTGCGTTAATGTATCTCTCATAATATCCTCGTGGTCGTCTCCGAGTTTAAAGGTCATTGTTTTATCGGTCATAGTAAAGTCACCTCCTGCAAGTAAAAATTATACATACTAATTATATACAATTTTTAAACTAATTACAATATTTATTTTAAATTTAGTTAAATATTGGTAAAAATTGTGAATTATAAGCAAATTAGGAACGAAGATTTATGCCCATTTTGCCAAGTGCCTTAACAATTCGCTTCATAGCGGCGTCTGCTTCATCGTCCGTAAGCGTTCTGTCTGCGCTTCTCATACGGATATTAAAAGCAACGCTCTTCTTTCCGCTTTCAATCTGCGAGCCCTCGTAAACATCAAAAAGCTTAACCTTTTCAAGCGTTTTGCCGACTGCTTCGCCGATTGCTCTTTCAAGCTTAAGAACGGGTATGCTCTTTTCGCAAACAAATGCAAGGTCTCTTGAAACAGCAGGGTATTTCGGAAGCGGCTTGTGAGTTCTTGATGCGTTTCTGTTTTCATACGCGGTGTTAACATCAACCTCGGCAACATAAACTCTTGTTCCGATTGAATAGCTTTCCGCAACCTTGGGATGAATTTCGCCAAGCGTTGCAAGCACCTTGCCGTTTATTGTAAGCTGTGCCGTTCTGCCGGGATGGAAGGTTGGATTGTCTGTAACTGCTTCAACATCGTATTCGGCAACATTAAGCGCATCAAGAAGCTTTTCAACAATTCCTTTAAGCGTGAAGAAATCTGCGTCCTTTGAATAAAGACCTATTGCGGCCTTCTGGCACTCAATCGGCAGCTTTCCTGCTTCGGTAGGAGTGTAAACTGTTCCTATCTCATAAAGGCAGGCAGAGTCGTTTTTGTGGTTATAGTTGTGTGATAAAATATCAAGCATAGAGGGAAGAATGGTTGTTCTCATAATGCTTGTGTCCTCGCCGAGCGGATTGCGTATAACAACCGAATTGCGCTTTTCATCATTTTCGGGAAGATTAATTTTGTCATAAGCCTTCGGGCTGATGAAGCTGAATGTTGAAATTTCACTGCAACCGCAGGAAATGAGCGTTTCATTCATAAGCCTGATGAATTTTTGACTGTCTGTCAGCTTGCCTACCGCAACACCGCTGAGGATTCTGTTCGGAATATTGTGGTAGCCGTAGAAGCGTGCAACCTCCTCTGAAATATCTGCAATGTGCTCAATATCGTTTCTGAAAGAGGGAGCAATAATATTTCCTTCATTGTCAAAGGTAAATTCAATTTTTTCAAGAATATCCTTTTGCTCGCTTTCGCTGAGGTCTATTCCGATAAAATCGTTAATCCATTTATAATCAAATTTAACCTTAACAGGCTCCTTCGGCTTAACATAATTATCAACAATGCCGTCAACAACATCTCCTGCGTCAAGCTCCTGAACAAGCTCAAGAGCCCTTTTAAGCGCGTTAAGCGTTGCACCCGGGTCAAGCTCCTTTTCGTATCTGCTTGAAGCCTCAGTTCTCATTCCGAGAGCCTTTGCGGTTCTGCGAACGGAAATACCGTTGAAGCAGGCAGACTCAAAAACGATAGTTGTTGTGTCGTCCATAATGCCGCTGTATTCTCCGCCCATAACGCCTGCAACTGCAACGGGCTTGTTCTCGTCGGCAATAACAAGCATATCATCTGTCAGCGTTCTTTCAACGCCGTCAAGCGTTGTGATTTTTTCGCTGTTAACCGCGTTTCGAACATTAACGGTGTTACCGTCAAGGAAGCGTAAATCAAATGCGTGCATAGGCTGGCCGTATTCAAGCATAACATAGTTTGTTATATCAACAATGTTGCTGATGGGTCTAACTCCGCTTGCGCGAAGCCTCTCACGAAGCCAGCGCGGACTCTCCTTAACGCGAACATTTTCAACAACTGCGCCCGAATAGCGATAGCATTTTTCAGGCTCTGCTATATTAACTTTAAGAATATCGCAAACATTTCCGTGTCCTTTTTTAACAACAGGCTCAGTGAAATTAAACGGTCGTTTAAAGGTTGCCGCGGCCTCTCTTGCAAGACCCGAAACAGACATACAGTCGCATCTGTTTGAGGTTATTTCAAATTCAACGCAGGTATCGTCATATCCGATAGCCTCGTGAATATCCATACCCGGCGTTTTATTGCAGTCGTCGCCTAAAACGAAAATACCGTCTGCGGCGGCATAAGGGAAATCGTTTTGGGTAAGTCCAAGCTCGTCAAAGGAGCAAAGCATACCGTTTGATTCAACTCCGCGAAGCTTGCCCTTTTTGATTGTTTCGAGGCAGTGGTCCTTTCTGTTAAAAACAGTTGCGCCTGCAAGCGCCGCAGGAACATAGTCGCCAACAGTAAGATTTTGTGCGCCCGTAACAATTTGAATATCCTCGCCTGCGCCGACATCAACAGAGCAAATCCAAAGATGGTCGGAATCCGGGTGGGGAGTAAGTGATTTAATTTGACCGACAACTATGTTTGTTATCTCTGCGCCCTCTTTTTTGTATTCCTCAACCTTTGAGCCGGAAAGAGTCATTTCGTCGCAGAGCTCTTTATCGGAAATATCACTTAAATCAACATAATCTTTAAGCCATTTTCTTGATAAAATCATTACAAAGCACCTCCTTAAAACTGACCGAGAAATCTAAGGTCATTCTCGTAAAGCAGTCTCATATCGTCAATGTTAAAGCGGAACATAACAAGTCTTTCAAGACCTATACCAAAGGCAAAGCCGCTGTATTTTTCAGGGTCAACACCGCCGTTTTTAAGCACCTTCGGGTGCACCATTCCGCCGCCGAGAATTTCAATCCAGCCCTCGCCCTTGCACATAGGGCAGCCCTTTCCTCCGCATTTAAAGCAGGAAACATCAATTTCACAGCTCGGCTCGGTAAACGGGAAATGGTGGGGACGAAGTCTTATCTTTGTGTTTTCGCCGTAAAGTCGCTTTGCAAATGCTTCAAGTGTTCCTTTAAGGTCTGCCATTGTAACGCCCTTGTCAACAACAAGACCCTCTATTTGATGGAAAAGGGGAGAGTGCGTTGCGTCAACTGCGTCGGAGCGGAAAACGCGTCCCGGTGCAATCATACGAAACGGCGGCTCGTGATTTTCCATAAATCTTATCTGCATAGGTGAGGTTTGCGTTCTTAAAACAATATTGTCCTCAATATAGAAGGTGTCCTGCGTGTCTCTTGCAGGGTGGTCCTTCGGAATGTTGAGTGCCTCAAAGTTGTAATAATCATATTCAACCTCGGGGCCCTCTGCAATGTCAAAGCCCATACCCATAAAGATTTCTTTAATCTCATCAAGAACAATTGAAAGCGGATGCTTGTGGCCTATTGCAGGCTCTGTTGCAGGCATTGTAACATCAATTGTTTCTTCAAGAAGCTTTCTTTCAAGCTCCTTTTCTTTAATCTGTGCCGTTTTAGAAGATATTTTCTCTTCGATATCGGCGCGGATTTCATTTGCAAGCTGACCTATAACGGGTCTTTCCTCGGCGGAAAGCTTGCCCATCTGCTTTAAAATAGCGGTAAGCTCGCCCTTTTTGCCGAGATATTTAATTCTTGCTTCTTCAATTTGCTCTTTTGTTTCAAAGGAATCAAGCGCTTCCTTTGCAGCTTTTCTGATTTCTTCAAGCTGTGATTTCATATTAATTCCCATAGCCTTTCCGGCTACAAATAGTTTAAAAAAATTCCTAACGCCTTATTGTAGCCGGATAAGGCGTATAATGGGAATTTAGCCATCTCAAAATTATGCCACAGGCAAATTTTGAGGGCAATACATTCGGGATAGTGTGATTTTTCACACTATCATCCTTTCTTTGTGTTTGGGAACAAAAAAATACTTGTCCCCGATTATTAGGGACAAGTATGAAACTACCTGCGGTACCACCCTTATTTTTGCAAAGGCTAATCCAAGCAAACACTCTTTGAACCTGTAACGGAGTTCAGTCCGTCTGCGCCTACTGAAATGTTCAGCACAGCCGCTCAAAAGGGAACTTCGCCTTTATTATCCCTGCAAGGCTTCCAGCCAAGGCATTGCTCTCTGAAAAGGCATTTAAAGGTTACTTTTCTTCGTCATCGCGTTTTAATGTTTGATATATTATAACTTATTATAATTAATTTTTCAAGTGTTTTATTTAGTTATTTCATCAATCTTAAAGGTCTTAAATTCAATATAGCTGCTCGGCCTTGATTCATATAAAACACCGATTGTGTTTTCATCAATCTGCGCAAGGCAGGAATAAGCAAAAAAGCCCTTGTTGATTTCAACATTTTTAATCCATTCAATGTGCGTGTATTTTCCCTTTGAAATGCGAAGCTTTCCTATTGAAAGAACACCGTTTTCGCGTTGCTTTGCACTTGCGTGGGAGCAGAAAACATATCCGTTTGCGGTTATAACACTCTTTTGGCATTTCGGAGCATAAAGGTTTGTTTTCTTTCCCTTAACCCAGCTTTTGCTTTGATTGAAAGATAGTGAAACAGGCGTTTTGCCAAAGGTCTTTTGCCTGCCCAATCCGATAATTGTTTCGTCGGGTGCTTCAATCATCTGCCATTCGTCTGTGTTTTCGGAGTATGGCATACTCGTCATTCTGTGCCATGTTTCGCCGTTGTCAAGGCTGTAAACGGAAACGGAGGACTTTTTATCAACATAAAGCGGCATTATAATTCTGCCGTCAGTTGTTGTCAGTCCAACGCCCGGTGCAACACCCAAAAATGTTCCGTCTGTTTCGGCTAAAATCATATTTGTTATGTCCTTCGGCTCTGTCCAGGTTTTGCCGTTGTCAGAGCTTTTAAGCATAAAAACATAGCTCCTTTTTGGTGCTTTCAGCGGAGCACCGAAGGTTGTTGCGGCGCCAACCTCGTTCTTACCCATCGCACCGTTAAGGTAAATGTTGCCCATATATTCGTCGTTTCTGTAAAGAGAGCCCTTGCCGTCGGTAACTCTGTAATCCGTTTCGTTTTGCCTGCTGTCAAGCACGGTTCCGTTTTCGGCTATGTAATAAAAATTACCGTCTCTGTCATAAATAAGAGGTCTCATTCTGCCGTTTATTTGCGCATAAGGGATTTTCTTTTTGTCAAGCAGGGAACGCTTGTGAAGCCCCTTGCACTCGGGCCAAAAATCAACAAGCATAACAACATCGCCGTTCGGCGCAATTGTCATACAGGGATCGATATAAAACGCAGAGGCATAGCTTTCGGCGGAAATTCTTGTTTCGCGTGCAGGAGGAATTGCAATTGATTGAACGGGACTCCATGTTTTTCCGCCGTCCTCGCTTCGCCTGATTGCTATTTCAATATATCCCCAGTCTGCTCCCGAGGAGGCTCTGTCTATCGCGGCAATAAGTGTGCCGTTTGAATTTATAAGGCTCGGTATTCTGAAAGCAACTCCGCCGTTTTCGGCATTGCTTTGCTTCGTAAGCTCCTCTTCAAGAAAAACAGAACTGCTTCCGCAGAATATAAGGCTTGCGTTATCCATAAATCAAATCTCCTTAATTATTATGGTTTTATTGTAGCATATTTTCATAGATTTTCAAATACTTTAAAAATAACTTTGCTCTTGCTATTGCAAAAAGCTTTCTTTTTTAGTAAAATGTAAATGTAAAATTTTGTAAAGGAGGAATAAATGATGCTTTGGGAATTAAAAAAGTGCTGGTACAGAATTTACCAGGGCGCTTTTAAGCTTGCAATGAATTTCCTTGATTGGTCCGAGCCTCAGCTTCTTGAAGGCAAGGGCTCTGTTTTAAGACTTCCGGAATTCATTAAAAGCAAGGGCATCAATAAGGTTCTTGTTGTAACAGATAAAGGCCTTATGGGGCTTCACCTTTTAGACCCTATGTTTGAAAAGCTTACAGAAGCCGGCGTTGAATATGTGGTTTATGACGGCGTACAGCCCAACCCAACCATTCCAAACATCGAGGCAGCACGGGAAATGTATCTCCAAAACAACTGCGAGGGCTTTATCGCCTTCGGCGGCGGTTCTTCAATGGACTGCGCCAAGGTTGCAGCCGCAAGAGTTGTTAAGCCGAATCAAACCGTTCGCCAGATGAGAGGATATCTTAAAGTACTCAAAAAGATGCCACCGTTCTTCGCAGTTCCAACAACTGCCGGAACAGGCTCTGAAACAACAGTTGCCGCAGTTGTAACCGATCCCGAAACTCATGAGAAAAATGCAGTCAACGATATCTGCCTTCGTCCGAAATTTGCAGTGCTTGACCCGGAATTAACCGTAGGTTTGCCGCCGCATATAACATCGACAACAGGTATGGACGCATTAACTCACGCAGTTGAGGCGTATATCGGCAGAAGCAACACAAAGCAAACGAGAGAGCAGGCTGAAAAAGCAACAAAGCTTATCTTCGATAATGTTGAGGAAGCATATAAAAACGGAAAGAATTACGAGGCAAGAGCAAATATGCTTAAAGGCTCGTATTGGGCAGGCTGTGCCTTTACCCGTGCTTATGTTGGCTATGTTCACGCAATCGCTCATAATCTCGGAGGCCTTTACGGCACACCTCACGGACTTGCAAACGCCGTTATCCTGCCTTATGTTCTTGAATGGTACGGAGATTGCATTTATCCGCAGCTTGCAAGGCTTGCCGATATAGTTGGCATAGATGGAGCAGGCGAGGCTGATAAAGCAATTAAGTTCATTGAAGCAATTAAAAAGCTTAATGCAGATATGAATATTCCGGATAAGTTCGATATGATTAAGGAGGAGGATTTGCCCACTCTTATTAACCGTGCGTTAAAGGAGGGCAACCCCGGCTATCCCGTTCCGAGAATTATGGATTATAACGATATGGAAAGCGTTATCCGCAAATTTATGGCATAATTACATAAATTTGATATTGTAAAAAATGCACCTTCGGGTGCATTTTTTGTTGTTTATTATTAACAAGGTTAAAATATTATTTTTGTGCATAATTTACATTGTTTTAATTTGTAAAACTCTGTATAATTAATAAGTAAAGTGAAGTGTTTCAGTTTTTACACTTCACTTAATTTTTATGCATGGGGTGATTATTTATGGCAGGTAAGTCAAAAGCAGCTCCTTCAAAGACTGTTAATACTTACACAAATAAAGAGCTCGGCGGTTATCTTGTGGGTATGTTCGGTCAGAATTTAATCTACAATATTATTGCAACAGGTCTTTATTTCTATTTTCAGAATGTTATTTGCCTTCCGGCAATGGCGCTCGGTTGGATTTTTGCTATTGCAAGAGTTTGGGATGCAATTAACGATCCTATGATGGGAACAATTGTTGATAAAACAAGAAGTAAGTGGGGCAAATGTCGTCCTTATCTTATTATTTTCCCGGGAATTATCTGCGTTATAACAATTATTACATTCCTTAACGGAAATTATGCAACCGCAGAAAGCACATCGCAGAAGGTTCTTATTATTGCCTGGGCGGCAATTTCGTATATTGCCTGGGGAATGTGCTACACCGTTGGCGATATTCCTCTTTGGGGCATTACCTCGCTTATGACGGAGGATGAGGGCGACAGAAGTAAAATCCTCGGTCTTGCCCGTATTGCCGCAGGCGTAGGCGGTATCGGCGTTCTTGTTGTTCAGATTGCTCAGGCGGTAGGAAGCGTGTTTGTTTCAAAGCTTGATCCTAACGCCGTAAATTATGACGATCTTGTTCAGAAAGCAAATCAAAAGGGCTTTATCGTAACCGTTATTATTATGACTGTTATTGCTTCAATTTTCTTTGAGTTTGCAGGTGTTTGCACAAGAGAAAGAGTTCAGCAGTCGGAAAAGAAATACGGCTTTATCGATAACTTCAAAATTATGTTCAGAAACAAGCCCTTCCGCCAGATACTTATATCAGGTATATTAAGAAGCCCGATTCAGCTTCTTATGATTGTTGCAATGACGCTTGTTACATATTACTATGCAAACGGCAATATTATGAATATTCTTGTGTATAACGAGGATGGCTCCCTTGCAGGCGTTAACTTCAAAATACTTATCGGTCTCGGTTGCGTTGCATTAGGTCTTTTTGTCGGTCAGTTTGTTGCTATGGGTATCACTCCCGTACTTATCAAGAAGATTGAAAAGAAATCCCTCTATAACTTCTTCTCAATTGCAGGCGCTGTTCCGTTCACTTTGATTTTTGTTTTCTATAAGGTTTCGGGCGGAGATTTAACAACAACCTTCTGGTCAATTATCGTAGGCGTTTGTATGCTTTTTGGAAGTGCTTCGTTCGGCGGTATAAATGTTCTTCAATCTGTTATGATTGCAGACTGCGTTGACTATGAGGAATACACAAACGGCGTTCGCACAGACGGCGTATTCTTCTCGGGTCAGTCTTTCATAACAAAGCTTTCAGCCGGTATCGCAACGATAATTTCATCAGTTGTTTATTCTGCCGTAGGATATAGCGGCGCAAATGTTGATAAGCTCAACAGAGCCATTGAAAAGGGTGCGGATTTCCTTACATACGACGGCGGAAGCGGTCCCGGAAAGTATGCTGCGGCAATGTTCTTCCTCATTACAATTCCTCCGGCAATCGGTATGCTTCTTTCGGCTATTCCTACTCTTAATTATGCGCTTACCGATAAGGAGCACACAAGAATTCTCAACGAGCTTATAGAAAAGCGCAAAAATGCAGATAGCGAAAATAAATAATAATTTTGAAGCAAAGAACTCCTGCTCTCTCGAGCAGGAGTTTTAGACTGTCGATAAAGTGGTCTGAACCACGCTGAATATAAAAAAGAATAATCAAGATTGATTGTAGGGGCGAACTGCGTTCGCCCGCAAATAATAAAGCGACCTAACTATTTGAAAAGCGGCATAAACATCGAATTTATGCCGCTTTTAGCGTTTTTCGTTTTTTGCTCGGGGGCAGTACCTTTGTACAGCTCCCGCTCGCAAGAAAACGAAATTCAGTTCCATTTCTCGAAGTCTCCCAGCGTGTAGAAATTTGTTATTTGGACTTTTTCTACACGCTGAAACTCCTGCTCTTTCGAGCAGGAGTTTTTTTGTTGTCTGTTTATTTTTTTCTCTTGAAAAGTGCAGGGAGTATAACAGGTCGCTCCTCGCCGGCTTTAATCATTTCATCAATAAGCATATATTTTAAATCTTCTCTTGCTTCGGCGTATTCCTTGCTTTTAACAAGATTGTTCTTTTCAATCGGGTCTTTTTTCAAATCGTAAAGATAATCCTCAAAATAAACCCTTGCCGAGCCGTGTGAAAAGCCAAATGGATTAAGCTCTCTGACGGAATATTTGTATTTTTCGGTTCTTATTGCCCGTCCGCATTGGCTTTCACTTATCTGCATAAAAACACATTCTCTCTTCTTATCGGGGTTTTGCGCTTCGTCGCATAAATCAGTTCCCTTGTATTCCTTTGGAATATCTATGCCTGCAAGCGAAAGAAGCGTCGGCGGAATATCAATAAGGCTTGTCAATCGCTTTTCCGTTTTTCCGCCCTCAAAAACTCCTCCCTTTATGATAAGCGGAGTTTTGCTTGCACTGTCGTGGCAGGTGCGTTTGTATTCAGCATTTCTTGTTTTGAAATGGCTTCCGTGGTCGCTTGTGTAAATTATTACCGTGTCATCATAAAGGTTAAGCTCTTTCAGTTTTTCTTCAAGTCTGCCCACATTATAGTCAAGCCTGTTGATTGCCGATATGTAGTCGGGATACCATTTTTCGTAATCTCCGTTAAGAAACGATAAATCATCGGGAATAGGGTAGTCCTTGAATTTTTCAACCGTTTCCCTGTATCCCTCATAGCTGTGCCTGTCATTTTGATGATGAGGTTCAAGCTGACTTGTAAACATAAAAAACGGCTTACTCTTATCGCATTTGTCAAGATATTCAAGCGCAAAATCGTTTATGCAGTCTGCTCGGTAGCCTTTAAAATCTATCTTGCTTCCGCTTTCGTCAAAAACATATCCGTCATAGCCGTGAGAGGTAAATTCAAGGCAGTCTGCCGCACGCCAGTATTGATATTCGCCCTGCCTTTCGCGCGGAATGGCTGATTTTTCGCAGTGCACTCCCACGGGGCTTGCCGAATCGGAGGCAAGATGCCATTTGCCTATGTATGCCGTTTGATAGCCCGCTTCGTTAAAGTAATGCGCAAGCGGAGTTATATCTCGCGGAAGAGAAATACCGTTTTTGTAGCAGCCTATTTCGGTTGCATAAACTCCCGATTGCAGGCAGGCTCTTGCAGGTCCGCAAACAGGCTGGCAGGTGTAGTTGTTTTCAAATATAACGCCCTGCCTTGCAAGCTCGCATAAATTAGGCGTAACCTCCTCGTTTATTGTGTCCCACCGTTGCTGGTCGGAAAAATAAAAAATAATATTCTTTCTGTCCATTGTTTACCCTCACTTGTTGCTTTCAATATAAATGCTTCTTGTAGGATATGCAAAGTCGGTGTTGTTTTCGTCAACAATTTCCTTAATTTTAAAATTAAGCTCTTCAAGGAATTTATAGTACGCTTCTATATCCGTGTCTGTAATATAGCATCTTATTTGAAGATTAAGTGCCGAGTCCTCGTATTCGGCAAAGCAAACTCTGATTTTTTCCTTTTCAACAAGTTCGTGTCTGTTGAGAAAGGCATATATTTCCTCCTCGCATTTTTTAAGTGCGTCGGCAGGCGTTGAATAAAGAAGACCTATTTTAAATTCAACAAGCCTTTTGTTAAGCCTTGCATAATTCGTAATAAGCGAATCGGAGATAGTTGAGTTGGGCACAACAACTATTGAATCGTCAAGCTTTCTTATTCTTGTTGAGCGCATTGTTATATCCTCAACAGTTCCTGTAAAATCAGAGGTTTCTATAAAATCGCCCACATCAAAGGGCTTGTCAAACATAATAAAGAAGCCCGAAAGCAGATTTTTAAGAGAATCCTGTGCGGCAAGGGAAACGGCAAGACCGCCCACTCCGAGCCCTGTCAGCAGACCGTTTATGTTGTAGCCAAGCTCTGAAATAACCATAACAAGCGCAATGCAAACGGTTAAGGCTTTTAATATGTTTGAAATAAATTTAACTGCAACGCCGTTTAGCTTTTGGTCGGGATTTTTCTTTCCGACAATATTAAGCAGGTTATCGGAAACAAAGCTTGTTATACACCAGCAGGCAATAAGCACCGAGAAAATCTTAAACGCCGCAACAAGTGCCACGCTTTTTGCATTGATATATATTCCCAAAAATGCGCCGAGCAAAACAAAATAAATGGCAACGGGGCGCTTTAAGCTGCTTTTAAAGCCCTCTGCGTTTTCGGGATTTTTAGATAAAAATATTTTTGCGCAAATGCTCAGCACCGCCTGTGAAAGCTTGTTTCTTGAAACGGTCAGCAAAGCAAATAATGCCATTCCCAAAACGGGATTTATATATTTTTCATAAGTGTCAAAAAATGACATAATCGTATCAAGCATTTTGATTTTCCTTTCTATGTTGATTTATACCGTGCAGTAAAAATTGCTTTCCCACGCAGGAATGTAAGGCGAATGGCGAAAATAGATTTTGTAATTATCGTTCATTTCCCATATCTTCATAGGAAGCGCAAACATATCCTCATTTCTGTGGTAAGCACAAATATAAAGCTTCGGCGAATATTTTTTTATCGTTTTTTCCGCTCCGCAAAGTGCTTTCAGCTCGGCTCCCTCGATATCCATTTTTATCATTGAAGCCTCGCCGCAAATAAGACTGTCTATATCGCAAAATTCAACGGGAACGCCTTCGGCGGAAAGGTGTGAATTTCTGCCTGCTTTTTTTGAAAAAATAAGCGTGTCCTTCTTATCCCAAGCACCTGTGTTGTAAAGTGAAACACCTTGCATACCCTCTGTTGAGCGGCAGAGCTTTTTAAAGTTTTTTTCATCGGGCTCAAGAGCGTAAATATGCTTGTATTTACCTCCTGTAAACCGCGTAAACTCGCGGATTGTGTCGCCGTCATAGGCACCTGCATCAACTATTGCTTCACGGTCGGTAAGATGCAGTATATCAGAGTATATTTTATTCTTATCATATTCCGTGCTACTGTAAAGGTAATCAACTTTACCGCTGATTTTGAAGCGCAAAACATTTTCGTAAACTCTTCGGCTTTCCTCATCTGCAAGACGGGAATAAACATATTCAAATTTTTCTCTGTTTTCCTCAAAATATTTCCCGGTAAATATGCCGTTTCCCGCAACGGGAACATCGGGAGCAAAAACTCTGTGCTCGCCGTTCATTTTTTTAATCCTTTCAAGCACATCCTCAATGTGTGTTGCAAAGGCAAGAACAATGTTGAAATCGTCATATTTTTTGCATATATCGGAATATTTCAAAACCTTATAGCCTAAAAAGGAATGGCCTCTCACAAATTCATCGCTTGCAAAAATATCGGCAACCTCAACCGAGTATTCTTTAAGATTTGATATTATTTTTTCTGCGCCGTTTCCCATACCGTAAATAACAACGGGCTTTGAATCCTCCGCAAGAAAACGCCAAACATCCTTTTCGTTAATATCAAGCATAATAATTCCCGCACTTATATGTCTAAAATTTTTGCACATAATATTATAATATTTTATATTAGATAAATCAAGATACTTTACAAATTGTTGGAAAAAGTATATAATAAAGCATATTTTGGTAAATTATATATCTTATGGAGGTTTTTGCCTTTATGGCAGGGTTTTTACGAAGGTTTAAAAGAAATTCAACCGAGGAG
>SAMEA3663039__coassemble_128_pt1 | contig 38450 bp, 32 predicted proteins | sample SAMEA3663039__metabat2_low_PE_029 | metagenome-assembled genome bin SAMEA3663039 (sample SAMEA3663039) | pig gut metagenome | biome: pig gut; feature: pig-associated habitat; material: faeces | place: France | collected 2012
ATCAAAAATGCTTGGAGTAAAGATGAGATTTGGCGTCTTGAAATGGCAGCCTTGCCGGCGCAAGGCAACAGCGAAAGCGACAAATATCGCTTTAATACTGCATTTTTGACGGGTTCGGATTATTGCCGTTACCCTAAGTTACTTAATAACTCTGATTCTGATTACGCCGTCTATCTTTCTGATATCCTCAACTGCGGCGGCGGAAACCTCGGAATCAACATCAATGATACTGTAAGCAAACTCGCCTCTGTTTTTATCAAGGAAATTTGCAATGTTGATGCCGTCCTTGCTGATTGTGTCTGTTATTGTGGCAATCATATTCGGCTGATTTTTATGAATAACGGTTATTCTTGCGGCACCGCTTCTTTGAAGCGAAACGGCCGGAAGATTTACGGAATTTTTGATATTTCCGTTTTCAAGGAAATCAATTAATTCCATAGCACCCATAGAAGCGCAGTTTTCCTCGCTTTCGGGAGTTGACGCGCCGAGATGCGGAAGCGCGATAACGCCGTCTATTCCGATAACCTCGGCAGACGGGAAATCAGTTACATAAGCCGCCATTCTTCCGTCTTCAAGTGCGCTGACAATATCTGCGCTGTTTGCAAGATCGCCTCTTGCAAAGTTGAGGATTCTAACGGTATCCTTCATCTTTGCAATGTTTTCAGCGCAAATCATTTCCTTTGTTTCGGGAGTGAGCGGAACATGGACGGTTAAATAATCTGCAAGCGGGAATATTTCATCAAGATTATTATTTATTGTAACCTCTTTTTTAAGAGTTTCTGCGGCTTCGGGGCTGAGGAACGGGTCATAGCCGATAACGCTCATACCGAGATCAACTGCGGCATTTGCAACAAGACGGCCTATTGCGCCGAGACCGATAACAGCAAGAGTTTTGCCCTTAATTTCGGGGCCTGCAAAAGCACTTTTGCCCTTTTCAACGCTCTTGCTGACATTTTCATCGTTTTTGATTGTTTTGCACCAATCAATAGCCTTTGTTATTTTACGGCTTGAAAGAAGAAGTCCGCAGATAACAAGCTCTTTAACCGCGTTTGCATTTGCGCCGGGGGTGTTGAAAACAACTATGCCCTTTTGAGTGCAATCTGCAACGGGAATATTATTTACACCTGCGCCTGCTCTTGCGATTGCAAGAAGAGAAGTCGGCATTTCCATATCGTGCATTGCGGCGGAGCGAACCATTATTGCATCGGGGTTTTCAATATCATCGCCGTAAGCATATCTTGATTTATCGAACTTTGAAAGACCGACATTTGAAATCTTATTTAATGTTTTTATATTATACATTATTTATTCTCCTCCTCAAAGCGTTTCATAAACTCAACAAGCTTAACAACGCCCTCTGTTGGCATAGCGTTATAGATAGAAGCACGCATACCGCCTACTGTTCTGTGGCCTTTAAGATTAACAAAGCCTGCTTCGGTTGCCTCCTTGATGAATTTTGCGTTGAGCTCATCACTGTCTGTTACAAACGGAACATTCATAAGAGAGCGGTCCTCGGGAACAACGGTGCCCTTAAACATTTCGCTTGAATCAAGGAAATCATAAAGGATTTTTGCCTTTTCCTCGTTATGCTTCTTCATACCTTCAAGGTTGCCGTAGGTTTCCTTAATCCATTCAAGAACGAGCTTGCAGATATAAATTGTCCAGCACGGAGGAGTGTTATAAAGAGAATCGGCGTCTGCCTGAACCTTATAATCCATCATAACGGGGCAGATATCACGCGCATTGCCGAGAAGATCCTCACGAACAATAACAACAACAAGACCTGCGGGCGCAACATTCTTTTGCGCACCGAAATATACAACGCCGAATTTTGAAATATCAAGCGGCTCTGAAAGTGCGCAGGACGAAACATCGGCAATAAGCACCTTATCTCCCACAGGAGGAAGCTCCTGATACTTTGTTCCGTAAATAGTGTTGTTAAGGCAGATATAAACATAATCTGCATCCTCACGAAAATCCTCGGGCTTTGTTTTGGGAATATAAGAAAAGGTTTTATCTGCCGAGGAGGCGGCGGCAACAACATCGCCGTATTTCTGCGCCTCTTGATATGCCTTTTTAGCCCACTGACCTGTGATGATATAATCTGCCTTGCCGTTTTTATTCATAAAGTTAAGCGGAATTGCAGAAAACTGTGCGGAAGCACCGCCTTGAAGAAACAGCACCTTATAATTATCGGGAATTTGATAAAGCTCTCTCATAAGAGCTTCTGCTTCTTTAATAATGTCGTCAAACACCTTTGAGCGATGGCTCATTTCCATAACGGACTGTCCCGAGCCCTTATAATCAAGTATCTCTGCTCCTGCCTTTTCAAGAACGGAAACAGGAAGTGTTGACGGACCTGCGCTGAAATTATAAACTCTTGCCATAAAAATATCCTCTCTTTCTTATTGGCTGATTTTTCTAATGCGTGTACTATTATAAAGATGTTTAACTTTTTGTCAATGCTTTGGCGAAAAGTTTGTTAGAAATAACGATAGATTGATAATCTTTTAACAACATTGTATGCAACGCCGTTCAATTTTGTTAAAAAAACACGGAACTTCGTTGTTTCGAAGCTCCGTGCCTTAAATTTTGAATGACCGCCTGTTGCTTTTTCTCTTTTTAACGGCTTCAACATTTAAAAGAACAATTGTTCCAACAGCAGCTTCAAGCAAGCCGAGCAAAATCATAAACACAAAAAAGAGATTTAAAACAGAGCAAAATGCCTCATAATATGCCTGTGGCGAAATAAGTACACCTTTTCCGAAGCCCGACACAAGAGAAATCAGCGCCGTGAAAACAAGTGCAATTCCGCAGGCGGATATTCCTGCGCCGACATAGCCGACCGAATTGTTCTTGCCCGTATAAAGAATAAACATAAGAACAACACACACAAGGCACGCCACAAAAGCAATCAGCGCAAGACCGGGAGAATTATCCTTTATAACATTAACAATAACGCGAAGATAATCGGAGCTTTGCGGGGTGCAGGTTTGAGTATATATTTCAGCCGCCTCCCGCGCAGTTCTTTCCACATCATCCTCTTTAAACTTAATATTATTGCCGTTTAGATATTCAAGGCACATATTATAGAAATAATCCTTTTTATTTTCAAAAAAGGCTTTTGAATTTTCATTTGAATAAATCATCAAAACGGAGTGCCTTACCGCATCCTCAATAGGATTTTCCGTTTCAATATTTTTAAACACTCTTGACGGTATTGAGCTTTTAGCGGAAAGAGCGTCAAACTGCATATTAAGCTGATTTTCACATTCGCCGACAAGCTCATCGCTAACCATAACGCGATCTATAAAAGCACTGTTGCCGAAGGTGCCCCTAACGAGAAAAACGAAGGACAAAACCGTCATTGAAAAAGCAAGCACAACAGTCAGCAAAACGCTTATAATGCTTCTTGATTTTGATAAAGTCATAAGCGCCTACTCCTCAACCGCCGCACCGCTTGTCATTTCGGCGGTTACAACATAATATTTACTGCTTATTCCTGCGCCCTCATCGCAGTTTGTATAAATAACAATGCCGTGCTCAACATTAGGATTGCGGGACAAAACATTGTTTTCGCCCGTTACGGCGTCTGCATTAATAACCTTAAACTCATAATCACCATAGCACAATGAAAGCGTAAAGGTGTAGCCCTGTTCGATATTATACAAAAACTGCATTTGAGTTTTATAGCCGTATATGTAAGCGGCTCCCGTTTCGCCGGGAAGCCTTTCGCTGACGAGCGAAGCACCCTTTGAGGTGTTATAATAATCCGCATTATAAATCAGATTAAGCGTTTGGCCGTCTGCATTGAGCGTTCCTATTTCTGTGTTGCCTTCGGTTATACCGAGGGAGGCCTTGCTGACGGCAGCCTGCGACGGAGAGATTTTTTGAGCCTCAACAGTTTTTTCCTCGCAAAACGAAGCAAGGCAAAGCTCGTCCTTATAAAAGGGAACATAATGCTTTGCAAACGGAGTCAAAGAGAAAACAACTGCCGTTACCGCCACGGCGGTTATCAACGGAAAAACAATGCCCTTTTCTATGAAGCCTTTTGTAATCCGAGAATCATTGCTCATTGCTGATTTCCTGCCTGGTTAAGCGCATTTTGGAGCACATTCGACTTTTTCTTTTTCGGCTTGAACGCCGGCGGATTTTTAAGCTTTTTAGTCCACCTGTTATTTTTTGCGGTTATCTTATTAATTTCGTGAACGGGTCCTGCCATATACTCTGTCATATACTTATCGGCAACCGCCATCATCTGCGGGTCGTTTTTCATTTCGCCCAAGATGGTTACGCCGATAATATCCTGAACCTCATTTGTTCCGTCCTCATAAACCTCGCCGAGCATTTTGAAAAGCTTTTTCTGCTCTGCCTCTGTTCCGTTTTTGATAACATCAAGAACCTTCGGGGTTCCGATTTCCGTAAAGAAGGTTTCGGGAAGGAACTCGCCGTAATCAGAGATATTTTGCTTAATAGCGTCTTTAAACTCGGGATAAAGAACGCCGAAGCGGTTTGCAAGCGAATCCGTGTCATAGCTGATGGTGCCGTTTTTAGCCTTTGACCTTGAAACAGCCTTCGGCATTTTAATTTTATCAATATCAACCTTTTTTCTTGAAGCAAAAATTGATGTTATTTCATCTGCAATTTCATTTGAAGCGGAGCGGCAATCCTTTTCATCAACAACAGACAAATCAAAAAGGGTTTTTGAAACGGTTTGGAATTCCGCCTCATCTGAATTTTCCGCAGTACATTCAAGAGAAAGAATATTCGTTTCGGCATTGTGGCAAACTCTGAAAAGGCCTTTGTTACCCTTATATGTTAAATTTTCGTCGTTGCCTTTAAGCTTTGAAAAGCCAAGCTCCTTAACGGTGTTTTCAAGATTTTTTTCAATTAATCTGTATGCCTCGTTAATTTCCATAAAAATTACTCCTGTTTATAAAATTATATAACTGTCCATTATACACATTTGGTATTATAGCATTAATTTTTCAATTTGTCATTACTTTATTTTTAAAATATATTTTGAATTATAATTGTTGAATTTAAAATGATGTTGTGTTACAATATAACGAATATACGAGGAGCAAATGTATATAATGGAAAAAATTCTTATTGAGCTGAAAGGAACTCAGCGTTTCGGAAACGAAAAGGATTCGATTGAGCTTGCAACCTTCGGAACATTGAGAGACGACGGAAAATCATATATTATCCGTTACAGCGAGGAGCAGGAGCCGCCCGAGGCACCCGTTAAGGTTACGGTTAAGGTAAAAAAAGACCTTTCAAGCGTTGAAATGACAAGGCTCGGCACCGCTCACAGCAGTCTTTTTATTGAAAAATCAAGAAGAAATCTTTGCAGCTACAACACAGAGTTCGGCAATATGCTTATGGGAGTTTACGGCAAAGAGATTGAATTTGAAAAAAAGGACGGCGCAGGCAGGTTTTTATTTGAATACGATATTGATTTTAACGGCTCCGTTGCTTCGCGAAACAAGGTTGATTTAAGCTATACCGTTAAAAGCAATTGAAAATAACGAAATAATGAAAACGGAGAAACAGAAAATGTCTTTACTTGTAAAAGAAACACAAAAGGAATTAAGGCTTAGGATTATTGAAGCACTCGGAAGAGCAGTTGCAAACGGAGAGCTTCCCGCAGAGCCTATTCCCGATTTTATAATTGAAAAGCCGGCAAACAGTGCAAACGGCGATTTTTCCGCAAATGTTGCGCTTGCAGGCGCAAGAGCGTTCAAAAAAGCACCGAGGGCAATTGCAGAAAGCATAGTCGGCAATCTTGACCTTGAAGACACGCTTTTTGAAAGGGTTGAAATTGCAGGACCGGGATTTTTAAATTTCTATTTATCACAGCAGTATTACACGGAAATTATTAAGGATATTGCGGCAAAGGGCGAGGACTACGGCAAATCCGATTACGGTAAGGGCAAAAGAGTTCTTGTTGAATTTGTTTCCGCCAACCCAACAGGACCTATGCACATAGGCAACGCAAGGGGCGGTGCTATCGGCGACTGCCTTTCGTCTGTTCTTGAATGGGCAGGCTATGAGGTTAACAGAGAATTTTATGTTAACGACGCAGGAAATCAAATTGAAAAATTTGCAACATCTCTTGAAGTTCGTTATCTTCAAATTTATAAGGACGGCATTGAAATGCCCGAGGACGCATACAAGGGCGCGGATATAACTGCGCACGCGCAGGCCTTTGCGGAGGAATACGGAGACAAATTCGTTGAATCAGAAAGTGCAGACAGAAGAAAGGCGCTTGTTGATTTTGCATTGCCTAAAAACATTGCGGGGCTTGAAAGCGACCTGCTTCAATACCGCATTAAGTATGATAAATGGTTTAAGGAGAGCTCGCTTCACGCGGACGGCTCCGTTAACGATATTATAGAAAAATTTAAGTCGCTCGGCGTTACCTATGAAAAAGACGGTGCGCTCTGGTTTAAAGCCTCTGAATACGGAAACGATAAAGATGTTGTGCTTATCCGCGCAAACGGAATACCGACATATATTGTTCCCGATATTGCATATCATTATAACAAGCTTGTTACGAGAGGCTACGACAAGGCGGTTGATGTTTTAGGTGCAGACCACCACGGCTATGTTCCCCGTATGAAGGCGGCATTATCTGCCTTGGGAATTGACCAGTCAAGGCTTGACTGCGTTATTATGCAGATGGTGCGCCTCGTTAGAGACGGAGAAACGATAAAGCTTTCAAAGCGTTCGGGAAAGGCGATAACGCTTACCACCCTGCTTGATGAAATTCCGATTGACGCGGCAAGATTCTTCTTTAATCTTCGCGAGCCGAACTCTCATTTTGATTTTGACCTTGACCTTGCGGCGCAGGAAACAAGCCAAAATCCCGTTTATTATGTTCAGTATGCACACGCGCGTATTTGCTCAATTCTTAAAAAGGCGCAAAACGAGGGAGTTGTTCTGCGCACGCCTGCTGACGATGAGCTGAATATGCTTAATTCCGAGGAGGAGCTGCAGCTTATCCGCCATCTCTCCTCGCTTACAGATGAAATAGTTGCGGCGGCAAAGGCTTATGACCCTGCAAAGATAACTCATTTTGTTATTGAGCTTGCAACGCTTTTCCATAAGTTTTACAATGCCCAGCGCGTTATGGTTGACGATGAGGGACTTATGCAGGCAAGGCTTTATCTTTGCCTTGCGGTTAAGGATACGATTAAAAACATTTTAACTATGCTCAAAATTACTGCTCCGGAAGCGATGTAAAGAGGTGTTGCCGATGGCTTCATTTAAAAATAAATCACTTCATTCGGTTGGCAATGTTCTTTTTAAATATATTTATAAGAACCCGCAGAGGAATATGCTCAGGCTTGTTAAGGTGGGCAAAGCCGTTGCGGGTAAAATGTATCCCGAAAGCACATTCACAAAGCCGATTGAAATTATTTCAAACAAGGATAATATATGGCACGAATATCTCTTTAACGGTCTTAACGATATTAACAGAGATTTATTCCGCCGCGCAGCGCTGACCTTTGCGATTGACTTAGGTCTTGAAGGAACCTCAACGCTTCGCAAAAAGCGCGATGAGCTCCACTGCAATATTCCGTGGGTTGTTTTGCTTGACCCAACCTCTGCCTGCAATTTAAAATGCAAGGGCTGTTGGGCGGCTGAATACGGGCACAAATCAAATCTTTCGCTTGATGAAATGCGCAAAATAATAAGAGAAAGCAAGGAGCTTGGAACGCATTTCTTTATGTTCACGGGCGGCGAGCCTCTTATTCGCAAAAATGATATAATAACGCTTGCAAAGGAAAACAACGACTGCATTTTCCTTGCGTTTACAAACGGAACGCTTGTTGACGACGATTTTTGCAAATCGCTTCTTGAATGCGGTAATTTCGGTCTTGCGCTTTCCATTGAGGGAACACCCGAAACAAACGACGGCAGACGCGGCGACGGCGCTTACGATAAAACAATTGAGGCAATGCGCCTGCTTAAAAAGCACGGCTGCATTTTCGGCACCTCGGTTTGCTACACAAGTCAAAACTACGAAGCCGTTACCTCTGATGAATTTTACGATAAAATGATTGCAGAGGGTGCAAAATATATGTGGTATTTCCACTATATGCCCATCGGCTCCGACGCAGACACCTCGTTGCTTCTTACCCCCGAACAGAGAGAGCATGTTTACCGCGAAATAAGAGCTAAAAGAGATTCAAAAACGGGCAAGCCGATTTTTACGGTTGATTTTCAAAATGACGCGGAATTCGTTGGCGGTTGCATTGCAGGAGGAAGAAACTACTTTCATGTTAACTCCGAGGGCGATGTTGAGCCTTGCGTTTTTATTCACTATTCCGATTCAAACATAAGGGAAAAATCAATTCTTGAATGTCTTAAATCTCCCTTATTCAAGGAATATTATCACGGCCAGCCGTTTAACAAAAATATGCTTCGCCCCTGCCCTATGCTTGAAAATCCGCAGGCGCTTCGCAAAATGGTTGAAAGAAGCGGAGCAAAATCAACAAACCTGCTTTGCGAGGAAACGGCAGACGCGCTTTGCGCAAAATGCGACGGCTATTCAAAGGCTTGGGCGCCTAAGGCAAAGGAAATTTGGGAGGAAAAGGAACGCTTCAAGCCGTTCACTCAGTATTACAGAGATACTCCCGAGGGAAAGCTTGATTACAATCCCGAGGATTTTTAAACTAAAATAAAAACGCTTTGGAAAAGGAAATTTTCCAAAGCGTTTTTTATTATATGAACATTTAAAATTATTCGCAGTAAACGGGGCTTGTTACGGCAAGGATTTTTCTTTTGCCGTTTACCGTTCCCCAAAGCTCTGCGCGGTACCATCTGCCTGCTTCGATTTTCAGGCGGGCATGACGCTCATCGCACCTTGCTTCAAGAACGGTTTTTCCTCCGTTTGAAACAATCCTTATTGTTTCGTATTCAACGGCTTCCTCGCCGGCATTCTTTTCTCTTGAATGTAAATCCGTAAAGAAGCTGAATGTAACATTTCCCTTTGGAATTGTTGAGCCGAGACCGTAGGTTTTGCCGAGGCGATGAACTCTGAAAATCAGCTTTGCGCCCGTTGAAACGACCGTTTTACCGAGCCTTATTGCACGCAGAGTGCCCTGCTCGGTTGCAACGCCGTTTTCATAATGAAGATAGGTACAGCCGTAATGACCGTTACTGTTTGACGGGCGGTGCCAGTCTCTGCCGTAGGTTGCGCAGATATGATAGCCCTTATCAAGCAGAGCAGTCCAAAGCTGCATAGCCAAATCATTTTCAAAATTATTATCCGAAAACGCCTCGTGCCATATCTCGATATAATCAACATTTCGCCAATTGCGAATATTAAATTCCCATCTGCCGCCCGTGCACATAGGCGAGCCGAGCTGAAACGGATGCGCAATGCCAGCAACACCGCCTGCGGCGTGAATTTCCTTTATTTTTTCGTCTATATTATCGGGTGTTGCGTCGCGCCAATCAACAAACGACCTTGCGCCGAGAACGAGAAGATGACCGAAATATGTTGTCCATTCTATTCCCCTAACGAACGGGCAAATGCTTTCGTCAAGCTCGCCGACACCCGAAAAGGTGTTGTGGTCTGTCAGCGCAATAAGCGAAAGATGATCCTCTGCGGCGGCGCGTTGAAGCTCACTTACGGTAAATCCGCCGTCTGAATGAACGGTATGGCAATGAAGCTCAACAGGAAGATAACTCATTTTTCAGCCTCCCCCGTTATTTTTAAATTATATGAAACCTTGCAGGCACAGCAATGAACATTAAGCACAATGCGCCAAACGCCCTCTTCGATTTTCCCTTTAAAAAAGCCGTTTGAAGCGAAATCGGCGGAAATCTCGTGGTGCTGAACATCATCCTGTCTGTGAGCGGCTCCTCTGTATTTTCCGTTTTCGTCAAGAGAAAGGGTTATAAGATTTTTAACGGGCAGATAATCAAGGGGATTTTCGCGGTTGTCGGCACCGAGATATTTTTCAAGCCCTGCCGAAATAAGCCCAACGGCGTCTGCCCTGTTTTCAACGGTTTTGGGCGAATACGAATAATCAATAATAATTTTATCAATCCCCTGCGGGACGGCAAATTCAAAATAAATATTTGTTTTATCATCCTCGGGTGTAACAACGCCCTGCTTTTCAAAAAGCGTTTTCATATTCCCTCCCCCTTTTACAATATTATACTAAATGTTCAAATCAATTGCAACGGCTGACAAATTATATTATAATAGTATTAATAAATAAAAAGCAGGTGATTTCTTTGACGCTTGAAAAATGGATGAAGGATATTGACTCAAAAACAAATTTGCTGAGCCTTAACATACCCGGTACGCACGACTGCGTAACAAGATATGTTCAGCTTTATCATATATGCAACACGCAGGATTTATCAATCAGGGAGCAGCTTTTGCTCGGCATAAGAGCACTTGACATAAGAGTTGAGGCAAAGGGCGACAGACTTAAAATGGTGCACGGCTTTGCAAAGGCATACAAGGAAAAAAACAGATTCAAGGGGCAGATGGATTTATCCGATGTGCTTGAACAATGCTATGAATTTTTAGAGGAAAATCCGAGCGAAGCAATTGTTTTTCAATTTAAAAACGACAGCGGCAGGGAAAACGAAAAATGCTTTGATAATCTTTTTGAAGCGTATATTAAGGGAAACGAAGAGAAATGGTTTCTTGAAAACAGAGTACCCACTCTTGAAGAGGCAAGAGGAAAAATATTCCTTATCAGGCGTTGCAAAATGGCTGAAAGAGCGCATTACACCAACGAAAACACAGGGCTTGATTTTTCAAAATGGGTTGAGCAGACCGAGGCAATTCCCACTCCCCTTTTTCTTATGACACATTCAAAGGACAACGCGCAGTTTCTTATTCAGGACCGCTTTAAATATAAGCCAAAGCCGAGATGGAGCGAATGTATAAAGCCGTTTTTGGACGGAGCAGAGAAATTCAACGGCGCTTACATAATTAATTACATTTCAACGGCAGGCGGATTAAAGGGACCCAGAAAAAACGCGCAATATATCAATCCGAAATTTATTGATTATCCTTTAAATAAGGATTTATATTACGGAACGATTTACTGCGATTTCCCCTCAAAAGAACTTACCGAAAAAATCATTTCATTAAATTTCAGCTAATAAAAACGGAACGCCGAGGACGGCGTTCCCTACGGGGTATATTAAAACCCAAATGATATTTTGTAGAGAGCGGCGACCTCGACGACCCGTTTGTTTGGAATAAATGCGTTACTCTTCATTGCTTATTCTTCAAGCAGACCGTTTTCTTTGAGCATTGCGGTAAATCTATCGAAATCCGCCTCTGCCTTTTCTCTGCCAACCTCATATATTTCAAGCACCCTTTCAACGACCTCTTCCTTTGTTGTTTCCTGCGAAAGACAATCCCAGAAAAAAGAGCCTGTTTCATTTAGCGTTATCATTCCGTTAAATCTTGAAGCGTTTTCCCCAACGGGAACAACTATCTCCGAGCCTGCTATATTTCTTTTTGCAAATCCGCTTTTTATTTTCATTTATCAACATTACCTTTCAAAAAGCAAGCAGAGCCTTAAACATTCCCCTTGCTTTTATATAAAATATATAATTATTATATCAATTTGCACAAAAGCTTGCAAGCAATACAATAAAAATAAGAAAATATAACAAATTTTATCACAATTCTCTTGAAGATACGGCTCATATTGGTTATAATAGCCTTGGTAATTTTAAAGGCGCACAGCCTTAATTATTAGTATTAATAAAGGAGTATTAAAAATGGTTTATTCAAACGAAGTTGAACAGATGTGTACCGTTAAAAAAGGTCCGCATCACGGTCCTGCTCCAATTCCCGAAGAGGGAAAATGGGTTAAATCCTATGAAATAAAGGACATCAGCGGTTTTTCACACGGTATCGGCTGGTGCGCTCCTCAGCAGGGCGCCTGCAAGATTAGCCTTAATGTTAAAAACGGCATTGTTGAAGAAGCACTTGTTGAAACAATCGGCTGCTCGGGTATGACTCATTCAGCAGCTATGGCGGCAGAAATTCTTCCCGGCAAAACTCTTCTTGAATGTCTTAACACAGACCTTGTTTGCGACGCTATCAATGTTGCTATGAGAGAAATCTTTAAGCAGCTTGCTTACGGTCGTTCACAGAGTGCGTTTTCAGAGGGCGGTCTTGTTGTTGGTGCGGCTCTTGAAGACCTTGGAAAAGGTTTAAGAAGCCAGGTTGGAACAATGTTCTCAACAAAATATAAGGGTGTTCGCTATATGGAAATGGCTGAGGGATATGTTACACGCATGGCTCTTGACGAAGAGGGCGAGGTTATCGGCTATGAATTTGTTAGAGTAGGCAAAATGCTTGAAGATATCCGCCACGGCAAAACTCCCGACGAAGCATACAAAGCAAATATCGGCAACTACGGTCGCTTTGCAAACGCTGCAAAGTATATTGACCCCCGCGAAGAATAAGATAAGGAGGACTTTAAAATGGCAAATGATGTAAAATTTGAAGGCAAGGAAAGAAGACTTGCCAAAATAGAAAAATGTCTTGCAGAATACGGTCTTTCAAGTCTTGAAGAAGCAAGAGATTTATGCTTATCAAAGGGCATTGATGTTGACGCTATCGTTAAAGGCGTTCAGCCTATCGCATTTGAAAACGCAACATGGGCATACACACTCGGTGCCGCAGTTGCTATTAAGAGCGGAGTTAAAACCGCTTCAGAGGCTTCCGAGAAAATCGGTGTTGGTCTTCAAGCCTTCTGTATTCCCGGCTCTGTTGCAGAGCAGAGAAATGTTGGTCTCGGCCACGGTAATCTCGGTGCCCGTCTTCTTTCAGAGGAAACAAAATGCTTTGCATTCCTTGCAGGCCACGAAAGCTTTGCGGCTGCTGAGGGTGCAATCGGTATTGCAAGAACTGCAAACAAGGTTCGCAAGGAGCCGCTTCGCGTTATTCTTAACGGTCTCGGCAAGGATGCGGCTTATATCATTTCAAGAATTAACGGCTTCACCTATGTTAAAACAGATTATGATTTCTACACAGGCGAGCTCAAAATTGTTGAAACAAAGGCTTTCTCAGACGGCGAAAGAGCAGCAGTTAAGTGCTACGGCGCAAACGACGTTCTTGAAGGCGTTGCAATTATGAAGGAAGAGGGCGTTGATGTTTCAATCACAGGTAACTCAACCAACCCAACCCGTTTCCAGCACCTCGTTGCAGGCACCTACAAGAAATGGGCTATCGAAAACGATAAGAAATATTTCTCTGTTGCATCGGGCGGCGGCACAGGCCGTACTCTTCATCCCGATAATATGGCGGCAGGCCCTGCTTCCTACGGCTTAACAGACTCTATGGGAAGAATGCACGGCGACGCTCAGTTCGCAGGCTCTTCATCAGTTCCTGCTCATGTTGAGATGATGGGACTTATCGGTATGGGTAACAACCCAATGGTTGGCGCAACAGTTGCAACGGCAGTTGCAGTTGAAGAGGCAATGAGGGCATAAGCCATTTTTAACCGAATAACAAAAAATGCTTCGGAATTTCTTCCGAAGCATTTTTTATTTGATTATTCTTTAACCCATCTCTCTAATCGGGGTGAGATTTTTTTGGCAAAATGAACAAAAAAGGGGTGATAATTTCTATATGCGCAAGGGCTGTTTTTGTTGAACTGAACTAAAATATATGTTATTATTAAAATAGTATATTATATAATAATGCGTTAATTGAAAGGCAAGGTAGATTTTTATGGCAGGTTTTTCACTTAAAGACTGTATGGATATGCTGAAAAGCAATATGCCGTCTGATTTAAAAAACGCCTCTATGGAGGAGCTTACGGGAGCACTCGGCTCTCTTAAAGATTTTGTTTCGCAGATGAGCGAAGATATGGATAAGAATGCCTCGCAGGAGGTTAAGGATGCTCATTCAAAGGGGCTTGACGCACTTGAAAATCTTATTCAAACAGGCATTGATAATCCCGAAGCAGAGATAGACACCTCTGAGCTTGGGGGATATATTTCCGCCGCAGAGAAATCAAAGGCTGCAAAGAAATTCATTTCCAAGGCGGAAAAGGGCAAGGAATAAGCACTCAAAAGAGGAAAAATATGAAAAACATTATCATTATCGGTGCCGGGCCCGCAGGACTTACTGCCGCAGACGAGCTTATCAAAAAGGAAAAAGAGCCCTGCAACATAACAATTCTTGAAAAAAGCGGAGAAATCGGCGGAATTTCAAGAACAATCAAGCACAACGGCAACCGTATGGATATAGGCGGACACCGCTTTTTCTCAAAGGACGACAGAGTAAACGAATGGTGGATGAGCAAGCTTTCCGTTCAGAGCGCTCCATCGCTTGATGATATTCTGCTTGAAAGGGAAAGAGAATTTCCCAAAGGCGGAGCAGACCCCGAAAAGCAGGACGAGGTTTTCCTGATGAGAAACAGGGTTTCAAGAATTTATTATCTTAAAAAATTCTTTGATTACCCCATTTCAATGAAGCCGCAAACCTTTATTAATATGGGCTTCAACAGAACTGTTAAGGCTGTTTTCAGCTACTTTGCTTCGCTTTGCAAAAAGCGGGAAGAAACAAACCTTGAAAGCTTTTACATAAACCGCTTCGGCAAGGTGCTTTACTCAATGTTTTTTGAGGGCTACACGGAAAAGCTTTGGGGCAGACACCCCTCGCAGATTTCGGCAGACTGGGGAGCGCAAAGAGTTAAGGGGCTTTCAATCAAGGTTTTGATTTCCGATTTGCTTGCGCAGATTTTGCCCGGAAAGAAAAAGAGCAACGAAACCTCGCTGATTGAGAGCTTTTATTATCCGAAATTCGGTCCCGGTCAGCTTTGGGAAAAGGTTGCAAACGAATTGCAGGAAAGCGGCTGTGAAATCAAGATGAACGCCTGCGTTACGGGGCTTCAAATGGAAAACGGAAAAATCAGCGGCGTAGCATTCACTCAAAACGGAGAAGAAAAAACGGCAAAGGCGGATGTTGTTTTATCCTCTATGCCTCTTAAAGAGCTTGTTGAGGCAATGGATTTTGATGTTCCGCAAAAGGTTTTAGAGGTTGCGAAGGGGCTTCCCTACCGCGATTTCGTTACCATCGGTCTGCTTGTTAATAAGCTTCAACTGAAAAACAAAACAAAAATTAAAACGATTTCCAATATAATTCCCGACTGCTGGATATATGTTCAGGAGGGCGGAGTTAAGCTTGGCAGGATTCAAATTTTCAACAACTGGTCGCCTTATCTTGTTAAAGACCCTGTTAACACTGTTTGGATAGGGCTTGAATATTTTTGCGAGGAAAACGACAGCTTTTGGAATATGAGCGACGAGGAATGTGTTGATTTTGCAGTTAATGAGCTTATTTCGATGGGAATTATTAAGGATAAGGCAGAGGTTTTGGACAGCCACAGAGAAAGAGTTCAAAAGGCATACCCTGCTTATTTTGACACATATAATCAAATCGACTGCGTTATTGACTATATTAATAATATAGACAACCTTTACTGCATAGGCAGAAACGGTCAGCATCGCTATAATAATATGGACCATTCAATGGCAACGGCATTTGAGGCGGCAGACGCAATTATTAACAACAAGCACGATAAATCGGCTATATGGAATGTTAACACCGAAAAGGAATATCACGAGGAAAAAAAATAAAAACAGAAAGCAAAAACGGGGATTGAGTTTTACTCAATCCCCGTATATTTTTGCGTTTTTAATAAACAAGCGCAGTGTTATCAACAAGCCACTTTGAGCCTGATTTTATCATATAAACATTAACCGTGTTTATCTGCGCGCCGTTTACCGTTACCGAATAAACAAATTTACGAACGCCTTTGATTTTAGCCGGCTTAACGGAGCAGCTTTCTAAAATCTCCTGTGCCCTTTCGCTTTTATTTTCTGTATACAAAGCGGTTTCCTCTGCCGTGAATTCCCTGTCTTCAACAAGAACAACCTCAAATTCATACCTGCCGTCCTGCGTAAATTCTTCCTTTTGCCTTTGATTAACGCTTTCGGCATACTGATTTAAGCTTCCCTGCAAAATCTGCATAAGAGTATCGCGCTTAACCTCTTTAACATCGGAATAAGTTTCAACCTTTTTTGCAGTATCAGCAAAAAACCAGCTGAAAAAGCCGTCAAAATCCTGCATACCGTTTACGGCAACATATACTTCAAGCTCTGAGGCCATAACATCCGTCATATCCGCGATTGCCGATATATCCTCATCCGAATCGGCGGAGCCACCGTCATATTCTTTGAGATAACGCTTTTCAACATATTTGTCAACGCCCTTGTTCTCTAACACTGTTTTTGAAAGAGCAGAATAATAATTATACTCTGCAATTTCCAGGGCATACTGATACGACGCCTCCTCGGGCTTATATATAATTTTGCTTCTTTCCTTAACAATCGCCGTTATTGAAATAACCGCCGCAAGAATAACTGCGATAACCGCGCAAACGATAATTAGTATTTTTTTGTTGTTTTTATCTTTTAGATTTGTAAAAAAATCACGCAGAGTAATATATAGGTCTGTAAAAAATCTTTTCATAAGCGTTCCTTGAAATATCGGCAGACGCGTTAATGCGCCTGCCGACCTTTTAATTAATCTTCATTTTCGCAAAGATAAACCTTGCCGGGCGTTACCCATTTTAAATCAACTGTTGACAAATTGTCAAGCCTGTGGAGGTTGATATAGAAGGCATTTATATTATTATCGCCTGCTATAAACGAACCGCTGTGCTCGAAATAAACTCCGTCGGCAGATATTGTTCCGTTAGGAGCGTAAGTTATACCGCCTGTTGAGCTGTAAATACAGTTGAAATCAATGTTGCCGTTTTCGGAGCAGATAAACAAATCAACATCTGTTACATCTGTATATCTGTTTTCTCCTTCATAATCGTAATTTGTATAAATACTGTTGAAGGTAATATTTCCAACGGCATCTATCGTTCCGCCCTCTATTTCACTGCAGGTGTAAAGCCTTACATTGCCGCCTGAATAGAGATGACCGTGCTTCATTTCAAAGCCGCAAACGCTATCGCCCTGAATAAGAGCCGAAAGTGAGATAACCTTTGTGCAGACATAATCGCCCTTTGCATAAACTATTGCACAATCGCCTATATAGGTTTTTCCGTAAGACTTAACATCTCCGCTTGAATAAAGCTGAGCATAGGTGTTAACCGAAAGAGGACCGTAAGAGGTTACGGAGCCCTCTGTTACTATAAGCCTGATTATGCTTGAATTTGCCGTTGTGCCGACATATTCATCGCCTGCACCGAGAACAACCTCTGAGCCGCTTATTCCGTAATAATCGGTAGCCTCTTTAACCTCTCCGTCAACATTAATCTCGTATGTTTCACTGTGATAAACCTTTTCTCCGTCCTCATAATAATAGAGAAGATTTTGATAAATTCTTCCCTGAGTTTCATCAGGAGTGAAGGATTCACTGTAATCAGCCTCAACCGCAAAGCCGTAAAGCCTTACTGCCTTTGTTGAACCGTCTGACAGAGTTACATTTGCCGGATAGAAATATACATTTCCGTACTCGACAGAGTTAATATCTGTGTCAACATAGAAATTAGTTACAACATTTCCGTCTATGTCAAGCAATCTGTTTTGCTCGTCATAATCATAAATAATACCGGTTGAAGAAGGATTATTTGTTGTTACATAAAGTCCTGCGTGATGGCGAAGAGTGATATACCTAAAACTTCTTATGCTCTTCGTTGCATAAGCCTTTGTGTTTGCAAAGAGCTTGAGATAGCTTGTTACGGAATTGATTGTTCCGTTAACATGAACGGTGCTTCCGAGAGCACTATCGCCCTCAAACGCATCAGCCGTGTCATCAAAGGTGTAGTTATTATCTGCGCAGTCAGCACAGCCCTTATTCTGACAGCCGACGCAGGTGTAGGTTCTTATGCCGTCTGTTGTTGCAGTTGTGAACTGACCGCCTGCGATAGTTCCCTGCGCGCCGCAGCACGGACAGGTTATATTCATGTTAAGAACGCTGTCGTCTCCCGAAGCGCTTTCTTCGCTTCCCTCTCCGGTTGTACCGTCATCAGGTATTTCGTAATCCGTGTTTTGAGAGGTTGTTCTGTTCTTTTCCCAAGAGTTATATTTATATGCTTCATCCTCATGCTTTCCTATTTCAATATAGCCCAAAGCATTCAGATTTCCGCCGCCGTTTCCGCCAACGGATATTGTGCAGTCATCACGGATTTTCATTGTGCTCAAAAAGGCTGTGAAATCCTTGCCGCTGTAAACGGTTGAGCATGATCCTATATCCGCCTGCGAGCAGGATATGCTTCCCGCCGCTCTTAAATTAGCATGATGACGCAATGTTAAATAATTTAGGGTTGATGAAACATTACCGTTAACATTAAGAGTTGAACGGGCATAAAGCTTAATGTAGCCTGTTGCCGTGAAATCGCCGTCGCACTGAACAAAGGCAAAGTTGTTTTCATCAATTGCCTCGTCATCGCCATCCGGAGATTTGCCTATTTCAACATATCTTGAACAGGTTATTGAGCCGTTTACGATAGTTTTTGTTGCGTCACGCATTTTAACCTTGCCCGGGAACTCTGCATTACCGTCAATATAAAGATGAGTATAGAACCATTCGTTAAGAGCAATACCGTCGCCGAAATATCCATCTCCGCCATAGGTTTTCAGATTTCCGCCGCAATAAACTCGTGAATACGGGAATGTGAAAATATAATGGGTTTCAATAGCGTAATTCGGATTATAAAGATCATCTGATGAATGAACCTTATTGCCGGCAACATAGAGAATACTCTTTCCAAAGGGCTTAACATAGTTTTCAGCAGTTGTTCCCGTTGTCAGCGTTCCGTCAACATAAGCAAAGCCGAAATCATAAACGCTTGAACCGCTTTTGCCGTTTGCCGTTACGGAATAAACAACATATTTACCATACAGCGTTGAAACATCTTCAATTCGGTTTCCGTATTCATCAAAAGCTACACCCTCAATATCAGCCGCACTTATTTCGTTTGCACCGGGAGTTCCGCCGCTTGGCTGAATAACCTTTAATGCGCCTGGTGTTACCGCCGTGCAAGCCTTATAGCCTGCAACGCTTGTGTCAAGTCCTTTATAGGAGTCGGATGAGAAATAATTATACTGCTCATCGCCCTTTTGGCTGCTTGTTCCGCCAAGCAAGAATGCATTGCCGACAATGAAGTTTCTTGATGTTTTAACATTGCTTCCTGCATAGAAAATTGAATTAGATCTTGAAACAACCGAAGTATGACCTTTTTGGCCGCCGCTATGTGTATCAACAGTTCCGCCCACCATAAGAACGGCATTGTTTTCGTTATCTATACCTGCGCCGACTGAATTTTGACCGCTCGCGAAGGTTTTTGCATCATAGCCCTGCGTTGTATCAAGGTCTCCCGCAACATACATTTGACCGAAATTATCCAAGCCGGCTTTAATGTTACAGTCTCCGCCGACATAGATTACCGGATCCTGATTTGTTTTGTTTCCGTTTTGGATAGAAAGACCGTTATGATACCAAACGCCGGCTGTTGTGCTGTGATTTGTTCCGTTAACATATAAATCCTGTTCGCAATAAATCGTTCCGTAATTCGTCAGCGAGCAATACTCATTGCTTGTGTCGTCATATACGGTTATATTTCCGCCGTTTCCGAGAAGGTTACCGGAATAGCAGATAATTCTTCCGTAGTTTACAACATCGCCCTTAATCTTAATATTTGCATTAATAGCATAAACCGTTACACCCTTTTTGATAACTATTGTGTTACCGCCGGTTTTACCTAATTCAAGGGTGCCTGAGGTTACATAAATATCATTTTGAATAAGCGTTGTTGTGTTTTCTTTTGTAATACCTTCAACTATATTAATATTAACCTTATTAATATAGTGAATAAATACTTCCGAAGCAACTGTTAATGTTGTTGTGCTTGAATAAACGGATATCAAATCCGCATCTGTGAACAGAATATTTTCACTCGTTGCGCTTGCAGAGTTAAGGCTGATATTATCCTTTGAATAGATAATACCCATATTATAGGTTGAAACAAAGCCGTTTGCGGTTGTTGTTCCCATAACCATAAGAATGCCTTCATCATAAGCCTCAATATTTGAAGCAGAGGAAACATTTCCTGCGCACAAAAGCATATTTAAGCTATTGTCCGCTGCAAAGTACAAACTGTGTGCGTCTGTTGACGAGGTTGTTATATTGCCTTGAACATAGAGATTTCCGCTATCCCAAAGATAAATTTGGGAGGCGTTGATATCTCCGCCAACAAAGGTGTTGCTGAAATCATCAACATCAATCTTTGAGGTGCAATTGATATTGCCGCCGATATGCGAAAGCGCAAACAAATGAATTTCGCCGCTTGCCGTTATATTTCCGTCAACAACAAAGCCTGTTTGAGCCGCAACATCGGAGGCCATCTCGTTAACGCCAACATTAAGCGTTGTGTTTGCAATTACGCTTCCTGCGTGCATAAAGCTTTGAGCGTTAAGCGCCCAGCCACTTGTGGCTTCAATGGAGCCGCTTACATAAAGATATGCCAGAGGTCCGATTCTTACAGAAGAATCCGATGCTCCTATATATGCGTTTCCGTTAACATAAATCTGTCCGCCGGTGTTGGCTTGAAGATAAGTGTTTGTTTGAAGAGCATATCCCGAATCCGAGGTGCCGCCGTCTATCATTATGAAAGCAGATAAATCTCCCGAGCCGGAGCTTTTGATAACCAATCCGTTTGTGTTACACTTAACTCTTCCCTTAATATAAACCTGTGCCGTATCAAAAATATCTATGCAGTTAATATTAAGACCCGAAATATACGAGGCGAGAGTTTCATCTGCAACATCATTTCCGCCTGCATCCTTCGGGCATCCACCCGTTACAAGAATACCGTAAGCATAAATCTGATTAGACGGAGCTTCAATCATTGAATCCGTCATAAACCAACCTCTTAAAGTCATATTTCCCGAAGAGGTTATTTTGCCTGCCGCATAGAATTTTCCGGAGGCGGCATTTGTTATTCCGCCGCAGTTAACGATTCCCTTAGAATACAGCAGAGAATTATTTGTTATTCCTCCGCTTGAAGAATTAACCGCATTTGCAAGAATTGTGCCGTTATTTGTTATGCCGTTTTTCTGCGATATAAGACTGCCCGAAACGGAATAAATATACAAATTATTTGTAATCGCTCCCGTGCTTAATATATCGCCCATAGCATAAAGCTTTGAACCGTTTGTTAAAACACCCGACCGGAACGAGTCGTAGCAAAGAATTGTTCCGTTATTATAGAAATCCGCCTTCGGTCCGTAAACATTACCCTTAACGGCAAGATATGAGCTGTAACCAACGCCGTTCTGAATGCTTGTGCTGTCGCCGTTAATATTCAGCGAGCCGTTAACAGTCATAACGGTAAATTTTGCGGAGGCGCCCTCCATTGTTTTGCCGACATTTATATTGCCATCGCAATGGATGCGCGCGTTATCCCAAATATTAAGAGTTGTGCTTGAATTAATATTACCGCCGCAATAAAGCTTTGCACCGACACCGACGATAACATTTTTGCCCTTTGAGGTTATGTTTCCGGTAACAATAAGAGTTCCACCGTCATAAACATAAACCTCGTTTTCGGCAACAAGATCGCCGTTAATAACGGCAACGGAATTTGCTCCAACCTTGAAATATGTTTGAGCATACACAGAGCCGTTAACAACCATATCGGCATAGCTTCCGATATCAATTTCCTTAACGGAATATGCGGCATATCCGCTTGTTGTTGATTCGCCGTTAATGATAAGATTTGTTCTTGTGCCTTCTGTTCCGTTTTTAAGTAAAATACCTCTATTGCCGTTTGATGCACCGTTATAGGCGGTAATCATATAGTTTTTAACCCAATAGCTTGTTTCCGGTCTAACAATAAAGCCTCTGACTTGACCTGAGGAATAAGCCTTTGCATAATACGGATCGCAAACATACGGATGGCCGCTCTTTACTGCGTGATAATAACCGTCCCTTTTATAACTACCGTCCTCAACAGCTCTTTCAAGGAAGTTTCCTCCGCTGCCGTATTCCCAAGTGTATTTACCTGTTATATAGTTTATAACATCCTGTGTGGCAACCTTAACCTGCCCGTCTGCACCTGCGATAAAATCATCGGCTGTATAATTCTTGCCATCTATATTTGCAACAGATGAAGCAAAGGTTGAGGATGCAGAATCTTCAAAATCACTCTTTACAAGCTCCATATCACGCTGAACAACGGGAGTATCTGAAACACTGCCCTCGCCGTTAAGCGTTTGGGTTATGTTATTTTTAATTAATGAATTATACTTTGAAACGGTGTTTGCAACGCCCGAATCAAGAGTTGTTTTTGAATTATAGCCCTTTTCAAGATAATTCAAATCGGTTTTGATATTAGTGTTTTTAACGCCAACTGCCTTTGCAACATTAATATCAAATTCCTCTTCAAGAGTTCTGCCGGCATGAACGTTCTTTTTTGAATGAACATCGCCTGTGATACCGGTTATAATGTTATCAAGCTGGATACGAATATCATCCGAATTTGATTCGGAATCAAGATTCTTTCTTCTGTTTGCAACGATTTGCGCAACAGGAGAGTCCATCTTTTTTATGTCTAAACCTTGTGCAACCGCAACATCGCCATCGATTACATCTTTTAGTGAATCGGTCTTTCCATCTACATCAAAATCGAAATTATAATAAGAATCGTAAACATCATAAACATTCGGAAGAGATTTTCCGTTGCCCAAATCAATGCTTCCCAAGAGCGACATCGGGTTTACCGTTTGGTCAAACTTTGATATGGTTGACGAGGTGTCTGCGACTTCATCGGCTTCAAGCTTTTCAGCCTTGAAGGTTATTAAATAACGCTTTGCCCAAGTTTCTGCATAGGAGCCCTTTTCGCCGTAAATAGTAATAAGATTAGTGTTTCTGAATGCATTTGAATTAATATTTGTTGTTGTGGCAGGGATATATATTTCTTTAACGCCTGCCGAGCCGAATGAACGGTTTGTTAGTTCTCTTAAACCATTCGGCAAAACAACCTTTTCAAGCGACGAACAACCGTAAAACGCATAAATGTCTATTAATGTTACGGTATCGGGGAAAATTACAGAGGTTATATTACTGCAATTATAGAATGCGTAAGAGCCGATTGACGAAACGCCGTCTGAAATAATAACCGTTTTTATGTCATTTTGATGCTGCTTTCTCCACGGTGCAATAGAAGAATTTGCGCCGTAATCCTCGATTGCGGAGCCGCTTATCTTTAATGTGCCCGTGTCATCATCAAAGGTCCAGGTTGTGCCGTTTGAGCAGGTTCCTTCAAACGAAACAAGATAGCTTGAGCCTGAGGTAAGCTTTGTTTGAATACCTACATTTGTGCTTCCCTGCGTTTTGGAAAGATCCTCATATCTTTTATGAACATAATTGATAAAGCCGGGATCCTCAATCTGCTCCGCACCGTAAATAAACTGCTTGTTTGCACGGGTTAAATCCCACGGCTTTGCGGTTTCTGCCGATTTATAAATTGTTCTGTAAATCGAAACAGGATCTCCGTTTGAATCCGTTTTTGTTATGGGATCGCCGAGGAAGAAAACATCGTGTGAATTATTTCCTGTTAAATTCAGTGCTTCCTGACCCTTTGAAATTTCAAGGATAGGACGCCTGCTGTATTTAACTCCGTTTTTATAATAAATATAATAATCGTCTTCTTTAAGAATTTCACTGTTTTCAACGATAGTATCGTCAAGAACGCTTCTCATACGGAAGGTGTCTATATTAATATTGGCACCGCCGTTTGAATGAATGTAGCCGTTAACAACTGCGGCTGAGGTTGTTATATTAACCGCAACCTTATTTGAATCATCCGTTGTCATTTCCTGACCGCAGGAGGGACAAATATAAAACTTTGTGCCGTCTGCGGCGGTGTGAACAACATCTATTTCTCTGTTTGTTGCTCCGCAGTTAGGGCAAGTATATGCCGTTTTTCCTCCCATTATGATCTCGGAAATCAAAACTGTTTTATTTTGGAGGAAATCAAGACCTATATTTGTTACATTTTCCATTAAATTAAGGAAGGTTTTTAAGCCGGTGTCTTCAACAGGTCCTGTTATATCAAAGTTTTCATCGGGATCAAGATTTAAAATTTGATAATTAAGCGCTTCGGGATTTCCGCTGAGTATTAATTCGCACCTTGCCGAAGATGAGCAGGTTAAATTATACGAATCAATATCAAAAATGCCACCGAAAATGCTTGCCGATTTCAAATGAGAATAAACCTCAATATAGCGATAGCCGGCTGCATCCTCTGTTGCATCAACGGATTTATAGAAAATGCAAACGATATCCTTATCCTTCTCGTCCTGTAATCTTCTTAAAACGCTTTCCTTATTCGTAATGTTATAAATATCAATATTTGTATTTTCAACATCGCCATGAATATATTGAAAGTTATCAACGCCGTTTTCTTCAAAATAAAACTGAACCTCGCGTTTAATGCTTGCTGCTTGGGTTGCATTTTTTACGGGGTTATAATCAACCGTTTTACAAACACTGTTTGCAACCGCAAGCGCAACAGAGTCTGACGCAGTTTGAAGCTCTGATTTATTATGATATGCAAGGCCGATGTCAACAACCATTGCGGCAAATCCCAAAAAGACTGTTATAAGTATGGCAAGAAGAATGGTGATGGCACCATTCTCGTTTTTCCAAAATCCTTCTTTTCTGCCTTTCGGTTTTATTCTCATAAATTCACCACCCCCGAAAAGTGATTGCATTGTAATTCAAAATTTAAAAAATAGTTTCGGCTTTACCGATTTGCTCTTCCAAAGCCTCAACAAGCTGCTTTGTTTTTTTAAGATGAATTGTGTATGCGCCGACAACTCTTTGAAGCTCTGCATCAGCCTGCGAAGAGCTTTTTGCCGCTTCCTCGCCCTGCTGCTTTGCCGCGTCGCCCTCTGCCTGCGCATTTTCGAGCCTTTGCTCATAGCTTTTCTTTGTGTCGCTAAGCTCTCTTTTAACGCTTTCGAGCTTTTCCTTTGCAGTTTTCTTATCAACCTCTGCCATTTTCAAAGCCTTTTCGGCAGCGTCTCTTTGAGACGCTAACTTTTCGTTTTCGGCAGTTAACTGCTCAATTGTGCTTTTAAGAGCATCTATTTCAAGAATTTCCCTTTGCACCTTTTTAATGCTTGCTCTTGCCTCATCTGCGGCGGCAATGGCATTTGCCTCATTTGCCTTTGCAGCGGCAAGCGTTGCCTTTAACTCGTCGATTTCACAAACAAGCATTTCATTTGTGTTTTTATAATCGGCAAGCTTGCTTTCATAGTTTTTGATAACATTTTTTTGGTTTTGCTTCATATCATTTATGAAGTTTTCAACCTCTTTGGGATTATATCCCCTTGCTGCCTTGCTGAATTCAAAACCATTTTCTGTTTCATTATAATTATCATTGTTTTTCTTAAACGGAGCCACTTAATTTTACCTCATACAGTTTATTATTTTATATCTTCCTAAAACCCGCAAGGGCAGGTCTTATTCGGTTTGTGAAAAAACAAGAACATCGTTTTCGGAAATTCCGAGCTTTTTTGCTTCAAAAGCGTTAAGCTCAACAACCTTTCTGCCGCCCTTAACGGCAGGCCTTGCCCGCCAGGGCACAACATTCTCAAAAATACTTATAACTCGGTTATCCCTGCTGAGATTAACAACATCAATTGAAAATCGCATATTAAATGTGTGAATTTGATTGCAGGGTTCAAGCAAAAGTGCCTGATTTTGTGCGAGTGTTTTGCGAAACATAAGACCCATAAACCTGCGAAACGGATTATCGGCTATTTCGCATTTGGGGCAGATTTCTCTGCCGTTTATTGAAATTGATACATATTTTTTAGCCACCGAAATTCACCTTAGTGCATAGAATTCATAACATTTATAACAGTCGGTCCGAGAATAACGATGAAAAGCGCAGGGAAAATGAAAATCATTATCGGAAGCGACATTTTTACTGCCGCCTTATTTCCTCTTTCCTTTGCCGTTTCGCGCCTTGTGTCTCGAAGCTGCTGAGACTGAACCTTCATAACATTATTAATCGGAATACCGAGCTGACTTGCCTGAACAACGGCAGAAACGAAGGTTTTAAGCTCCGGAATATCGGTACAATCGGAAAGTGCGGTAAGCGCGTCAACTCTTGAAACGCCCATTTGCATTTGCCTAAACACCGTCATAAGCTCATCAATAAACGGTCCTTCCATTTTTTCAATAACTTTAAGAAGGGCATTATCAAAGCTAAGGCCGGCTCCGATACAAACAGCGAGCAAATCAAAAACATCGGGAAGCTGCTCTCTGATTTTCTGCTGATGCGATTTAACCATATTTTTAAGGAAGAAATCAGGAGCCATAAAGGCAACGACAACTCCTATTATGATAATCAGCATCGTGTTAATTAATTCCAAATTAAGAACAAGCGCAACACCAACAACCGTTACGGAAAAGATAACTGCAAAAGCAATTTTGAAAAAGTTGAAATTCTGATAGCTTGTGTGCATACCGCTCATACGGAGCAATCTTTCGGTTTGTTGAATTTTTGCAACCTTTTTTTCGTTTACAACCTGATTATTCTTTTCTTTTCTTTTGTTTGCATACTGCTCGAATAATTTGGAAACCTTTTTAACCTTATCTTCAATAAATCTTGAATAAAAGGATTCTTCAAGCTCTGCGTGATCCGATTTTAAATCATTTCCCTCATCGGTTATTGACTTTATCATTCTTTTTTTTGCGTCGTCCGCATTACCTCTTTTACGCAAAACAATAGAAGTCAATACAAAAATAAGGATACTGACACTGATAACTAAAAAGTTTATTCTCAAAATTCTCACTCCTTTTCGGCAGGATGCTTTTAATATTTAATGGTTGTAATTTTCTTAATAACTATAAGACCTATAACTTCAAGCATAATGCCGACGAGAATTGCGATTTTACCGCCGTTTGTTTTGAAAAGAGGATCCATATAGCCGGGGCTTGCAACATTAAGCATTACAACAATGGCAACCGGCATAAGTCCAACAACCATACCGCTCATACGGCCTGTTGCCGTTGCTGATTTAACCTCTTTTTTAAGCTGGGCTCTTTCCTTGATTGTGTCTGAAATAGTTTCAAGAATTTCGGATAAATTACCACCCGTTGTTCTTTGAACGGAAATTGCAACGGCGGCAATTTTGAAATCATCACTTTGAACTCTTTTATAGACATTATCCAAAGCCTCATCAATTGAAAAGCCCATATTCATTTCCTTAACCGCACGGGCAAATTCATCGCTTACGGGAGGATACATATCTCTTGCAATTGTTTCCATTGCCTGCTGGAAGGACAAGCCCGAACGCAAGCTGCTTGCCGCGATCATAAAAGCATCTGCAAGCTGATCCTCAAATGCTGAAATTCGCTTTTGCTTGCGCACGCGGATAAAGATAATCGGGCCGATTGCTCCTGCAAGAACCAAAACAATCGGTAAGGCGGGATTATTAATAAACAACGAGGAAAGAGCGGCAGGAACGAAAGCAAGAACAATCCAAATTGTTGCAAATTCCTCTGCATTCATCATTATATTGGCGGAAAGAAGCTCTTCCAATATAGCGTCTCCGATTTTAGACAAAAGGCTTTTCTTTTGAACATATTCGGTTGTTTTCTTTTGTCTGCCGTTCAGCCAACCGAGTCTCATTCCCTTTTTCTTCTTTTGAAGAACAACCTCGGAGCCGATAGTTGAACCAACAATATTCTTAACACGCTTTTCGGCGCTTCTTTGATTTCTGGTTGATTGCTTAACGATTAAATAAACGATAATACCTGCGAGTATTCCGTATATCAAAGCAATCAAAATCATTTTAATTTGTAAACCAGTCATTACTAATCATAACTCCGTTTTCTTTGATTTTTTCAAACGATTTCGGAATGATACCCGTTGCAACAAATTCGCCCTTGAATTTTCCGTCTAAATCAAGGTCGCCGTTTGTTTCATAGCGGTAAATATCCTGTAACTGAACAACATCGCCCTCCATACCCGTTATTTCGGTTATGGAAACAATTTTTCTTGTGCCGTCGCGCAATCTTGACTGCTGAACGATAAGGTCAACCGCGGAAGAAATTTGATCTCTGATTGCCTTTGACGGCAATTCAACACCGCCCATCATAACCATCGTTTCAAGTCTCGAAATAGCATCTCTCGGCGAGTTTGCGTGGGTTGTGGTCAATGAACCGTCATGACCGGTGTTCATAGCTTGAAGCATATCGAGCGTTTCCTTTGAACGAACCTCTCCGACGATGATACGGTCGGGTCTCATACGAAGTGCGTTAACAACCAAATCACGAATACTGATTTGACCCTTGCCCTCCATATTTGCCGGTCTGCTTTCAAGAGAAACAACATGCTCCTGATGGAGACGAAGCTCGGCGGAGTCCTCTATGGTAACGATACGCTCATCCACAGGGATATATGATGAAAGAACATTCAAAAGCGTTGTTTTACCTGAACCTGTTCCTCCCGAAACGATAATGTTAAGCTTACCCTTTACGCACGCTTCAAGGAAATGAAGCATTTTTGGGGAAATTGAACCCCATTCAACAAGCTGCTTTGATGTTATCGGATTTCTTCCGAACTTACGGATTGTAAGCACGGGACCGACAAGAGAAAGCGGAGGAATAATAACATTAACACGCGAGCCATCGGGGAGACGGGCGTCTGCCATAGGGCTCGCCTCATCAACATGACGGCCAACGGCGTTAACGATTCTGTCTATCGTATTCATAAGATGCTGTTCGTCGCGGAATTTAACATCCGTTAAAACAAGCTTACCTTTACGCTCAACGAAAACCTGATCAGGTCCGTTTACCATAATTTCACTGTAATCATCACTGTCAACAAGCTTTTGAATCGGACCGTAGCCCATAATATCGTTGAACAGCTCCTCGGCGAGCAATGCTCTGTCGGGTCTTGAAACATTATAGCCGTCTTTTCCAACCTCTTCAAAAAGGAACGATTTCATCTGTTCCCCGTCGATATTTTCGAAAAGACCGGGCTTATTAAAGTTTTCAATAACTGCGGCGTGTATTCTCTTTTTTACATCTGAATATTTTTCGTCAAGACTATCTGTTGTTGCCTTCGGCTTTGTTTCAGTTTTAGTCTCGGCTTGAAGCGGTGCGGCATTATCCTGATGGCCGTTTTGCTCCATTCTTGACAAAAGTCCCATTAAAAATACCTCTGAAAATTATTTGCCTGATTTTGAAAAATTAAATGCTGTCTTTATCAGCAACAATCTGATCAACATATTTGTTGTAATCCTTTGCAATTGCAGAACGCGGAGAATTTAAAACAACAGGATTTCCGCTGTTCATAGCGGTATCGCTGATATTTCTGTCGGAGGTGATTACCGCATAAGCCTTTCTGAGCATAAGATTTTCAAAATCCTTGATTTTAATTAAGCTTGACCTGTTCTTTGCGATAACAAGCTTTGCCTTATCGGCAACTCTTAAAGTGTCAAGAACATTCATAACTGCCTTTGTACCTTTAAGGCAGGGCACGCTGAGGTTTGTGATAACCTGAATTTCATCGCAGTTTTCAAGAGCAACAAGCGTTGTGTCTGCAAAATTCGTTCCCATATCGATAAGAATATACTCAAAATAAGGACGAACATTCTCGATTATTTTACGGGTGTGTTCGGGTGTTATGTAGTCGGCATATTCAGGCGTTTTCGGAGGGCAAAGAATTGAAAAGCCTGTTGAATGAGTTGCCGTTGCCGCATTAACCTTTTCGATTGAAATACCCTCGGGGTCTCTTGCAAGCTCAACAATTGTATCCTTTGAGTCAACATCGAGGAAAAGATTCGAATCGCCGTATTGAAGGTCAAAATCAAGAAGAATAACCTTCTTTCCTCTTGAAGCAAGAGCCGCCGCAACATTCGTTACGATTGAGGTTGTACCAACACCGCCCTTAACACCGTAAAAGGCAATAACCTTTGCACGAACTCTTTTTTCGATTTTGAGCTGACCCATAAGCCTTTGCTCAATTTCATTAACCTCGCCCAATGCGGCGGTAAATTCCTCTGCATCAACAGAGAAATCGAACACCTGACGGATACCGCGCTTTGCCGCTTCATTAACAAGCGAAATGCTGACTTTATCAGTCATAATAACTACTGCCGTTCCTGAATTTTGGAACTGAACGCTTTGAATGAATTTATAAAAATCCTCATCAATATCAGAGCTGTCAAGCGCACAAACGATAACATCGGGGAAATATCCTTCGATTTTAAGCTTTGACTCCTCTTTGAAATCGGAATATCCGACTATTGCAACATCCTCGCTAACGATTTTGTTTTTAACCTTAACTCTGTACTGAACCTCTTCTGCAAGAATTACAACATTAACTTTTTCCATAAATTAGTCCTCTTTCGTAAATGGTCTTAAAATCTTTGCTTTATTCAGCCTTATCCAAAACGGAGCCGGAAACACGCGGTTTAAGAACGAGCTTATAGCTGTTTGAACCCTTTTCGATTTCCATAAGCTGAACTGCCTGCTCTTCGGTTACTATAAGAGTAAGGGTTGAATACTCTGTGATTTTTGTTCCGTCTGTTTCTGCGGTTTCATTTGCCGCATAGCTTGAAACCTTCAAAACTTCAAGATTGCTCAAAGGAACCGAAACGGAATTACCCGAATAAACATAAACATCAACCTTATCGCCGACTGCGATATAACCGTCTGCCGAGTTAACGCCTGCCGCCGCAATCGGAAAAGCAACATAACCTACCGGAAGGGTGAGCGAAAGCGTTGCATCGTCGCTGTCTGAGGTTATGAGCTTGTTTGTAGTTAACTGCTCGCCCGGATAGATTGCCTGCCTTGTTACCGAATTCAAAGCCTCGTTACTGTCTGTAATTGCTTCGGGAAGAATATAGGAGGAAACAACCTCTTTAACCTCAAAGTATTGGCTGAAATTATCAACGGTTATTGTTGTGTTTTGAGGAACATCGGCAATAGCTGTTACAACCGAAACCTTTTCAGCGTCAAGATAGCTGCTTTTTTCAGACAACTCATTCGCAAACAGGAAGGTTGCAAAGCCTGCAATCAAAGCACAAACAACCGCAATCAAATAAACCTTTTTCATATTGAACCTCTTCTTTACTTTAGTTTTTTTATATTTAAAATATAAATAATAAGTAATAAATACTTATTATTTTTATTTGCGATATTTAGATAGGCAGACTAAGGCTCAGTAACCTCCTGAACCGTTCCCGCTTCTACCTTAAAGGTTGATGAGGAGGAAACAATTCTTGTGTCGCCCTGGCAAATTGCGTGCAAGACAAAAGTGAGCACCGGCATATCAATTCTGACGGTAACTCTGACCATTTTGGCATTCACGCCGTTTGAATTTTCAATTTGATTTCCGCTTGCATCAAGATATGCAACGGTTATTCCATCAGCCTCGCGGAGTGTTTCGGGGTTATAAATATTGGCATTTATTATCTCCTCGGCAGCATCATAAACATCATTATAAGGCGTGTTTGAGCACTGAACGCAGATTGCGCGTGCCGCCTCGCGCGAGGTGTTATCAACATTAAGCTGATTATAAAAAAGCCATCCGAAATCTATAATTCCGCAAAGAATCATCAGGAGCAAAGGCAGTGCTATGGCGAACTCAACCATTGCCTGCCCTTCTTCACTTTTTATCCTATTTTTAACAGATTTTCTAAGCATAGCATTACACCTATGAAAAGACGGCACAGGAAAGCCCCGTGCCGTCTGCATTATGACAAATTATTATCTTATCTTACAAACATAAATGCTTTTGGAATAAAACTCTAAATTGTCTGCTTCGCAATGAAGCTTTTGCAAATTCATTAAGACTTAAACAAGATTTTTCAATCCGGATAAATGTGATAATAGTTAAACTATTAAGCAACCTGATCAAGAGCCTGATTTGTTTTGTTAAACAGATTAGCGATCTTGTCTTTCATAGCAACAAGAATAATGATAGCTGCAACTGCAATACAACCGATGATGATTGCATACTCAACCATTCCCTGTCCGTCTTCGTCCTTTAAAAAAGACATGAATTTTTTCATAATAGTATCCTCCTTTTGGATTGATTTAATTTATTCGGTTTCGCAACCGAATTGAATCCTAATAATATGTAATCCGCAAAAGCGGTGATTACCTAATTTCTTTTACAAACACAAACTGCTTTTGGAATAAAGCTTTGAATTGTTTGTTTTTAGCATCTAAATAGATGCGATAACAGTTAAACTATTAAGCAGCGTCGTCAAGAGCCTTATTTGTTTTATCAAACAAATTCTTGATCTTGTCTTTCATTGCAACAAGGATAATGATAGCCGCAACTGCGATACAACCGATGATGATTGCATACTCAACCATTCCCTGTCCGTCTTCATCCTTTAAAAATGACATAAACTTTTTCATCATATTGTCCTCCTTTACGATAAAACTAATTTAATTATTCGGTTTCTCAACCGAATTACATTCTAATATATGTAATCCGCAAAAGCGGAAATTACCGAATTAAAGAATATAAATATTGTTTGATAATATCGGGAACAATAACGATATAATTGAACCAACGCAAAGTGCAGGACCCATTGGCGCAAACGACTTCATATTCCCCTTTTTTGTTATAAGCAAAATAACGAGATAAACAAGCATTATAAGCGCCATAATTATCATCGCTTGAAGATAACCGACCAAGCCGAGCGAAAAGCCGATAACGGCGCTGAGCTTAATATCTCCTGCACCGATATATTTTCCGAGCTTCTGCGGAAGACTGAAAAGAACAAATCCGCAGATAATTCCGATAACGGCAAGGGTTAAATTCTGCTTTACGGTTCCCTCTTGATAAATGAGAGGCTCTGCAATAAACCTTGCAAGCGACGCTATAAGCATTATTACGAGCAACTCATTCGGAATTCTTCTGATTGCCAAATCTATAAAAATGATATTTATTGAACAGCTGATAAATATTACCGCATATATTAATGCAACAACATTTTCGCTGAATAATAAATAAGATGCTGTATAGAGCCCCGCAAAAGCTATTTCCCAAACAGGAAGCACCCATTTTTTATTGAGCAGCTCCGGAATGTAATATTCTGCAAGGGAAGGTATTTTTTCTATTCTGACTTTAATCTGTCTTTTAGCAAGTATGTAAAACAGAAAACCGATTACCAAGCCAAGGGCAATAAACAAAAAAACTATTGGAAAAGAAACTGACGCCGAAGGCATTGATAACTCCTTATCTCATAAACCGTTTGACTAAACGGCTATTCTGTAAATTATTGTATCTACAATATACCACCGCATAAAATAATTTTCAATTGATTAATATAACAAATTTTGACACATTCACTTGTGCAAAATTAACAAAATATTAAATAAATTATAAACATTTGTATAAATTTTATTGTTTCCTGTGCATTATAATGATATAATTTCCGTATATGTGATATTATAATTTATAATTTTATATTACATTATATATATTATGAAAGCACGGTGATTGAACATAGAAAAGAAAAAAACAAATATAAACAACGCGCCGCGCTGGTTTAAAGCATTGATGCTTCTGTCTGTTTTTGTCGGCGCTGTTCTTATAAATACGGAAATTGACGCCGATATGTTTTTTATGCTTCCGACAGGCAAATACATACTGGAGAACGGCTTTCCCGTTACGGATTTTTTGAGCATGCACTCTTCTATGGATATAATAGTTCAGCAATGGCTGAGTGATATTATCTTTTACGGAATATATAAAATCCTCGGAGAAGCTGGATTGATTGCTCTTGTTTTTATTTGCTTTGCAGCCTATTCCGTTTTGATTTTTAAGCTATGCAGGCTTATAAGCTCAAATTTCTTTATATCGTTTATTGCCGTATTTATTTCAAATTTTTATGTTGCAAATCTTTTTATGCAAACAAGACCGCAGATATTTACTTATATTATAATTGTATGTGAGCTTCTTGCTTTGGAATACTATATAAAAACGAAAAAAGCGGTTTATCTTGCGGCTCTGCCTGTTTTATCTGTTTTGCTTGTTAATCTTCACAGCTCAATGTGGCTTATGCTGCTTGTTTTTATGCTTCCTTATATTGTTCAGGCAATTCCGATTAAAATAGGAAAAATCAAGCAGGAGCCGTGTTGCAAATTATGGCACTTGCTTATTGCAGCAATTGCCGTTGTGCTCTGCGGACTTATAAATCCTTACGGAATAAAGGCTGAGCTTTATCTCTTCTCCTCCTACGGCTATGAAGAGATTAATTCACTTATAGGCGAAATGCAGCCCACAAATCTAACAGAGCCCTACGGCATCATCTTTTTTGCACTTATAGGATTAGTTGTTATTCTGTGTATTGTTTATAAAAAGGGAAGCTTTCAAACGCATCACGCCCTGCTGATTTTGGGAACGCTTGTTTTGGCGCTTTCATCTTATAAAGGAATAGCCTATTTCTTTATAGGTGCCGTGCCGTCAATAACATATTATTTCAAAGATAAGCAATTTATGATTGAAAGCTCTAATAAGCCTCAAAGCTCAAAGGATAAGAAAAAAAGAACGGCTCTAATAGGCTCCTTTTGCGCTTTGCTCTGCGTGCTTGCGGTAACCGTTGCCAGCACGCAAGGCGGCTCCGAAAAGCAAGCCGAACCCACTACCATTCCAGAAATGGCACAGGGCTTTATGGAACATCTTGAAAAAGAGGATAAGGAAAATATGGTGCTTTATGCGGGATTTAATACGGGTGCATATCTTGAATTTAACGGATACAAGCCTTATCTTGACGCCCGTGCGGAGCTTTTCCTCAAAGACAATAACCACGAGTTTGATTATTTTTCCGAATATTGCTCACTTGTTAACAGCAGTATGTATTATAAGGATTTTCTTGACAAATACGGCTTTACGCACCTTGTTGTTGAAGACAAAGAATCATATTTATTAAATTCACTTCAACACGATTCGGATTATGAGCTGATTTATTCGGATGAATATTATTCGCTTTTCGAAAAAGCACAGTAAAAGCAATATACAAAAAGACTTCGAGAAATGGAACTGAATTTCGTTTTCTTGCGAGTGGGAGCTGTACAAAGGTACTGCCCCCGAGCAAAAAACGAAAAACGCTAAATGCCGCAGAAGCAAAGGCTTCTGCGGCATTTCCTTGTTACACATACAATATAAATGGAGTGTCGAGATCGCCACTCCGATATAGGTTTAATTAATTTTTGGAGCGTCGGGGTCGCCGCTCCCTACAAAGCATTACAATACATTTTTTGATATAAGCGTGGTTCAGACCACTTTATCGACAGTCTAAGGCTTTGGGATTAATTTCCCAAAGCCTTTTATATTTTATTCGTTTCATTCAAAAAAAACGTTACACATTATCCGGATAGTTCCTTTGTGAGTATGTCGGCTATTCTTATTCTTGCATTGCCGTCTCCGTAAGGGTTTGACACCGTTGTCATTTTTTTATACAAATCCTCATCCGTCAACAGCTTTTTACACTCGTTATAAATATTTTCTTCGCTTGTTCCTGCCAATCTTAATGTGCCTGCCTTGATTCCTTCCGGTCTTTCAGTGGTATCCCGAAGCACAAGAACCGGCTTGCCCAAGGAGGGGGCCTCCTCCTGTATGCCGCCGCTGTCTGTTAATATCATATATGCCGCATTCATAAAATTATGAAAATCCAAAACACTCAGCGGCTCTATAATATGTATTCTGTTACAATCCTTAAATTCCTGATCCGCAATGCTTCTTACAATCGGATTCAAATGAATGGGATATATAACCTTAACATCCTCAAAATCATCAATAATGCGCCTTATTGCTCTGAACATTGAGTGCATACTGCCACCGATATTCTCTCTTCTGTGGGCGGTTAGAAGAATTAACCTGCTATCCTTTGCCCATTCCAGCTCTTCGTGAAAATAATCGGATTTAACCGTTGTTTTTAAAGCATCAATAGCGGTGTTTCCGGTAACAAATATTGATTCGTCCGGTTTTCCTTCTTTTAATAAATGCTCACGGGCATTTTCTGTCGGAGCAAAATTATATTTTGCTATTATACTGATTGACTGCCTGTTAAATTCCTCAGGATAAGGAGAATAAATGTTATATGTTCTAAGACCTGCTTCAACATGCCCAACAGGAATATTCAAATAAAAGCAAGCCAAGGCAGAGGCATAGGCTGTTGTTGTGTCTCCGTGGACTAAAACAACATCCGGATTTTCCTTGTGAAGAATTGTTTTAATCTGTTCTAAAATAGAAACGGTAATATCAAACAGAGTTTGATTTTTCTTCATAATCGAAAGTGAATAATCGGGAATAACCTCAAACACATCCAAAACCTGTTGCAGCATTTCCTTATGCTGACCTGTTACACACACTTTTACCTGAAAATCATCTCTGCTTTTCAATTCCTTAACAACAGGACACATTTTAATTGCTTCCGGTCTTGTGCCGAAAATAAGCATAATTTTTTTCATAAGCTGTTCTCTATTTGTTTATTCTGAGCATAAATGCTGTTTTTAAGCTTTCTTTTACTGTTTTGGCGATTTTCATTTTGCTTTCGCCTTCTTTATGATCGTATCTTAACTCAAAAGGAACCTCTGCAAATTTTGCACCGATCCTGCTGAGCTTAAACAAAACCTCCATCATACAGGCAAAGGATCTGTTTTCAACAAAACTATCGCCGTATTCTTTTAATGCCCTGCTGATTATCTCATAAGAATACATTCTGTATCCGCAGGTGTAATCCTTAACATTCTTAACATTCAGCATTGCCGAATAGTAAAGTCTTGCTCCCCAGCTTAAAAACAATCTTACGGAGGGAACGCCTTTAACCTTTGATGCTTCGCAATATCTTGATGCGATTACACAATCATAGCCGTCTTTTATTTTTTCAAACATAGAAAGCGCATAAACAGGGTCATGAGTATTATCTCCGTCCATTAACACACATAAGTCGCCGCTTGTGCCCTCATTGTTAAACAGATTAAAGCCGGTGCTCAGCACTCCGCCGAGCCCCTTATTGACCTCGTGGTCTATAAGAATAACCCTTTGAGGATAGCTTTTGCACAAGCCGCTTATAACCTCGTGCGTGTTATCCTTACTGCAATCATTTATGCAATAAACCGTCATTTCATAGTCGACAGATTTTATCTGCCCGTCTATATCCATCCATTTTTCTACAAGATTTTTAATATCCTTTTCCTCGTTATAGCAAGGCAATATAACAAAAAGCTTATTCACTGTTATTCTCCTTAAATCACAATAATAAATACTTCGGCTTTCAATTTGTTATAAAGTAAATATCGGTTGTTTTGCCCTGCCGTATAAATCATCTATACACATAATTTTTTATTTCCTTATCAATCTTCAATCAGCTTATAAAGATAAAAGCTGTTTGATTTATACTCATAATTATAATCTGCCGCTACAAGCTCATATTGATTATCCACAACGGCAACAAGCTCTTTATCTTCAATCGCATTTAACTCGATGTTTGAAATCAGCCATTTTGGCGCATCCTCGTTAAAATAAGATAAATATTCCTTATGCAAATCGTCATTAATATAGGTAAAAACATGGCGACAAATAAATATTCTTTCGCATGGATAAATATCATTATAAACATAGAAGCGCGGCTCTATGTCAATTCCAAACACGCTGTCCTTATCCTCTTCGGGTATATAGCTTGCGATATATTCAGCACTTTTCTTATAGTCTGAGTCCACAAGAGAATAATGGTCCTTAATCGTATTTATATTAAACAATTTTTCGTATGTATCATCAGGGTGTCTATCGGATATTGAAACAAATGTTATAACGAATATTGATAAAATAATGACAATAGAAAGCAAAGCAGTAATTGAAAAGCTTATCAAGTTGTTTTTTTTGTCATTGATTTTGCTTTTATTAATAAAATCGCATTGAATTGTGCTGCAAGCAAGCAATAAGGAAGCGTAAAAAACGCCTACAATAGGTGTTAAATAATGCCAAGCCGGTGTTGAAATGGTTGAAATTGCAACAATTGAAAGGATAAGAGCAATTATCATTGCAAATGAAAGCCTTCTCAAAAATACATTTCTTTTGTTCTTTATCATAGTAAACAACAGGCTTAATAAACCGATGAATATTAGAATGTAGAAAACCGAACTGTATAAATTTTTAGTTAGAAAAATTTTTTTGGGAGAAACAGCAGCCAAAGCATCTGTATATTGAAAATTGATTAAAAAGCTTTGATATATACATTCATAAAGCGCATTATTTTTAATAAGCCACAAAAAAACAGGCGCGCAAACAATAATTCCGGTTGCAATAAATGATAAAACTAAAATCCCAAAGCTTTTAAAATCCTTTTTAATTAACATTATGATTCCAACGCTGAAA
>SAMEA3663039__coassemble_129_pt1 | contig 38406 bp, 27 predicted proteins | sample SAMEA3663039__metabat2_low_PE_029 | metagenome-assembled genome bin SAMEA3663039 (sample SAMEA3663039) | pig gut metagenome | biome: pig gut; feature: pig-associated habitat; material: faeces | place: France | collected 2012
ATTGAAAAATAGCGTTTGAGCCTTTATAATAGACTTAATAATTTTATAATGGAGTTTTATCTATGAAAAAAACAATTGCGGTAATTCTTTCGGCGGTATTAATTGCGCTGACGCTTTGCTCCTGCTCCGGCTCGGGAGTTGAAATGACGGAGGAAAACATAACGAAGAGCGTTAACACGGCAATGACCGCTCTTACTGAATTTGACACCAAAGCACTCGAAAAATATGTTGATTCCTCAACGCTTAACACAATTATCGGCTATGCAAATAAGCACAAGCAGTTTAAGGAGCTCGGAGTTGCCATTTTTGAAAATTTGGAATATGAAATTACGGATATTAACACCGAGGCAAAAACGGTTACCCTTAATGTTTACAACAAGGAGCTTTCGGGCGTTGCATATCAATTTGCAAGCAACCTTATGAGAAGCTATTCAACCCTTGAGCTCTTGAAAAGGCTTGACGATGAGGAATGGCTTGACAATAATTTGAAGAACCTTACCGATATGATTGATAAAGCGTATTTTAACGGAGAGCCTGTTGAAATAACGCTCAGCATTAAAGAGGGAAAGAAAAATCTTGTTTTCTCCTTTGACGAAAATGCCGAGGACGCTGTTTCCGGCGGTGCGCTGACATCAATTATGCAGGCAATAAGATAAAATAAAAAAAGTAATGACATAAACGGATAATTATGTTAAAATAGTTATTTGGATTTTGAAATAAACAAAAAAATTCCTTTTGAGGTGAAACGATGGCAAATAAATTTTTAACTGCAATTTTCGGAGATTATTCCGCAAAAGAGGTTAAGAGAGTAAAGAAAACGGCAGACAAGGTTCTTGCGCTTGAAAGCAAATATCAGCCGATGAGCGATAAGGAGCTTACTGCGCAAACAGATATTCTTAAAGGCAGACTTGCAAACGGCGAAACGCTTGACGATATTCTGCCCGATGCTTTTGCGGTTTGCCGCGAGGGCGCATGGCGTGTGCTTGGAATGAAGCATTTCCCCGTTCAGATTATCGGCGGTATTATTCTTCATCAGGGCAGAATTGCCGAAATGAAAACGGGCGAAGGTAAAACGCTTGTTGCAACGCTTCCCGCTTATCTTAACGCGCTTGACGGAAACGGCGTTCATATCGTTACCGTAAATGATTACCTTGCAAAGCGCGACTGCGAATGGATGGGCAAGCTTTATCGCTTTTTAGGTCTTTCAACGGGACTTATCATTCACGAGAAAACAAACCACGAGCGTCAGGAGGCTTACGCCTGCGACATTACCTACGGCACCAACAACGAAATGGGCTTTGACTATTTAAGAGATAATATGGTGCTTTATAAGGAGCAGAAGGTTCAAAGAGGCCATAATTTTGCAATAGTTGACGAGGTGGACTCAATCCTTATCGACGAGGCCCGTACTCCTCTTATTATCAGCGGACGGGGCGAGCAGTCAACCGATTTATACCGCCAGGCAAACGAGTTTGCAAAAACTCTTAAAATGGACAAGGTTGCCCAGATGGACGAGAAGCAGGACACCGAGGAGGCCTACGACGGCGACTATGTTGTTGACGAAAAGGCAAGAACGGCAACCCTTACCCAAAGCGGTGTTAAAAAAGCAGAGGCACGCTTCGGCGTTGAAAACCTTATGGATATGGAAAACACAACGCTTCTTCATCATATCAATCAGGCAATCAAGGCAAACGGCGTTATGAAAAAAGACATTGACTATGTTGTTGCAGACGGACAGGTTAAAATAGTTGATGAATTTACAGGCCGTATTATGGAGGGCAGACGCTATAATGACGGTCTGCACCAGGCAATTGAGGCAAAGGAAGGCGTTAAGGTTGAGCACGAAAGCAAAACACTTGCAACGATAACCTTCCAAAACTATTTCCGACTTTACAAAAAGCTTTCCGGTATGACGGGTACTGCTATGACGGAATCGCAGGAATTCAGCGAAATTTACAAGCTTGATGTTGTTGAAATTCCAACAAACAAGCCGCTTCTGCGTGAGGATTTGCCCGATGTTATTTTCCAAACCGAAAGAGCAAAATTTACAAACGCAATAAAGCAGATTAAGGAATGCCACGAGAAAGGCCAGCCTATCCTCGTCGGCACAATCAGCATCGAAAAGAGTGAGCTTCTTTCAAAGCTTCTTAAAAAGGAAAGAATTCCCCACAATGTTTTGAACGCTAAAAACCACGCTCGCGAGGCTGAAATTATCGCGCAGGCAGGTAAGCTCGGCGCCGTAACAATTGCAACTAATATGGCAGGACGCGGAACCGATATTATGCTTGGCGGTAACGCAGAATTTCTTGCAACCGCAGAAATGAAACGCCTGCAATACACCGACGAGCTTATTGCAGAGGCAAAGGGCTTTGCGGAAACAGATAACGAGGAAATCCTTGAAGCAAGAGAAAAGTTCAGAGAGCTTGAAGCTAAATACAAGGAAGAAATCAAGGACGAGGCAGAAAAGGTTCGCGAGGCAGGCGGCTTGTTCATCTTGGGAACGGAGCGCCACGACTCACGAAGAATTGATAACCAGCTCCGCGGCCGTGCAGGCCGTCAGGGCGACCCCGGTAAATCGCAGTTTTATCTTTCAACGGAAGACGACCTTATGAGGCTTTTCGGCGGCGAAAGAATGAAAGCCGTTATGAGCAGGCTTAATGTTGACGAGGATATGCCGATTGAAAGCAAGATGATTTCAAACACCGTTGAATCCTCGCAGAAAAAGGTTGAGGGCAGAAACTTTGCAATAAGAAAGCAAACGCTTCAATATGATGATGTTATGAACCGCCAGCGTGAGCTTATCTATAAGCAGCGCGATATGGTGCTTGAGGGAATTGATTTAACCGATAAGATTATCGGTATGCTTGATTCAAGCATTGAGGAAAATGTTCCCGTTTACTGCGCAAAGGACGCCGCAAGAGCCGACTGGAATCTTAAAGGACTTAAAGAAAAATACAGAGGCTGGCTTCTTTCCGACGAGGAGTGCGACTCGCTTGACGAGCTGAGCTTTGACCAAATAATCGAGCTCTTTAAGGAAACAGGCAGAAAGAAGCTTGCCGAAAGAAGAGAAGCCTTCGGCGAAGAGATTTATCTTGACCTTTCAAGAAAAATCCTGCTTCACAATGTTGATTCTCTTTGGATGGATCACATTGACGCAATGGACGATTTGAAGGACGGAATCCATCTTCGTTCTTATGCACAGCAGGATCCCGTTGTTGCATTCCGTATGGAATCCTATGATATGTTTGACGAAATGACTGCAACAATTCGCGAAAACACAGTTAAGATGATGTTCACAACCGTTGTTCGCAGGCGTGAGGATGTTGAGCGCAAGGCGGTTGCAAAGATAACCGCAACCTCCTCGGGCGGAGACGATTCAGTTAAGCCCGAGCCCGTAAGAAAGGGCAAAAAGGTTGGCCCGAATGACCCGTGCCCCTGCGGAAGCGGAAAGAAATATAAGAAGTGCTGCGGCACTCCCGAAAAGCTTGCACAAGAGGGCAAATAATAAAAAGCAAACTGCCGAAGAAACGATTTGTTTCTTCGGCAGTTTTTATTTGTGTTTTTATTAATTTTGATTATCTTCCGTTTCGGTTGGCATATCGTTGAGCGCATATTTACAGCATTGCAAAACAAGCAGATTAAATGAAATATTATTTTCTGCGGCAGTTTTATTAAGCTTTTCAAACAAAGGCTCGGTAAATCTTATCGTTCGCGGAATATTTGCACTTTTAAGCTCGTTATCGATTTTAAACATAAACTTCTCCGCTCTTTAAATCATTCTGCATTTTTCGTCTTTTTTCTGACGAGAACCATAACAACCGCCATAACGGCATAAATTATAATCCAGCAGATATAGGATTTGCTGACATGATAGCCGGCACTCGCAATAATCAGCACGGAAACGGCTTTGCGCGCGGCATTTATAAAGAAGCCGATAATCGAAAAATCGGCAATCAGCACGGCGCTTTTGCCCTTGAAAAGAAAGCACACGCCTGCAAGAACGCAAACCGCAACGATATATGCCGCCGCCTGCAAGGCATAAGGAAGCATCATACTGCCTGTTCTCATCAGCGCATAATTTGCAAATTCCGCTCCGATTTCACTGCAAAACGGCACAACAAGCAGCAACGCGCCTATTGACGCGGCGTGGATTTTTTCATATTTATCCTGCGTTTCCTGCATTTTATAAAACTTATAAATCATCAAAAGGAAAAGCACAAGAGCCGCCTTGCGCACAAGATAGTATACTGCGGCGGCGTCTATATTAGTGCTTCGGAGCATTAATATATCGGGCGGCATTATTTTAAACGCAAAGATTGAAGCCATTAAGCCGTAAAAAATATCCTTTGATTTATACAACAGCGCCAAAACAACAAAAACGGCACAGGTGAAAATGATTGCCTGAATAATTGCAGAGGCTTCGTTCCACGGTGTTAAACGCTTAAACACCTTTTCGGCAACATAGCAAATAAAAATCAAACCGATTGAAGCAACGGCGGGCAGCTGCCCCCTGCTTAAAATTCTGTTTTTCATAGCACCACTCTTTCCGTTAACATTTTATTCATATTTAATTATATTAATAATATAAATGAAAGTCAATTTGAAATATACACAAAAAAATGTGCCGTTATGTGTATAAAATAAACAATAAAGCAGGCAGATTGCGCTCAAAAGCGTTTTCCGCCTGCTTTTTAAATTAAAAAATTATTCTGCGATACAATCATCAAGAGCCTTGATAATTTCAGCCTTGTTCATATTTCTGCCGATGAAAACTATTTTATTAATTCGGTCGCCGTATTTTTCATCCCACGCCGCCGCAATATCGGGATTCATCTGCAAAATCTGCTTTCTTTCGCGCTCGGGGAAGCAGGCAATCCATTTGCCGTCATCCGTAGCGGTTTTCTGCCGTCCGCTTTGCTCAAAGATATAAGCGGTGTCGGGATCCTCTGCAATCCAGAAAAGTCCCTTTGCACGAATAACCTCGGCAGGCCATTTTGCAAAAACAAATTCCTCAAATTTCTGCTTTGAGAACGGGCGCACATTTTGATAAACAAAGGTGCCTATTCCGTATTCCTCTGCCTCGCCCTCCTCGTGATGATGGTGGTGATGATGGCCGTGGTGCTCGTGCTCGTCGTGGTCGTGATGGTGCTCCTCGTGATGCTCGTGCTCCTCCTCGGAGTTTTCTCCCTCGCCTGCCATTGCCTTTATCCAGCCTGCGCTTTCAATAATTCTTTCATAATCAAATCTGTTTGTTGAAAGAATTTCGCCAACATCAACATTGCCGTAGGTGGTTTCGATGATTTTTGCTTCCGGTTGAAGCGCCTTTATAACAGAGATAACCTCCGCCTTTTCCTCCGGCGTTACCTCGTCAACCTTATTAAGAACAATCGTTGTGCAATATTCAATCTGCTGAACAAGAAGATTTTCAATATCCTCTTCATCAAGGTCTTTTTTAAGCAAATCCTTGCCCGAGCCGAATTCATCAGCCATTCTTTTTGCATCAACAACGGTTGTGATATTATCAAGGCGGCAAACCGCAGGCATTTTTACGCTTGGGTCTGTTCCGTCAAGCATACAGATTGAGCCTGCAATGGGACCGGGCTCGCAAATTCCCGACGCCTCAATAAGAATATAATCAAACCTGCCCGATTTTGCAAGGCTGACAATCTGCTTCATCAAATCAACTTTAAGAGTGCAGCAAATACAGCCGTTTGAAAGCGGAACAAGATTTTCATCCTTTTGAGTAACATTTCCGCCCTTTTGAATAAGAGAAGCATCAATATTAACCTCGCCGATATCGTTAACTATAACGGCAACCTTATAGCCCTGCTGATTAGCAAGAATATGATTAAGCAGAGTTGTTTTTCCTGCTCCGAGATAGCCCGTTAAAAGCGAAACGGGAACTAAATCCTTTTTTCTGTTAAACATAATTAACACTGCCTTTCAATTATTAATTTTCATTAATAATATAATAACACCTTTGTCAAGAGGCTACTCCTTAAATGCAGAGGAGTTCATCGCAAAGCGGATAACATTTTTTGCGCTTCGCTGAATTTCGCCAAGCGTTATTCCGTCCGCCTTGCCGAGAGAGGAAAGAAGTGTTCCGTCGGGTCTTCTGAATCCTGTTCTTTTTCCGCCGGGCATAAGCACATCAACCTGCGCGCGAACTCTGTATGCCTGCGTTTTAACATTCGGAAAATCGGGGCTTTTGCCGTTTTTTATCCACCAGTCTGTTATAACGCAACCGTTATAGCCCCATTCGCCTCTTAAAATCGAGGTGCACAAATCGTAATTATAATAGCTCCAAACGCCGTTGATTTTATTATAAGAGGTCATAATATTTTTCGGCTCTGCCTCTTTAATGCAGATTTCAAAGCCTTTTAGATAAATCTGCCTTAATGCGCGCTCGGAAACTCTTGCGTCATTTATTGTTCTTCTAAACTCCTGATTGTTGCACGCAAAATGCTTTGGGCACGCCGCGCCGCCCTGCGACTGAATGCCGCGAACTGCCGCCGCGCCGATTTTGCCCGTTAAATAGGGATCCTCCGAATAGTATTCAAAATTTCTTCCGCAAAGCACATTCCTGTGGATATTCATTCCGGGACCAAGAAGAACATCGCTTCCCCTGCTTTTCATTTCCTGCGCAACGGCACAATAAACCTCATAAACAAGCTCCTCATCAAATGATGACGCAAGAAGCGTGCCTATCGGAATAAGCATACAGCATGCGCTGAGCCTTATTCCCGAGGGGCCGTCTGTTGTTGTTACGGCAGGTATTCCCTTTTCGCGAAGCGACGGCAAAACACCTGCATAGGCGCCTGCATTTCCGCTTGCGCCGAGAGGACTGTTCATTGAATAATCTCCTCTTGTTATGGCTTCAAGCTCAACTGCACTTAACTGCGCCGTGAAATCATCAAGCGAGGCTTTGCCCTCTTTAACATCTGCAAGCGTTATTTTTTCATTGCCCGATTTTTTCAGCTCGGGCGGAAGATTATTTAAAATTCTTTCTTTAAGATTAACCTCGTTTGCCCTGCACGGTCTTAAAATCGGCAATCGCCTTGTGTCGCTTTCAAGAGCGGTTATAACGCCGAACGACTCCTTCGGAGCGCAACATTGGGAAAGAGTGCTCAGGCACACCGTTTCCTCTTGATAATAAGAGAAAATTTTCTCGCTTGACCTAACATTATTACCGATATAAAAATCATATTCGCCTGCTTCAACAACATAGGACGAAGCAAAGCCCGCCTTGCCCGATTCATCATAAGAGGCAAGCTGTTCAAGAGAAACAAAAAACGAAATTTTCTGCGCCTCATTAGGTTGAAGCTCCTTTGTTTTTACAAACGCGCAAAGCTCCTTTTCGGGATTTCCGAGAACGGCGCACGGCTTGCCCAAATAGAGCTGGGCAACCTCCTTGCCTGCACGGCTTCCCGTGTTTTTAACCTCTGCCGTAAAAGAAAAGCCGTTTTCCTCCGCCTTGCTTTCAAGCAGGGAAATTTCAAATTCCGTGTAGCTTAAACCGAAGCCAAACGGAAAAAGCACCTTTTCCTTTTCAAAGGTTTCAAAATATCTGTAACCAATATAAATGTCCTCTTTGTAATAATTATATTCGGCGTTGCCGAAGCAGTCCGAGCTCGGATAATCCGAATATTCTGCGGCGCAGGTGTCTGTCAGCTTACCGCAGGGATTAACCTTACCGCAGAGAATATCGCAAACGGCATTTCCGCTTTCCATACCGCCCTGCCACGCAATGAGCACGGCAGGAATATCAAGCTCCTCTATCCACGAAAAATCAATAACGCTTCCTATATTGAGCACAACAACCGTTTTTTCAAAATATGAGCGAACGGTTTTAAGCAGAGTGCGCTCCTCATCTGTTAAATAATAGCTTCCCTTTTCAAGAGCATTTTCCCTATCCTCGCCGGATGACCTGCCGATAACAACAACGGCACAATCGGATTTGTTTTCAGCCCTTGCCACCTCCATATCGGAAATCGGCATTTCGGGATAAAAGCGCGGCCACATTCCCCAGCCTGCCTCTGCAATTTTATTTTTTGCACACCAGCCTGCATAAACCTCGGCAAGCTCCTCGTTGAGCGAAAGCGCATCGCACTCTCTGATTCCCTGAACGAGATTAACCTCATACTGCCTGTTTACATCTCCGCCGGAGCCGTAGCCCGTATAAAACCAATCGTTTTGCACTCTGCCGAAAAGGGAAACAACGCTTCCCATTTTAAACGGAAGCACACCGTTGTTTTTAAGCAAAACGGCTCCCTCTGCGGCGGCGCGCCTGAGGAGTGCGCTTACCTCGGGAGCAACCGAGCCGCCCTCTTCTCTGTTTACGATTTTTTTCTGCGCAACGGAGCTTATTCCGCCGTATATTTTCAAAGCAGCCTCTTTCAATTTTGACATAAATTTTCCCCCGATATTTTTATTACATTATAATAATAACAAAACAGACATTGCAAATCAAGAAAAACAAAAAAAGGGTGGGGAAAATCCCACCCTGCAGCGTGTAGAAAAAGTTCAAATAACAAATTTCTACACGCTGGGAGACTTCGAGAAATGGAACTGAATTTCGTTTTCTTGCGAGCGGGAGCTGTACAAAGGTACTGCCCCCGAGCAAAAAACGAAAAACGCTAAAAGCGGCATAAATATCGAATTTATGCCGCTTTTCAAGTTTTTAGATGCTTTATTATTAGCGGGCGAACACAGTTCGCCCCTACGAGCCATCTTGATTTTTCTTTTTTATTCAGCGTGGTTCAGACCACTTTATCGACAGTCTGAAGGGTGGGATTTTTCCCACCCTTCTTTTGATTTTTGATTTTTTAATATTCGCCTTTATAAAGCATTGTGTAATCTCGCACATTGATTACGCCGTCTTTATTAACATCAAGAACGGGGATATAAACGCCGTCGCCCAACCTTGAATTGATATAATCAAGGAAGCGTGCTTCATAGGTGTTGCCGCAAACAGTGCACTTAACGGAAGCTGTGCCGTTTGCAAAGCCCGTTATAATCTCCGTGTGAGCAGCACTCCAAACGGCATAAATATCGGTATCTGCCGTTACATTTGAAGCGGTGCCGCTCCAATGAACACAAACCATACCCTCGGGTGCCTGCGGGAAAGCAGGAGCAGAGCAGCTTCCCGACGAATTAACATAGCTGAGGCGAACAAGTGCGCTTCCCTCTTCATCGGAGAAATATCTTACTCTGTAAAAATTCTTGCTGATATTGATATGAACCGTCATAGCCTCACTGTCTGCCGCGCCGGTGTCATATTTATAATCAATTCCCGAAAGGATAATATCATAATCCGTAAAGGAGAAGGCACTTAACGAGGGATTATATCCGGTATATGTGTCCTCCTCGCCCTCTGCAACCTCATTTGGATTAGGAATGTTTGACGATGTAATTTTTGACGAATCGCTGAATGAAACGGGAACCGAAAGCGTTTGGCCGCTAAACGAAGCCGTTGCATCAATCGTTTGCCTGCCGATATTATATTCCGTTATCTTTCCTGCAAGCAGGGTGTTTGCCGAAAGATCAAGCTGCTTTAAATGATTTTCGGAGCAGTTGAGCTCTGCAAGCAGGGTGTTTTTGCTTAAATCAATTGTTTTAAGCTGATTACCGTAGCAGTTTAAATATGTTAAATTCGGACAAACGCTTACAAAAAGATTTTGCAGATTGCACTCATCGCATTGAAGCTTTTTTATTGAGGTTGAAAGAGTGAGTGTGCGAAGCGAGGTGTTTCCTCGGCAGTTCAAATCAGTTAGCGCAGTGTTTTTGGAAACATCAAGAGTTGTTAATTCATTACCGTTAATAACAAGCTTTTGCAAATTAGTGAGCGCGCTGAAATCAGCCTTTGAAACTCCCAAATCGCCTGCATAAAGGCTTTTAAGAGATGTGAAATATTCAATTCCCGTTAAATCGGAAATGCTTCCCGAGGCGAGATAAACAAGAGGCATTTCCGTTACCGCCGCAATTTCTGCGGCGGTTAGATAGCCTGCCGACTCACCGGTGTCATAATTCTCGGAAATAACCTGCCTGAAAACCGCATCGGGAAAATTAACTGCATTTATTGCAACCGTATCCTCTGCGGCGGCAAGAAACGCGCACGAAGCGCAGGAGAGCGCAAGGACTGCCGATGTTAAAACACAAATAAATTTTTTTGCTAATTTATTCAATCCTGTGCACCTCCTATCAACCCCTCGTGAATGTTACGGGGATTGAATTTCTTATTGTTGAGCCGTCGGCAAGCGTTATTGTGCAGGTTATCGTTGCCGTGTAGTTTGACGAGGTTGCCGCACCGCTTATCTTAACAAGTCCCGTTGAATCAACGGTTATCTTTGAATTTGAAGAGCCCCACGCAATCGAGGTGTAGTTTTCTGCATTTTCGGGATATGTGTTTATTCCGAGCTGAATGCTCTTGCCGTAAAGCGTTGAAGCCGTGTAATTAACTGCCTCAACCTCTTCGCCGTTATAAACAAACTTAAATGATGTGATAGGCGTTTTATCGTCTATAACCTTGATTGAAGCGGTAACAACCGTTTCTCTGTCGTAATCATCGGTTACGGTATAGGTTACATCAATTGAAGCCGTTGCCTCGGTGTTATTCTTTGTTAAGAGAAGCTTACCGTCAACAACCTGGGCGGTTAAATTAGTTGCGTTTTCATAGGTAAATACTGCGGATTTAATCATTGCGCCCGTTGCATAAACGCCTTGAAGCACAAGCTGATTATTAGCATTTTTAACATAAATTCCGCCGTTCTGAACAACGGTTGAATCACTTAACTGAATTTGAACCTCGCCCGGAACAATGAACGGATGGCCGCTCAAATTATTATAAGCCGTTTGAAGCTGAGTTAAAGCATTATCTATTACAGCCTGCGAAGCCGTGTAATCATCACAAACCGCAACGGCATTATCATAAGCCGTTTTGAATGCCGTTCCGTAATCATAAGCATAATCGGTGTAAACAACCGTTGAATACTCCTCAATTGCGGCGGCAAGGGCGGTTGTGTCATTCGTTGTAATAACTCTGATTGTTGCACTGTGTCCGCCGTCTGCCGATTTTGCGGTTATAACCGTTTCGCCTGTTGCAACAAAGGTTACAACGCCCGTTATTTCATCAACCGTTGCAATTTCGGGATTTGCGCTTGAATACAGGCAATCGGATAAGCTTGGCTGAGCAAGAGAGGTTGAGCCCGCAACCTTTGCTTTGATTGTTTTTGTTGTTGTGGGAGCACCGTAAACAAATTCATTCTCAAAGCTTACAGATTTAACGGGAGTTCTTACGAATGAAACGCAAACCCTGCCCGTAGCGGTGTTGCCGAGCTCATCGGTTGCAGTTGCCGTTATTATTGCATAATCTGCACTTGCGCCCGTTTTTGTTACAAATCCGTTTTCATCAACGCTTATACCCTCATTCTGCTTTGTAGAGCTCCAAGTGAATGAAACAGGCGTTGAATTAGACGGAAGCACCTGCGCGCTGAGCTGAATTGTTACATTATTCAGCGAGGTTGCCGAATATCTTATAAAGCCGTCGTTTACGGTTGAAAGATTATCAGCCGCAACGGGAGATATTGAAACAGATGAAACGGGAACGAAAAGCACGAGTCCGTTATACGCTTCGTTGAGCTTTGAAATCATAAGGTCAACATCTGCCTGCTTCGCCGTTGATTCATTAATTATTGTGTTTGCCTGAACAAGTGCCTGATTAAGAATATCCATTGAAGCCTGTGTATATTTTTGAGTATCCTTATTTGCATCATAGAAATCCTTTAATTCGGCATATCTTGAAGCAAGCCTTGTGTAATCCGTTGTTAATGTTACGGAGCAGGTTGCTTTTTTTGCACCGTCATACGATTCTGCGGTTATAACGCACGAGCCCGAGTTTTTAGGAGTAACAAGGCCGCTTGAATCAACCGTTGCAACGCTTTCATCGCTTGAATACCATAAAACCTCCTGAACCTTTGCATCACTCGGAGTTACCGTTGCGCTGAGCCGGAAGCTTCCTGCATTTGCATACTGCGTTACGCTTGTTTTATCAAGGCTTACACCCGTTACAATATATCTTGCAACAACAACTCTTATAGTTCTTGAAACGGTTCTGCCGTAGGTGTCTGTTGCAGTTACGGTTAAGAGTGTTTTTGCGCTTTGGCTTGCCTTTGCGGCATTAATTGTTATCTTACTGCCGTTTATTGAAGCTTCGGTGTTATCTGATTTTTCGTTTACCGTCCAAACAATGCTTGTGTAGTTTGAAGCGGCGTCGGCAGGCAGACTTGCCGTTAAAATAGTTCTTGAATTATATGTTGTGCTTGTGCCCTGATAGCTGTGTGCCGAGGCGTCAGCGGAAAGTGTTCCCGTGCCCTTTGATTTATATTCAAACACTGCGTTTTGCGTTTGGTTTTCATACGAAAGGTTAATCGTTTGAGCAATAACAAATTCGTTGCCTGCAAGAGCGGCTCCTGCGGCGGCGAGCTTATCTGCCGCGGCGTCTATTTGCTCCTGAGTATAGGTGTCGTCATAAAGCGCAACCTGTGCCTCCTCATAAGCCGCCTTGAATGCCATACCGTAATTATATGTGTAATCCATATAATTTACATTTTCATATTGAGCGATAACTGTTTTAAGAACAGATCTGTCTCCGTTTGTGGAAACACGGCACTCGCCCGCAAATCCGCCGTCATACGAAACGCATCTGATTATCGTTGCGCCTGCGCCGACGAAGGTTACAAGTCCGTTTTGGTCAACGGTTGCAACGCTTTCATTGTCGCTTTCCCAATAAACATCTGTTATTTCAGCGGCGCCGATATGAAGAAGCGAATCGCCCGTTGGATAAATTGTTTTAACAAGCTGGGTTGTGTCTCCCGCATTTCCTGCAATCGCAGTTGGGCTGACCTCAACCTGAGTTACGGGCTTATACGAGAAGGAAACCCAAACATCATCGCTGAATGTATGATTAAAGTGGTCTGTTACCGTGCAGGTTATTCTGCCGTAGCAGCTCTTGTTTTCTGTCGGCTTTGCAACACCGTCCTGGCTGATTGAAATTAAATCAGTTGAGGATTCCCACTTAACCGAGCTGTAGCTTGCGCTATTCGGATAAAGCCTAACTTTGAGGTCAAGCTTTGCATTTTTATAGGAAAGTCCCTCTTTGAGAAGCGACAAATCATACTGATAGAAATCAGATGTTGCCTCGCCGTCAAGATAAAGCTCAACACGCTGGATATATGTGTATTTCCTCAATCCCTTATATGCCGCTTCAAGCTCCGAATACATTTGATTAACTTCTTTTTGAGTTGAATTCTGTGCGGCAATAAGTGCCTTTGCCTCATTCAGCTTTGCCGTATAGACTGCATAAGTGTCGGGATAATAGTTTTCCTCGCCGAGTGAAAGGCTTGTGTATGTGTTAACAAGCTCTTGCAGAGCGTCATAATTAGTTACAACATTAACAGCACAGGTGCCGACGAAGCCGCCGTCCTTTGTTACGCAGTAAATTTCACAGTCGCCGCCGAAAACGAAGTAAACAAGTCCGTTTTCATCAACCGTTGCAACGCTTTCGTCGCTTGAATACCATGTAACAGCCTGAACATCTGCCGTGCTGTTTCCGAAAACATTAAGCGGAGAAATTTTTGCTTCAAGCTGAAGCGTTGTTTGCGCTCTTGCACCAACAACCGAAGCCGGCTCAATCGTTACTCCCGTTGCAACCGTTTTACCGAAGGAGATAACAACACTGTCTGAAACGGCGGTGCCCATATAATCCGTTGCGGTAACCGTTATTGTTGCATAGCAGGAGGAGTTTGAGGTTGGCTTGCAAACGCCGTTTTTATCAACGGAAACGGAATCACTGTCGGATTCCCACTTAATACTGCTATACATTGCACCAACGGGATTGAGCAGATAGCCCAAATCGTATTTTGTGTTTTTATAGCTTACGGTTTCAACATCAACGCTGATATATTCCCCTGCTTTATTTGAATTTTGGTCTAAAATTGTTACACTGTTTAAGCCTATGAAGCCGCCGAGCTTATAGAAGATATAAAGCAGCTCCTCTGCGTATGTTTCAACAGAATCCTGAGAAGCAAGCGCAACCTCATCACGAATATAATAAGCATAATTAAGCTTTCTCATATATTCCTGATAATCCTTCGCGTTATCGGCAGTTTTGCGGATAACTGTTTTTTCGCAAAGGCTGATAATTTCGTTAAGCCTGCTCTTATCGGGATAAACCGTTACGGTTACCTCGTCCTTAATTCCGCCGTCTGTTGAAACGCAGGTAAGCGTTACCGTGCCCACATCAACACCCTTAACAACGGCATTTCCCGTTGAGGTGTCTATGCTGACAACTTGAAGAACATCCTCATCGGAGGAATACCAGTTTGCATTGCGGCAAACTGCATTATTGCCCGAAAGTGAGCCGTCAAAATTCATTTCGTGCTCAACAGAAAGCGTTTGACCGTTTATAACCGAAAGATTATCGCCAACAATACTGTTGCTGTTTGCATAATTTCTTGCAACGCAGAGAGTGATAACATCGCTCTTAACATCTCCGTCCTCGGAAACGCAATAAATATTAACACTCTGCGCTACTTCATTTCCTGCCGAGAGCTTTATTTTTGCCGTGCCGTTTGAATTATCCTTGGTTACGGTAAAATTATCGTTATCAACATACCAGTTAAGATTTTTGTTGGTAGCATCCTCGGGAAGAATGGTAGCGGTTATAACCGCGCCCTTATTGTTATATGTTATATCGCCGTCGCCGGCTTTGATACGCACCATTGCATATTTAAGCGTTTCGCCGTTTACCTCTGTTTGCGTTGTTGTGAGTGTGCTTCCGTTAGTTGTTCCTGTTGCGGCAAGCGAAATGCTTTCAACAGGCTGGCCGTTATCAACATCCTTTGAGGTCATAACCTCTGAAATCTGATAAAAGCTTCCGTCATAAATATAGTAGCCTGTTTCGGCTCTGCAAACAACGGTGCAGGTTCCGCCCGCAACCGCCCAATAATGACCGGTGCTGTCTATTTTTCCTATGCCGTCTGTTACGGAGCCGTCATTCATCACGGGATTGCCGTTTTCATCGGTAAGAGGATTGCCTGCCTCGTCTGTTTCCTGATAAGCGTCGCCTGCCCACAGATATTCCGTTTCCTGCGTTTCTTCATTCCATACGGCTATTCCCCAATGGAGATAAAGATTATCTGCGGTTGCAACACGGTTTGGATAAACCGTTGCGTGGCAATATTCGTCGCCGCCTATACTTATTGAGGCATAATCGGTTGTTATTTCAACATCGCTCAAATACCGTCCCGTTTTTCCCGTTACGGTAACATCGTATGTTTTTGAAATATTATTTGCCGCCGAGGTGGCAGTTATGGTTACTGTTTGCTGTGAATATTCTCCGAGCGAGCCTCCTGCGTCTCTGCCCGTTATTGTTCCCGTTACCGGATCAACCGAAGCAATGCTCGGATCACTTGAAGTCCAGGTTATGTCGTTTGTTATTGCCGCAACGGGCTTTGTGTCTGTTATTTCAAGCTGAATTTGGGCTCCCTCTTTAACGGCGGTTGCACCTGCAATTTTGAAATCCGTCATCGGAACGCCTTCAACAACCGTAAAGGTTATTGAGTCATTTGTTGTGAATTGAAGTATAATATTTGCAATAATTTTTACGGCAGTTGCGGTAAGCTGAACGGGATCTGCCGTGTCGCCTGCAATATCTGCAATAGCAAAGCAGGTGTCCAGAATTGCGGCAAGAACATTTCTGTTCATATCGAGGCCGACATATTTTATGAGTATATCCGCAACCTGACCCGAATCTATGGTTCCCGTGTTTTGAAGCTCATAAATATAGTTTATGTATTTCAAAAGATTGTTGATAAAGCCCTCTGTGTCGGGAGAAACAAGAATTGTTACCGTTCCCGTGTTTTTAAAGGTAACAAGTCCCGAATCGTCAACGGTTGCAACAACCTTTCCGTTATCGAAAATCGAAGAGCTTTTAACAGAATAGATAACGCCCATGTGGAGCCTTGTGGGCGTTGTGCAGGCAGAAAGCTGAACCTTTGAGCCCTTTGCAACGGTTGTTGGCACATCCTGCTTATTTGTTATATGAGTTCCGTTTGGAATGAAATCGGCATAAATTTCCTCAGATTTGTTAACAACAACGCTGAAGCTGTCTTGGTCAAGAACGGTTCCGTCTGCATCATACATTGTGCAGTAAATAATTGTGTGAACCTTATCAAGATATTGACGCAGGGAATCAATAAGCTCTCCCTTATAGGAGTCGATATATTGAGCAAGGATTGAATCGGAGCCGAAGGCATCCTCAACAAGGCTGACGATTTGGTCGGCATCCATTGTGTCAAGATTTACCTTATCATTGAACAAAACCTTTTCGAGAGCCTTTTTCATAAGACCTCCGACAAGCGGAATTGTTCCAACCTCATTATCAAGCCAAAGCCTTACCGCAGCGCCCTTTGAGGAGTCAAACGCACGAACAAGGCCGTCCTCCGTTACATCGCAGACAGTCGGTGTGTCGCTCGTCCATTTAACATATCCGTTATCGGGCAGAGAGCAGTCGATAAAGCTATACTGAAACTGCTTTTTATCGCCCTCAACCATATACTCGATATACGGAGATTCCCCGTCCTCGGCAAATTCGGGAACGAGTGTTCCGTCCTCATAAAAGATTTCAACCGTATAGAAGCCTATAACACCACCGTCTCCGGCGAACGCAGAAAAGCACGGCGTTAAACTGCAAAAAACAGTCAGCACCGAAAGAAAAATGCTTATTATGCGTTTTCTTGTTTTTTGAGATTTCATAAGCTTAGCCTCCACATCTAAAACTTATATAAAAATTTACATATTAATTAATAATACACCATTATCGGTAATATTATATCTTTTTTTACAATTATATTCCATTGTCATAATCGACAAATTTTATTATTCCGAATTGTATATTTTTACTAAACAAAAAGTAAAATTCCGCAGAAAAAGCATCTGCGGAATTTCAATATCCTCTGTTCTTTTTTATTATTCACAAACAAAAAGCTCGCAGATAAGTGCCGAGGAGCCGTCCTCCTGCGTTATCAGCTTTCGTGAATCTTTTACACAAACGGTTTTTGAACCTTTTGCGGAAATTTTATATGTAATTTCACTTTTTCCGCCCTTTGAAATCTGCTTTCTTATGTCGTCCTCAAGGGGCTCTGACGGCTGAGGAATAAGCCTTGAAAGGTCGCCCGAAAGCTTCTCGAAGAAGTCGCTTCTCGAATACTGAATAAGGCGAACAAAATCGCCGCTGATAAGGTCGCAGATAAACGGCTTTTCGGGTGTTGTAAAGAATATTGCGCCGTTAAGATTTTTAAGCAGATTAACAAGCTTATCGTTTGCCTCATCTGCCTTTTTTTCAGCATCCTTTATTCTTGTTATATCGGTAAAAACAGCGTGAAAAATCGGGCTTCCGTCATCGTCCTTTTTATGCACGGCAGCGTTGCATTTGCACCAAATATATGAGTTTTTATGCGGCATAACGCGATATTCCAAATCTATTTCCTCGCCCGTTGCCATTGCTCTGCCGACCGCCTGAAAAACAAGCGTTTTATCCTCGGGATGAATAAGCTCGTCAATGCGATACGCCTTACTGTTAAAGCTATCCTTATCCGTTGCAAAAAGTCGGCAGCACGCCTCGTTAAGATAGAGTGCCTCAAAGTGCATATTCGGCGTTACCTTAAACAGACAAACACCGCCCGAAACAAGGTCGATAAGATGGTTAACCTCGCGCGCCTGCTCTCTTAATTTTTCTGTTTTTTCCCTGCTTCTTGAAACGTCTGCAAAAACAAGCCTGCAAAGTGAAGAATTTTCATAATTTTGAGCAGTGCAATGAACAAAATCACGCCTGCCGTCTTTTTTGATAACATCAAAATCCATATAGATATACGGAGAATCCTTTTTGCAGATTTTAGACAAAACCTCCTGCCTTTCGGGCGGAATGATTATTTCCTGCAAAAAAAGCTTTCCCTGATGGATTTTTGACGGATGAACTCCGAAAAATGAGGAAAAATGACTGTCTGAATCAATAACCCTGAAATTATCCTCTTTATCAACAACGCAGTTTAAAAAATCAACTTCAAATGCTCGTTCCTCTGTGTTTTCATTCACTTTAAAAACGAAACTCCCTTCATCAAACCGATGTTTAATCATCAATTTTGCAGGTGCTCAACACACCAACAGTATATTATATCGGCATTATAACACAAAAATTATTTATTTGCGAACAATTTGTTAATATTTATGCCGAAAATTAAAATTTGCTATATGCAAAAGCAAAACAATGTGTTATTATACTAATAATAATTTTTTCTGATATGAAAAGGAGAGCAAAATGGCAGAGGTTTTCAGAATTTTTGTTGAAAAGAAAAAAGGAAACGACATTGAGGCAAGGCATATCCTTGACGACCTTAAAACAAATGTGGGCATAACCGCACTTGAAGATTTAAGGCTTATCAACAGATATGACGCGCAGGGACTTACAAAAGAGGAATTTGACGAAGCGGCACGCCTTATTCTTTCCGAGCCGAACCTTGATAATATATACACATCACTTGAAATTGAAGGCGGCTGGAAATGCTTTGCAACGGAATTTCTTCCCGGTCAGTACGACCAAAGAGCAGACAGCGCGGCTCAATGTATTCAGCTTCTTACGGCAGGCGAACGACCCGAAATTCTGAGCGCAAAAATTATTGCCGTTAAGGGCGATATAACCGACGAAGAATTTAACAAAATCAAGGCATACATAATTAACCCCGTTGAATCACGCGAGGCTTCAATGGCTCTGCCCGAAACGCTTGACATTAAAGCGGACGTTCCTGCCGACATTGCAAGAATTGACGGCTTTATCGAAAAAACAGACGAGGAAATCGCAGATTACCATAAATCAATGGGCTTTGCAATGAGCATTGCGGATTTATGCTGGGTGCGCGATTATTTCAAAACAGAAAAAAGAAATCCCAGCCTTACAGAGCTTAAAGTTATTGATACATATTGGAGCGACCACTGCCGCCACACAACATTCAGCACAAAGCTTGACAGTATTACAGTTGAAAAATCAAAATACGCAAAAGCGATTGAGGACGCATTAAGTCAGTATTTCGAGATAAGAAAAGAGGTTTACGGCACGCGCGAAAAGGATGTTTGCCTTATGGATATGGCGTGCATCGGAACAAAGGTGCTCAAAAAGCGCGGAGAAATAACAAACCTTGACGAAAGCGAAGAAATCAATGCCTGCTCCATTGAGGTTCCCGTTGTTATCGACGGAAAAGAGGAGCAATGGCTTGTTCAGTTTAAAAACGAAACACATAATCATCCAACGGAAATTGAGCCGTTCGGCGGCGCGGCAACCTGCCTCGGCGGTGCAATCCGCGATCCGCTTTCGGGCAGAGCCTATGTTTATCAGGCAATGCGCGTAACAGGTGCGGGCGACCCAACCGTTTCCTTTGAGGACACGCTTGACGCAAAGCTTCCGCAGAGAAAAATAACAACGGGAGCGGCGCAGGGATATTCAAGCTACGGAAACCAGATAGGCCTTGCAACAGGACAGGTTACCGAGCTTTATGACGACGGCTATGTTGCAAAGCGTATGGAGATAGGCGCAGTTATAGGTGCTTCCCCTAAGGAAAATGTTATCCGTGAGGTTCCGCAGGAAAACGATATTATCGTTCTTTTGGGCGGCAGAACAGGAAGAGACGGCTGCGGCGGTGCAACAGGCTCCTCAAAGGCGCACAACAGCTCATCAATTGAAACCTGCGGTGCAGAGGTTCAAAAGGGTAATCCCCCAACCGAAAGAAAAATTCAAAGGCTTTTCCGCAAGGCTGAGGCCGCAAAAATGATTAAAAGATGCAACGATTTCGGCGCAGGCGGTGTTTCCGTTGCCATCGGCGAGCTTGCAGACGGACTTAAAATAGATCTTGATAAGGTGCCGAAGAAATATGACGGACTTGACGGCACGGAGCTTGCCATTTCCGAATCGCAGGAAAGAATGGCGGTTGTGCTTGACAAGAACGATGTTGACAAATTCATCAGGCTTGCAAACGAAGAAAACCTTGAAGCAACGCCCGTTGCGGTTGTTACCTCCGAAAACAGACTTGTTATGACTTGGAGGGGCGACACAATAGTTGACATCAGCCGTGATTTCCTTAACACAAACGGCGTTACTCAGCACGCAGACGCAGTTATTGCGGCGGTTGACGAAAATGAAAATTACAGAAATCTTGTTCCTGCCGAGCTCAAGGGCAAAAAGCTCTCAGAGGCTCTTAAATGCAATCTTTCAAGACTTGAGGTTTGCAGTCAAAAGGGACTTGTTGAGCGATTTGACTCATCAATCGGTGCGGCAACCGTTAATATGCCCTACGCAGGCGCATATCAGCTTACTCCCGAGGAGGCTATGGTTGCAAAAATTCCCGTTGAAAGCGGAGAAACAGACACGGCAACCGCTATGGCATACGGCTTTATTCCGAAGCTTTCACGCTGGAGCCCGTTCCACTCCTCTGCCTTTGCTGTTACGGAATCACTTGCAAAGCTTGCCGCAGTAGGATGTAATCCGAGCGAGGCAAGGCTTACCTTCCAGGAATACTTTGAGCGACTTAATGACGACCCGAAGCGTTGGGGCAAGCCTGCGGCGGCTCTTTTGGGCTCAATTACCGCTCAAATCGGATATAAAACTCCGTCTATCGGCGGTAAAGACAGTATGAGTGGCTCGTTTAATGAGCTTGATGTTCCGCCAACTCTCGTTTCCTTTGCGGTTGGTATGACAGAGGCTTCAAAAACAGGCTCTGCATTATTCAGCAAGGCAGGCTCTAAGGTTGTTATGCTTGACATTCCCGTTTGCGAGAACTCGGGACTTCCCGAATACGAGAAGGCAATGGCTCTTATGATGAGAGTTTATGAGGGCGTGAGAAGCAAAAAGGTGCTTTCAGCCTCTGTTGTTAAAGAGGGCGGTGCCGCGGCGTGCGTTTGTAAAATGGCATTCGGAAACAAAGCAGGCTTTACCTTTGCACAAAATCTTGATGCAGAAACACTTTTCGCCGCAAAGCAGGGCAACATTGTTGCAGAGCTTGCAGACGGCGCAGAGGAATTATTTGACGGCTTTAATATTACCGAGCTCGGCACAACAAACGATAACGGCGTGTTTATCATAAACGGCGACGTGCTTACGGTTGACGAGCTTATTGACGAATGGACAGGCAAGCTTGAAGGCGTTTTCCCGACGGACAGCAGGGCAACCGCCGCAATGCCGCAGGAAATTGAGCTTTCAAACGAGCGTTCAATATTTATTTGCAAAAACAAGGTTGCAAGGCCAAAGGTATTCATCCCTGCATTCCCCGGCACAAACTGCGAGGTTGACACGGCAAGAGCCTTTGAAAAGGCAGGCGCAGAAACGGAAATACTTGTTGTTAAAAACCTTTGCGCTAATGATATTAACGAAACAATTGAAAAGATGGTTAAGGCTATCGGCGAAAGCCAAATTGTTATGCTTCCCGGCGGATTTTCGGGCGGTGATGAACCCGAGGGCTCGGGCAAATTCATTGCAACAACATTCAGAAACCCAAGAATCAAGGAGGCAATCGAAAAGCTTCTTAATTGCAGAGACGGACTTATGCTCGGTATCTGCAACGGCTTCCAGGCGCTTATCAAGCTCGGTCTTGTGCCCTACGGCGAGATAAGAGAGATTAAGCCCGACGACCCAACGCTTACCTTTAACACAATCGGCAGACATATTTCGCAGATGGCTTACACAAGAGTTACAAGCACAAAATCTCCGTGGCTTTCGGGCGTTAGCGCAGGAGATGTTTTCGCCGTTCCGATTTCACACGGCGAGGGCAGATTTGCCGCTAATGACGAGGTTATCAAACGCCTTGCCGAAAACGGACAGATTGCAACGCAATATGTTGACCTTAACGGAAGCCCCGTTGCCGAAATGCCGTTTAACCCGAACGGCTCCGTTTGCGCAGTTGAGGGTATCACCTCGCCCGACGGACGCGTTTTCGGTAAAATGGGCCATTGCGAAAGAAAGGGCGAAAATCTTTATAAGAATGTTCCGTTTGAAAAGGATATGAAGATATTTGAGAGCGGAGTTAATTACTTTAAATAATAAAACTGTTAGTTAAGCCGTTGACATTTCGACAACGCAGTATAACGGAAAAAGACACGGCTTGGGAGGACTTGATTTTTATGAAATATATTGTAGTTTTATACGACGGAATGGCAGACTATCCCGTTCCGGCGCTTGACGGAAAAACACCGATGATGGTTGCAAATAAGCCTAATCTTGATTATCTTGCGCAAAGAAGCGAGGTTGGACTTGTTCGCACCGTTGCAAAGGGACTTAAACCGGGAAGCGATGTTGCAAATATGAGCGTTATGGGCTTTGACCCTATGAAATATTACACGGGAAGAAGTCCGCTTGAAGCGGCTTCGATAGGAATTGATATGCTTCCGAGCGATGTTTCGCTCAGGTGCAATCTTGTTACGCTTTCCGAGGACGATAAGCCCTATGAGGAAAAAACTATTGAGGATTACTGTGCAGACGATATTTCCTCTGCCGAGGCGGAAATTCTTATCAAGGCGGTTGACGAAGCACTCGGCAACGCCGTTTTCAAATTTTATCCCGGAGTTTCTTACAGGCACTGTCTTATCTGGGCAAACGGAACAACAGAGCTTGGAAATATGACGCCTCCTCACGATATTACGGGAAAGGTTATAACCGATTATTTATCAAAGAGCGAAAACGCAAGGCCGCTTATTGAAATGATGAAAAAATCCTATGATATTCTTAAAGACCACCCTGTTAATATTGAAAGAAAGAAAAGAGGAAAAAGGCCTGCAAACTCCATTTGGCTTTGGGGCGAGGGAACAAGACCTGCAATAAGCCCGTTTGAAGATATTTACGGAATTAAGGGCGGTGTTGTTTCCGCAGTTGACCTTATTAAAGGAATCGGCGGATGCGCAAAAATGGAGGTTTCCGAGGTTGAGGGCGCAACGGGATATATAGACACTAATTTTGAGGGCAAGGCAAGGGCAGGACTTGATTTGCTTGAAAGAAACGACCTTGCATATATTCATTTTGAGGCAACCGACGAATGCGGACACAGAAATGAGCCCGAAAACAAGGTTCGCGCTATTGAAATGATAGACGAAAGAGTTCTTCCTATTCTTTTTGAAGGACTTAAAAAATATGACGATTACAAAATTATGGTGCTTCCCGACCACCCAACCCCGATTGTTACGCGCACGCACGCAAGCGACCCCGTGCCGTATTTGATTTATCATAAAAGCAAAGAGATTGAGGGCGTTGAAACAATAAACGAGGAAACTGCCGCCGCAACGGGCAACTTTATTGATTTCGGACCAAGCATTATGACGCATTTTCTTAAAGACTGATGAATATGAAAAAATACAAAAAAGGCGCAGTTATACTGCTTTGCGCCGTTATTTCAATAGGATTTTGTGCCTGCTCCGATAAATCAACCGAGCAAAACGGGGCGAACTTAAAGGAGAGCGAAAGCACAACCGCTTACGAGGAAATAACGGATTCAAGAAATGACGAAAATGTTATTATAGACGAAAAAACTGCCGAGGAGCTTGCATACAGCGCTCTTTGCGAAACGGATTTTTCCGATTTCGGAATTGAGGCAACGCTTGACGATTTTGAGCTTGAATCCTGCGAGCTAAACGACGGCGGCTGGCGCCGTGAGGAATACGGCTACACAACAAAGGTTTGGACTGTAACCTATAATAACAAAAACACACTTTGCGACAGTATCTATTTTGATATAAGCGAACAGGGCGGAGCCCTGCTTTACTGCGGCTATCAGGGAGACTGAGCAAAATTTAAGGAGAGGATAAAAATGAAACTTGATACTATTTGCGTTCAGGGCGCATACAAGCCGAAAAGCGGCGAGCCGAGAGTTGTTCCGATAATTCAAAGCACAACATATAAATACGATTCAAGCGACGCTATGGGAGATTTGTTTGATCTTAAAACAAGCGGATACTTCTATTCAAGGCTTCAAAACCCAACCTGCGATTATGCGGCGGCAAAAATTGCCCTGCTTGAAGGCGGCGTTGCGGGAATGCTTACGGCAAGCGGCCAGGCGGCGAACTTCTATGCCGTGTTCAACATAGCTCAGGCGGGCGACCATGTTGTTTCAAGCTCTGCCATTTACGGCGGAACCTTCAACCTTTTCAATGTTACAATGAGAAAGCTCGGAATTGATTTTACCTTTATTCCGCCTACTGCAACAAAGGAGGAAATTCAAGCCGCAATCAAGCCAAACACAAAATGTATCTTCGGCGAAACAATTTCCAACCCAAGCCTTGATATTCTTGATATTGAGTTGTTTGCACAGGTTGCACACGAAAACGGTATTCCGCTTATCATTGACAACACCTTTGCAACACCCGTTAACTGCCGTCCGTTTGAATTCGGATGTGATATTGTTACCCACTCAACAACAAAATATATGGAGGGCCACGCTTCAACAATCGGCGGTGCAATAGTTGACAGCGGTAAATTCAACTGGGCGCAAAACGATAAATTCCCCGGACTTACCACTCCCGATGAAAGCTACCACGGCTTAACCTATTCAAAGGATTTCGGCGAAGCCGCTTATATAACAAAGGCAACCGTTCAGCTTATGAGAGATTTGGGCTCTATTCAGGCTCCGCAGAATGCTTTTCTTCTCAATGTCGGCCTTGAAACGCTTCATTTAAGAATGGCTCGCCATTGCGAAAATGCAAAAAAGGTTGCGGAATACCTTAAAAATAACGAGAAAATAAGCTGGGTTAAGTGTGCAATGCTTGAAGATGATGAGCAGTATGATTTGGCTCAAAAATATATGCCAAACGGCACCTGCGGCGTTGTTTCCTTCGGCATTAAGGGAGGAAGAAAGGCGGCAACCGTATTTATGGACAGCCTTCAACTTGCCGCAATAGTTACCCATGTTGCAGACGCACGCACCTGCTGCCTGCACCCTGCTTCAACAACTCACCGTCAGCTTTCGGACAGTGAGCTTGAGGAGTGCGGAGTTACACCCGATTTGCTTCGCTTATCCTGCGGAATTGAAGCGGCAGAGGATATCATTGAGGATATTCAGCAGGCACTTAACAAAATCTGAAAAAAACACCGAAGGGCTGTTAAAAAATGTTTGTTGATATAGCAAAAATAAAAATTAAAGCAGGAAACGGCGGAGCGGGCGCAGTTGCCTTTCACCGTGAAAAGTATGTTGCCTCGGGCGGTCCCGACGGCGGCGACGGTGGCAAGGGCGGAGACATTATTTTCGTTGTTGACGACAACCTTGCAACGCTTGCCGATTTCCGATATAAAAGAAAATACTCCGCCAAAAACGGCTTGCCCGGAGAGGGAGATAAAAGGCACGGCAAAAACGGCGAAAGTCTTGAAATAAGAGTTCCCCGAGGAACAATTATTAAAGAAGCAACAACAGGCGCAGTTATGGCTGATATGAGCAAAACGGAACGCTTCGTTGCGGCAAAGGGCGGCAAGGGCGGCTGGGGAAATCAGCACTTTGCAACGCCTACCCGTCAGGTTCCCCGCTTTTCAAAGCCCGGTATGCCCGGCGAGGAATGGGAGGTCAGCCTTGAATTAAAGCTTCTTGCAGATGTTGGGCTTTTGGGCTATCCCTCCGTCGGCAAATCAAGCCTTATCTCTGTTGTTTCTCAGGCAAAGCCAAAAATCGGAGATTATCATTTCACAACGCTTGTTCCCAACCTCGGTGTTGTTTCCATGGGCGAGGGAAGCTCGTTTGTTATTGCCGATATACCCGGACTTATTGAGGGCGCAAGCGAGGGAATAGGACTTGGACATGAATTTTTAAGGCATGTTGAAAGATGCCGTCTGCTTGTTCACATTGTTGATGTTAGCGGCTTCGAGGGCAGAGATCCAAAGGAGGATTTCAAAAAGATTAACGAGGAGCTTGTTAAATTTAACCCCGAGCTTGCCGAAAGACCGCAGATTGTGGCAGGCAACAAGATTGATATGGCAGAGCCCGAGCAGATTGAGGATTTCAAAAATTGGATTGAAGCGCAGGGCTATGAATATTATTCTATCTGCGCGCCTATCTGCGAGGGCACAAAGGAGCTTATGCAGGCGGTTTGGAATAAATTGCAAACTCTTCCGCCCATCAGGGAATACGAGGCAGAGGAAATTCCGCCCGAGGCATTCATTAAAAAGGATGAGGGCTTTAAGATCTCACAGCCCGAAAAGGGCTACTTTATTGTTGAAGCATCTTGGTTTCCCCGTGTTCTTCAAGGCGTTGATGTTGAGGATTACGAAAGCCTGCAATATATGCAAAGAGTGCTTGAAAAGAGCGGAGTTTTTGACGCGCTTCGCGAGCAGGGTATCCAGGAGGGCGACACCGTTTCAATTTACGATGTTGAATTTGAATATGTGCCGTAAAATCACGATAAAAAGCGGAGAGCTCGTATGAGATTTAATGATAAAGAAGTGAATCCAAAGCAGTTAAGCCCGCTTAACCTTGCGTTTATCGGCGACTGCATTTATGAAATTTTGGTGCGCGAGGAGCTTGTTTGCACGGCAAACCGCCCCGTAAACGATTTGCACAGGGAAAGCGTTAAATTCGTTTGCGCAAAGGCACAAACAGAGGCATATTCCAAAATTAAAGATATTTTAACAGAGAAAGAAGAGGCACAGTTTAAGCGCGGAAGAAACGCCAAAACCGGCCATTCGCCGAAGAGTGCGTCGGACGCGGAATACCACACGGCAACAGGCGTTGAGGCGCTTTTCGGATACCTTTATTTAACGGAGCAAAACGAAAGAATAAAGGAGCTTTTCAAAATAATCTGCGAATAATGATATACATTCGGCATTCGGCAGGAGTAAACCCCTGCCCTACGAAGCAATGAAAACATATATAAACTTTATAAAAAGACCTGATGCGAAAGCATCAGGTCTTTTTTGTTACTCGTTATTCTGTTTTTCGGCGGTGCCGTAAGGACAGCAGGCGCCGCAGGAGGAGCAATCGCATCCGCAGGAGGATTTTCCCTTTTTCCTGTCCTTAACTAATTTATAAATAATTGCGCCGGCAATAAGAATAACAACCGCAAGCACAAGCGCCGTTGACAAATTCATAAGCCATAACCGCCTTTCTGTTTTTAAGCATTTACCTTAACTCTTTTTAAATGACCGTTTTCATATTTGTTTTTTCTGAAAAGAAGACAGGCAAAGCCGTTGAGGCTACACATTTTCAACCTCAATATTTGCCGCATCTGCCTTGCGCAGAGAAAGCTCATAATTTCTAACGGTTACTTCAATAGGATCGCCGAGCGGAGCAACCTTGCGTATATAAACCTCAACACCCTTAGTTATTCCCATATCCATAATTCGTCTTTTAAGTGCGCCCTCGCCGTTTATCCTTTTAACGATAATGCGTGAGCCGATTTTTGCATCCTTTAATGTCATACCGCAAATCCTCCCTATTAATAATATATTATTAATTAAACCATAATTTTATTAGCCGCACCCCTGCTTATTGCAATGCGTGAATTTTTAATATTAATTATCAGGCTTCCGCCAAGGCTGTTTATAACGGTTACGGCGGCACCCTCAACAAAGCCGAGGTTTTCAAGGTGGCGCCTTGTTTCCTCCTGCCCTGCAACCTTAATTATTTTCATTTCTTTTCCGTAATCTGCCATAGTAAGAGGCATAAATAAGTCCCCTTTCTTTGAGTTAGCATAAACTAACACAAGTGCAAAAATAATCGGTTAGCATTTCCTAACCAATAAAAATATACCACAAGGTATTTAAAAAGTCAACACTTTTTCAAGAAAATAAAAATTCATTGCAACACTTTCGTAAATAATTTATACTTAAAGAATAAAGAGACAATTGTTTTTTTATTTACTGCTTTGCAAGGGAGGAATGGAGATGGCAGACAAAGAGCTGATTATAAAAGCAAAAAACGGCGACGCAGACGCCTTTTGCCTGCTTTACGGCGAATACAAGGACAGGCTTTTCCGCTATGCCTACTATAAGCTCGGAAATTATGAGGACGCAGAGGACGCCGTTTCAAGCTGTGTTCTTTCTGCCTTTGAGCAAATTAAAGCTCTCAAACGCCCCGAGGCGTTTAACGCTTGGATTTTCCGCATTCTTTTCTGCGCCTGCTCCTCGCAAATCAAGGAGCAAATTGAAAGGCGAAGCAGAAGCGAAGCCGCAGAAAATCTTTTGCCCGATACCGAAAGCGGCGAAAGGCATATTGAAAGAAGCGAGCTGAAATTCGCCCTTGAAAAGCTGACCGAGGAGGAAAGAGACATTGTTTTGCTTTCCGTTTTGGGAGGCCTAAAAAGCAGAGAAATTGCAAAAATAAGCTCATTAACCTCAGGCTCCGTGCGCTCAAAGCTGAGCAGAAGCCTTGCGAAAATGAGAGAATATTTGGAGTGATTTAGTGTGAAAATCACACTAAATCAATTGTATTACCCTCAAAATTTGCCAAAGGCATAATTTTGAGATGGCTAAATTCCCATTATACGCCTTATCCGGCTACAATAAGGCGTTAGGAATTTTTTATAAACTATTTGTAGCCGGAAAGGCTATGGGAATTATTATGAAAAAAAATAAAAACAATTTTGAATTTATAAAAAATAAATTTGAAAGCGAGGCACCCGAAGCGCCTGCTTCGCTGAGCGAAAACGAAATCAAAAATAAAATTGAAGGCAAAGAAGCGCACAAAATTATAAAAATAAAAAAGCGTTTTCCGATAAAGGCAGTTGCCTCTTGTGCGGCGTGCTTTGTGCTTGTTTTTGCCCTGCTGACCTCGGGGATTTTAAAAACGGGAACGAACTCAACAGAGCCAAACGAAATTCAGTCGTTTAAAAGCTATGACGAAATTGAAGGCTATGTTTCAAAAATCAACCGCGTTTCCCTTTTTTCGTATGGAAATCTCAAGGGAGATAATATGATTACGGAGGAGTCCGCTTCCTCCGACGGAGTCTCCTCTTCCTCGCACGCCGAAACATACAGGCAGGTTGAAAATGTTGACGAGGCAGACATTATAAAAACAGACGGAGAATATATCTATTACGCATATAATTCAAGCGTTTACATTTATAGGGCAAACGGCGATGAGCCGTATCAAACGGGCGTTATTGATATTGACGATAATGGCTACATTAGCGAAATGTATCTTGACGACGGTATTTTAACGGTTATATATGACGATTATACCTATTCGCAGGAGGAGGATTTTATACAGGGAAGCACGGTTGCGCAATCATTTGATGTTTCAGCCGCCGAGAGCCCAAGGGAGATAAGCTCATACAATCAGAGCGGATATTACTCCTCCTCGCGTATGATTGACGGACGAATTTATCTTATCACAGGCTGTTATCTTTACGATAGCTCACAGGTTATTCCGAGCATTTCGGAAAACTCAAAAGCCTCGCCAATTCCCTGCACGGATATTTACTATACGGGAAGGCCCTCTACCGCATCATACACCGTTGTAAGCGCATTTAACCCCGAAACAGGCGAAAAAACAGCGTCTGCAAAAGCATTTTTCGGCGGAGCAGACGAGGTTTACTGCAATGAAAGCAATTTATATATAACAAGCTTTGAGAGCGCATCAAACGACATTGCCGCTCTGTACCGTGCAGACAGCTTATCATATATAAACAACGGAAAAACGCACATTATAAAAATAGCTCTCGGCGAGAAAGAGCTTAAAATAACGGCAAAGGGAGAGGTTAGCGGAACGGTTAACAATCAGTTTTCATTAGACGAATATGACGGCTATCTGCGTATTGCAGTTACCGACTATTCCGATGATAGCGGAGAAAGCGAGAGCGCAGTTTATATCCTTGATGAAAATTTAGAAGAAACGGGCAGTATAACAGGCATTGCGCAGGGCGAGCACATAGAGGCGGTTCGCTTTGCAAAAGAAACCGCTTATGTTATAACATATAAGCAAACAGACCCGCTTTTTGTTATTGATTTATCAAATCCGAAGGAGCCGAAAATGCTTGGAAGTGTTGAAATAACAGGCTTTTCAAGTATGCTCATTCCGCTTGAAAACGGCAGAATTTTAGGCATTGGCTTTGAAACAGAGCAGGGCGAATACGGCGAGGTCAGAAGCGGAATTAAGCTTGTTTTGTTTGACGCATCAAGCCCTGCCGAGCCGAAAATTATCAGCACACAGGTTTTGGACGGCTTTGATTCGGAAGCGCAGTACACCCATAAGGCTATAGCCGTTAATAACGAAAAGGGCTACTATGCAATTCCCGTTAATTTTTACGATTCACAAAATCAAAAAACAGGCGTTGTTGCATTTACGGTTGAAAACGACGAAATCAAAATAACAAACACCTTTATAAATAACGCCGCGCAAAGCTATTCATATACACAAAGATGCACCTTTGCAGGAGATTATGTTTACAGCATAGCATTATCAAACGCACCGCAGATTTTTGCATATCATTACGAGTAATATAAAGAAAGCCGCAAAAGCAAAAATGCTTTTGCGGCTTTTGCATTATCATAAATTTTTAAAGCTCCACTCCGTCTGCCGTTTTGCAGAAATGGATTGAAAAATCATTTTTATACTGCGGATAAGCTCTTAAATATTCCTCTTTAAGAAATTCGCTGACTTCCTCTCTCTTGTTTGGATTTATCAGTGCAATTGACGAACCGTTGAAGCCGGCTCCGCTGAAGCGTCCGCCGTAAACACCGTCGCATTTAAGCATAATTTCATAAAGCGTTTTCAGCTCGGGCGAGCCTGTTTCCCAATTATAAATCGAGGAATATCCCGACTCAAACATTATTTTGCCGAACTCCTCTATATTTCCGCTCTCCCACGCCCTTGCACCACGCTGAACTCGGCTGAACTCACCGTAAAAATGCTCGGCTCTTCTGCGCCACGCAGGCGGAATTTTATCCTTATGCTCATCAAAAACCTCTTTGGGAACATCACGCATATAGGAATCCTTGAAGCTTCCGTACGGTATTCCCGCAAAGGCACGCAGAGCAAACGAAGCCGCCTTTGCCTCATCAACCCTTGAATTAAACGCCGTGTTTGCAAGCTTTCTTTCCTTGCCTGAAAAGATTACGGCAAATTCATACTCCGGCATATTGCTGCTTGTCGGTATAAGCTTATAGGAATCATCAAGCGTATCAAGGAAAAGCAGATGATCCTTTTTTGAATAAACCTCGCAGCTTTGATCCATTTTGCCGACATTCATTTCAAGATAATCGTGCTCTGCATAAAGAGCGATATCAATAAGCTCCGCTCTTGTCAGCGTTATATCATTTATCTTGCAGATTGCGCAAATATACGAAATAAGCACCGCCGCAGACGAGGAAAGACCGCCGACGGGCAGACTGCCGTAAATAAAGCCGATTAAGCCCTTTTCAATTCTGTGCTTTCTTTTGAGCGAAACGAAAGCCGCCTTTGCAAAATCGCCCCAGTCATAGCTTCTTTGCGGAAGCTCATAAGCCGAAAACTCTGCAACACCTTCAAAATTTCCGCTGAAAATTTTAACCTCGCCGTTTTCGGTAGGCAAAAACTTTATTTCAACTCCGTGATTAATTGCAAAGCCGGAAATAAGACCGTGCTGATAATCCGAATGAGCACCCACGGGAGCAATTCTGTAAGGACAATAAACAGAAAGCGGCTCCTCGGAGGTGTTAAACCTTTTTTTGAATTCCGATGTAATATCCATAGCTTACCCCTCATCAATTTAACATCATATATCTATATTAACACAATCAAACTGCAATAGCAACCAAATAAAATTTACAAAACCGAAGCCGTATTATTGTTGACACCTATAATATAATAATATATAATAAAGTAAATTATTGTGGAATATTATGCGTAGGTAGGGTAACGCAATGAATGATATTAAGGTTTCCGTTATAATTCCCGTTTATAACGCAGAACGCTATCTTAAAAAATGCCTTGAAAGCGTTATTAATCAAACGCTTAAAGAAATAGAAATTATCTGCGTTGACGACGGCTCAACAGATTCCTCTGTTTCAATACTTAACGAATATGCAAAAAAGGACTGCCGCATAACAGTTTTAACCCAGCAAAATCTTTTTGCGGGAGCGGCAAGAAACAACGGAATGAGCCGCGCAGTCGGAAAATATTATGCCTTTTGGGATTCGGACGATTATTTTGAGCCCGATGCGCTCGAAACGCTTTACGGCAAATGCGAAAAGGAAAACGCGGATATTTGCCTTTGCGCCGCCTACACCTTTGACGACGGCTCCGATAAAAAAAGCATTGACGAAGCAATTTTAAAAAGAAGATTTCTGCCGAAGGAAAGCGTTTTTTCTATTGAAACGCACCCGCAGTATATTTTCAATATGGCTTCAAATGTTCCGTGGCAACGGCTTTTCAGAGCAGATTTCATAAAGGAGCATTCCCTTGAATTTCAAAATCTGCGCCACGCAAACGACACCTATTTCGTTTTAACGGCAACATATTACGCAAAAAGAATAACCTACACACAAAAACCGCTTATAAATTACAGAACAAACAACTCGTCAAGCGTTACGGGAAAGGCATCCGCAGACCCGCTTTGCGCATACAAGGCTTATAAAGCCGTTTACGATAAAATCACGGCAGAGGGCATTTCCGAAACGGCACTTCAAAGCTTTTACAACAGGCTTTACAACGGCTTAATAAGAAGCATACTTCTTCAAAACGAGGAAGCCTCAATGAACGCCGTTTATGATAAAATCAAAAACGAAGGCTTTGAATATTTCAAAATTGATGAGCATATTGCAGAGGATTACTGCTATTTTAAGGGCGACCGCGAGGATATGCTTTTCATTAAGGAACACACGCTTTGCGAATTTTTAATGTTTAAATACAGAAAAGAAAACGCAGACAGGCAGTTTTATAAAAGGAACGCCGAAAAAACGCTGAAAATCAGGCTTGCGCGGAAAATCAGCTCTCTTGTTCCGGCAGACAGCAGGCTTTACGATATAGGCAAAAAAATACTTAAATTCAAATAAAAGAGGTTAACGCTATGGGTAAAAAATACGATTATTTAATAGTTGGAAGCGGACTTTTCGGCTCAATATTCGCTTACGAAGCAAACAAAAGGGGCAAAAAATGCCTTGTTATAGAAAAAAGAAATCACATAGGCGGAAACATTTACTGCGAAAATGTTCACGGCATTAATGTTCACAAATACGGTGCTCATATTTTCCACACGAGCAACAAGGAGGTTTGGGAATATATAAACCGCTTTGCCGAGTTTAATAATTATATCAACTCCCCCGTTGCCGTTTATAAGGATGAGCTTTACAACCTGCCGTTTAATATGAACACATTTTCAAAAATGTGGGGAATAAAAACTCCTGCCGAGGCAAAGGCAATTATTGAGGAGCAAAAGGCGCAGTATCACATTGAAAATCCGAAAAACCTTGAAGAGCAGGCACTTTCCCTGGTCGGAAAGGATGTTTACGAAAAGCTCGTTAAGGGCTACACGGAAAAGCAATGGGGCAGAAGCTGCACCGAGCTTCCCTCCTTCATCATCAAAAGACTTCCCGTTCGCTACACCTACGATAATAACTATTTTAACGACAGATACCAGGGAATCCCTATCGGCGGCTACACTAAAATTATTGAAAAAATGCTTGACGGAATTGATGTTTTGCTTGAAACAAGCTTTGAGGACTACAAAAGCAAAAACGATATTTCAGATATGAAGATAATTTACACGGGCAATATAGACGAATATTTCGGCTACAAATACGGCGCTTTGCAATACAGAACAGTCCGCTTTGAAACGGAATATCTGCCCGACACAGATAATTATCAGGGCAACGCCGTTGTTAATTACACCGAAAGAGAGGTGCCCTACACACGCATTATCGAGCACAAGCACTTTGAATTCGGCACGGGCGAGGGCACAGTTATTTCAAGGGAATACTCCTCCGAATGGAGCGTTGGCATTGAGCCGTATTACCCGATAAACAATGACGAAAACAATGCTCTTTATCAAAAATACGAGGAGCTTGCAAGGGGCGAAAAAAATGTTATTTTCGGCGGCAGGCTCGGAAAATACAAATATTACGATATGGACAAGGTTATCGAATCTGCTCTTGAAGCGGTTAAAAACGAATTTTAAGGAGACAAAAAATGGCAAAGGTTTCTATAATTGTTCCTGCATACAATGTTGAGCCCTATCTTGTTGAATGTATGGAAAGCATAACAAATCAAACGCTCAGCGATATTGAGATTATCTGCATTAACGACGGCTCAACCGACGGCACGCTTGATATTCTTAAAGAATACGCCGCAAAGGACGACCGCATTATCCTTGTTGATAAGGAAAACGGCGGCTACGGAATAGGAATGAATATCGGAATGTCAAAGGCAACCGGCGAATATATCGGCATTGTTGAGCCCGACGATTTCGTTCCCGTTAATATGTTCGGCGACCTTTATAAAATCGCAAAGGAAAACGACCTTGATTTTGTTAAGGCGGATTTCTATCGCTTTGAGCGCGCAACAAACGGCGATATGTTTTTAACATATAATCATTTAGACAGAACAAACACCTATTATAATCAGGTTTTCAATCCAAGCGAAACGCCCGAGGCAATCCGTTTTATTATGAACACATGGAGCGGAATTTACAAAAAGAGCTTTCTTGATGAATACAATATTCGCCACAATGAAACACCGGGTGCCTCCTTCCAGGACAACGGCTTTTGGTTTCAAACCTTTGCATTTGCAAAAAGAGGTATGGTTATAGACAAGCCGTATTATATGAACAGGCGTGATAATCCTAACAGCTCTGTTAAAAACGTTCAGAAAATCTACTGCATTAATGTTGAATACGATCATATCCGTGATGTTCTTATGGAGCATCCCGAAACTTGGGAGAAATTCAAAACCTATTACACCTTAAAGCGCTTTCACAACAGCGTTGCAACGCTTCGCAGAATTTCAAACGAATTTAAAAAGGACTATGTAAACCGCTTTTCAAAGGAAATGAAGCGTGCAAGAGATTTGGGAGAAATGGACGAAGAGCTCTTCACAGCCGCAGAGCGCGATAATCTTCATCTGCTTATCAATCAGCCTGCCGTTTATTATAAGGTTAAGGCACTTCCTATGAACAACGGAAGCACAAGCTTTAACAACAACTTTAAGCAGGTTAAGGCAGAGCTTGACAAAATTAAGCGTTCAAAGTCTTACAGAGTGGGCAGAGCAATTATGTATATCCCCGTAAGAATTAAGAAGCTTGCCAAGAGGGTTTACAGAAAAATCAACAAAATGAGAAAGGGATATCAGAAAAATGACTGATATAAAGGTTTCCGTTATAATTCCCGTTTATAACGTTGAAAAATATTTAAGGCAAAATCTTGAAAGCGTTGCTAATCAAACGCTTAAAGATATAGAAATTATCTGCGTTGACGACGGCTCAACAGATTCCTCCTTTGAAATTGTTAAGGAATTTGCAGAGAAGGACAGCCGCTTCATTGCCGTTTCACAGGAAAACGGCGGAGCAGGTGCCGCAAGAAACAACGGACTTCGCAGAGCAAAGGGAAAATACCTATCCTTTCTTGATTCCGATGATTTCTTTGACGAAAAAATGCTTGAAGAGGCATACAACAAGGCAGAGGCAACGCAGGCGGATTTCGTTGTTTTTCAGTCCGACCAATATTATGAGGAAACAAAGGAATTTAAAGATGTTTCGTGGACTCTGCGCTATGCGGAAATTCCGCCCTATGAGCCGTTTGGCAGACGCGCAATGACCGATAATGTTTTCAAGGTTTTCGTCGGCTGGGCGTGGGATAAGCTTTATAACAGAGAATTTGTTTTGAAAAACAATCTTTGGTTTCAGGAGCAAAGAACAAGCAACGATATGCTTTTTGTTTTCTCCGCAGTTGCAATTGCAAAAAGAATTGCCTGCGTTGAAAAGGGCAAGGTGCTTGCACATCAAAGAAGAAACAACAAGGATTCCCTTTCAAACACAAGGGAAAAATCCTGGGACTGCTTTTATCACGCATTAACCGCGCTCAAGCAGCGCCTTGTTGACGAGGGAATTTATAAGGAGCTTGAAAAGGACTATATAAATTACGCTCTTCATTTCAGTCTTTGGAATTTAAACACGCTTGCCGAGCCCACCTATTCAAAGCTTTACGATAAGCTTAAAAACGAATGGTGGCAGGAGCTTGGCGTTGCCGATAAGGACAGCGGCTATTTCTATAATAAAAAGGAATATGAGCAATTCGCAAAAATAATGAATAAATAACACATCTCTAAAAGAGGGCTTTATTCTTGAAAAAACAAAAATCAAAATTCAGATTATCCTCGTTTCAGATAATCATTTTAGGCTTTGCAGGGGTAATTTTTTTGGGAAGCCTGCTTCTGTGCCTCCCACTTGCAACAAGAGGCGCAGGCTCTGCTCCGTTTTCGGACGCATTGTTTACTGCAACCTCCGCCGTTTGCGTAACGGGACTTGTTACGCAGGACACGGCAACATACTGGTCTGTTTTCGGGCAGATAATCATACTGATATTAATACAAATAGGCGGTATGGGCGTTATGACCGTTGCAACGCTTCTTGCTCTTATAGCACGAAGGCGTATGAGCCTTATGCAAAAAAGCACTATGCAGGAGGCAATTTCCGCACCGGCGCTCGGCGGTATAAATAAATTAACAAAATTTATTATAACAACAACCGCTTTAACGGAAATTACGGGAGCCGTTTTGCTTTCCCCTGCTTTCATTAAGGAGTTTGGGCCTTTAAAGGGAATTTGGTATTCCGTTTTCCATTCTGTTTCCGCCTTTTGCAACGCAGGCTTTGATTTGATGGGCACAAAGGAAAAGTTTTCCTCCTTAACCTCCTTTCAATCTAACCCGTTAATTAATATTGTTATAACATTTCTTATAGTTTTCGGCGGTATTGGCTTTTTAAGCTGGGACGATATGAGAAAGCATAAGCTTCGCTTTAAAAAATACAGGCTTCAAAGCAAGATTTCACTAACGGTTACTGCCGCCTTGCTGATTATCGCCTTTGCATATTTTTACTGCGCAGAATTTTCCCGTCCCGTTTGGGACTCTCTTTCGGCGGGAGATAAGATTTGGGCTTCGCTTTTTCAAGCCGTAACGCCGAGAACAGCAGGCTTTAACACGGTTGATTATTCATCAATGAGCGAGGTCAGCAGAATTGTAACAATTATGCTTATGCTTATAGGAGGCTCTTCGGGCTCAACTGCCGGAGGTATGAAAACAACAACGCTTGCAGTTGTGTTTATGTCTGCCGTTTCTGTTTTCAGGCGCAGAGGCGACGCGGAGGGCTACGGCAGAAGAATACCGGCCGAAACGGTGCGCAACGCCGCCGCAATATTTATAATTTATCTAACCCTTTTCTTAACCGGCGGTCTTGCAATTGCGCTTATAGAGAATATAAGCGTTATATCCTGCCTTTTTGAAGCGGCTTCGGCGGTTGGAACGGTTGGTCTTACCCTCGGAATAACTCCGAGCCTTACAAACGCTTCAAAGCTTATACTTATTTTACTTATGTTTATCGGCAGAGTCGGTGGACTCACGCTCGTTTTTGCGGCAATGTCTCCTCGGAAAATTCACTCAAAGTTCCCGCAGGAAAATATTACTGTCGGATAACGGAAACGAATAAATCCGTCAGAATTTAATATAAGAAGGTAAAAAAATGAAATCGGTTTTATTAGTAGGCGCCGGTCAATTCGGCGTGCATCTTGCAAAAAAGCTCAGCGAGCTTGACAATGAAATTATGGTTGTTGATTCAAACGAGGAAAGAATTGATGCCATTCTTCCCTACGCAACAAGCGCCCGGATAGGCGACGCCTCCTCAGTTGAATTTCTTGAAGCACTCGACGTTGAGGATTTTGATTTGTGCTTCGTAACAATCGGCGATGATTTTCAGGACTCGCTCGAAACAACCTCTCTTTTAAAGGAGCTCGGCGCTCAAAGGGTTATCTCCCGTGCGTCAAACGATGTTCACGCAAAATTTTTGCTTCGCAACGGCGCAGACGCAATTATCTATCCCGAAAAGCAGGTTGCCGAATGGGCGGCTATCAAATGCGGCTCTAACCATATTCTTGATTTTATGGATCTCGGCAATGACTGCGGACTTTATGAAATCGAGGTGCCTTATGAATGGGTCGGCAAAACTCTTGCAGGGCTTGATGTTCGCCGTAAATATAATATAAACATTTTGGGAACAAAGGAAAACGGCTCTCTAAATATAAGTATGTCGCCCGATTCAGTGTTCACGCAGGGCGAATCCGTTCTTGTGCTCGGCACTAATAAAAACATTCGCAAATGCTTTAAAATGTAATTAATTATAAATATTAATAATAAGAAAAACGCTTCGGAGGGTAATTCT
>SAMEA3663039__coassemble_131_pt1:5000-36806 | contig 36806 bp, 38 predicted proteins | sample SAMEA3663039__metabat2_low_PE_029 | metagenome-assembled genome bin SAMEA3663039 (sample SAMEA3663039) | pig gut metagenome | biome: pig gut; feature: pig-associated habitat; material: faeces | place: France | collected 2012
AAATTATAATATCCTTTTTCATTTCACACACCATATATAATGTTATAATATATATTAATCTATATACATTATATATATGAAAGGATTATATAATTTATCCCACAAGGGCATACAAATCCTGCTCGCTTATATCGGGTTGCAGACAAACATTAATGCTCATACCGATAAGCTTTGCGCCCTGCTCGGTGAGCCTGTCTATCTCACGAGGCGTAACGAAAAGAGAGGAATCCTCTCTGCCGGAAATAACGGCGGTTGAAACAACCGTTGGAATACCGATTGAAATTACGGGAACACCGAGCGTTTTTTCGGATATTTCAAATCTGTGGTTGCCCACTCCCGAGCCGGGAGATATACCCGAATTGGAAAATTGAACGGTTGTGCCGAGCCTTTCAGCAGACGAGGCGGCAAGTGCATCAACGGCAATTACGCACGACGGCTTAATAACATCCGCAATGCCCTTTATTATTTCTGCGCTTTCTATTCCCGTTTCTCCGAGAACACCCGTGCAGACGGAGGAAACGCTTTTCAAATTTTCAAAGCCCATCTGCCTGCGAAGCTCGGGGGAAATATGACGCGTTGCAAAAACATATCCGCTTGTTTTAGGCCCAAGCGCGTCTGCCGTTATATCCATATTACCAAGACCGACAACAAGAATATTGTCGCACTGTGCAGGAAGAAGATTTTTTAATATTTTCGCCGTTTTTGAAAGCCTGCCGTCAAAAATATCGGTGTCGTTAACAAAGCTTTCAACCTCAACGGTTATATACTTACCTATCGGCTTGCCTATCTCCCGTGCGCCGTTTTCATCTGTTACGCTGACAACCGTTATGCCGTTTTTCTCTTTAACGGTTACTCCGCTGATAAGCGTTTTTTCACTGCTTTCAAAGCTTTCTACCGCCAAATCTGTTCGATTTTGCATAGATAAACCACCCGAAATTCCTTAATATTACATCATTTTCAATAAAAGTATGCCCAAAAACAAAAAAATACTTGCTTTTTTTCAAAAGTTGTGATAATATACATTAGCATTAAATAGATAATACTTTTGATACGAAATCCGATTTAAAGGAGTGAAAACTATGCCACAGATTAAATCAGCTAAAAAGAGAGTTAAGGTAACAGCTAAAAAAGCCGCTGCAAACAAGGCAGAAAGCACAGCTCTTAAAACTGCAATCAAGAAGGCAAATGCCGCTATTGACACAAATGCAGACAACAAAGAGGATGCAGTTAAGGCTGCTGTTAAAAAGATTGACCAGGCTGCTGCTAAAAATCTTCTTCACAAAAACACCGCAGCAAGAAAGAAGAGCAATCTTGCAAAGAAATTAAACAAAGCATAAGCTTACAAATTTGCGCTCCTGTCGAAAAGTCGGCAGGAGTTAATTTTTTATTAATTTTTTATCGCTTGACAACGGCATATAATACCTATATAATTGTATCATAAGAAAAATTTGGGGGTTAATGTAATGAATATTAAAAAGATTTTGCAGGTTATCGGCGCAATCGTTGCTATTGCAGGAATTTTTGCAGCTGTTTACCTTGCTGTTAAAAAGCTTACAGATAAAAAGGAGCCTGAATATTTTGACGACAACGATTTCTTCGAGTGCGATAACGAGCTTGAAATAATCGAGGTTGACAAGGCTGAGGAAGCTCCCGCAGAGGAAGCACCGGCAGAGGAAAAGAAAGCTCCAAAAAAGAAAAAAGCCGCTAAAAAGGCTGAATAATTAATAATTACTCAAAGCAGAGCAACGGTTTTTATAATTGTTGCTCTGTTGTTTTTAAGAAAGCATATTCCGTTGTTTTAACGGAATTAATATTACGGTGAGAAAAATGAAAGGTACTTATAAAACGGGCTTGGTGCTTGAAGGCGGCGGCACACGCGCAATATTTACAAGCGGTGTGCTTGACGCTTTTATGGAAAACGGCATTGAATTTCCGTATGTTATCGGCGTTTCCGCAGGCACCTGCAACGGCGCATCATTTTTGGGAAAGGCACACAAACGCCAGCACGATATTACAATTAATTATGTTAACGACAAGCGATATATGAGCCTTGACAGTATGCTCAAACACGGAGAATATCTTAACAGCGAATGGATTTTTAATGATTTAAGCTATGATATTTATCCGCTTAATCAAGACGAATTTGAGAAAAGCAAAGCCGTTTTCTGCACGGTTGTTGCTAATGCGAAAACAGGAAAGGCTGAATATCTCTATCCCGATTCTCTGCGCGAAAGAGGATGCCCCGAAATAAGAGCAAGCTGCTCCCTGCCCGGTGCAACGAAGGGATATGAAATCGGAGGAGAGCTTTATTTTGACGGCGGACTTGTTGATTCAATTCCGCTTGAACGCGCCTTTGAGGACGGCTGCGAAAAAGCAGTTGTTATACTTACTCAGCACAAGGGATATGTTAAGCCGGCTATGAATCCGAAGCTTGAAAAAGTTTTCAAAAAATATCCGAATGTGGGAAAGGCTATTGTTAACCGCCATAATATATACAATCAGCAAATAAAATATGCCGAGGATATGGAAAAGCAGGGAAAGGCGTTTATCATAAGACCTGCAAAGGCACTTAACTGCTCAACGCTTGAAAAGAACACGGATAAGCTTGAATTTATCTATCAGCTCGGCTATGAACAGGGAAAGCTGAATATAGAAAGGGTTAAGGAATTTTTGGGCTGATGGGAAAGAAAGACGACAAAACAAATGTTATGCGTGTGCTTGACAAGGCAAAAATCAACTATTCATTCAGAAAATATGAGCAAAACGCTTCGCTGACGGGCGGAGAAATTGCACGCCTTTTGGGTGAGGAGCCCGAAAAAGTTTTCAAAACGCTTGTTACCGTTTCAAAATCAAAGGAGCATTATGTTTTTATGCTTCCCGTTGAAAAGGAGCTTGATTTAAAAAAAGCGGCAAGGGCGGCAGGCGAAAAAAATATTGAAATGATTGCGCAAAAGGAACTGCTTTCCTTAACGGGATATGTTCACGGCGGCTGTTCGCCGATAGGAATGAAAAAGCAGTTTAAAACCTTTATAGACGAAAGTGCACGGCAGTTTGACACAATAATGTTTTCCGCAGGCAAGGTTGGATATCAGGTTGAAATTGCAACGGCAGACGCCGAAAGGCTTATACCGCTTTACTTTGCGGATTTGGCAAAGCAGTAATATTTTTTAAAAAATCTTGACAACAAAATATTTAACTGTTATAATACAAAGGCTGTCTTATCAGGCAGTAATCCTTGCCCGAAACAAAGAAGGATTTCGGGCCAAAAGTCCAGAAGGAGGTGCACAGGAATGGCATTAAAAAAGTATGAACTCGTATTGGTTTTCTCACTTTCAAAAGGCGAGGAAGCAGTTGAGGCTCTCAAAGCTAAGTTCACAGGAATGATCAGCGCTAATGGCACTCTTGGCGAAGTTGAGGAATGGGGCAAGCGCAAGCTCGCTTATCCTATCAACTACGAAACAGAGGGTTATTATATCGTTGCTCAGTTTGAAAGCGATGAAAGCTTCCCGGCAGAGCTTGACCGTGTTATCAACATCACAGACGGTGTTCTCCGTTCATTAATCGTTGCAAAAGGCGAATAATCGGAGGGGATAATATGATTAATTCTGTTGTTTTAATGGGCAGATTAACATTTGACCCCGAGCTCAAAACAACATCAAACGGCATTTCGGTTGTTAGCTTTCAGGTTGCGTGCGACAGAAATTTTCAGCGCGCAGGCGAAGAAAAAAAGACCGATTTCATTGATGTTACTGCTTGGAGACAAACTGCCGAATTCATTTCCCGCTATTTCCGCAAGGGCTCTATGATAGCTATTGAGGGCTCTATCCAAACAGATAGCTACACAGACAAGGACGGAAACAAAAGAAAAAGAGTTCAGGTTGTTGCAAACAATGTTTCTTTCTGCGGTTCAAAGGCAGAAAGCGGAAATTCAAATCCTGTTTATAATCAGCCTGCCCCAAGCTATGCTTCGGCAGACAACAGCGATTTTGAAGAAATTGTTGATGACGACGATGACTTACCGTTTTAATTTGAAGGAGGAAACCTATTATGGCATATAATAAGGGTGGAATGAGAAAGCCACGCAGAAAAGTTTGCCAGTTTTGCGTTGATAAGTGCGAATGCATTGATTATAAGGATGTTTCAAAGCTCAACAAATTCACATCAGACAGAGCAAAGATACTTCCCCGCCGTGTAACAGGCACATGCGCAAAGCACCAGAGAGAGCTTACAACCGCTATCAAGCGTGCTCGTCAAATAGCTCTTCTTCCGTACAGCGCAGACTAATTGAATACAAAAAATTAAACCGCCGAAATCGGCGGTTTTTTTGTTTGCTTTTTTATTGTATTTTATCCGAGAGCGACATCGAGAATCATCATCAGGCAAAAGCCGACTGCGAAAAAGACGGTGCCGAGATTTGAATGCTCGCCGGCAGACATTTCGGGAATAAGCTCCTCAACAACAACATAGAGCATTGCACCCGCCGCAAAGCTTAAAAGATAAGGAAGCACGGGGATAACTATTCCTGCGGCGGCGATCGTTATAAGCGCGCCTATCGGCTCAACAATGCCCGAAGCGGCACCGCTTAAAAATGCTTTTGGCTTGCTCATTTTTTCGGATTTAAGCGGCATTGAAATTATTGCGCCCTCGGGGAAATTCTGAATTGCAATGCCGAGCGAAAGCGCAAGTGCTCCTGCCGCGGTTATATTTGATTTGCCTGCTATGAAGCCTGCAAAAACAACGCCGACAGCCATTCCCTCAGGAATATTATGAAGCGTTACCGCCAAAATCATCATTGTTGATTTTTTCAGGCTGCTTTTAGGTCCCTCTGTCTGACTTGCATTTTGATGAAGATGAGGAACTATATGGTCGAGCAAAAGCAGGAAAAGAATACCGAGCCAAAAGCCGACTGCGGCAGGCACAAATGACCATTTGCCCATATTTTCCGACTGCTCCATAGCAGGAATTATAAGGCTCCATATTGAAGCCGCAACCATAACGCCTGCGGCAAAGCCCGAAAGAGCCCTTTTCAAATTTTCGCTCATTCCTTTTTTCATAAAGAACACACAGGCAGAGCCCAAAACCGTTCCGAAAAAAGGAATAATTATTCCCAAAAACGCACTTAATGTCATTTTTCCACCTACTCTCGACAAATAAATATAATTTATTATATCACAAAACCTGCGTACAGGCAAATAAACTTTTATCTCTGATAAGAGGAAAATCCTTGTTATAAATTTATCTTGTTACAAAGAGTAAACTGTGATATACTCATTTAGAGGTAGAAATATGAATATTAAAAATGTTGAATTTAACAGCATTGCCTTTCTTGCGCCTATGGCAGGTATGGCAGATATGGCCTTTCGAGAGCTTTGCGCAGATTACGGAGCGGGCTACACCGTTACGGAAATGGTGAGCTCAAAGGGGCTGACTATGGGCGACAAAAAAAGCGCTATGCTTCTTACTCTCGGAGAACGCGAGGGAAAAGCAGGAGCGCAGATTTTCGGGGATAACCCCGAAATTATGGCTGAGGCGGCTGTTAAATGCCTTGAATTTAAACCCGATATAATTGATATAAATATGGGATGCCCTGCGCCGAAGGTTGCAATGAACGGCGGCGGTGCAAGCCTTATGAAAAACCCGAGGCTTGCAGGCGAAATCGTTAAAGCCGTTTCGCAGGCGGTTGACATTCCCGTTACGGCAAAAATCCGCAAGGGCTGGGACGACAACAGTGTTAATGCGGTTGAGCTTGCCAAGATTCTTGAAGAAAACGGCGCCGCCGCAATAGCCGTTCACGGCAGAACAAGAATGCAAATGTACAGCGGCGAGGTTGATTACGATATTATCCGCAGAGTGAAAGAGGCGGTTGATATTCCCGTTATCGGCAACGGCGACATAACAGATGTTCAGTCTGCGGCAATTATGCTTGAAAAAACAGGCTGCGATGCAATTATGATAGGCAGAGGCGCACTCGGAAATCCTTGGATTTTTCAGCAGATAAACGCTTATCTTAACGAATGCAGAGTTATTCCCGAGCCCTCGCTGACCGAGAAAATGACGGTTATGCTTGCCCACATAAAGAAAATTATTGAATACAAGGGCGAATACACAGGCATAAGAGAAGCACGCCACCATGCAGGCTATTACACAAAGGGACTGCGCGGCGGAGCAAAATTCAGAGCCGAAATGGGAAGCCTTGAAAGCTTTGAACAGCTTGAAGAAATAACTTACAGAATTATAAAGGAAAATGTGTGATGCTATTTAAAAATGTTTGCTTTTATAATGAAATATTTGAAAAAGAGGTTGCCGACATACTGATTGAAAACGGAAGGATTTCCGCAATCGGAGTTATTGACGGCGACGGAAAAGATATGAGCGGTATGCTTGCCCTGCCCGGCTTTGTTGATATCCACATTCACGGTGCAAACGGCGGAGACTGCTCCGACGCCTCACGCGAATCGCTTGAAAAAATCAGCACATATCTTGCAAAATGCGGCGTTACCTCCTTTTGCGCAACAACGATGACGCTCGGCGAGGAAACACTTTGCGATATTGCAAGGGTAATCGGAGAATACAAGGGCAACGAGGCAGGAGCAAAAATTGCAGGCATAAACCTTGAAGGGCCTTTTATTGCAATGAGTAAAAAGGGAGCGCAAAATGCCGAATTTGTGCGTGCAGGAAGCATTGAGGAATTTAACAGAATAAACGAGGCGGGCGGAGAAAGCGTTAAAATTATAACCATTGCGCCCGAAGCCTTTGAAAGCGACGAATTTATAAAGGAAATCAGCAAGAAATGTGCCGTTTCAATCGGTCATTCCGCGGCAACTGCAAAAGAGGCACAGCATGCCTTTGATATGGGAGCGCACCACGCAACGCACCTTTATAACGCAATGACGGCAATGAGCCACAGAGAAGCCGGAATAGTTGGAACTGCGCTTGACAATGAGCAGGTTTTCTGCGAGCTTATCTGCGACGGAGGCCATATCTGCCCTGCCGTTTTGCGAAACACCTTTAAGATTTTAGGCGAAAACAGAGCGTGCGTTATATCCGATTCAATGCGCGCGGCAGGTCTCGGCGCAGGCGAATACGAGCTTGGCGGTCAGCAGGTTTTTGTTAAGGAAAACGGAAAATATGCCGTTCTTGAAGACGGAACAATTGCCGCCTCAATAAACAATGCCTTTGAGGAATTTAAAAATCTTCTTTCCTTTGGAATCGATTTTAAAACGGCACTGAAATCCTGCACAATAAATCCCGCAAGGGCAATAGGGGCTGATAATGAAATCGGCTCTATCGCAACGGGAAAATCGGCAGACATAATTTTTGTTGACGAAGATTTGGAAATTAAGGAAGTTTACATAAATGGAATACTCGCTTAACATTGTTCTCATAGAGCCTCAAATCCCGCAAAACACGGGAAATATTGCACGCACCTGCGCCGCAACGGGCGCAAGGCTTCATCTTGTTGAGCCTATGGGCTTTACGATAACCGACAGGCAGGTGCGCCGCGCAGGGCTTGACTACTGGGATAAGCTGGACATAACATACTACGCCTCAACAGAGGAGTTTTTTGAGAAAAACAAGGGTGCGGAGTTTTTCTATTTCACAACAAAGGCGGAGCAAACGCACAGTGATATTAAATATCCGAACGGGTGCTTCCTTGTTTTCGGTAAGGAAACAAAGGGGCTTCCCGAGGAGCTTCTTAAAGCAAACCACGACAGATGCGTTCGCCTGCCGATGAGGGGAATTATAAGAAGTCTGAATTTGAGCAATAGCGTTGCCGTGGGCGTTTATGAGGTTTTACGGCAATGGGATTATCCCGAGCTTTCGCTCAAGGGTCAGCTACACGATTTAGAATGGTAAAACAAAAAAGCTTCGGAAACATTAGTTTCCGAAGCTTTTATATTTATTAATCATTATAAGAGAGAAACAACAATATCGCCCATTTGAGAGGTTGTTACCTTTTCAAAGCCGTCCTCGTAAATATCGGGTGTTCTTGCCTTTGTGAGAGCAACATCAACCGCTTTTTCAATAGCGTCTGCGGCTTCTGCCTCGCCGAAGGTGTAGCGGAGCATCATTGCGCCCGAAAGGATTGTTGCAAGCGGATTTGCCTTTTGCTGACCTGCAATATCGGGTGCGGAGCCGTGGATAGGCTCATAAAGACCGAAGGTGCCCTCTGCAAGAGAAGCGGAAGCAAGCATACCGATTGAGCCGCTTATCATTGAAGCCTCATCCGAAAGAATATCGCCGAAAATGTTTGAGGTTACTATTGTGTCAAACTGACCGGGATTGCGAACAAGCTGCATTGCGCAGTTATCAACATACATATATGAAACCTCAACCTCGGGATAATCAGCCTTAACCTCTTCAACAACCTTTCTCCAAAGCCTTGAAGAATCAAGAACATTTGCTTTATCAACGCAGGTGAGCCTCTTTTGGCGCTTCATTGCATATTCAAAGCCTGCTTTAACAATTCTCTTGATTTCGGGAACGGTATATCTTTCCGTATCGTAAGCACCGACAATGCCGTTTTCCTCATAAGTGCCTCTGTCGCCGAAATAAATTCCGCCCGTAAGCTCGCGAACGATAAGAATATCAAGCCCGTCACCGATAATTTCCTCCTTGATGGGAGAAGCGGATTTAAGCGGAGCAAAAATCTTTGCAGGGCGAAGATTTGCGAAAAGTCCAAGCGCCTCGCGAATTGCAAGAAGTCCCTTTTCGGGGCGGTTGTTGCCCGGCTGAGTATCCCATTTCGGACCGCCTACCGCACCGAGAAGAACTGCGTCGCTTGCCTTGCAGGCATCCTCTGTTTCCTTCGGAAACGGAACACCCGTTGCGTCTATAGCACAGCCGCCTAAAAGCTGATAATCATAATCAAACTCAAAGCCGAATTTCTCGCCTGCGGCATTTAAAACCTTAATACATTCATCAACGATTTCGGGGCCTATTCCGTCGCCCTTTAATACTGTAATTTTATAATTTTTCATTTTCTTTCTCCTTAGCAAACATCAAAAATGCCGGGCATTGTGTCATCACGCATTGTGTCGGGCTGGTCGCGGTTGATAGCACAAACAATACCCTTCATTGAAGCATAGCTGATATTATGGCTTACACCGATACCGAAAACATCCTTGCCCTGCGGATTTTTAAGATGAATATAGCTTATCGCCTTTGAATCCGAGCCAACGGAAATAGCGTGCTCACTGTAATCAACAAACTCGTAATCGGTTATGCCGACTGCCTTGATAGCCGAGAAGAACGCGCCGATAGGACCTGAGCCGTCGCCCGTGATTTTAACGGGTGCTTCATCCTTATACTTAATTTCTCCGCTGAAATGAACCGAGGTGAGCGAATCGCTTTCCTTTTTCTCCTCGCTGACCTTATAATTAAGCAATCTATACGGTCCGCAAACATTTCTGTATTCCTTTTGGAAAAGGTCGAAAACCTCGCCGGCTTTAAGCTCCTTGCCCTTTTCATCACACACCCTTTGAACAACTGCGCCAAACTCGGGGTGCATTGCCTTTGGCATTTTAATTCCGTAATCATTAGCAAGAATAAACGCCGAGCCGCCCTTACCGCTTTGAGAATTAATTCTGATAACAGGCTCATATTCTCTGCCCACATCTGCGGGGTCTATCGGAAGATAGGGAACCTCCCAATAATCCGAATGGGTTTCATCCATATACATTTTACCTTTATTAATAGCGTCTTGATGAGAGCCCGAAAAGGCGGTAAAAACAAGCTCGCCTGCATACGGCTGACGCGGCGGCACCTTCATTTTTGTTGTGCGCTCATAAACCTCTTTAATTGCATTTATATCGTGGAAATCAAGCTTGGGGTCAACGCCCTGAGTCCACATATTAAGCGCAAGAGTAACAATATCAACATTGCCCGTTCTTTCGCCGTTTCCGAAAAGTGTGCCTTCAACACGGTCTGCGCCTGCCATAAGCGCAAGCTCTGTTGCGGCAACGCCCTCGCCTCTGTCGTTATGCGGATGAAGAGAAATTATTGCCGACTCTCTGTTTTTCATATTGCGGCAGAAATATTCAATCTGGTCTGCATAGCCGTTTGGAGTTGAGCACTCAACTGTTGACGGCAGGTTAAGAATAATCGGGTTTTCGGGTGTTGAGCCCATAACCTCCATAACCCTTTCGCAGATTTCGATTGCATTATCAATTTCTGTTCCCGTAAAGGACTCGGGGGAATATTCATATCTGATATTCATATCGGGGCACTCGCGAAGCTCCTCATCGGTAAGCTCCTTAATAAGCTTTGCGCCCTTAACTGCAATATCAATAACGCCCTGCATATCCGTTTTGAAAACAACCTTGCGTTGAAGCGTTGAGGTTGAATTATAAAAATGAACGATAACATTTTTTGCGCCCTTGATTGCCTCAAAGGTTTTCTTAATAAGATGAGGTCTTGCCTGAACAAGCACCTGAATTGTTACATCATCGGGGATATAATTTCCGTCAATAAGTGTTCTTAAAATTTCATATTCCGTTTCGGAGGCAGACGGAAAGCCAACCTCAATTTCCTTTACGCCGATTTTAACAAGCGTGTCAAAAAGCTCAAGCTTTTCCTGAAGATTCATCGGGTCAACAAGCGCCTGATTGCCGTCTCTTAAATCAACGGAGCACCAAACGGGCGCCTTTGTTATTACCTTATCCGGCCAAGTTCTGTCCGGAATATTGATGGGTTTGAACGGGATATACTTTTTGTATCCGCTGAGCATAGTGAAAAACTCCTTTCTTATTCCGAGGCGCATAAAAAAATGCGCCCCTACATAATTATAGGGGCGCAGAAAAATCTGCACGGTACCACCCTATTTCAGCAGAACGAATTTCTGCCCTTTAGCATCATACAATGCCTCAACCTTTTACGCAGTTACGCGTTTGCCCCTATAACACCGCAAGGCTTTCAGGACAACAACTCCGCAGAGAGCTATACATTATAATCTTCGTAACGGCTTGCACCGACCGCCGTTTCTCTGAAAGCCCGATTATAATCTTTTTCTGCTTCACAGTCTTTTTGGGTACTATTTAATTTAGTGAATTAATTATAACACAACAAATTTAAAAGTCAAGCCTAAAAATTTTTTGCTTAATACTCGAATTTTGAATAGCCGTGGCCGTTTGCAATTGCATTTACGGGAACATCTGCGTCGCAAAGCGGGCAGCTATGCTTATCATAAACCTTATAGCCGGGTAAATCCTCCTGAGTGAAAATTGTGTTTACCTCTATTCCGTTAACCTCTTTTGCGGCACTGAAAGCGGCAGTTATGCCAACAACGCTTCCGCCGTAATACGAAACGCTTTCAATGGCGCGCTCAACGGTTTTTCCGCTTGTTATGCAGGAGATAAGCACAAGCACCTTTTTGCCCCTTATCATCTTAACAAGATTATCGCGGAAAATCATATTGCCCATTGTGTCAAACTCCGGGCCTAAAACATATATATTTGAATCGGGATTAGGTGCCATCATTGACGGCCTTGAAAGCTCGTGTGCAAGATATGCGCCGAGAGCCTGCGTTTCATAAAGGCACAAAACAGTGTCTATCTCTATTCCCCTTGATACATAATATTCAGCCATAAGCATAGCCGCGTCAACCGAAACATCGTGGTTGTGCTTTATATCCGAGGTGCCCACATAATAATTGATATGCGAGCTTGCCGTTACAAAATGGCCCTCTGTTGCATGGATAAACACTCTGTCATTTCTTTCAGAGGTAATAGTAATAATATTTTTCATAAAATCATCCCATCTCTTTTTATTATATTTTACTATATAACAATCCCCTTTTCAACAGACCGATTAGTAAAAAAACGATAAAAATATTTGTTTATTTTATACAAACAAAATTAAAAAATAACGCAAATAAAGTCAGATAGGGTAACGGTAATAATCCGAACCACGGTTTATTATCGTTACCCTAATGAAGAAAGGCAGCGTATAACACGCTGCCTTTCCCCTCTCTGTCTATAACAAACTATAGGAGGACAAGATACTTGAAGCGGTTGCGGCGCCGCTTTCAAGGTATCTCTAATTATAATCATAATTGCACAATATGTCAAGGGCAAAGTTGAAAATTTTTAAACAATATTACTAAATTTTGCCAAAAGAGTTAAAATGTTAAATTTTTTCTGCTTTTTGATTTACACTGATTTGATCTTGTGAAATAAAAATGAAATATTTTCCAAACAGTCTTATTTTTTGTACTGTAAATTTCCGTATTCCGCCGCCAAACGCCTTACCGAGAGATAAACTATTGACATAGAACAAATGTTCGTCTAATATAAAAATGTAAGCAACGCCGCCCCGCAGCTTATAACAATAAAACACGGCGAAATCTCGCCGAAAGGGAGGATGCTGAAACGATGGAAAAAATCTCGGTTACAGACCTTGCCGAGCAATACGAAAGGCAATACAACATAATAAACGCAAAAATTGCAGGCCTGCGCCCGCTTTTATATGTTTACACGGGAGAGGACCTTTATTTGCTTCGGCGCAGAATAAAAACATATTATGATATGGCAACGGAATGCAGAATAACGGCGGTTTCGCTGAGAAGCTATTACGAGGACGAACAAAATGAAAGACTTCACTGATATAATTTATTCGAGCACCGAGGCATCGGCAATCGGCGACATAAGCTCGCAGAAAATATGGCGTTCGTCGCTTTGCTCCGTTCTTCCGCAAATAACGGAAAAGGAGCTGACAAAAAGGCAGAAGCAATGCCTTGAAATGAAGGTTATTGAAAATATGAGCCAAGCGGAAATTGCCGAGGCACTTGGAATTTCACAGCCAACGGTTTGCCGCCATATTGAGCTTGCTAAAAAAACATTAAACAACCGCCTCAGCTATTGTGCCGAAGCGGTTGGCAGGGCAAACAAATTCTGGTTAAATTCGCTGAACTGAACCGCCCCGAATATTATAAACAGCCGATACGGCGGCGGCTGTTTTAAAGAGTGCAGGCAATAATGAAGCCGCACCCACCGCCGCTAACAGCTGAAAAGCGTACCCTTACTATAATATGAAAGGGTACGCTTTTTGCTTTTGTTTTATATTAGATTTTAAATAAATATGAGCTGAATAAAGCTGATGATATACATTATTAAATAAAGCACGGGCTGATGGAAAAGATAAACCCAAAGGCTGTTTTTTCCTATTTTGGAAAGCAATTTACATCTGCTTTTATAAAACGATTCGGGCAAGGCCTCGTCCTTTGCATATTTGCCGAGAAAGGCACCGAAAAGAAACATAAAAAGCCACGGCAAAAGCGGGAAATAATCAGCAGAGGCAAAGGTGCTTGAATAAAAGCCGAGCGAGGCAAGAGCATTTGATTGATAGAGTGCCTCCGGCAGCTTTATAAGCCCGAAAAGCAGAGATTTATCCGAAACGGAATAGGTTATCAAAAAAAGCACAAGGGAAGCAGCCATTCCGATTTTTTCGTTTGCTTTTTCAATAAGCTTCATAAAAAGCCCCGTTATTATCATACACGAGCCGAGGCAGGAGAGAACACCGAAATAGATTTGAGCGCCCGTTATATTTATCAGCGGCATAATAACCGCCGTTACGAGCGTTACTGCGCCGCCTGCGGCAAAAACGATTATTCCGCGCCGAACGGTGTTTTTTGAAAGGCGGGAGCAAATTCCCGAGATAACAATAAAAATCGTCCAAAATATAGGCTGAAACACGCACAGAGCATCGAAGATTTTATATCCCGTTTGGCTCCCAAGAACGAAGCCCGCGTCAAAAAACGCATGATGAACAACCATACAGATTATTGCAAAGCCGCGCAATTCATCAAGCAGATGAATACGCCTTATTCCGTTTTTCATTCAGCCACCCCCTATTACGCGCAAGCCTGTTATATTTTAGCACACAAGTTTATTTTTTGCTATACTATTTAGTTGTATTAGTAAAATAATTATGTTATAATACAAAAGATATAACTGACAGGCAGGTAATATATTCAAATGAAAGAAATTATTATCGGCTCCTTTGCCGAGGAGCAGACAACCGTTTCAAGGGAAATAACGGCAGCTTCGGCAGGAAGCGGCTCTCTTGATGTTTTTGCAACTCCGTTTATGATTGCGCTTATGGAGAAGGCAACCTGCACGGCGATTGAGCCGTTTTTGGAAAACGGAGAAACAACGGTTGGCACAAAAATCTGCGTTTCTCACGACAGAGCAAGCGTTATCGGCGAAGTAATAACCGCACGCGCAGAAATCAGTGAGGCGCAGGGACGCAAAACGGTTTTCAGCGTTTCGGCAATTAACGAACGCGGCGAAGCAATAGGAAGCGGAACGATTGAACGCTTTACCGTTTTAAGCGAAACATTTATGCAAAAAGCACAGCAGCAGGCAGAGGGGTAAAAATATGAGATATAAATCTGTTATTTTTGATTTTGACGGAACGATATGTAAAACCGGCGAGGGAATTATCAAAAGCGCAAAATATGCGCTTGAAGCTCTCGGCTTCGCCGTTCCCGAGGACGAAGGCGAGCTTGAATGCTTTATCGGCCCTCCCCTGCTTGTTACCTTTCAGGAAAAATTCGGAGCAGACGCACAGACTGCGCAGGAGCTTGTTAAAAAATACCGCGAACGCTACACAAACACGGGCCTTTTTGAAAGCGAGCTTTACGGCGGTATTGAGGGGCTTCTTGCGAATCTTAAAAAAGACGGCTTTTTGATCGGAATTGCTTCATCAAAGCCTAAAAAATATGTTGAAATGCTGCTTGAACATTTCGGAATTATTAAGTATTTTGACAGCGTTTGCGGAGTTACCTTTACGGCAGACTGCGAATCAAAGGCAAACATTATCGGCAGGTGCCTGCAAGAGCTTGCAACCGCCCCCGAGGAAGCCCTTATGGTTGGCGACAAGAAATACGACATTGAGGGCGCAAAGGCAAACGATATGGATTCTGCCGGTGTGCTTTGGGGATACGGAACAAAATTTGAATTTATCGAGGCAGGAGCAAAATTCCTTGCCGAAAAGGTTGAGGATATCGAATCCATCGCACTCGGCTATTTTGAGCAGATTGAGGAAAGCACGGGAATTTTCAGCGGAAGAATTATAACCGTTCACGAGGACACCGTTATGCTTGTTGACGGAACAATCTCTAAACGAGAGATTGTTGACCACAACGGCGGCGTTGCAATAATCGGCTTAACAGACGAGCAGGAGGTTTTGCTTGTTCGTCAGTTCAGAGCACCTTACAGAGAAACGATTTACGAAATCCCCGCAGGAAAGCTTGAAAAGGGCGAAAACCCTTATGAAGCGGCAATAAGGGAATTCAGCGAGGAATGCGGCTGCACGGCAGGACGCTTTGAATATGTCGGCGAGCTTTATCCTACCCCCGGCTACTGCGGAGAAATCATCAGGCTTTATTTTGCAAGCGGCTTGCAATTCGGCAATCAAAATCTTGATGAGGACGAAAGACTTGATGTTTACAGAGTGCCGCTTGAAGAGGCGTTTGCGCGCTGTATGAACGGCGAATTTAAGGACGCAAAAACTCAAATAGGAATAATGAAAATCAGGGAAATGATAAAAAATGGCAGTTTATCTTGACAACAGCGCAACAACTGCGCCCTGCCCCGATGCCGTTAAAGCCGTTAACTTGATGATGACCGAAAATTTCGGAAATCCGTCAAGCCTGCACGGTGCGGGAATAAGCGCAATGAAGGAAATTATCTCTGCAAGGGAAAGCATTGCAAAAGCATTCTCCTGCGAAAAGGACGAGATTTTCTTCACAAGCGGTGCGACGGAGGCAAACAACCTTGCGATTTTCGGGGCCGCTTATGCAAACAGGCGCAGAGGAAACAGAATTGTAACAACCGCGATTGAGCACGAAAGCGTTATGCAAAGCATAGACAGGCTTGAAGAGGAGGGCTTTGAGGTTATCCGCCTTATGCCCGACGGGCACGGCTTTATCAGCGAAAAAGAGCTTGAAGAAGCGATAAACGATAAAACAATTCTTGTTTCAATGATGTATATAAACAACGAGGTTGGTTCAATCCTGCCCGTTGAAAAAATTAAAAAGGCAGTAACAAGAAAAAACGCACCTGCGCTTATTCACATAGACTGCGTTCAGGCATTCGGCAAAATTCCCGTTCGCCCGAAAAAGCTGGGCGCAGACCTTGCTTCCGTTACGGCGCACAAAATTCACGGCCCAAAGGGAAGCGGAGCGCTTTATATCAGAAAGGGTGTTAACATTTCACCGAGAACCTTCGGCGGCGAGCAGGAAAAAAGGATTCGCCCCGGAACAGAGGCTTCTCCGCTTATTGCAGGCTTCGGTGCGGCGGTTAGCGCACTTCCCGATTTAAAAAAGCAAAGCGAATATATCAGCGGGCTGAATACTTATGCAAGGGAAAGGCTCGGCGAAATTGACGGGCTTGTTTTTAACAGCGCGGATAACGCTTCGCCTTTTATACTTAACATTTATATTCCGAGCTTTATGCGAAGCCAAACGGTTATTCAGGAGCTTTCGGCTAAATACGGAATTTATGTCAGCAGTGGCTCTGCCTGCGCAAAGGGCAAAAGAAGCCATGTTTTAACCGCTATGCACCTGCCCGACGAGCGCATAGACAAGAGCATAAGAATAAGCTTTTGCAGAAGCAACACAAAAGAGGATATAGATATTCTTGCAGATGCTCTTAAAGAGCTAATACTCAAACACCCTATGTAAGAGGAAAAAGAATGAAAGAAATTATACTTGTTAAAAACGGAGAGCTTGTTTTAAAGGGGCTTAACAGATGCTCCTTTGAGGATGTTCTCATTAAAAATATGAAACGCCATCTTGCCCCCTTGGGAGATTTTAAATTCACTAAAAGTCAATCAACAATAATGGTTGAGCCCGAGGACGCCGACACAGACCTTGACGACGCGGCTGAATGTCTTAAAAAGGTTTTCGGCATTGCGGCGCTTTCTCGTGCGGCAGTTTGTGAAAAGGATATGAACTGCATTATCAAGACCGCACTTGCCTATCTTGAGGACGAGCTTTCCGCCGCAAAAACCTTTAAGGTTGAGGCAAAGAGAAGCGACAAAAAATTTCCGCTTAAATCCCCCGAAATATGCAGGGAAACGGGCGGAGCAATATTAAAGAAATTCAATCATCTTAAAGTTGATGTTCACAACCCCGAAATAACGGTTACCGTTGAAATAAGAGATAACTACGCCTTTGTAAGAGGCAACAATATTAAGGGCGCAGGCGGAATGCCGACGGGAACAAGCGGCAGAGCGGCTGTTCTTATCAGCGGCGGAATTGATTCGCCCGTTGCGGCATATATGATGGCAAAAAGAGGAATAGAGCTTATTTCCGTTCACTTTGCTTCCCCGCCCTACACAAGCGAGCTTGCCGAAATGAAGGTGCTTGATTTGCTTAAAAAGGTTTCGGCATACTGCGGAACAATAACAACATATATTGTGCCGTTTACGGAAATTCAGGAGGCTATAAGAGATTACTGCCCCGAGGAATATTTCACACTTGTTATGCGCAGAATTATGATGAAAATAAGCGACAGAATTGCCCGTCAGCAAAACTGCCTTGCACTTATCACAGGCGAAAGCGTGGGACAGGTTGCAAGCCAAACGATTTACGCGCTCGGCTGCACCGACTGCGCTTCAACGCTTCCCGTTTTCAGACCGTGCATAGGAATGGACAAGGACGAAATAGTTAGCATTTCAAGGAAAATAGACACCTTTGAAACCTCTATTCAGCCTTATGAGGACTGCTGCACCGTTTTCACTCCGAAGCATCCGAGAACGAAGCCGAAGCTTGAAGATGTGCTTGAAGCAGAGGGAAAAATCGAAAATCTTGAAGAAATGATGCAAACGGCAATTGAAAACGCAAGAAGAGTTTTCATAAAGCAACAATGATATTATGGATAACGAAAAGAAAAACACGGAAAGTATAGACGATATACTCAACGATTTCAGCAGGCAAAAGCAGGAGCATATTGAACGCTTCGGCGAGCTTGCACCGCCCGAAAGAAGCGAAAGGCAAAAGGAAAAGAAAACATTGCCCGAAAAGCCGAAGGACGAAAAGAAAGCCGAGAAAAAGAAGGCCAAAAAAGAAAAAAGCAAGGATAAGAAAAAACCTAAAAAGCCCTCAAAAAAGGCTGTTAAAAAGGTGCTGATCTGCATTATTGCCGTTTTGGCGGCGGCAGGCATTGCAGGAGGAGCCTTTGGGATTTTCCGCTATTCTCAATCGGCTTATCTTAAACCGTATAAGGAAAAATATCCGAAGATTGATTTTCCCGTGGGAATACAGGAACGCTTTTGCGATGACTATGCAAAGAACACCTCAATGGTGGGTTATATTGAAATTCCCGACTGCGAATATGAAGGCTATGTTTTGTCTGAAAAAGCCTCCGCGCCTTATATAGACAGCTCCAACAGTATAAAGGGGCTTGACTACAACACGGTTATTTATTTTAACGAAAAAGCTCCCGAGCTTGAAAAGGCATATTCAAGCGCAAAGGCTTATTCCGCCTCAACGCAGAGCATTAGTTTTTCGACACTTTATGAGGATTATGAATTTACGGTTATCGGCGCGTTTTATACTAATTCGAACCCTGCCGACGACGGCGGCTATTGCTTTCCTTATAATGTAACGAAGGATATGACGGCAAAGAGCCTTAACGGCTACACCGACAGGCTGACGCACCGTTTTCTTTATAACACTCAATACGCAATAACTGCGAACGACAGACTGATAACGCTTGCCGTTAAATCCGATTTTATGCCTGATTTCAGGTTCATAGTTGTGGGAGCACTTAACGCTCCGACGCAGACTGAGGTTAAGGAAAACAAAAGAGTTCATTATCCTCAGATTTGGTATGACAAAAATAATCAAACAAACCCTTACAGATTTGCGGAAAACTGGTATCCCGAAATAATAACTAACGAAAAAACGGGAGAAACAAAAAAGCAATCCGCATCTGATTTTACAAAATTTTAACGCGTATTTTTCGCACACCTTTCTGCCCTCCTGCCGCAGAAAAGGCGCATATATTTTGGCAGGAAGAGAGGCTTCGGTGAATTAAAATGTATGATGTTGCAATTGTAGGAAGCGGCATAACAGGCTCTGCCTGCGCATATTTTTTGAGCAAATACAGGCTTAAAATCGCCGTTATCGAGAAAAATAACGATGTTTGCTGCGGCACAACAAAGGCAAACAGCGCTATCATCCACGCAGGCTATGACCCTCATCCCGAAACGCTTATGGCAAAGCTGAATGTTAAGGGAAGCGCAATGGCAAAGGAAATTTGCGCAAAGCTTGATGTGCCATATAATCAAATCGGCTCGCTTGTTGTTGCCTTTTCCGAGGAAGAGGCAAAAACCGTTGAGGAATTATTTGAAAGAGGAAACGCAAACGGCGTTCCCGACTTAAAGATACTTAACAGAGAAGAGCTTAAAGAGGCAGAGCCGATGATTTCCGACGAAGCGCTCTGCGCCCTTTACGCACCGAGCGCCGCAATCGTTAACCCTTGGGAATACGGGCTTGCAATGGCTGAAACCGCCGTTAGAAACGGCGCCGAGATTTTGCTTGAAAGCGAGGTTACCTCAATCAAAAAGGAAAACGGCGTTTTCAAAATTACGGCAGGCGAAAAGGAAATTGAAGCAAAATATGTTATTAACGCCGCAGGAGTTAACTGCGACGATGTTCACAATATGATTGCACCGCCTAAATTCAAGGTTATTCCGAGCGCAGGCGAATATTATCTGCTTGATAAATCAGAGGGCAAGCGCGCAAGGCATGTTATTTTCCAATGCCCGAATAAAGACGGCAAGGGCGTTCTTGTTTCGCCAACCGTACACGGCAATTTAATAGTAGGTCCAAACGCAGACGCAAGAGATAAGGACGACACCTCAACAAAAACAAGGTGCCTTGATTTTGTTCGCGAAAAGGCGGTTAAATCCGTTCCCTCAATTAATTTCAGGGAAAACATAAGAAACTTTACGGGCGTTCGCGCCGCAACGGATATTGATGATTTTATCATTGAATTTGCGTGCGAGGGCTTCCTTGACCTTGCCGGAATAAAATCTCCCGGTCTTTCCGCGGCTCCTGCAATTGCCGAGCTTGCAGTTAAAATGCTTGGCGAAAGCGGACTTGTGCTTGAAGAAAAGGAAAGCTTTACTGACGAAAGAACGCACCTGCGCTTTAAGCACCTTTCCGATGAAGAAAAGAACAACGCCGTTAAGAAAAACAGCGCATACGGAAGAGTTATTTGCAGATGTGAAACAATAACCGAGGGCGAAATAATTGACGCTCTTAACTCGCCTATTCCTCCCGTTTCGCTTGACGGAATTAAAAGACGCGCAGGAACGGGAATGGGCAGATGCCAGGGCGGCTTTTGCGGACCGAAGGTGCTTGAAATTATGGCTAAATACAAAAATGAGCCGTTTGAAGCAGTTCTTCAAGACAACACGGGAAGCATTATCCTTACAGGCAAAACAAAGAGCGAGGGGGATAAATAATGTTTGATTTAATCGTTATCGGCGGAGGCCCGGCAGGCCTTGCCGCCGCTTTAAGCGCTTATGAAAACGGGCTTGAAAAAATCCTTATCATTGAAAGAGATAAGGAGCTCGGAGGAATACTTAACCAATGCATACATAACGGCTTTGGTCTTCATTATTTCAAGGAGGAGCTGACAGGCCCCGAATACGCAGGAAGATTTATTGAAATGCTTAAAGACACAAATGTGAGCGTTATGACAGACACAATGGTTCTTGAAATAACGCAGGGCAAGGAGGTTCACTGCGTAAACACAAAGGACGGCTATCAGATTATCAAGGCAAAATCAATAGTGCTTGCAATGGGCTGCCGCGAAAGAACACGAGGCGCAATTTCAATCCCCGGAACACGCCCCGCAGGAATTTTAACGGCAGGCGCGGCGCAGAGATATGTTAACATTGAAGGCTATATGGTGGGCAAAAAAATCGTTATTTTAGGCTCAGGCGATATAGGTCTTATTATGGCAAGGCGAATGACGCTTGAAGGCGCAAAGGTGCTTGCCTGCGTTGAGCTTATGCCCTATTCGGGAGGACTTCAACGAAACATTGTTCAATGCCTTAACGATTTTGATATTCCGCTTTATCTTTCACACACAATTATAGATATAAGAGGCAAAAACAGAGTTGAGGGAATTACGATTGCCGAGGTTGGCGCAGACAGAAAGCCGATTGCGGGAACAGAGATTGATTTTGACTGCGACACCGTGCTTCTTTCCGTTGGACTTATTCCCGAAAACGAGCTTACAAAAACTGCCGATATTGAAATAGACGGCAGAACAAACGGAGCAATTGTTTTTGAAAATATGGAAACCTCCGCAGAGGGCATATTCGCCTGCGGAAATGTTGTTCATGTTCACGACCTTGTTGATTTCGTTACGGCTGAAAGCCAAAGAGCAGGAAAGGCAGCGGCTGATTATGTTCTTAACGGAGAGAGAAGCAGAAGTGAATTTACCGCTCTTAAAACCTCAAACCAAATCGGCTACACCGTTCCGCAGAAAATAAGAAAAGGAACGGAAAGCGCAGAAATATTTTTCAGGGTTAGGCAGATATTTAAAGACAGTGCAATAGTTGTTAAGGACGGCGAAAAGCAGATTGCACGCTTTAAAAGAGAACACATGGCACCGGGCGAAATGGAAAAAATCACTTTGCCGAAGGTGCTTCTTGATAAAATCGACTCAAACGAAATAACTGTTTCGGTTGAAGAGGCTTAAAAAAAGATAAAATGCGTTGCTGCGGCGCAAAGCAAAGGATTTTGCAGCAGAAAGGTTACTGATTAATATGACAGAGCTTATTTGCATAACCTGCCCAAAGGGCTGTCATCTTACCGTTGATGAGGAAAACGATTACGCGGTTAAGGGAAACGCCTGCCCGCGAGGAGCCGAATACGGCAAAAACGAGCTTAAAAATCCGAAAAGAGTTGTTACCTCAACCGTTAAAACAACAAGCGAGGAGCACCCGCGTTGCCCGGTTAAAACCAACGGTGCAATACCAAAGGGAAAAATGTTTGAGGCAATGGAAATGCTCAACGGCATTGTTCTTAAAGCACCGATAAAAACAGGCGATACGGTTATTGAAAACCTTTTCGGAACAGGCATTGATTTTGTTGCCTGCAAAAATATTGACAAATAAATTTTCTTACACAAAAACGCGCTTTGCAGAAAGCTAATCCTGCAAAGCGCGTTTTTTTATTTTTCATATATATCGGCGCAGTTTGTTGTGCTGATATGATTTTTGTTTGCGTATGTGTTGCCCGAAAGGGTTATACCTCTTGAAGATTTCGCCTTAACGCAGCAGCCGGAATAGGCTTTAAAGGCATTACCATTAATAGTGATATTCTCGTGAATATATTCCGAATGAACGGAGTTTTCGGGATAAATAAGTATCGGCGTGCCGCCGCAATATTCAAAGGTGTTATTCTTAATTGTAACATTCTTGCACGGACCGCTTTCATACCAGCTTTTAGCGTCATTTGAAAGGAGAATACCGCTCATCGTTGTGCTTTTGAAAAGATTGCTTTCAACGGTAACCCTTCCCCTTGTTGTCAGCAAAAGTCCTCTCGTTATGATACGCGTTGAGTTGTTATTTGCAAAATAAACCTCGGGGCACATCGTTATGTTTTCAACGGCGTCGCCGCGCCTTGCCGCACCTGCATTATCGAGCTCAAGCTCAATATCATATTCGTTAATCATTCTTGAAGCCTTAATGATTGCCCTGCCCTTTTCGGCAAGCGACTGCGGGCTGATAAACGCAATTTCATCGCCCACATTAAAAGCATTATAGCCATAAGACTGCGGGTGCATAAAACGAACAACTACCCTGTTTTCGTTTACGCTTTGGATTTTAAGGTGCATTCCGTGAACATTGAGCAAATCGTCGCCCGCGCCGTCAAAATAACTGTTTGTTACGCTGGTTTTTCCCTTGCACATACAAATCTGTATAAAATCGGCGCACGAAGCCATTTTGCGCACTGCTCCCGTGCCCGTTGAAAAATCAAGCTTATCAAGAGAAATATTCTCCGTGTTTTGTGCAACGAACGCAAGCGAATAATTAAATCTTTGAGCAACACTGCAAAGAGAAATATTTTTTGAATTTTCAACAAATATTCCCGCATACTGCCGCCTGACATCATAGGCATAATAAATATCGTCCTTGCTGAATTTAGAGGTGCCCGTGTAATAAACTCTGATTTTTCCGTTTGATAAATCCTTACACTTAACGGCATTGACAAACAGATGGCCAACCCTTTTCATCTTTTCGGGAGTTTTTTTCCTTATCTGCGCTATATGCCAAGCCGTTTTGTATTTTTTCATTGCGTTATAGCAATAGCCGTTTCCCTTAAAATAAAGCGCGCCGTTTTCAACATAATATTGCGTTTCGCTGTCTATCTTAAAATCAACATAAAAAAGCCCCTTGCCAACAACCTTTAACTCGTGAATATCGGGCTTAACAACCTTAATTTCAATGTTGTTCACGCTTATATTTTCGCAGTCTCTTATTGCCGCATTTGTTGCTTTTCCGTCAATAATAAAGCACGCGCCGTTGCCCTCTATTTTAAGATTTTTTATATTTTCAAGATAAAGAGCAACCCTTTGAAGATGAGCAGGCGGTGTTTCACCCTTTTTAAACTCATTTTCGCCGATTGTGTTTGTTATGTAAAGCATTTTTTCCGGGCATTTTTCAGCAGATATATAATATTCGCCCTTTTCAAAAACAAGAGTTTTTTCCTCATCTGCTTCGGCAAGAGAAGACAAAAGCGCATTTAATTTTTCGGAAACCTCACAATCGGGCTTTATCCCGTGTTCAACCGCTTTAATTATCATATTATAATCCCTAATTCGTTTATTTTATCCCTTACGGCAAGCCAATCGGCAAACGCAAGCTCCTTGTTGTTGGGATTTCTTAAAATTGCGGCGGGATGATATGTTCCCATCATAAGCACTCCGTTTCTTTCATAAAAAACGCCGTGCTCCTTCGTTACTCTGAAATCCTTATCTATAAGGCGCTGTGCGGAAATTCTGCCAACGCAGATAATAATTTTCGGGCGTATGATTTTAAACTGCTCGCGAAGCCAATTAATGCACATATCCTGCTCCTCGGGCTTTGGATCTCTGTTTTTCGGCGGACGGCATTTAACCATATTCGCAATATAAACATTTTTCTCTCTTGATAAATCAACGCTTGCAAGGAATTTATCAAGAAGCTGACCGCTTCTGCCAACAAAGGGTCTGCCCTGCAAATCCTCGTTTTCTCCCGGTCCCTCGCCTATCAGCATAATATCGGCGTCTTTTTTGCCCTCGCCGAAAACAAGATTTGTTCTGCCCTCGCAAAGACCGCATTTAGTGCAGTCTCTGCATTTTATTTCAAGCTCATCAAGAGTCATTTTAACCACCCTCATCAGTATTTTTTTAATTGATATATACATTGTAGCATAAACATCGGCAGGCAAACAAGATTATTTTATTAATTTACTATTGAAATTAAAATAAAAGAGGTATAAAATATGCTTGTATTTATTTTCACGCCCTGCACGGCTGCGGCAGGAGAAGCGTGTTTTAACTTTTGCAGCAGGAAGGCTATGGATTAATATGGAAAACAATGAGGTTTTAGTTGAAATTTCCGCCCGCCACGTTCATCTTTCGCAGGCGGACCTTGAAACACTTTTCGGTAAAGGCTATGAGCTGACGGTTAAAAAAGCGCTCTCTCAACCGGGTCAGTTTGCTTCAAACGAAAGGGTTCGCGTTATCGGCACAAAGGGTGAATTTCCCGCAGTTTCTATTTTAGGCCCCGTTAGAAAAGCAACGCAGGTTGAAATCTCGCTGACTGACGCTCGCTCAATCGGAGTTAACGCCCCCGTTAGAGAAAGCGGAGATATTGCAGGCTCGGGCGCGTGCAGGCTCGTTGGCCCCGCAGGAGAAATTGAAATTTCCGAGGGCGTTATTGCCGCAAAGCGCCATATTCACGCAACCGTTGCAGACGCAGAAAGAATGGGACTTGAAAACGGACAGATTGTTTCTGTTGAAATCCCAACGGCAAACGAAAGAAGCCTTACCTTCGGCGATGTTGTTGTTCGTGTTTCAGACAGCTATGCGCTTGCAATGCATATTGATACAGATGAATCAAACGCCGCAGGAATGGCACCTAATTCAATAGGAAAAATCATCAAATAAACAATAACGTTCAAAAGCTTCGGAGGTGTTTCCGAAGCTTTTTTATTTACCTTAAAAGAATATAAACGGGTCGGCATGGAAACCGACCCCTACGAAATAACCTTTGGTTTTTAATTAATCCCGTAGGGCAGGGGTTTACTCCTGCCGAATCGCAGATTTGCGCCTGCCGTAAAAACGGAGTGTCGAGGTCGCCACTCTCTACAAAAAACACCATTAAGGTTTTATAAATCCCGTAGGGAATGCCGTCCTCGGCATTCCGAACAAACGGGTCGGTATGGAAACCGATCTCTACAAAATAGCCTTTGGTTTTTAATTAATCCCGTAGGGCAGGGGTTTACTCCTGCCGAATCGCAGATTTACTCCTGCCGTAAAAACGGAGTGTCGAGGTCGCCACTCCCTACAAAAAACACCATTAAGGTTTTATAAATTCCCAACAAACGGGTCGGCATGGAAACCGACCCCTACAATAATAATTATTTGCTAAATAAAAATGAAAAGCGCCGCCGTTAACACGGCAGCGTTTTTCATAAGGGGTAAAAATTTATGTTAAAGCAAAATCATTGCTTTATGGCAAATTATGAGCAAATAAATTGCTCTATATAAAACGGATAGGTTAATTATTCTGCTTTGAAGGCTTATACTCGCCTGCCGCATAAAGCTCTGTTACGGGGCGGAGAGAGTTTTTAATGAGCGCGCCCTTTATCATAAAGAATGCAAGGTCCTTGCTCATTGCCTCGTAATCAACATTAAGCAGCTTTGACGAGATGTGCTTATTAAAGAAATTAACAAGCGGTCCCATACAAAACGCGGTTATAACCGTTCCTATTCCGATATTTTTGATTTGAGAAAGATTTCCGCTAACAAGAGCAGAAACGCCTCCGCTGACTGCAAGACCGATAACAACAACCGAAATATCAGTTATTACTCTGGTCCATTTGCAGGGGATTTTTGTGCTTTGGTTTATCATAAAGCTTAAAGTGTCATAAGGGCCAACGCCGACATTTGCCGTAAAAAACAAGCTGCTTGAAAGGCACATTATGATTATTCCGCCTGCGAGAAGAAGAATTCTTATATAAAGTGATCCGCTTTCTGCAATCGGTGCAAGAAGCCTTTGGAAAAATTCACACGAATATCCAACAAAAATCATATTGAATACCGTGCCCACTCCGACAAGTCCGCGATGCGCAACAATTATAACGAATAATAAAATTGCCGCATTGATGATGAGCTGATATGTTCCGAAGCGCATTCCGAGTGCCGCGGCAACATTCATATTCATTGATGTAAACGGGTCAACGCCGAAGCCTGAAAGAGAAAAAAGAGAAACCGCAAAGCCTGTTATGAAAACGCTGATGAACGAAAAAACCGTGCGCTTAATCATATTGTGCTGAATGAACATATCCTTTATGTAGCCGAACGCCTCGTTTTTAAAACTTTTCATAGCCACTCCTGTGTTGTTTTTTCCTCTCTTGGCTATCATTATAGTATGCTGTTTTAAAAAATCAAGTTTTTTGTGCAAAGTTCTGTTTTTTAAATAGTTTGAACAAATTATTAGTTATTATTTTGTTTATTTTGCACAATTATCAAGTGGTTTTAAAAACTAATAAAGCGCCGAGCAGAGAAATCTCCCATCGGCGCTTTTTATTATTCCATCTGTTTGCCGAGAAAAGCGGCGGCAACCTGAATTAATTTTATATCCGTTTCGCTTGGAAGCTCGACATTGTCGCCCTGCATAAGCGCAACCGCGCCCGAAACATCTCCTCCGTAAATAATCGGATAAACAACATCTGCCCTGCGCTCAAAGCCCTCAACGGCATTAAGCGGCTTAACCTCATTTGTTGTTATGTGAATTGCTCTGTTTTCCATCAGCTCTTCAAGATTTTTCGTTATTCTGCGTTCAAGTATTTCCCTTTTGCTGATTCCCGCGGCGGCGATAACATGATCGTTATCCGTTATTGCAATCGGAAGCCCTGCGCTTTTATAAAGCACCTCGGCATACTGCCCAGCAAAGCCCGAAAGCTCGCCTATCGGGGAATATTTTTTAAAAATAACCTCGCCCTGCGCGTCTGTGTATATTTCAAGAGGATCGCCCTCTCTTATGCGAAAGGAACGGCGGATTTCCTTTGGAATAACTATTCTGCCCAAATCGTCAATTCGTCTTACGATTCCTGTTGCTTTCATATAAACATTTCTCCCTTATCTGCTTAAATTTGTAATTTTCTCTGTAATATTTTGCTCATTGTGTGCAAGAGTATTCTAAACAAATAAAGAGATTTTTTGGAAAATTATTCAATATTTTAAATATAAAAATAAGCAGGCAAAGCGAAGCCCTGCCTGCTTGAATTAAACATATTATATTACAGATTAATCTCTGCGGGGACGGCGATGATTATCTCTGCCGTCTCTTCTCGGCTTTCTGGGTGCCTCGTCAATATCATTTTCGGGCTTTAAGCCGTCAAGCTCGATAAGAGCATCTCTTCTTGAAAGATTGATTCTGCCCTGATCGTCTATTTCAATACATTTAACGATAACAGTGTCGCCAACATTAACAACATCTTCAACCTTTTCGGTTCTCTTAACATCAAGCCTTGAAATGTGAACAAGACCCTCCTTGCCGGGAGCGATTTCAACGAATGCGCCGAAGCTCATAAGTCTTGTTACAACACCGTTATAGAATGCGCCAACCTCGGGATCGGAGGCGATAAGCTTAACAACATCAGCAGCGCCGTTGCACTTATCAATATCTATTCCGCTGATATAAACTCTGCCGTCCTCTTCAATGTTAATCTTAACATCAAAATCAGCCTGAATTTCCTGAATAACCTTTCCGCCCTTGCCGATAACATCGCCGATTTTATCGGGATCTATCGTAAGAGTAACCATCTTGGGAGCATACTTTGAAAGCTCCTTGCGAGGCTCGCTGATAACGGGAAGCATAATCTCATCAAGGATATAATTTCTTGCCTTATGAGTTTTTGCAAACGCTTCCTTAATGATTTCGGGAGTAAGGCCGTGAACCTTTAAGTCCATCTGAATAGCGGTTATGCCGTCCTTTGTTCCGGCAACCTTGAAGTCCATATCTCCGTAAAAGTCTTCAAGACCCTGAATGTCAACCATAGTCATAAAGTCGCCGTAAACGCCATCGTCGCCCGTGATAAGTCCGCAGCTGATACCTGCAACGGGAGCCTTAATCGGAACACCTGCCGCCATAAGCGAAAGAGTTGAGCCGCAGATTGAGCCCTGCGAGGTTGAACCGTTTGAGGAAAGAACCTCTGAAACAACACGGATTGCATACGGGAACTCATCAACGCTCGGAAGAACGGGAACAAGTGCCTTTTCAGCAAGCGCGCCGTGGCCGATTTCTCTTCTGCCCGGTCCTCTTGACGGCTTTGTTTCGCCTACGCTGTAAGACGGGAAATTATAGTGGTGGATATATCTCTTTTCTGTTTGCTCGTCAAGTCCGTCAAGCTGCTGAGCGTCGCTCATCGGGCCGAGAGTTGTTATTGAAAGCACCTGAGTTTGACCTCTTGTGAAAAGACCTGAGCCATGAACTCTTGAAAGGAGGTCAATCTCTGCATTAAGAGGACGGATTTCGTCAATTCCTCTGCCGTCAACTCTCTTGTGCTCATCTTTAAGCCAAGCGCGAACAACATGCTTTTGAATGAGATACATAATCTCATCAATTTTTGCTTCGTTGCCCTCAAATCTTTCGTCGAACTTCTCGTGAACTGCGGCATAAATCGGAAGAAGAGCCTCGTCGCGAACGAGCTTATCGTCTGTGTCAAGAGCCTTTTTAACATCTTCAATGCAGAAGGCTTCGATTTCAGCAAGAATTTCGGGGTCGGGGTCTGATGATTCATATTCAAATTTCGGCTTGCCGATTTCATCAACAATGCCCTGAATGAATTTAACCATCTTTTTATTTTCCTCGTGGCCTGCCATAATGGCGTCAAACATAAGGTCATCGGGGATTTCGTTACCGCCTGCTTCAATCATTGCAACAAGGTCTGCCGTTGAAGCAACAGTAAGAGTTAAATCTGTTTTTTCTCTCTGCTCAAGAGTTGGGTTAAGAACGATTTCGCCGTCAACAAGACCAACATTAACAGAAGAAATGGGGCCGTCCCACGGGATATCGGAAACTGCAATTGCGGCGGAAACACCGAGAGCGGCTGTTACCTCCGGCGAGCAGTCGGGATCAACAGACATAACTGTTGCAACAACCGAGCAGTCATTTCTTAAATCCTTTGGGAAAAGAGGACGGATAGGACGGTCTATGCAGCGGCTTGTAAGGATAGCCTTTTCGCCTGCTCTGCCCTCACGGCGAAGGAATGAGCCGGGGATTCTGCCAACCGAATACATCTTCTCTTCATAGTCAACCGAAAGAGGGAAAAAGTCAACGCCCTCTCTTGGCTTTGCGGAAGCAGTTACGGTGCAAAGCACCTCTGTTTCGCCGTAGCGCGCAAGGAATGCGGCATTGGCAAGACCTGCCATTTTGCCGGTTTCGAGAGAGAATTTGCGGCCTGCAAATTCAGTTTCCCAAACCTTAAAGTTTTTGAAAAACATAGTTTTACCTCACTTTTTCAATATTTTTATATTTCCGAAGGAGGTGCAATAGTAATAAGCTCAGCACATTTAAAAGCCTAAATGCGTTCAGCTTACTACTATTAGTGCCCTCCTTTGGTTACTGAATAAAAGATAAAAAGCAGACGGTAGGTTTAGTACCGTCTGCAAAACAGCAATTATCTGTCGAGGGTATCACGGATTCCGAGCTTTGCGATAAGTGCACGGTATCTGTTGATATCCTTTTTATAAAGATATGAAAGAAGGTTTCTTCTGTGTCCAACCATTTTAAGAAGACCTCTTCTTGAATGGTTATCCTTCTTGTGAACCTTTAAGTGAGCGGTGAGCTCGTTGATTCTTGTTGTGAGAACTGCAATCTGAACCTCGGGAGAACCTGTGTCGCCCTCGTGGGTTGCATATTCCTGCATAATTGCCTGCTTTTCTGCCTGTGTCATAGCATTTCACCTCATTTAAAATATTTACCGATTATCGAAAAACACAGTAACGGGAAAGGTGAATCCTTATTTGGCAATGCGCCAAGGCTTACACCCGAAACCGAGTAATTCGAACTCAGCGAAAGAATTATAACACATTAAATATAATTTGTAAAGAATTATTTTTTAATATCAACATATAGAGGTATGTTATTCCAAAAAACACAACGGCTTGATTAATTAAAGCAAACGGCTTAATTACGGGGTTTTTTTATAAAAATAAACTTGACAACAACTGCCTGTTCTGTTATACTTTTTACGCCGCTTATTATAGGCTTTAAATAATGCGTTTGCATTAGCCTGTCGTAGCGAGTCTTAATAAAGGAAGGTAAAACTCTATGTACGCTGTTATCGTAACAGGTGGTAAGCAGTACAAGGTTTCCGAGGGCGATGTTCTCTATGTTGAAAAGCTCGGCGCAGAGGCAGACGAGGAAATCACATTTGATAATGTTCTTGCAGTTAACGCAGGCAAGGGTATCAAAGCAGGCAAGGACTGCGCAAAGGCTACCGTAACTGCGAAGGTTCTTAAAAACGGCAAGGGCAAGAAAATTACTGTATTTACTTACAAGCCGAAGAAGAACGAAAAACGCAAGATGGGTCATCGTCAGCCATACACAAAGGTTGAAATTACAGCTATTAACTCTTAATTTTCGATGATTAAGGTTGAATTTTTCAAATCGGAAAATCTTTTAAAGGGCTTCACGGCGCAGGGTCATTCAATGAGCGCTCCTCACGGGCAGGATTTGATTTGTGCATTCGTTTCAAGCGCGTGCCTGATGACCGCAAACACCGTTACGGAAATCCTTTCGCTGAAAGCAGACGCTTCGGCGCAGGACGGATATTTGAAGCTTGAAATAAAAGATAATCCGACAAAGGCACAGGATATATTAAACGGCTTGCTGCTTCATTTAAGCGAGCTGCAAAAGGATTATCCTGAAAACATTAATGTGATTATTTCGGAGGTGTAACAATGCTTAAATTAGATTTACAGCTTTTCGCTCATAAAAAAGGTATGGGTTCAACAAAGAACGGCCGTGACTCCGAGTCAAAGCGTCTTGGTGCTAAAAGAGCAGACGGACAGTTTGTTCTTGCAGGCAACATTCTCTATCGCCAGAGAGGAACTCATATTCATCCGGGCAACAATGTTGGCATCGGCTCAGACGATACACTTTACGCCCTTATTGACGGTACTGTTAAATTTGAAAGAATGGGCAAGGACAGAAAGAAAGTTTCTGTTTATCCCGTTGAGCAGTAATAGGTTAATATAACGCAAAGCCGCAGGCAAACCGCCTGCGGTTTTTTCTTTTATATAAAATCGGGAGAGAATAGACGGGTCGGCGTGGAAACCGACCCTTACATAGGTTTGATTGATTTTTGGAGCGTCGAGGTCGCCGCTCCCTACAAAATATTATTAAGGTTTAATTGTTCTCCGTAGGGCAGGGGTTTACTCCTGCCGAATCACAGATTTGTTCCTGTCGTAAAAACGGGTCGGCGTGGAAAGCGACCCTTACATAGGATTGATTGATTTTTGGAGCGTCGAGGTCGCCGCTCCCTACAAAATATTATTAAGG
>SAMEA3663039__coassemble_132_pt1 | contig 36068 bp, 41 predicted proteins | sample SAMEA3663039__metabat2_low_PE_029 | metagenome-assembled genome bin SAMEA3663039 (sample SAMEA3663039) | pig gut metagenome | biome: pig gut; feature: pig-associated habitat; material: faeces | place: France | collected 2012
GCTGAGCGATGAGGAAAAGCGGGCGGTAATTGCAAGGACGCACTCCGTGCGTTCAAAGGCGGAAATGCATGAGCTTGCCGAGAATATCGGCACTGAAAAATTCGGACGATGAGCGAAAAAATATACAACGGAATTGACGAGCTGGTTGAAAACGACCTCACAAGCTGCGAATACTACAACACGCTGCCGCAGCAGGTGAGGGCGCAGCTTCTTGATTTGGATATCACTACTTTTTCGGAGCTTTGCTGCGCGGTGAACAGGATAAAGCGGCTTAAGCTTTAGGGCAGTGCGCTTGTGCATGGCGGCAAGCCTGCTTCTTACAAAACTAAAACAGGCGGTTTGTGCCGCCTGTTTTGCTGCTTAATGAATTTGGATAACCGGAACGTTGTTAATCACCAATAACTGCGAAATTTCGCAGCCGTGCCGCTCGGAATATGCTTATTCAAAAAAGCATGAGCGGAATTACTCGCCTCTCTGCTTTGCGAAGCATTCGCTGCAGTAAACGGGTCTGTCTTCCTTCGGCTCGAAAGGAACTCTTGCGGGGCCGCCGCAGCTTGCGCAAACAGCGTCAAAGAACTGTCTGCCGCCTCTGCCGTTCATCTTCTTAGCGTCACGGCATGCCTTGCATCTCTGGGGCTCATTCTCAAAGCCCTTTTCTGCATAGAATTCCTGTTCGCCTGCCGTGAATATAAATTCATTTCCGCAGTCCTTGCAAACCAAAGTCTTGTCTTCGTACATAATTTTTACCTCTCATAAATAAAATGTTGTTGCATAGCAACGGCGGGATTTCAGAAGGAAACCTCTTTAAGTTTCTTTCGGATACGCTGTAAAGCATTATCAATTGCCTTGGGCTCTTTTTTCAGCTTTTCGCCGATTTCGCTGTAACTGCAACCAACCAAAAACAATCTCAACACATCATTTTCAAGTTTTGAGAGGCTTTTATCAAGCTGCTGTAATAACAATGATACGCTTTCCCCGGCAAGGAAAGAATCTTCGGCGCTTAAAGAAGCTGCTGTCCCGTCAACAAATTCTTCTTCAAGGGGGACAATGTCGTTCTGCGGAACAACCTTTTTCCTTGTAGCCTTGCGGAGCGCCGTTTGTATAGAATTGTAAACACAGGTATAGCAGTAGGTTGAAAAGGCGGTGCCTTTATCTGCATCGTAGGACTTTATTGCGGCAAGAATACCTATCATACCCTCTTGAACGAGGTCCTCGGGCTCTATTGCCGAGCTTGTCCATTTATATGCAATTTTCTCTGCAACATATCTGTATTTTTTGATAATGAAGTTCAACGCTTCACTATCTCCTTCTTTGGCGAGGAGAAGTATATCTTTTTCGGCTGAATTGTTGAATTTATCCATAATATCCTCCTGCTCACCTAATTATATAATATAACATAAATAAAAACTTGTCAAGTAAAGCGTTGCAAAAATATATACAAAATAGTGAAAACTTTTAAATATTGACAGAAAATTTTATGCAAAATGTTGATTTTTTTAGATTTTCGGATATAAAAACAGGCAGATTAATAATAAACCTGCCTGAAAAATGTTAAACATTGAATCGAAATTCAACAATGTCTCCGTCCTTCATAACATATTCCTTGCCCTCACTGCGAACAAGCCCCTTTTCCTTGCAGGCATTCATTGAGCCGTTTGCAACAAGGTCGTCAAAGGAAACAACCTCCGCTCTTATGAAGCCTCTTTCAAAATCGGTGTGAATTTTTCCCGCCGCCTGAGGTGCCTTTGTTCCTTCTTTAATTGTCCACGCTCTAACCTCTTTTTTGCCTGCGGTAAGGAATGATATAAGACCGAGAAGATGATAGCTCTTTTTGATAAGACGGTCAAGACCGCTCTTTTCAAGCCCCATATCCGCAAGAAACATTTCCTTTTCGTCATCCTCAAGAGTTGCAATTTCAGCCTCAGCCTCTGCGCAAATCGGCAGGGTTTCCGCGCCCTCCTCGGCGGCTATTTTCTCAACGGTTTTGTAGTTTTCATTTCCGTCAATTCCGTTTGAAAAATCCTCGTCGCTCATATTGCAGGCGTATATAACGGGCTTAATTGTAAGCAGTGAAACCTCTTTAAGATATTCAAGCTCGTCCTCGGAAATATCACAGCTTCTTGCGGTTTTGCCGCCCTCCATTTCACTGTAAAGCCTTTCAAGGAAATCAACCTCGCCGGCAAGTGTTTTATCGCCCTTCATAGCCTTTTTTCTGCTGTCTATTCTTCTTGAAAGAATATCAAGGTCGGAAAGAATAAGCTCAAGATTTATTGTTTCAATGTCTCTTGCAGGGTCAATGCTTCCGTCAACATGTGTTATATCAGTGTTTTCAAAGCAGCGAACAACATGGATAATTGCGTCAACCTCTCTTATGTGGCTCAAAAACTTGTTTCCGAGACCCTCTCCCTTTGAAGCGCCCTTAACAAGCCCTGCAATGTCAACAAATTCAATTGTTGCGGGAGTAAATTTATCAGGCTCATACATTTGAGCAAGCTTATCAAGTCTTTCATCCGGTACGCAAACCATACCCACATTCGGCTCAATAGTGCAGAAGGGGTAATTTGCGCTTTGCGCTCCTGCGTTTGTTATTGCGTTAAAAAGTGTGCTTTTGCCAACATTCGGCAAGCCAACTATTCCAAGCTTCATAATGAGTTCTCCTTTATGACTACTCAAAAGTTTCAATAGGGTAACGGCAATAAACCGTGGTTCGGATTATTACCGTTATCCTAAATAGTATATAACAGCAAACCGAATTTGGCAAGAACAAAATATATCCTTGACAATAGAAAACAAAAATACTAAAATAGTGTTTAATATTTAAAGAGAAATATGTTTATAGGAGGAGTTATTTATGGAATTAAACGGTTCTCAAATTGTTCTTGAAGTTCTTAAAGAGCAGGGAGTAGACACCATCTTCGGTTATCCCGGCGGAACAATCCTAAATATTTTTGATGAGCTTTATAAATACGGAGACACCTTTAAGCATATTCTGACTGCTCACGAGCAGGGCGCTTCCCATGCGGCAGACGGATATGCAAGGGCAACGGGAAAGGTCGGCGTCTGCTTTGCAACCTCGGGCCCCGGCTCAACCAATCTTGTAACAGGTATCGCAACTGCATATATGGATTCAATCCCCGTTGTTGCCATAACCTGCAACTATGCAACCTCGGGACTCGGCAGAGATTCCTTCCAAGAGGTAGATATTTGCGGTATCACAATGCCTATAACAAAGCATAATTTTCAGGTTAAATCGGTTGAAGAGCTTGCGCCGGTTATCCGCAGAGCCTTCAAAATTGCAATGAGCGGAAGAAAGGGTCCCGTTCTTGTTGATATTCCAAAGGATTTCACAGCGGCAAAATGCGAATACACTCCCGAGCCTGCACAGGAGCCCGAAGAAACCGTTAAGCCAAAGGAGAAATGCTTCGCCAGAGCCGTTGAGCTCCTTAAAAGCGCAAAGAAGCCGTTAATTTATGTCGGCGGCGGCTGTATTCTTTCCGATGTCGGAAACGACCTTATAAAGTTTGCGGAAAAGATTGACGCGCCTGTTGTTTCAAGCCTTATGGGTCTCGGCGCTTTCCCGAACGGTCATCCGCTCCATCTCGGCTTAATCGGTATGCACGGTCATTTTGTTAGCAATAAAGCTGCGCACGACTGTGATGTTCTTATCACCTGCGGCGCAAGATTTTCAGACCGTGTTGCAGGAAACAGAAAGAAATTTGCTCCTAATGCAGAGATTTTACATATTGATATTGATGCGGCTGAAATGGATAAAAACATTGTTTCAAATTACCATTTGAAAGCCGATTTAAAGAGCATTCTTCCTATGATTACCGATGCTGTTGAGCAGCTTGACCACACGGAATGGAAAAACGAGGTTAATGCCGCAAAGCGTCCGTTTGTTCAGCTGCAAATCGGAGATTATGTTAATCCGCAAACGCTTATTGAAAAAATTGACGCCGCAACAAATGATAACGCCGTTATCGTAACGGATGTCGGTCAGCATCAGCTTTGGGCGGCACAGTTCTATAAATTCAAGGAGTCCAGAACATTTTTAACCTCGGGCGGTCTCGGCACAATGGGCTATTCAATGGGTGCCGCTATGGGTGCTCAAATGGGTTGCCCCAAAAAGCAGGTTATTATGTTTACGGGCGACGGCGGTTTCCATATGAATCTGTCTGAGCTTGCAACAATGGCGTCCTACGGAATACCCGTTAAAATGTTTGTTATGAATAATAAGGTTCTCGGTATGGTTCGTCAGTGGCAAAAGCTCTTTTACGGCAATCGCTTTTCCGATACAGACCCACACAGAAAAACGGATTTCGTTAAGGTTGCCGAGGCGTTCGGCGTTAAGGGTATGCGCATAAACACCAATGATGAGATAGACAGTGTTGTTAAGGAAGCACTTGAATATCAGGGTCCCGTTCTTGTTGATTGCAGAATAAGCCCCGATTCAAATGTTCTTCCGATGATTCCTCCCGGAGGAGCACACACGGATATCATTGAAGAATTTAATTAAGGAGGCGTTTTCAAATGAAAGAAAAATTAGTTTTATCTGTTCTTGTTGATAATGAAAGCGGTGTCCTTCAAAGAATTGCAAGCCTTTTCTCGCGCAGAAGCTATAATATTGAATCGTTAACCGTAAGCGAAACGGAGGACCCTGCTTTTTCAAGAATGACTATCGTAACCTATACGGAGCCTGAAAACTTCCGTCAGATTAAGCGTCAGCTTTTAAAGCTTGAAATTGTTAAAAAGGTTGCGGAATTAACTCCCGAACATTCCGTTTCGGCAGAGCTTCTTCTCGTTAAGGTAAGCGCAAAGGGCATTGAAAAGAAAAATGCGCTTCTTGAAGTAAACAGAAAATTCGGCGCAAGAATAGTTGATGTAACGCTTGAAAGCTTCACTCTTGAAATGACGGGAGTGGGCGAAAGTGTTGACGATTTCATTAATGCCGTTTCCGAATTCGGAATTATTGAGCTCGCAAGAACGGGCGTAACCTCTCTTGAAAGAGGAGCCGGCTCTTTCTGCGAAGACATATAAAGGGGATTTCACCTATGGGAATGACTATGACTCAAAAAATATTAGCCGCCCACGCAGGCCTTGAAAGCGTAACGGCAGGGCAGTTAATAAATGCAAAGCTTGATATGGTGCTCGGAAACGATGTAACATCGCCCGTTGCCATAAACGAAATGAATAAATTCGGTAAGGATACTGTTTTTGACAAAACAAGAATTTCTCTTGTTATGGACCATTTTACTCCTAATAAGGATATTCAGTCTGCTCAAAACTGTAAGCAGGTTAGGGAATTTGCCAAAAAGCACGGTATTCTTCATTATTACGATGTAGGTAAAATGGGAATCGAGCACGCGCTTCTTCCCGAGCAGGGCATTGTTACCTGCGGCGACTGCATTATCGGTGCAGACAGCCACACCTGCACCTACGGCGCTCTCGGTGCTTTTTCAACGGGAGTAGGCTCAACCGATATGGCGGCAGGTATGATAACGGGAATGGCGTGGTTCAAGGTTCCGTCTGCCATTAAGGTTGTTGTAACAGGCGATAAGCCCAAATACATAAGCGGTAAGGATGTTATTCTTAATATTATCGGCAGAATAGGCGTTGACGGCGCACTTTATAAAAGCCTTGAATTTTGCGGCGACGGCATTAAAAATCTTTCAATGGATGACCGTCTCACTATCGCAAATATGGCAATTGAGTGCGGTGCTAAAAACGGAATTTTCCCCGTTGATGAGGTAACGCTTGACTATGTAAACGGCAGGTCGCTTCGCGAATATAGGGTTTTTGAAGCTGATGAGGACGCACAGTATGACGAAACAATAACAGTTGATTTATCAACTCTTCGTCCAACCGTTGCTTTTCCGCATCTTCCCGAAAACACAAAAACTATTGACGAGGTGCCGGAGATTAAGATTGATCAGGTTGTTATCGGCTCCTGCACAAACGGCAGAATGGAGGATATGAGAACAGCCGCTTCAATCCTTAAAGGTAAAAAGGTTGCCGATGGTGTAAGAGTTATCGTTATTCCTGCAACTCAGCAGATTTATCTTGACTGTATTAAAGAAGGCTTAACCGAAATATTTATCGAAGCAGGCGCAATCGTTTCAACACCAACCTGCGGTCCCTGCCTCGGCGGACATATGGGAATACTCGCCAAGGGCGAAAGAGCCGTTTCAACCTCAAACAGAAACTTTGTTGGCAGAATGGGTCATACGGAATCTGAAATTTATCTTGCTTCTCCTGCGGTTGCCGCCGCTTCCGCCGTTGCCGGATATATTGCAGACCCTGCAAAAATATAAGGGAGGTTTTGTTTATGAAAGCAAAAGGAACAGTTCATAAATTCGGAGATAATGTAGACACCGATGTTATTATTCCCGCCCGTTATCTTAATAAGAGCGACGAGGCTTGGCTTGCTTCTCACTGTATGGAGGATATAGATAAGGATTTTGTTAATAAGGTTAAGCCCGGCGATATTATGGTTGCCGAAGCAAATTTCGGCTGCGGCTCATCAAGAGAGCACGCTCCAATTGCCATCAAGGCAAGCGGAATTTCCTGCGTTATCGCTTCAACCTTTGCCCGCATTTTTTACAGAAATGCAATCAATATCGGCCTTGCAATCCTTGAATGTGATGAAGCCGCAAGGGATATTAAAGAAGGCGACGAGGTTGAGGTTGATTTTGAAACGGGAATTATAACAAATTGCACAACAGGCAGAACCTATCAGGCTCAGCCGTTTCCCGATTTTATTCAGGATATTATTTCGAAAGGCGGACTTCTCAGGTCTATCGGTTAAGTTTAATGGAATTAGTTATTAATGACGAGCTGCTGAGAAAATGCGGAAGCGGTTCATCTGAATATTGGTTTTCTTACAAAAATTATAATATACTCAGCATTTCCGAGCTTAAAGATATGGAAAAACCCGATGATATGGGTCAAACGGAGTTTTATGTTTCAATGGGAATAATCCCGTTTGTTTCCGTCAGCAACGAGGAAATTATGCGTGCCTTTGTAAAAATGAAGGGCTCTGCAAAATTAAATGCCGTTCTTCAAAAGGTTCATTCAGAGGATTTTATCGAAACCTTTTGGAAATATTTCAATGCTTATCCCGAGCTTAAAGAAGGCCTTGGTGAGTTCGCAAATGATTTTATAATCAATAAGGTCAGCGAATGGTGTGAGGAAAACAATATTAATTACAAAATTGCAAAATAATATCAAAAAGGTGTGTTCTTTAATGAATACACCTTTTTTGTTTGCATATACGGTTTTCTTGTGCTATACTGTATTAGTAAAATTGTAATTAATTAATTCACTTATAAGGTTTTAATATGGAAAATTGTGAAAACTACAAATCAATAAAGGAAGCGCTTGAAGCAGGCGGAATATATTCCGGCTTAACCTGCGGAATTTCAATGGAGCCGCTTATCCATCATCAAAGGGATACGATTATCGTTGTTAAGCCTGAGGGCAGGCTGAAAAAATATGATGTTCCCGTTTATGTAACAAAGCAGGGAAAATATATAATGCACCGCGTTGTTAAGGTTTACCCCGACCATTATGTTATAGTCGGAGATAATCTTAAAACAAAGGAATATGTAACCGATGATATGATTATCGGAAAGCTTAAAGGCTTTTACAGAAACGGCAAAAAATATATAGACCTTGAAACAAATAAGGCATATAAGCTTTATTCAAAAATATGGGTTGCGCTTCTTCCCATTCGTCCCGTTTTTTATTATGCAAACAGGGCGTTGAAGCGCGTTAAAAATATTTTCAGTAAAAAATCAGACGCATAGAGGTATTAGCTTTGGCAGATAATGTAACAAAAAATAAATTTAAAAAATCCGATATTGCGGTTGTTAAATGGATGCTTTCTGTCGGCAAAAGGCAGATACCGAAATTAATAATTATCATTCTTGCAAACGCCTTTTGGGCAAGCCTTTCGGTTATTTTTGCAAATTTTTCAAAGAATGTTATAGATGCCGCCGTTGTTGACCACAGCACCAAAAAGGTTGTAACCTATGCCGTTGCACTCTTTGGGGTTATTATGCTTCAATTAACAATGAATTTGTTAAGCAACAGCTTTTCGGAGCGTTGCAAGGGCAGACTTGATATGACCTTTAAAAAATATTTGCTCGGTCAAATTATGAAAAAGGACTACACAAGCGTAACCGCATATCACACAGGAGAGCTTCAAAACAGGCTTTTCAATGATGTTGAGGTTATAACAGACGGCTTAACAACTATTGTTCCAAACTCCGTTTACTACATAGTTAAGCTGATTTGCGCCTTTGTTTATCTTGTTATAATAGATAAGATTTTTGCACTTTTGTTTCTCTGCGGCGGTCTTTTGATTTTCCTTTGTATGTCAATGTTTCGCACAACTCTCAAAAGGCTTCACAATAAGGTGCAGGAAACAGAGGGAAAAACGCGCTCGTTCTTTCAGGAAACGGTTATTAATCTGCTTGTTGTGAAATCCTTTGCTTCGGAAAATAAAATTCTCAATGAGGCTGACGAGCTCCAAGAAACAAACTTCAAAGCAAAAATGAAACGCCGCTTTATGCATGTCGCTTCAAGCGGTGCAGTTTCAAGCGTGTTTAATCTCGGCTATGTTTTTGCGTTAACATTCGGAGCGTTTCGTCTTGTTGGAGGCACTATTTCTTACGGAACCGTAACGGCTATGCTTCAGCTTGTTAATCAGGTTCAGATTCCGCTTGCAAATCTTTCAAGCACCTTCCCGAAATATTTTTCTATGATTGCTTCGGCAGAAAGACTTATGGAAATCTGCAATCTTCCCGATGAAGCAGAGTGCAACGGCGAGGATATTAATGTTGAGGAAGCATACGAGGCATTAAAGGCAATTAAATTCAATAATATAACCTTTAAATATGATAGAGATTTGATTTTAGACAAAACCTCTTTAAGCATTAAAAAGGGCGATTTTGTTGCAATAATGGGCATTTCCGGTATCGGAAAAAGCACTCTTTTAAAATTGCTTCTCGGCGTTTTCAGCGTTCAAGGCGGCAGTATATCGCTTAAACTTTCAAACAGAGATATACCCGTTGATAAGCACACAAGGCGGCTTTTTGCCTATGTTCCGCAGGGCAATATGCTCCTTTCGGGAACTATAAGAGAAAACCTAACCTTTATAAATGAAAGCGCAACAGATGAGCAGATTGAGGAAGCAATCAATGTTTCCTGCGCAAAGGAGTTTATTGATGAGCTTCCGCAGGGGCTTGAAACAGTTATAGGCGAAAAGGGTATGGGGCTTTCCGAGGGTCAGCTTCAAAGGCTTGCAATTGCTCGCTCGCTTCTGTCGGGCTCTCCCGTGCTTTTGCTTGATGAGGCAACCTCCGCGCTTGACGAAGCAACGGAAAAGAAGCTTTTAACCAATCTTAAATGCCTTAAAAATGTAACCTGCATAATAGTCAGCCATAAAAAAGCGGCTCTTGAAATATGCAATAAATATGTAAGAATAGAAAACGGAAAAATAATCAGCGAGGGCGAATAATGATTGCAACCGATTTTTCAAAGAATATTGATAAAAATAATCCTCTTTCGGAATATCCCCGTCCGCAGTTTGTCAGAAGCAGCTATATTAATTTAAACGGCGTTTGGCAATGCGAATTTTCCGAAAAGCAGGATTTTCCAAAGGATTATTCCTATAATATCGTTGTTCCGTTTTCTCCCGAAACGGCTCTTTCGGGAGTTGGCAGAACGCTTAAAAGCAACGAATATTTGTTTTATAAAAGAAGCTTTGAAATTCCGCAGGGCTTTAATAAGGGCAGGGTGTTTCTGCATTTCGGCGCGGTAGACCAAATTGCCGAGGTGTTTGTTAATTCCTCGTTTGTCGGCTCACATACGGGCGGCTATACTCCGTTTACCCTTGAAATAACCGATTATATAACTAACGGCGAAAACGAGCTTGCCGTTCGTGTCCGTGATTATACGGATAATGGCGAGTATTCACGCGGAAAGCAGAGAACAAACAGGGGCGGTATATGGTATTCCGCTCAAAGCGGTATTTGGCAAACTGTTTGGCTTGAAAGTACTCCGAGGGAATTTCTCGAAAGCGTTCGCATAACTCCCGATTACGATAACGAGCAGGTTTCCTTTAAGTATTTCGGAACAGATGATGTTACCGTTTCTGTTTATGACGGAAAAAACCTTATTGCCCAAACAAACGATAAAACGGTTAAAATTCCTGATTTCAAGCCGTGGTCGCCCGAAAGCCCGTTTCTTTACGATGTTGTTTTTGAAGCGTGCGGAGAAAGAATTAAATCATATTTCGGTATGCGAAAATTCTCCGTCGGGGCGGACTCAAACGGCGTTAAGCGTCTTTTCCTTAATAATAAGCCGTATTTTCAAAACGGACTGCTTGACCAAGGCTATTATCCCGAAAGCTATCTAACGCCTCCCTCAAACTCCGCTATGGAAAACGATATAAAAACCGTTAAAGCACTCGGCTATAATATGCTTCGCAAGCATATAAAGCAGGAGCCTCTTTTGTGGTATCATTACTGCGATATAAACGGCATTATTGTTTGGCAGGATATGATAAACGGCGGAGGCAATTACGGCGCAGAGGTTTCCGTTTTGCCGTTTCTCAATATTAAGCTTGATGATACTAATTATAAAACCTTTAAAAGAACAGACGAAGCCCAACGCAAAAGCTATTATAATGAGCTTACGGAAATGATAAACTCGCTTTATAACTGCCCGTGCATTGCCGTTTGGGTGCCCTTTAACGAGGGGTGGGGTCAGTTTGACAGTGGAAAGGCTTATAATTATATTAAATCACTTGATAAAACAAGAATTGTTGACAGTGCTTCCGGCTGGCACGATCAAGGCGTAACGGATGTTATATCAAAGCATATCTATTTCACTCCTATAAAAGTTAAGGCGGGAAGCAGACCCTATGTTCTTTCGGAGTTCGGCGGCTTTTCGCAAAGAATAGAGGGGCACACCTTTAATAATAAAATGTTCGGCTATAAAATTTATTCTTCAAAGGAAAAGCTCACAGGGGCATATAAACGCCTTTTTGAAAAAACAATAATTCCGCAGATTAAAACAGGGCTTTCTGCCTGCGTCTATACTCAGCTAACGGATGTTGAGGATGAGCTAAACGGAATTATGACATACGACAGAAAATTAATTAAAATAGACGAAGAAACGGTTAAGAGAATAAATGAAAGGATGAAAATATAAATGAATCAGCTTGAAATCAAGGATGGCGTTAAGGCGCTCATCAAAACAAATATGGGGGATATGGAGTTTGTTCTTTTCCCCGAAACAGCTCCGAAGGCTGTTGAAAGCTTCACAACTCACGCTAAAAACGGCTATTATAACGGCATTATTTTCCACAGAGTAATTAAGGACTTTATGATTCAGGGCGGCGACCCAACAGGAACGGGCTGCGGCGGTGAATCTGCTTTCGGCCATAGCTTTGAGGACGAATTTGCAATAGACGCAAGAAATTATTACGGCGCGCTTTCAATGGCAAATTCAGGACCAAACACAAACGGCAGTCAGTTCTTTATCGTTCAGGCAAAAAGCGTTCCCGCAAATATGCTTTCCCAAATGGAAGCACTTAAAGAGCAGGGCTTTCCGCAGGAGGTTATTGATAATTATAAGGAAAAGGGCGGCACTCCTTGGCTTGATTTCCACCACACCGTTTTCGGTCAGCTTATCAGCGGAGAAGAAACGCTTGAGGATATTGCAAATGTAAGATGCGGTATGAGCGATAAGCCCGTTTTTGATGTTGTTATCAATGAAATAGTAATAACCGAATAATACAAAATAAGTTTTGCGGCGGAGAATTTTTCTCCGCCGTTTTTCTTTTTGACAATTTATTCATTTGAAACAGATTATAATAAACTCGGTGGTTAGCTTGACGGTTATTTATGTTGATGTTCTTTTTATAGTTAATTTTTTCATAACCTTTCTGCTGCTTCTTATAACCGAAAAGCTTGCAAAGCGTGAGGATAAGCTTTATCGAAAGGTGCTTGCATCATTTGTCGGCGGTGCGTATTCTCTTGTTATTCTTGCCGATGAGCTCAGCTTCCTTATCAGCACCTTAGGAAAGCTGATCGCCGCGTGCATAATCATTTTAATTGCATTTAAGCCTGTCAACCTAAAAAACTTTATAAAGGAAACAGCCCTTTTTTTCTTTTCAAATTTTATCTTTGTCGGGCTTATTGCAGGTCTTTGGATGATTTTTAAGCCGCAGGGCGTTGTGATAAATAATTCAACGGTTTATTTTGATGTTTCGGCAAAGGTGCTTCTTGCCTCAGCTTTTATCGCTTATATCATAACCGCCCTTGCGCTTAAAATTTATAATAATAAAATTTCAAAAAATGAGATATACAGAATAACGGTTTATAAGAATAATAACTGTATAAAATTTTTTGCCTTTGCAGATACGGGAAACAATCTTAAAGAGCCCTTTTCCGATTATCCCGTAATAGTTGCAGATGAGGGCTTGTTTAAGGAGGTGGAGTGTAACCGTGTAATTCCTGTTTCAACTGTCAGCTCAGAGGGAATGCTCAAAGCATTTAAGCCCGATAAGGTGGTTATATCGTCGTCAAGAGGCTCTGCCTCTCTTGAAAGGGTTTATATTGCTTTAAGCGGAAATATAAAAAAAGGGGAGTATCAGGGAATTATAAATCCTAAAATTATAAACGGGGTGCAGTATGCTTCAAAGAATTAAGCTTTTATTTTTAAGATTATTTAAAATAAAAAAAGAATGTCATTATATAAACGGTCCCGAAACCCTGCCTCCGCCTCTGTCAAAGGAGGAGGAAGAAACGGTTATGAACGAGCTTCGTCAGGGAAATAACGAGCACAGGGATTTGCTTATAACTCATAATTTACGCCTTGTTGTTTACATAGCAAAAAAGTTTGAGCCGTCGCCAACCTCAACTGAGGATCTTGTTTCTATCGGAACAATCGGCTTAATGAAGGCGGTTAAAACCTTTAATCCCGATAAAAATATTAAGCTTGCAACATACGCTTCAAGGTGTATTGAAAACGAAATTCTTATGCATTTAAGAAAGGTTGGCTCCGCAAAGCTTGAAATGAGCTTTGATGAGCCGCTTAGCATTGATTGGGACGGAAACGAGCTTACTCTGCGTGATGTTCTCGGCTCCGAACCCGATGAAATTTCAAACGATATAGAGTATAACGACGAAAAAGCATTGCTTTTAAAAATTGTTTTGTCTCTGCCCGAAAAGGAAAGGGATTTGATGAAAAAACGCTTCGGAATACTCGGAGAGCAAGAGCACACTCAAAAGGAGCTTGCCGACTTAATGGGAATTTCTCAAAGCTATATTTCAAGGCTTGAAAAAAGAATTTTAAGTAAAATAAGAACCGAAATGCTTCGTGAATATGTATAACGGTTATAATAAGAGCGGGACTTGATTTTCTTCAAGCCCCGCTCTTTTCGTTTCATTCCTCAACAACATTTCTTTTGAACAGAAGGCAGATACACCATATTGCCGCAATGGCGATAATGCAGTAAATGATCCTTGCAAGAACACTGTCCTGGCCTCCGAATATCCAAGCAACAAGGTCGAATTTGAAAAGGCCCACAAGTCCCCAGTTAATTCCGCCTATAATATTGAGGATTAATGCAATTCTGTTTACTATCGACATTTAATCATCTCCAAACATAAAAGGTTGTTAGTATCTTGCCCTAACTAACAACCTTTTATTCAAAATTATTAAATTTTTTAAATGCCTGTAACAAGAATTTCCGCATTATCTCCCGTTATGCAGTATTCGCCGTAATTTGCAGGCACGAAAAAGCTTGCGCCTTTTTTAAATTTTTTACCGCCGATTGTTCCGCACCCGTCTGTAACAAGAATATGATTAAAGGATTTTTCGTCTGTTTTAAGTGTAAGAGCTCCGTTTATTAAATAACGCTCAACAGTGAATAAATCGCATTTTGTTAATAACTGCTTTTCGCCGTATTCTGTTTTAACGGCTTCTTCAAGCGGATGTGTAGGGTATGAAGCAGGCTCTGTTTTGGAAACATCAACTGCTTTTTTTATGTGAAGCTCTCTCGGCTTTCCGTCCTTTCCGACTCTGCCGTAGTCATAAACCCTGTATGTAGAATTGCTGTTTTGCTGAATTTCCGCAATAAATGTGCCCTTGCCGATTGCGTGAACTGTTCCCGCCTCAATAAAGAATAAATCGCCCTTTTTAACATTAACTATGTTAAGCACATCTAAAAGCGTGTTGCTTTTAATTGCCTCTTCAAATTCTTCCTTTGAGATTTTATCCTTAAAGCCGTATATCAGCTTTGCGTCGGGCTCTGCGTCAAGAACATACCAAATTTCCGTTTTTCCGAATTCGTTTTCAACGCGCCTTGCATATTCATTGTCCGGATGAACCTGAATTGATAAATCGTTTTTCGCATCAATCAGCTTAATCAAAATCGGAAAATAGGGAAATTTAAGAGAGCTTGTTCCAAGCATTTTTTCCTTTGAGCCCTCTTCAATAACCTCGTCAAGTGTCCTTTCGCCGTAGCCGTCATTTAAAACGATGTTTTGCCCGTCCTTGTGGCAGGAAAGCATCCAGCCCTCTGCAACGGGGTCAAGGTCTGTTTCAAAGCCGAAATCATCTTTTAGCCTTGTTCCGCCCCAAATATAATCCTTAAAAACGGGTTTTAATTCCAAAATATCCATTTTCGTGCCCTCATTTATATATTTTTATTTAATAACATTTATAATATATCAAAATTTTGCTTCACATTCAAGCCGTAATAGTGTAAAATATGTTTTGATAAAATTAAGAATTGTATTTATTATATGTTAACGGAGATAATTATGTCGGCAGTCAGCGTGCAAAATTTAACATTGTCCTTCGGCGAAAATGTCCTTTTTCAAAATGTTTCGTTTGAGGTCGGAGAAAAGGATAAGGTCGGCTTTGTAGGTGCAAACGGAGTAGGCAAAACCTCTTTGTTCAAAATTTTAACAGGCGAATATGAAGCAACCGAGGGAGGCGCTTTTTTAGGTAAAAATATAAAGCTCGGCTATATGGAGCAGCACACCTGCTCCGATAATAAAACCGTTTATAATGAGCTTATTTCCGTTTTTGATGAGCTTATTCAAATTGAAAATGAGCTTTCAGCGCTTGCAGATGAAATAACGAAAAACCCCTCTGCCGAATTAATTGCAAGGCAGGATTATTTAACAGAGCTTTTTAATTCAAACGGCGGCTTAACCTATAAAAGCCTAACGCGTTCAAGCCTTATCGGTCTCGGCTTTTCGGAAAGTGAATTTGATACGGAAACCTCGAAACTTTCGGGCGGTCAGCGTTCAAAGCTTATTCTTGCAAAGCTTTTGCTTTCAAGGGCAGATTTGCTTTTACTCGATGAGCCCACCAACCACCTTGATATCAGCGCAGTTGAATGGCTTGAAGGCTTCCTTTCCTCCTTTTCGGGAGCGTTTATCGTTATCTCGCACGACAGATATTTTCTTGATAAAATTACCGATAAAACAATTGAAATAGAAAATAAAAAAATCCGTTCATATAAGGGCTGCTATTCGCAGTTTCTCGTTAAAAAAGAGGCAGAGCAAAAGGCGATTACCGAAAAATACGAAAACGATATGAAGGAAATCGAACGCCTTGAAGGAATAATCGAGCAGCAAAGAAGATGGAACAGGGAAAAGAACATCAAAACCGCCGAAAGCAAGGAAAAGGTTATTGAAAGAATTAAGGCTCAGCTTGTTGTTCCCGATGCAAAGCTTAAAAAAATTCGCTTCGATTTCAGCCCCAAATGCGTTTCGGGCGAGGATGTTTTAAGCGTTAAGGATATTTCAAAATCCTTTTCGGGCAAAAGGATTTTCAGCGGTGCTTCGTTTGAGATAAAAAAGGGCGAGCGTATTTTCCTTGTTGGCGATAACGGTTGCGGAAAAACAACACTTTTAAAAATTCTTATGAACGATTATTCAGCCGATACGGGCTCATATAAATTCGGTGCAAATCTTTTTACGGGTTATTTTGACCAAGTCCAAGCAAAGCTTGATCTTAATAAAACCGCAATTGATGAGGTGTGGTCTGCCTTTCCCGCTATGACCGAAACGCAGATAAGAAACGCTCTTGCCGCCTTTCTTTTTACGGGCGACGATGTTTTCAGACCTCTTTCAAAATGCTCGGGAGGAGAAAGAGCAAGAATTGCGCTTTTGAAGCTTATGCTTGGCAGATATAACTTTCTTTTGCTCGACGAGCCAACTAATCATCTTGATGCTAATTCCCGTGAGGAGCTTGAAAATACGCTTCTTGATTACAGCGGCACAATGCTTATTGTTTCTCACGACAGATATTTTATAAATAAGCTTGCAACAGGTATTCTTGAATTAACTGCCGACGGCATTAAACGCTATGACGGAAATTACGATTATTATATTGAGCGAAAAGCCGAAAAAACCGAAGAGGTCAAAGCAGTTAAGCCTCCCAAGCAAAACGATTATAAGCTTAAAAAGGAAAAGGCAAGCATAATAAGAAAGCTGAAAACTAAAATTTCAAGACTTGAAGAGGATATTGAAAACACAGAGGACGAAATAGGACTGATTGAAGAGGAGCTAAACTGCAATCCTCCGTACGAGGAATTTCTCAAAGTCAGTGCCCGTCTTGAAGAAAAAACAAGGCTTCGCGATTCTCTTTATGAGGAGTGGGAGGCTGCCTGCGAGGATTTGACAAAGGCAGACAGTTAATTTATAATTAGTAATAATTTTATTTTAGGTGCTTTATGGGAAAAACAGTTATTATAGGAGGCGGAGCCGCAGGCTTAATGGCGGCGGCGCAGAGCGCTTCTCGGGGCAATGAAGCCGTTATAATTGAAAAAATGCCGAAATGCGCGCGCAAGCTTATGATAACGGGTAAGGGCAGGTGTAATGTAACAAACGCCTGCTTTGATTTAAACGAGCTTATATCAAATGTTCCGCGCAATCCCCGTTTTCTTTATTCTGCTTTTTCCGAATTTATGCCGTATGACACTATTGCTTTCTTCGAGGAGCTCGGCGTGCAAACCAAAATCGAAAGGGGAAACCGAGTTTTTCCTGTCTCCGATAAAGCAAGTGATATTGTTGACGCGCTTGTTAAAAATGCAAAAAATAAAGGCGTTTCCTTCATTCACGGCACGGCACAGTATTTTGAATTTGAAAACGGCAGAATAACCGCCGTTGTTCTTGAAAACGGAGATAAAATCGATTGCACAAGCGTTGCAATATGCACGGGAGGAAAAAGCTATCCCGCAACAGGCTCAACGGGCGACGGCTACCGCCTTGCAAAATCGGCAGGGCATAATATAACACCAATTAAGCCAAGCCTTGTTCCGCTTGTTTGCAGTAATAATTTTATTCCGAGGCTTCAAGGATTAAGCCTTAAAAATATTTCCGTTAAGCTGATTGAAAATCAAAAGGAAATTTATTCCGATTTCGGAGAGCTGCTTTTCACTCATTTCGGAGTAAGCGGTCCCGTTGTTCTTTCGGCTTCAAGCCATATTGATAAAATCGAAAATAACGATTTAAGGCTTGTTATTGATTTAAAGCCTGCGCTTGATATTGAAGCACTTGATAAAAGAATTTTGCGTGATTTTTCAAATGAATTAAACAAGGATTTTATCAACTCTCTTTCAGCTCTTTTGCCTAAAAAAATAATTCCCGTTATAGTTGAGCTTTCGGGAATTGCTCCGTCAAAAAAGGTTAATGAAATAACAAGGCAGGAGCGCAGAGCACTTGCCGAGCTGATTAAGAGCTTTACGGTTAATATATCCGATTTTTACGGCATTGAAGCCGCGGTAATAACAAGCGGCGGCGTTGATGTTAAGGAAATAAATCCGAAAACAATGCAGTCAAAGCTTGTTGATAATCTTTATTTTGCAGGCGAGGTTATTGATGTTGACGCCTATACGGGCGGCTTTAATCTGCAAATTGCGTTTTCAACGGGATATGCCTGCGGAAATAATATGAAATAAAATTCTGAAAGGATTTAATATATGATCAATGTTGCAATAGACGGACCTGCCGGCGCAGGCAAAAGCACAATTGCAAAGGCGTGTGCAAGGGAGCTTGGCTTTATATATGTTGACACGGGCGCGCTTTATCGTGCCGTTGCGCTTAATGCCTTGCGAAAGGGCGTTTTGAATGACGAAAAGGGCATTGTTGAAATGCTTAAAGAAACAACAGTTGAGCTTAAATTTGACGAAACACATTCTCAAAGAGTTTTTTTAAACGGCGAGGATGTTTCCGATTTAATCAGAACTCCCGAAATTTCAATGGGTGCCTCAAATGTTTCAAAAATTCCGCAGGTGCGTGAGTTTCTGCTCGAGCTGCAACGCTCTATTGCAAGGGAAAATAATGTTATAATGGACGGGCGCGATATTGCAACGGTTGTTCTTCCGAATGCAAATGTTAAAATTTTCCTTTTTGCTTCTCCCGAATGCCGCGCAGAGCGCAGATATAAGGAGCTTATCGAAAAGGGCGAAAATGTAACATACGATGAGGTGCTTGCGGATGTTAACGCACGCGATTATCAGGACAGCCACAGGGAAATCGCTCCGCTAAAACCAACAAAGGATTCCGTTATGGCAGACACCTCGCTTCTTACTCTTGATGAAAGCATAGAACTAATTAAAAGTATTATTAAAGGAGATAAATAATGGTGAGCTTTGATTATTCCGTTGTTAAGCACTATAAATTTTACGGCTTTGTAAAAAATGTTTTCGGTCCGATTTTTAAAGGCGTTTTCAGATTGAGCTTTAAAGGTCTTGAAAATGTCCCCACCGATAAAAACGAAAGATACATAGTTGCCATTAACCACACAAGCGCAATGGATCCCGTTTTTGTTTCAATGCCGAAAAGCGTTCCTCCGCTTCATTTTATGGCAAAGGTTGAGCTTTTCAAAAATCCGATAGTAGGCTGGGTTATCAAGCATCTTTACGGCTTCCCCGTAAGAAGAGGCAAGGGCGATAATTCCGCTATTGAATACGGCGAAAAGATTATTGAAGAGGGACACGTTATGGCAATATGCCCCGAGGGCAGAAGAGTTAAGGATAAAAACGGCGTTCCTCAAAAGGCAAAGGCAGGCGTTGCGATTATCGCAAAGGCAACGGGCGCGTCTGTTTTGCCCTGCGCTATTTATTGCGACGGGCCAATTAAGCCCTTTAAAAAGGTAACCGTTTGCTACGGTAAAATGCTTACTCTTTCCGATTTGGGACTTGATACGGAGGAGCCCGGTCCCCACGATATTAAGGACGCCGCAAATAAGGTTATGGACTCTATAACAGAGCTTTGGGAGAATGAAAAAAATGCAGATTAAACTTGCAAAAACAGCAGGCTTTTGCTTTGGTGTTGACAGAGCGGTAAACCTTGTTTACGGGCTTATCGATAAGAGTGAAAGGGTTTCAACTCTCGGCCCGATAATTCATAACCGTCAGCTTGTTGAGGACCTTGAAGCAAAGGGCGTTTATTCTATCGGCTCTCCCGCGGAGTGCAACGACGGCTATAAAATCGTTGTAAGAACTCACGGCGTTGAAAAAAGCGTTATAGAGGATATTGAAAGCAGAGGACTTTCGTATATAGACGCAACATGCCCGTTTGTTAAGAAAATCCATAAGATAGTCAGCAGCCAGCCCGAAAACACCGTAACGCTTATTGCAGGAGATAAAAATCATCCCGAGGTTTTGGGTATTCGCTCCTTTTGCACGGGCGAATCATTTGTTTTTAAAAACCTTGAAGAGCTTGAAGAGATACTCAAAAATAACAATAATTTTGAAAAAAATCGCCTGATTTGCGTTTCTCAAACAACTTTCAGCCTTAAAGAATGGAAAAAATGCGAGAAATTTCTTAAAAAGGTATGTACAAATTGTGAAATATTTGATACAATATGCAATGCAACGTCCGACAGACAGGCAGAAGCGCTTGCACTATCCAGGGAGTGCGACGCTATGATTATCATCGGAGGTCGCCATTCATCCAATACCTGCAAACTTAGAGATGTTTGTTCGGAAAATGCAAAAGCGTTTCTTATTGAAACTGCAAGCGAGCTTTCTGAGATAGATTTTTCAGGTTTCAATGTAGTTGGAATTACTGCCGGGGCATCTACTCCCTCGGTAATTATCAAGGAGGTACTAAAAACCATGTCCGAAGAAATTAAAGAAAAGGAAGTTGAAGCAGCTGAACAGGCTGCGGAGACAGCAGAAACCGCTGATAAAGCCGATACGGCTGCTGTCGAAGCATCTGCTGATGGTGAAACCTTCGCAGAAATGCTCGAACAATCTTTCAGCAAAAACGACACAAGCAAAATTGTTAAGGGAATTGTTGTAAACATTACTCCTTCGGAGGTGTTTGTTGATGTTCCCGGAAGAAAGCAAACAGGCGTTATTGCTTATGACGACCTTTCGGCAGAGCCGTTTGATAAATGCGAAGATATCGTTTCAATCGGCGATGAGCTTGATCTTATGATTTTAAAAACAGACGATCAAGACGGCGTGCTTAAGCTTTCAAAGAAATTAACAGATGCTTACAGAGGCTGGGACGATATCGTTGCCGCCTTTGAAAATGAGGAAATCCTTGAAGCACCTGTTGTTGCAGTTGTTCGCGGCGGCGTGCTCTGCACAGTTAAAGGAACAAGAGTGTTTATCCCTGCATCTCTCACAGGCGTTCCGAAAAATCAAGAGCTTGATATTCTTAAAGGCACAACCGTAAGATTCAAGATTATTGATGTTAATAAGCAAAGAAGAAGAGCAGTAGGCTCAATCAGAGTTGTTGTTAACGAGGAAAGAAAAGCAGCTCGTGAAAAGGCTTGGGAAACTCTTGAAGAGGGAATGAAGTTTAACGGAACAGTTAAGTCATTAACTAATTACGGCGCTTTCGTTGACATCGGCGGAATAGACGGTATGATTCATATCAGCGAGCTTTCCTGGACCCGCATTAAGTCTCCGTCAGAGGTTGTTAAGGTTGGCGATCAGGTAGAGGTTTATATTAAGGCTCTTGACCGTGAAAATCAAAAGGTTTCACTCGGCTTCAAAAAGGTTGAGGACAACCCGTGGGAAATCCTTAAAAGAGATTATCCCGTTGGTACAAAGCTTACCGCAAAGGTTGCCGGCGTAACCTCATTCGGTGCATTTGCAACCGTTATCCCCGGAATTGAGGGACTTATTCATATCAGCCAAATCAGCTGGGAAAGAATTAAAACTCCTGCTGATGTGCTCAGCGTTGGCGATGAGGTTGAGGTTGTTATTACCGATATTGATTTCGATAAGAAGAGAGTAAGCCTTTCAATGAAAGAGCTTCTTGAAAAGCCCGAGGAAGTTATCGAGGCTCTTGCAGACGAAGCAGCAGAGGCTCCCGCAGAGGAAACACCTGCCGAGGAAGCACCTGCCGAGGAAGCTCCCGCAGAGGAAGCTGCTGAATAATTTATTATAATAATTAAAGCCACCGATTTTTCGGTGGCTTTCTTTTATTCCTTTTCGTCGCTGAAAATGTAATCAATAAGGTTTTTATAAAGCTTCGGGGGATTATCATAAAATCTGTCCTCAACCATTTGCGCCTGCGCGCTCGTCGGCAGGTTGAGTGTAAGCGTCATAAAATCCTTTCCGTTTTCCTGAATGTGCATTGTAACATCATAGCTGTTATCGTCTTTTTTAGTTATCTCAACCTTGTTTTCTTCCTTGTAAAGCTCCTTAACCGCAAGCTTTGCGGAAAGCTCAATGCTCTTTTTTCTTATTGAATACGGCAAATCGTTTTCAACAAGCTCCATTAAGTTCTCGCAGTTTTTTCCGGGTGCTAAAAATCCGTTTTCATCTAAAATAACCGTTTTGCGTTCAATAAGCTTTTTAAGCGCAGAGGTTGCTTCAAAATAATTTGCAATTTCGCCCTCGGTCATTGTGTCAATAACAAGCTTTTCCGTCAGCCTGCATTTTGAATTAACAACAAGATAGCAAATCAAAAGGTTAATTTCAAGCGTAGAGCGCAGTCCGCCCTCCGTTATTCCGTATGTCAATGCGTCAAAATCTATGTTTTCTTTTTCATTTTTACTCATAGTTACACCTCTTATGTGATAAATATATTAACATATTATTCGTTTACTTGCAAACTATTTTATTTTATATTATAATATCAGTGTAAAAAGATGTACACAATAAGTACAAAATAAGAAATGAGGTTTTTATTATGACAGAAGTAACAAAAGATACTATTATAGGCGATATTCTTGATGCCTGTCCGGATGCGGCTCCGCTTTTCCTTGAAATCGGAATGCATTGCCTCGGCTGCCCGTCATCAAGAGGCGAAACAATTGAGCAGGCTTGCTATGTTCACGGAACAGACGCAGATGAGCTTGTTGCATCAATCAACGAGCTTTTAAAATAAAATGATAAATTTAACCCCAAGATTGAGCGCCGCGGCGCAGCTTGTCAGGGAGGGCTCTGTTCTTGCCGATATAGGTTGCGACCACGGCTTTCTTCCCGTATATCTTCTTCAAAGCGGAAAAATTAAGGGTGCCGTTGCAAGCGATGTTAATAAAGGCCCTCTCAATTCCTGCCGACTGCTTGTTAAGGAGTGCGGCTTTGAAAATGAGGTTAGGTGCGTTTTGTCTAACGGGCTTGAAGGTATCAGCCAAAACGATTGCTCCGATATATCAATATGCGGTATGGGCGCAGAGCTTATCGTAAAAATTCTGTCCTCTTGCAGTTGGACTGAAAATAAGGAAAAGCATTTTATTTTCAATCCAATGACGCACAGCGAAATTCTTCGCCGTTACTTATGCGAAAACGGCTTTGAAATTCAAAACGATATTATCGTTAAAGAGGGAAACCGCTATTATAATGTGCTTGACGCTTATTATACGGGAGATATCGTTGAGCGAAGCGAAGCGTATTATTATTTTGGCGAAATAAAAAGCTTTGAGCATAAGGGATATTTTTATCATCTTTTAAATTATCTTGAAAATAGGGAAAAGGGCGGAGCGGATAATCAAGAGGTTATCTGCGCCATTAAGAAATTGTTATGACAACTGTTAAAAATATATACGATTATATAAATAGTATAGCACCCTTTGACACTCAGGAGGAGTGGGATAACGCAGGCTTTTTGGTTGGGGATTTTCGCAAAGAGGTTAAAAGGGCGGTTATCTGCCTTGATGCCGTTAAGGATATTTGCGCTTATTCCGCCGAGGTTAATGCGGATTTAATCATTTCTCATCATCCCATTATCTTTAACGGCGTAAAGCACCTTACAAAAGGCTCTGCGCTTTATACCTGCGCGCAGAATAATATTGCGGTTATTTCCGCCCACACAAATTTTGACAAGTCAAAATACGGTATTAATAATAACCTTTGCACCGTTCTCGGCATAAAGGATGCCGTGCCGATAGAAAACAGCTTTATATATAAGGGCAGTCTTGACTGCGAAATGAGTATAGACGATTTTGCCGAATTTGTCAGCGAAAGGCTTTCTGTCAGCGGAATAAGATATACTCTTTCCGATAAGCCTATTAAAACAGTTGCTCTCGGCGGAGGTGCCTGCGAGGAATATATTCCTCTTGCAATGGAAAATGCAGATTGCTTTTTAACGGGAGATTTAAAATATCACGATATGCTTGAAGCGGCTGAAAGCGGCTATCCCGTTATCAGCGCAGGTCATTTTGAAACAGAGGCAGAGCCGTTTTATATGCTCAAGGAAATGCTTCAAAAAATGTTTCCCGATATTGAATTTATTATTCCTAAGCAGGAAAACCCCGTTTTAACGGTTATTTAATTACATTTATTATTAGTAAAAACATATTATAAGGAAAACACAATGGCGCTTGACGGTATTTTTTTACACCATTTAAAAAATGAGGTTTCGGCTTTTGCCGAGGGCTCAAGAATAGAAAAAATTCATCAGCCGTCCAAGGAGGAGCTTGTGCTTTCTCTTCGTTCAAGGGAGGGCGCAAAAAAGCTTTTGCTTTCCTGCCGTGCAGACGCGGCGGGAATTTATTTCACGGATTATCCGCCTGAAAATCCGTCAAAGCCTCCTATGCTTTGTATGCTTTTGCGCAAGCACCTAACGGGCGCAAAAATAACGGATATAACGCAAAACGGTCTTGAACGAATTGTTCAGCTCGGCTTTCAGGCGGTAAACGAGCTCGGCGACCTTTGCCGTCTTGTTTTGTCTGTTGAAATTATGGGGCGGTACAGTAATATAATTTTGATTAACGAAAAAGGAATTATTATTGACGCACTCAAAAGAATAGACGAAACAAAATCGCAGGTGCGCCTTGTTTTGCCCGGCGAAAAATATGTTTTACCTCCGAAGCAGGATAAGCTTAACATATTAACCGATGATATTAATATCATAAAAAGCAAGCTTTCCGAAAGCAAAAAAGCACCGTCAAAGGCGTTTCAGGAAATTGTTCAGGGCGTTTCGCCGATTGTCTGTCGTGAGTATGAAAACGGCGTTTCGGTTGAGGAAATAAAGCATTATGCCGAAAATCCAAAGCCGAATATCGTTGTAACCGATAAGCCGTTTGATTTTTCCTTTATGCCTATAACGCAGTACGGCTCAATTGCAAAAATCAAATATTTTGAAACCTTTTCACAAACGCTTGATTATTTTTATCACGAGCGCGTTAAGGCAGACAGACTTCGTCAACGCTCTGGCGAGCTTTTCAAAACTCTAAACAATCTTTATGAACGCGCGGTAAGAAAGGCGGTAACAAGGGAAAAGGAGCTTGAAGATTGCGCCGATAAGGATAAATATAAGATTTACGGCGACTTAATAACCACTAATCAGTATGCGCTTAAAAAGGGCTCTCTCTTTTACGAGGTTGAAAATTATTATGATAACTGCGAAATAATCAGAATACCTGCTGACCCTGCTTTAAGTCCTATGCAGAATGCCGGTCGGTATTATAAGGAATACAGAAAAAAGCAGATTGCAGAATCAAAGCTAAACGATTTTATTCAGCAGGCAAGGGAGGAGGCACAGTATCTCGATACTGTTATTGACTCTCTTTCAAGAGCGCAGAGCGACGCCGAAATAACGGACATAAAAGAGGAGCTTATCCAAACAGGCTTTTTAAAGCAGAAATCCGTTAGAGGAAAAAAGAGTACCTCTCATATTAAGCCTATGCAGTTTGAAAGCAGTGAGGGCTTCTTAATTTCTGTCGGCAGAAACAATATTATGAACGATAGGCTCACTCTTAAAACCGCTTCAAAATCAGACCTTTGGTTTCATATAAAGGATGGAGCAGGCTCTCATGTTGTTGTAGCTTATGACGGCAGAGAGTTTACCGATTTGCTTATTCGTGAGGCATCAATGCTTGCCGTTCAAAGCAGTAAGGCAAAAAATTCATCAAATGTTGCGGTTGATTATACCGCCGTTAAAAATGTTAAAAAGCCAAACGGCGCAAAGCCCGGTATGGTTATATATACTAATTATAAAACGGAGTATGTAACTCCGAATGAACAAGAGCTTGAAAGGATAAAAAGAATTGTATAATATTGCAGTTATCTTGGGTGCGGGAAACGGCACCCGTATGGGAATAGATAAAAGTAAGCTGCTTCTTGATTTGTGCGGTAAAACCGTTATTGAAAGAAGCGTTGAAGCGTTTTTAAATCTTGCCGTTATTGATGAAATAATAGTTGTGTGCCGCGAGTGTGATGTTGAGGAGTTCTCACGGCTTCTTCCCGACGAAGAGATTTCATTTGTTGTAGGCGGAGCAACCCGTCAGGAAAGCGTAAGAAATGCGGTTGAAACAATTGATGAGTGCGACTACATAATTATTCACGACGGCGCACGCCCGCTTGTTTCGCAGAACACAATTCTTAAAACGCTTGACGAAGCCCAAATTTCACAGGCGGCGGCAACGGGTGTTTATGTTAAAGATACTATTAAGGTTATAGATAAAGACCTTAATATTGTTGACACACCGGAAAGAAGCTCTCTTATTTCAATTCAAACCCCGCAGATTTTCGATTTTTCAGTTTATAAAAAGGCACTTGAAAAAGCAACCGAGCAGAAAAAGGATTTCACAGATGATTGCCGCCTTGTTGAAAATCTCGGCTTGCAGGTTAAAACAGTTATCGGCGAATATGAAAATCTTAAAATAACAACAAAAAGCGATGTTATCCTTGCAGAAGCATTGATAAAGGCAAGGGAGGGTAAATAATGAGAATAGGCCACGGATATGATGTTCACAGGCTCGTTGAGGGCAGAAAATGTATTATCGGCGGAGTTGATATTCCGAGCGAGCTCGGTCTGCTCGGCCATTCGGACGCAGATGTTTTGCTTCACGCAATATCCGATGCACTTTTAGGTGCCGCCGCACTCGGAGATATCGGTCATCTTTTCCCCGATACAGACGACTCCTTTAAGGATGCAGACAGCCTTGAACTGCTTAAAGCGGTTGTTAAGCATTTAGACGATAAGGGCTTTAAGGTTTCAAATATTGATGCAACCGTTATTGCGCAGGCACCAAAAATGGCACCCTATATTGACGATATGAGAAAAAATATTGCCTCTGCCTGCAATTGCCCCGTTGATTGTGTTTCCGTTAAGGCAACAACGGAGGAGGGTCTCGGCTTTACGGGAGAAAAGCAGGGCATTTGTGCCCATGCCGTTTGCCTTATTGATTAATAAACAGAATATAATTTTTCGCCTTTGCATATTATTTGCAAAGGCATTTTTGTTGCGTGAGAAACAAATTATAGATTATTTTTAACATATTTTATAAATAATTTGTGAACACTATTGACAAATCGGAAAAAGTTGCTAAAATAAGTATTAGCACTCGGGAAGTGAGAGTGCTAAACAAGATAATTTTATTACAGAGGTGAATTTATTATGACTATCAAACCACTTGCAGATAAGGTTTTGCTTGCTTCTGTTGAAGCAGAGGAAACAACCGCTTCGGGACTTTATATTGCCGCTTCGGCACAGGAAAAGCCGGAGTTTATGACTGTTGAGGCAGTAGGCCCCGGTACTGAAAAGCACCCTATGACCGTTAAGGCGGGCGATAAGGTTATCATCACAAAGTACAGCGGAACAGCTGTTAAGCTTGACGGTAAGGAATACACAATTGCTTCCGTTAAGGATATTCTTGCAGTCGTTGAATAATTTAACTATTTAGGAGGGTATATATTATGGCAAAGGATATTATTTACGGCGAAGAAGCCCGCAAGGCGCTTCAAAGCGGTATTGATAAGCTTGCAAACACAGTTAAAATCACACTCGGCCCCAAGGGCAGAAATGTAGTTCTTGATAAAAAATACGGCTCACCGCTTATCACTAATGACGGTGTAACAATCGCAAAGGAAATTGAGCTTGATAATTCCTTTGAAAATATGGGCGCCCAGCTTGTTAAAGAGGTTTCCTCTAAAACAAATGACGATGCCGGCGACGGAACAACAACCGCAACTCTTCTTGCACAGGCACTTGTTCGCGAGGGTATGAAGAATGTTGCCGCAGGTGCAAACCCGATGGTTGTTAAAAACGGCATTAAAGCCGCAGTAGATGCCGCAGTAGAAAGCATTAAGGAAAATTCCCGTCAGGTTAAGGGAACGGATGATATTGCAAGAGTTGCAACCGTTTCAGCTGCCGATGAATTTGTAGGAACCCTTATTGCAGATGCTATGGATAAGGTTTCGGCAGACGGCGTTATCACTGTTGAAGAATCCAAAACAGCCGATACTGTATGCGAGGTTGTTGAGGGTATGCAGTTCGACAGAGGCTATATCAGTCCTTATATGGTAACCGATACCGATAAGATGGAAGCAGTTATTGACGATGCTCTCATTCTTATTACAGATAAAAAGATTTCAACCGTTCAGGATATTCTTCCTCTTCTTGAATCTGTTCTTAAAAGCGGTCAAAAGCTTGTTATTATTGCAGAGGATGTTGAGGGCGAGGCTCTTCAAACAATCCTTCTCAATAAGTTAAGAGGCACCTTTACCTGCGTTTGCGTTAAGGCTCCCGGCTTTGGCGACAGAAGAAAGGATATGCTCCAAGATATTGCCACCCTCACAGGCGGTCAGGTTATCACATCAGACCTCGGTATTGAGCTTAAAGATGCAACTATGGCAATGCTCGGTAAAGCCCGTCAGGTTAAGGTAACAAAGGAAAACACAATTATTGTTGACGGCGCAGGCTCATCAGATGAGATTAAGGCTCGTGTAGGTCAGATTAGATCTGCTATTGAAACCAGCACCTCCGATTTTGACCGTGAAAAGCTTCAGGAGCGTCTTGCTAAGATGGCAGGCGGCGTTGCAGTTATTAAGGTTGGTGCCGCAACAGAAACTGAAATGAAGGAAAAGAAGCTTCGCATAGAGGACGCTCTTGCGGCAACAAAGGCTGCCGTTGAAGAGGGTATCGTTGCAGGCGGCGGTGTTGCTCTTATCAATGCTATTCCTGCCGTTGAAAAGCTTCTTGAAACAGATGACGCAGATTTCAAAACAGGTGTTGCAATCGTTCTTAAAGCTCTTGAAGAGCCTGTTCGCCAGATTGCCGCTAATGCAGGTATGGAGGGCTCTGTTATCCTTGATAAGATTAAAAATGCCGATAAGGCAGGCTATGGCTATAACTTTGCTTCAAATGAATACTGCGATATGATCGAACGCGGTATCGTTGATCCTGCAAAGGTAACCCGTTCCGCAATTCAAAATGCCGCATCTGTTGCCGCAATGGTTCTCACAACCGAATCACTCGTAACAGATATTAAAGACCCTCAGGCAGATGCCGCTAATGCCGCCGCAATGGCAGCCGCATCACAGGGCGGAATGTATTAATAATAATTCACTTTAAATTTCAAACACCGCGGGGATTATTGCTCTGCGGTGTTTTTCTATAAAAAAATTGTTGACAAAAGGAAATTATTGTATTATAATTTTTTCAAATTAATAAGTAAACACGCAGACGAGAACAAAAAGCGGTTCGCTTCTTTTTTCAGAGAAATGCCGGTCGGTGCAAGGCATAATTAAGAAAAACCGTAATATCCTCTCCGAGTGGCTGCGCCGAAGTTCTTCGGAATTGTAGGGGCAGACGGCGGCAACCGTTATAATTGCAGCGAATGCTTGTTCGTTATGAGTGCATCATTTTTGATGAATTAAGAGTGGTACCACGGTATATAACTATATCGCCTCTTTGCCTTAGGGCAAAGAGGCGTTTTTTATTGAATAAAAATGCTAACGAAGAAGCAAGAAAATATTTAAAGGAGTCAGATTATGGAAAACTGTGTTGAAATCCGTTGGCACGGCAGGGGAGGACAGGGCGCAAAAACAGCCGCTCTCCTTCTTGCAGATGTTGCCTTTAAAACAGGAAGCTTCGTTCAGGGCTTCCCTGAATACGGCCCTGAAAGAATGGGTGCGCCCATTACCGCTTATAACAGAATAAGCCCTAATGAAATAAGAGTTCATTCAAATATTTATCATCCCGATTTTGTTGTTGTTGTTGACGAGGGCTTGCTTGATACTGTTGATGTAACAAAAGGACTTAACCCAAACGGTGCAATTCTTGTTAACACCTCAAAATCAAAGGAGGATATAGAAAAGCATCTTAACGGCTACACAGGAAAGGTTTTCACTATCGACGCCCGCAAGGTTTCCGTTGCCTGCCTCGGTAAATATTTCCCAAACACGCCTATGCTTGCAGGCATTGTTAAGGTTTCGGGTGTTATGGAAAAGGAAACATTTTTAAACGAAATGGAAGCCTCGTTTAAGCATAAATTCAGCTCAAAGCCCGAGGTTATCGAGGGTAATATGAACGCTCTTAAAATGGCTTTTGAAGAGGTTAAGTAAGGAGGCAGAATAATGAAATCAGATGTAAATAAATTAAATCTTAAATGCAAATGGCAGGATTTAACAGAGGGTATGCAGATTTACGGCGAAATGACCTCTCTTGAATTTAACACGGGCGAGTGGACCTCAGTTAAGCCCGAGCTTCACGAGGATTTGTGCGTACATTGCCTTATGTGCATTCCCGTTTGCCCGGATAGCGTTATTCCCGTTGTTGACGGCAAAAGAGGTCCGTTTGATTATGATCATTGCAAGGGCTGCGGTATATGCGTTAAGGCGTGCCACACGGGCGCAATCACTATGAAGGGGGTAAAATAATATGGCAAGAAGAGACCGTTTAAGCGGAAACGAAGCAGTTGCAGAGGCTCTTCGTCAGATTAACCCCGATGTTATGGCGGCTTTCCCCATAACTCCATCAACTGAAATTCCGCAGTATTTTTCAAAATTTGTTGCTAACGGACAGGTTGATTCCGAGTTTATCCCCGTTGAATCGGAGCATTCCGCAATGTCTGCCGTTATCGGCGCAGAGGCCGCAGGAGCACGCTCCGTAACTGCAACCTCGTCGGCAGGTATGGCGCTTATGTGGGAGGAGCTTTATCTTGCCGCGTCAAACAGATTACCTTGCGTTTTAACTCTTGTTAACAGAGCACTCTCGGGTCCTATCAATATTAACTGCGACCACAGCGATTCAATGGGCGCCCGTGATTCCGGCTGGATTCAAATTTATGCAGAGAATAACCAAGAGGCTTATGATAATCTCGTAATGGCATACAGAATTGCAGAGCATAAAAAGGTTATGCTTCCCGTTATGATTTGTCAGGACGGCTTCATTACCTCTCACGCGGTTGAAAATATAACGCTTCTTGAAGATAAAGAGGTTAAGGATTTCGTCGGCGAGTATGAGCCGGAAAATTATCTTCTCAATCCCGAGTGTCCTATGGCGGTTGGACCTTACAGCGTAACCAATTATTATTTTGAAGCTAAAAGAGCGCAGGCAGAGGCACTTAAAAATGCAAAGCAGGTAACGCTTGATGTTGCAAAGGAATATGCAAAAATAAGCGGCAGGGAATATGGACTTTTCGAGGAGTATAAAATGGACGATGCCGAGCTTGCCGTTGTTATTATCGGCTCTGCGGCAGGTACAACTAAGCAAGCCGTTGACGAGTTAAGAAAAGACGGCGTTAAAGCAGGTGTTGTTAAAATCAGACTTTTCAGACCGTTCCCCGCAGAAGAAATTGCCGAAAGCCTTAAAAATTGTAAGGCAATCGCTGTTATGGACAGAACGGAAAGCTATAACGATAATTGCGGTCCTCTCGGTGCAGAGGTAACAACTGCGCTTTACAGAGCAGGAGCAGCCCCAAAGGTGCTTAACTATGTTTACGGTCTCGGCGGCAGAGATGTTCGAGTTGACGATATGAAGGGCATTTATGCCGAGCTCGGCGATATCGCAAACGGAAAAGAAATCGGAAATCCGTATCGCTATATGGGCGTAAGAGAATAAGGAGGTGCGTTTAAGTGTATAATTTCAAGGAATTTATCGGCAGAGAGGAACGCCTTGCCGGAGGCCACAGAATGTGTGCAGGCTGCGGCGGAACTATCGCAGTAAGAAATGTGCTTAAAGCAATAAAGCCGGGAGATAAAGCAGTTGTCGGCAACGCAACAGGCTGTCTTGAAGTATCCTCCTTTATGTATCCCTATACCGCTTATAAGGATAGCTATATTCATAATGCCTTTGAAAACGCAGGCGCAACTATGAGCGGTGTCGAGGGCGCATATAATGCTTTAAAGCGTAAGGGTAAGCTTGACGAAACATATAAATTCATAACCTTCGGCGGAGACGGCGGAACTTATGATATCGGCTTTCAGTCGCTTTCGGGCGCAATGGAAAGAGGGCACGATATGGTTTATGTATGCTACGATAACGGCGCTTATATGAACACGGGTATTCAGCGTTCCTCTGCAACTCCTATGTTTGCAGACACAACAACAACACCTGTCGGCTCTGCTTCAAACGGTAAGCCGCAGTACAGAAAGGACCTTGCCGCAATCATCGCAGAGCATCAGGTTCCGTATGTTGCGCAAACAACATTTGTTCAAAATTTCCGCGATTTACATATAAAATCCGAAAAAGCAATTTACACAAAGGGTGCCGCATTCCTTAATATTATGGCTCCCTGCCCGAGAGGTTGGAGATACAACACTTGGGATATTATGGAGATATGTAAGTTAGGCGTTGAAACACGCTATTGGCCATTGTTTGAGGTGATAGACGGCGTTTGGATTCTTAACTATGAGCCGAAAAAATATGTTCCCATCGAGGAGTTCCTCTCAAAGCAGGGCAGATTTAAGCATATGTTTAAGCCCGGCAATGAGTGGATGATTGAAGCCTTCCAAAAGGAAGTTGATCGCCGCTGGGATGAGCTCGTTAAAAGATGCGATCGCAAAATGGGCGCATAACAAACAAAAAGCCTTGCAGACTTAATCAGTCCGCAAGGCTTTAATTATGCCTGTTTACATTTGAAATTTTCTTATGTATTCCTCAATGCAGTTTTCAATAATTTCCTCTGCAATCGGTCTGTCAAGCACCTCGGTAACAGATGTTGCCTTTCCTGTTTCAAGAGTTTTATAAACCTCAAAGAAATGCCTTATTTCATCAAAATAGTGAGAGGGAAGCTCGTCAATATTTTTATAGCAGTTATAGTTTGGATCATTAACGGGAACCGCAATGATTTTTTCGTCCTTGAAGCCGCCGTCCTCCATAATAAGAACTCCTATCGGAGAGCATTCAACTATCGTCATCGGCTGAATTTGCTCACTGCAAAGAACAAGAACATCAAGCGGGTCATTGTCGTTTGCATAGGTGCGGGGTATAAAGCCGTAATTCGCCGGGTAATGAGTTGATGTAAAAAGAACTCTGTCCAGCTTTAACATTCCCGTTTCCTTGTCAAGCTCGTATTTGTTTTTTCCGCCCTTTGAAATTTCAATAACAGCATAAAATCTGTCTTTCTTTATACGCTTTGGGCTTATGCTGTGCCATATATTCATAAGAAACACCTCTTTCTGTTTTATATTCTATCACTTGAACGGATTAATTACAATAATTATTTGCAATTTGTGATTGAAAGTTTCTTTATATTAATATATAATATCAGCGGAGAATAAAAATATGGGTTACAGTAAAAGTTCAACAGTTAAATTTGCAGTTAAAAAATCTCTGCCCGTTCTTTTCGGTTATCTGTTTCTCGGCTCTGCTTTCGGAATTATGCTTTATGAAGCAGGCTATAATTGGATTTGGGCAGTGTTTATATCTTTATTTGTCTATGCAGGCTCCGGTCAGTTCCTGCTTGTTTCGCTTCTTTCGTCGGCGGCTTCGCTTCCAACGGTTGCGATGATGACCCTTTTTGTTAATTCACGCCATATATTTTACGGGCTTTCCTTTGTTGAAAGGTTCAAAAAGGGCGGTTGGCGATATCCCTTTATGATTTTTACGCTGACCGATGAAACCTATTCCGTTAATGTTTCCTTTAATGAAACACCGAAGGATGTTGACGAAATTAAAGCACGCTTTATGATAGGCGAGTTAAATCATCTCTATTGGATAGCAGGGTCTGTTATCGGCTCGCTTGCAGGGCAGAATATTCCCATTGATTTTACGGGCATTGACTTTTCTATGACGGCTCTTTTCGTCGTTATCTTCGTTGATTTGATAAGAGGCGGAAAAAGCTTTAAAATCTGCGGAGCGGCAGGCGTTTTGTGCGCTCTTATATGCCTTTTGATTTTCGGTGCAGATAAATTTCTTCTCCCGTCGCTTATTCTTTGCTGTGCGGTTCTTTTGTGCGCAAAGCCGCTTCTTGATAAGGAAAGGGGGAACGAATAATGCCTCTTTCAACTAATCAGGCAATCATAATGATTGCCGTTGCCGCGGTGTGCACCTTCGCAACAAGGCTTGTTCCGTTCGTCCTTTTCAGAGGGGATAAGGAGCCGCCGAAGATTATCCGCTATCTCGGCAATGTTCTTCCCGTTGCCATTATCGGCGTTCTCATTGTTTATTGCCTCGGCGATTTCAGAACGCAAACAATAAATGAAATTATGCCGAAGCTGATAGCGGTTGGAGCAACTGCGCTCGTTCATCTTTGGAAAAAGAATGTTCTTTTAAGCATTTCCGTCGGAACAATCGGCTATATGCTTTTAATTAATTTTGTTTTTTAATTTACATATCGGTGCGATTTTCACACTGATTATATTTGAAAGGAAAAGTGATTATTATGCCTTTTATTAACACAAACACTAACACCGAAATTTCAAAGGAGCAGGAAATAACGCTCAAAGAAAAACTCGGCAAAGCTATCGAAATTCTCGGAAAAAGCGAGGGCTGGCTGATGCTCTCCTTTGAGGATAATTGCTCAATGTATTTTAAGGGCGAAAGCAAGCCTATGGCGTTTGTTGATATTTCCGTTTTCGGAAGCTCAAGCGATTCTCAGTGCGAGAGAATGACAAAAGAGGTTTGCTCGATTTTCAAGGAGGTTCTCGGCATTTCTCCCGATTGCGTTTATGTTAAGTACAGCGGCTCGTCTCAGTGGGGCTGGAATAATATGAACTTTTAATTCTAAGGCGGCTTATATGAACAGTATTGAACAGTTGCAAAAAATTATTGACGAAAGCAACAGAATAGTTTTCTTCGGCGGCGCAGGCGTTTCAACTGAAAGCGGCATACCCGATTTTCGCTCTGTTGACGGACTTTATAATCAAAAATACGATTATCCGCCCGAGGAGATTTTAAGCCACACTTTTTTTGAAAGGCACACCGATTATTTTTACCGCTTTTATAAGGATAAGCTGATTTGCCTTGACGCAAAGCCAAATTCCGCCCATCTTAAGCTTGCAGAGCTTGAAAGAGCAGGAAAGCTTTCTGCCGTTGTTACGCAGAATATAGACGGGCTTCATCAAAAGGCAGGAAGCAAATGCGTTTATGAGCTTCACGGCTCAACGCTTCGCAATTATTGCACAGACTGCGGAAAATTTTTCGGTGCCGAATATATTGAAAAATCAAGCGGTATTCCTTATTGCGATGAATGTGGCTCTCTCGTTAAGCCCGATGTTGTGCTATATGAGGAGGGACTTGACGATAAAACGGTTAACGGCGCAGTAAATGCCATTGCAAATGCGGATTGCCTTATTGTTGCCGGAACAAGCCTTGCGGTTTATCCCGCCGCAGGCTTTATAAGATATTTCAGGGGAAATAATTTTGTATTAATTAATAAGGCTCCAACTCCTGCCGATGCTATGGCTAATCTTGTTATTCACGGCAAGGTGGGCGAGGTGCTTTCTCAAATTAAAGTAAATTTATAACGGACGGATATTGATATGAAAAAGATTGTTTCTGTTTTACTTTGTGTTATGCTTTGCGCTTCTGCTTTCTCTGCCTGCTCAAAGCAGGTTGAAATCAGGGAAATGAAGATTACTTATGACGCAAGGCTTTCCGATTATTCGGATGAAGCTAAAAATGCTTATACGGCTCTTTTCAATGCCGTTATGAACTGTGAGGAAAGTGCCGAGGTCGGCGAAGAGGTTTACGATGAGGCAACAACTATGTTTTACACAAGCTTTCCGCTTTCCGATCTTGTAGACAGTATTAAGCAAAATTCCGATTCAAAGAGCGTTAGAATAAGATATAAAAATTCCTCAAAGGAGCATAAAAGGCTTGTTGAGAAATTTAAAAAGGAGGCTTCCGTAATTCTTGATGAGTGCAAAGCGGGAACAGCTTCCGACAATGAATTAATTCTAAATCTTTATAGCTTCCTGGCTCAAAATGTTGAAATTGATTATTCACGCTCAACCGCTTATGACGCCATAGTTGAGAAGAAAGGCTCCTCCTCAGCCTTTGAAGCGGCCTTCAATTTTCTTCTTCAACAGGAGGGAATACCTGCCGCAAGAGTTTATGCAAAGGGCTATGACGCAACCCACTTTTTAACCGAATTGGAAATCAACGGCGAAAAATACTATTTCGACCCGTGCGGAGAAAAAGTGTATTCGCAGGGCAAGGGCTTGTCTTATTTCGGAATGACATATATGGGGCTTCAAAAAAACGGCATAGAATGTGATTTAACCTTTGCAGATAAATCAACCGCCGTTCCCGAGCAGAACAGCGATATGTTTGCAGGTCTTTTTCAAACAAAGTCCTATGAATATTCAAACTCAGTTATTTCGGCAACGCACTCGGACGGACAAATAACCGAAATCAGCTTTTGAAATATTTAATTTGTCATATTAAAACAGTTGTAAG
>SAMEA3663039__coassemble_135_pt1 | contig 34700 bp, 36 predicted proteins | sample SAMEA3663039__metabat2_low_PE_029 | metagenome-assembled genome bin SAMEA3663039 (sample SAMEA3663039) | pig gut metagenome | biome: pig gut; feature: pig-associated habitat; material: faeces | place: France | collected 2012
CAAATATGTTTCTTGTAAAATATCTTCAGCATCTTGTTTGTTTGAAATTCTAAAAAACACATATCGTTCAACAACTCTTTTGTTATCAGCAAGCAATTTTTCAAAATTCATATATACACCTCCTTTTGAAAATATTGAAATCGACTTCAATTATATAGACGCATAATCAAGCAAAAAGGTTCAAATATTTTTATTAGCTAATCTGTATTCTACAAAATAATAGCAAATACAGAAATAAAATCAATATCAAAGTTGTCGCAATACCAAAATTATCTGCCATCCCTTGTTTGCTAATGTTATATAAAATGCATTTGAAATATTATTCGTGAATTGATAAACAACAAAACCGAGAGCAACTAAATCACTCTCGGTTATTTTATTGATAGAATTTTGGAATCCTTTTTGATTATCCCTTAAACTACGATAATATTTTTCCGTCGGTTGAGATTGTTACAACCTGCCACGGAATGAATTTTCCGCTGTTTTGAAGAGCTGTTTTAACTGCGTGTTCAATACCTCCGCAGCAGGGCACCTCCATTCTTACAACGGTTACGCTCTTGATATTATTATTTGCAATAATTGCAGTTAATTTGTCTGCATAATCAACATCATCAAGCTTCGGGCAACCTATAAGAGTAACCTTGTTTTTGATGAAATCGTTGTGGAAATTGCCGTAGGCATAAGCCGAGCAATCAGCGGCAACAAGGAGGTTTGCACCGTCAAAATACGGAGCATTAACAGGCACAAGCTTAATCTGCACAGGCCATTGTGAAAGCTGACTTGATACCGAAACATCTGTATTATCCACTTTCTTTTCGTGATTTATACTCATTGAGCGTGAACCGGGGCAGCCTGAATGTGCGTGTTGCTTTGCTCTTTGACTTGCTTTAACCGCCGCCTCGTCATAAGCCGGAGCCTCTCGCATTTCAAATGAAATTGCATCAACAGGACAGGCGGGCAGGCAATCTCCCAAGCCGTCGCAATAGTCCTCTCTTGTGAGAACGGCTTTGCCATCTATCATATCTATTGCACCCTCATGGCAGGCAGATGCACAAGCACCGCAGCCGTTACATTTTTCTTTATCTATCTTAATGATTTTTCTAATCATAGGTATCTTCCTTTCATAATTTAGTGACCTTATTGTACTATAAATCGTACTGAAATTCCACAGTTTTTCGATAAAAAACACGAGGTATGTTATGGAAAGAAAGCATAAAATTATGAAATTTTACTACCTCGATGTGTTTCAAAATCATTTATTAGTTAAACATATATCCGTATTTGTGCTTTTGGTTATATAAAAGATTTTTTGCTCTTGCAATGATTTCAGCAGAGTAGTAGTCCTTGATTTCATCAAAAGCATTTTCTATATCGGCATTTGTGAACGACAGCTTTAATTGGTCGCCGTATAGCTTTGTTGCTGCTTCTGCCTGTATATCAAAATCGTTGCTAAATGGCTTTGCTTTGATTTTTTCAATGCCTTTGTAAATATCTAAATCCAACGGAAAATCGTATGTTGTATCGGCGAGTAATGACAATCCAAAATCAAAGTACGGGCAAAATCTATACTCGTTTGTTTCATCATTTAGAATAAAGGCGATATTGTTTGTGTGTCTGTCCTCATTTAGAAAAAATGCGTCAAGCTCAAGCATCATAGTAATGTATGCGCCGACATTTTTTAGGTTGGTGACCTTTTCAATAAAATCTACCGTATGCTTGATTTTGTCTTCGGGAGCATCATATTTTAATAACTCCTTTGCCATTGAATTTGTAAGCCAGCTTTTTGACAAACGCTCAAGAGTAACAATGCTTTCATTTTTGCTCTTGAAATTCTTTGAATAACATCCGTTAAATGCTCTGTCGTTAAATTCGATTTTGATTGGCTGATAAATGACAAAATCATTTACATTGGATTTTTTAAGTAGCTTTGAAATAACAACCTCGCACAGTGCCTCATAGCCCATGTGGTCAGCCTTGTACCACAAATTGTCAACAAGCCATTTTTGTTGATTTCCCTTTGAAGATGTTGCTTTTGTGTCTATCAAATCATATCCGTCAAGATTTATTGTGTTAATCAAAATGCCATCCTCCTTTTTCTGTATGTGAATTTTAGATATTGATTATCATCGGCAGTTCGCCCATTCGTTTTTTCAACAATTTGAATCGGGTCGTAGCTATCAATACCTATTCTGCTTAAAATGGTTTTACGCATTGCTCTTGCCTTTGGCAAGCATCTGTCTGCAAGAAAATCTTCGTATTCCTGCCATGTAGGGCTTTCGTTAACTCCAAAGGCTCTTTTCATAATATCGTTTGTGCGATTGACAATTTTTATTTTTTCATGCATATAATCAACATATATTTCCGTGCAAACCCTTTGCTTATACATAAAGTCTATTCGCATAGTATAATCATCGGTCAACGGCTTGTTTAGATATTTAGAAATTGTTTGACGGCTCAAACCAAAATACTCGGCAATTTCCTTTGTAGTTCTTCCTTGCTGTTGCATTTTGATGATTGTATCAATATCGTTATTGCTTAATACTTTCTTTCTTCCTGAAGCAAGCCTGCCGGCAATTTTACGCAATTCTGCTTCATCATCAGTTCCAAAAAGCTCAAGGCATAGTTTTTTGTAATCTGTCATAGCTTGCTCCTTTCAATAGTGTAAACTTTCATTATTTACACTATTATATATTATGAGCGATTGTTTGTCAACTATACAAAAAAGCGTTAGTAATTTGCTTTTGAAAAAGTAAAAAATCAAGCCGAGAGGGGTGTCCTCTCGGCTTAATTTTTTGCGGATATGTAGTGCAATTTTCGTTAATTTTATGTTTTTAATGTAAATAGGCGCCCACTGTCGCTTTTTTTCGAGTCCCGAAAGTGGCTTAAATAGGGCGTTTTGAATTTTTTTAATGCAAAAAAACACCAACCTCAGAAGCAGCTTCCATCTTAAATCTGTTGAGTGCGTCCTTAGCCTCTGGAACTGTTGCCATTTCAAATACACCTCTTTTTCAATAAATTGCGTTTGCAAGTATAGTGTTTGCTTCAATTCACAATTTACAATTGAAAAATTTTTACAAATTATATTCACTGAAAAGAGATATTTAAAAAGGTACAAATAATATAATGAAAAGCATTGCCTATGCTGCTGTTACAACAGGTCAATTGATTTTGCGATTTATAATTTTGGTAAATCAAATTCATAATTATCGTTAATTAGCACATATCTGCAATTGCAATAAGCAATAACATTTTTCCTTTTTATGCAGCGATTGCCCGCAATGGTTTTAACAATTGTATAGCCGTTGTATTCATCGTTAACTATTTGATTTGCCCTTGTTATCGTTTTGCAAAAACCAACAATATTTTCAAAATCGCTGTATTGCGTTGAACTGCTTTTATCACAATTTGATTCCATATTGTTACACCTCTTGCTTTTGTTAATTTCAATTTATCATATAATAATTTCTCTTTCAATAAATTGAATTTAACAGTACAACAATACGGACTGATTAATATTTTGCATTTACTTTTATTGAAAACCAAAGACGATTGTGATATGTTTGTGTTAAAAGAAAAAATTTAAACAGTAGGTTGAATAATATGGGCGATAACGTAGCAATGCATGAAGAGTTTAAGAAATTAGACAGGGAAATGAATAAACGGGAAAAAGCAATAGTAGATAAATGGCGCGCAGATAACCCATATATGATTCGCGGAGAATGTAACACACCTGAAATGCGTGCACTTAGGCAAGAATACAAAGAAAGGTATTTTGAAATTGTTGAAAAATATAAAAACACAGATTCAAAATGACAATTTTCAACGACGATACAATTACAATGGATAATGTGAATAATATTGATGATTTAAAAGAATACAAAGAAATCAATAAAAAGACTATCTTCTCTCAAAAGCAAAACGGTGTTTCGGCAGACAGAAATAAAATTATGACAAACAGGAATAAAATTATTGATTATTTAAAGAACAAAAAGTATGCTTTGTTCGTTTCATAAGCAAGAATATATGATGAATATAAAGGAGAAAGTATTTCCGATTATATTAAAGTTTGGTATGCCGATAATTATTATAAGTGGACATCTTTGGATATCTACTATTTTGAAAACTATGATTTTCCGTTAAGCCGTGAATTTGTTAATCACATTATGAAAAATAGTTAGTTTCAATCTATACCGATAAATGTTTTGTGTTGCGAAAGGGCAGAAAAGTATGATTAATAAAAATCATCCGGATGTTCAAAAATATCGTGAGGAATTTGATGCATTATGGAAAGACTTGGATTATGCGTTAAAGATGATAGAAAAGGATAAAACGAAAGGATTTGACGGACCTAAAAACAAGATATATAAACAACACGCATTAAAGGTGAAAAAGTTACAAGAAAAATATTCTTATTTATTCACCGATTAAGCACCTTGCACCAATTGCACGGTGCTTTTTATATTGTAAAAGCCATTGCGATTATATATAATAGTATTATTGAAATTATCAAAGCAAAACAGAAAGGCTTTTAACGGTATGGAAAAATTCAAATGGGCGTATATAGGTAGCGGCAGTATAGCCAAATCAACGGCAAACGAGATACTCAAGGGCAATCATAAAATTGTTTCGGTTTACAGTAGAAATCCCGAAAAAGCAAAGGCTTTTGCGGAGAAATACGGCGGTGCAGCGTATGATAATTTTGAAGAATGTGTCAGCCGCGAGGATGTTGACGGAGTGTATATTGCAACACCTCACACCTCGCATATTGATTATGCTCTGCGCGCAATGAAGCTCGGCAAGCCCGTGCTCTGCGAAAAGCCCGTCGGCGTTTCTCTTAAAGAGGCTGAAAGAGCTATTGAAGCCGCCAAGAGCGAAAATATTTATTTTTGCGAGGCAATGTGGACTTGGTTTTCCGATGTTGCATTAACGGTTAAAGAGTGGGTGCAAGGCGGAGAAATAGGGGAGATAAAAGAGGTTGTTATCAACTATGCCTTCCCCGGTGTTCTTATGCCGAAAACCTCGCGTCTGCTGACCCCGGAAACTGCCGGCGGAGCGCTTCTTGATATAGGAATTTATCCCATAACATATTGCTATAATCTTTTCGGCTATCCCGAAAAAATAACCTGCAAGGGAAAAATAAAAAATTCAATTGATATTGCCGAAACGGTTGTGCTTGAATATAACGGGTTTAAATGCACGCTGAATATGTCGCTTTGTCGGTTGAAAGAAAACTGCTTTATCAAAGGCAGTAAAGGAACCGTAAGCCTGCCGGCGTTCTTTCACATGGCTTCAAGGGCAATACTTAAAAATGATAACGGCAGGCAGGTCTTTAACGGTAAAACAGACTATTTAACGGAGTTTACGAGAGTGTCGCAGGAAATCAAAGAGGGCAAAACAGAATCGCAGTATATACCCTTTGAAGCCACAAAGGCGTGCCTGCGCATAATGGATGAATGTCGCAGACAAATGAATCTCGTTTATCCGTTTGAGGATGAAATATAACCAAAATTATTATATAGCAAACGAAGCAAGGCTAATAAAACGCATTAAGGACGGGATTACCCCGTCCTTAAATTATCGTTACCCTAAGCATTGCGTTTTCTGTTGATCTTATCCGTCAACAGCCGCAGCCCTTCCCATACACATCAACCCTGTAAAAAAACACCGACCGATAACTCAAATTTAACAGTTGAAGAATAAAAAGCAAGATGTGAAATTAACACACCTTGCTTTCACTTTTATCTATACTTATTTGAGCAATCGCAATTATAAGAAAATCATCCTTTATTTTCAAGGTCAACTCCTAATTGCCAAAAGCACATATCAATTAGTTTCATCGGAGTGTAACACACACCCTCATTTGCAAATTGTTTTCTTAAATTTTCAAATTCTTCAAAGTAAAGATTATAGAACGAATATAAATCAATTAATGTATGTTCATTAAAGTTTTGACTGCATACTTTATAATAGCTAACAGCTGATTTGAAATATCTATCATAGGCAGGAACGCAACCAAAAACGCCCAACAGTATTTTAGTTACAAATGTATCGGATAATTTATCATTTTCGGTTATCTTTTCTTTTTTGAAATTTTACGCAAATACAATTTATTTATCAAATCAACAAGCTCGTTTATCAAATCATTGTTTTCAAAACTGTTATCATATAATCTGTCATATTTACTATTTGATATTTCTGCTACAAAATCTTTATGTATAAAATAATCATATTCTATTAGCTTCGAGCCTCTCAACATTCCCCAGCTTGCCATAAAACAGCTTAAATGCATACATAAAAATTCCGTTTTATCTTCATCGTGTCTGTATTTCTTAAAAGCATTATAGCAATGCTCCCAAGATTTATATCTTGTATATTCGCCGTCAATTGAATAATGATATTTTTTTATTGCATCGATAGCAGTATTAATATCTAAATTTGCATGATAAACTCTTTTTATTGGTCTTTCGTTTTTGGTGGATTTTCTTTTGAAAGCTGATTTTGAAAAAGTAACGATTCCATTGTCAATATCGCAATGGGCATAATAACCTGCATCTAACCAATAATGAGCATAAGCCGGATTATTTTCGTAATGGTTATACCAAAATCTGTTATGCCCCGGTTTTATGTACGAAAAATCAGGTAATCTTCCACACACAATATTTTCTATTTCCCTTAAAGACAAAACGATTTCTTCGTTATTAGAATTATATGTTAAATAATTTCTTAAATTGTTTAAATCATAACCTAAGTTTTTTCGACTTCTTCTCATTATTATCTCCTTTTCGTATTTCCAAATACAAAATTATTATAACTCTTAACGCAATGACGGGCAATAATTAAATTTCTCATTTGCCTATTTTGTCTTTTTCTTTGTTTCTTTCTCGCTTTTGCGATTCTCTCGCGATTATTTCCCTTTCGCATATCATTTGCAAATCTTTGACCTTCAGGAGATAGAGAAAACTCTTTAAATCCAAGATAAAAATCACTTGGTTTTTTCTTGCATTCTTCTACGATTATCCATATTAATCCAATTATTACGCCTATTGCTGTAAACATATCAATAACCCCTTTGCAAAATTATACTATTTCAACTGCATAGTATCACGAGTTGATAATAATGTAAACATTTTAGAAAAAGCAGTCCAAAAAACAGTACTTAAAATAGCCGATATGCACTAAATGCACCCGGAGAGTGCATTTAACTACGCTCAAACAATTTAAAAAGCCGAGAGTAATTGAACTGCTCTCGGCTTAAATCATTTTTATTGACAACAACTCTCTAATAAAATATCATATAGTTATGATTAAGATTATGTTTGTGTGCCACGGGAACATTTGCCGTTCGCCGATGGCTGAATTTGTGTTAAAGGATATGGTTAGGCGCAGAGGCTTGGAGAACGATTTTGTAATTGCCTCCTCTGCTACAAGTACAGAAGAAATATGGAACGGTGTGGGTAATCCGGTTTATCCACCGGCGAAAGCTGTTCTTGAAAGCCACGGCATTGACCCAAACGGTAAAAGAGCCGTTCAGCTGAAAGCCGGCGACTACGATAAATACGATTTGTTCATCGGTATGGATAGTGCCAACATTCGCAATATGACTCGTATTCTCGGCGGAGATAAGGACAACAAAATCCATAAGCTGATGGAGTACACAGGCAGTAGCGCAGATGTTTCGGACCCTTGGTACACCCGTGATTTTGACAGTTGCTACAAGGACATCTATGCCGGTTGCGAAGCGTTGCTGAACAGCTTAATATAATTATTGATTGAAACTACGAAAGGATGAATTTTTATGAAAATTAAAACGTTCAAAATAACAAGTGCAGGAAATACATTAAGAGGAATACTTCTTAACTGTGATGCGAAAGTGCCTAAAAAGACGGTCATTTTATGTCACGGATTTGCAAGCAATATGCTCATAACATTGCCTTATGCAAAGGCATTTACAGATGCAGGATATACTGTAATTATGTTTGATTTTTGTATGTCAGGCAGTGGAATTTCCGGTGGCAAAAGTGTAAATATGAGCGTACAGACTCAAAAGAAAAATCTTTTTGATGTGCTTGAATATGCGAAAAATCTTGATTGTGTTGATAACAATCATATAACCCTTTGCGGTTGCAGTCAGGGTGGACTTGTATGCTCATTAGTAGCGGCCGAAAAAGAGGATGAAATTGAGAGATTGATTATGTATTATCCCGCCCTTTGTATTCCCGATGATTCAAGACGCGGATGTGTAATCGGAACAAAGATCGATCCAAACAATGTGCCTGACAGCTTTTACGGTGTTTTTGTCAAGCTCGGCAAAAAGTATGTTGAGGATGCAAAAGCACTTGACCCTTATGAGCAGATTTGCACCTTCAAAAAGCCTGTTTTGATTATTCACGGAATTGAGGACAAGCTCGTTAAGATTGAATATTCAAGAAAAGCGAATGAGAGATATGAAAATTGCGAATTGATTGAGGTTCACGGAGACCACGGATTTCTCTTAAAGGGCTTTAATGCCGGCAAGAAAGCAACTGCAAAATATTTGAAGGATTTGGATTTGTAATGTGCTATGAAAATTTTAATTGATGCAGACGGTTGTCCTGTTGTAAAGCAGACAATCGACATAGCAAAAGAGAAACAAATTGAGGTTATGGTATTTTGCGACACAAGTCATATTATAAACAGTGATTACGCAAAAACCGTAACCGTTTCAAAGGGTGCTGACAGTGTTGATTTTGCACTTGTCAATCAGGTCAGTCGAGGGGATATTGTTGTTACCCAGGACTACGGACTCTCTGCAATGGTGCTTTCAAAAGGTGGTAAGCCTATCACACAAAACGGACTTATCATAAATGACAGCAACCTAACAATGCTACTTACAACACGTCACGAATCAAAGAAAGCAAGAATGTCAGGTGCCCACCTAAAAGGGCCAAAGAAAAGAACCAATGAAAACGACAAAGCCTTCATTGATTTGCTGAATAAACTATTGAATGATTGATAATAACGCCAAAATATGATATAATTATTGTTGATATTGAAGCATAAGTTGGAGGTGCTATATGGCACTTGAAAATAAATTAGGACTTACAAACTCTGCCGACCTTGCCCGTGAGGAAGAGCGACTGAGCAAGAAAAAGGCTGTGGAGTTATTTGAAAAAAGATTTTTAGATAATCTGCCTGCAGGTAAGTTTTCTACATTGCAGGCAATCCATAAATATCTGTTTGAGGACATATATGCCTTTGCCGGTGAACTAAGAACAGTCAATATTGCAAAGGGTAATTTCCGTTTTGCACCGTTAATATACCTTGAGTCAGCACTTGAAAATATTGATAAAATGCCACAGTCAAGCTTTGATGAAATAATTGAAAAATATGTTGAAATGAATGTTGCTCACCCATTTAGAGAGGGAAACGGGCGTAGCACTCGTATTTGGCTTGACCATATCTTAAAGAATGAAATAGGCAGGGTTGTTGATTGGAGCAAGGTGGACAAGGAGGATTATCTGCTTGCTATGGAGCGCAGTCCGATTAAGGATATTGAAATCAAACATCTTTTGAAAAACGCTTTGACTGATGAAATCAACAGCCGTGAGGTCTATATGAAAGGCATCGACCATAGCTACTACTACGAAGGCTACACAACCTTTAATACTGAAGAATTGTAATAATTTAAGGTGTTTATTGTATGAAATATGACTTTATAGATGATTTTTTACTTAGTAAAAAAGGTGTTACAAAGGACTTTCAGGCAGACTGGAATTGGATAAGATACAAGGTTGATGATAAGATGTTTGTTGCAGTTTGCCTTGATGATAACGACAAGCCTGTATATATCACATTAAAGCTAAATCCCATTGACGGCGAATTTTTTAGAAACAGCTATGAGGACATTATTCCCGGTTACTATATGAACAAAACCCATTGGAATTCCATAAAAGCCGACGGCAATGTTCCTGATAATGTTATTAAGGAATTATTGGATAAATCCTATGACGAAATCCTCAACAAGTTTACAAAGAAGAAAAGAGCAGAAATATTATCGTTGTAAAACTAATAAAACTACAAAGGTTACTGATATGGAAAACAAATACACATTTTTTGAGCATAAATATCCGACAATTTCAATAGAACACGCAGTTGAGCGTTGCGAAAGTTTTTCAGATTTCGAAAAAAGTTTTTCTGAAGAATTACTTAACGAAGATATACAAATTAGCAAATGCATAGAAAAAATGCTCATTAATCACAAAATTGGTGCAGCCACTGCATCTCATGCAGCAGGTCTTGCCACTGGATATGTGGGCTTGCTCCAAAACGGAAAGAAAACCAATCCGTCAAGAGAAACTCTTATTAAAATTTGTATTGCTTGCCATGCGTCAATAGATGAAACACAAGAGCTATTAAAGGTTGCAGGATGTCAACCGTTATATGTTCGCAGGAAGCGAGATGTTGTTATTTGGTTTGGAATTAAAAAAGGTTTTGATATTACCAAAATCGATGACGAACTTTATGCTCGTGGCTTAAAAACACTTAATAAAGAATAATGCTACCAATGGTAGCAGATAAAATAATTCTCCTTTGCTATAATGAAGACACAACAGAGATAAAGCTGTTGAAAAAAATTATATTAAAGGAGTTTTTATTATGAAAAACGAAAAAAGAATTATCTATGTATTGGCACAGGCACTCTACGGAAACAGAACAATTATTGACACAGATACAGAGCACTTTGACGCTTTGTTGTTAGGCTATCTTAATTATGATTTGTTTGATGAATCAAACGAAAAAATTGACAGAACAATCGTTCACCTGCCAAATGATAAGAGGGGTAAGGTGGTTGTAGTTTACAACAAATATCAAGAGGAAGAAAAAATTGCAAATAACAAAAGGCATTTTGAAGAAGGTGGATATGTATCTAAGCCTTTATGCTCAATTCCTGAATTAAATCTTGAAATCTATTCAAGGTGCTTTCTTTGCAGAATTGATGATAACGGCGATTTACAATCCGTTCAACCCGAGGATATAGAATTAGTTGAAAATTATTTTGCTTGGTAATATTCAAAGTCCAAAAAATATCTCTTTGTCTGTCGTCTTGTTGACGATATAAAAACTTAATGATATAATGAAAACACCATAAAGAGTGTGCGAGGGACAAGCCCGTTGACCACACAGCAACCTGCGTTTGTAAGGTGCTAATGCTTGTATGATGGGTGTTGTGTTTGTGTTTTTAACACTCCTTTCTTTGCTCCCGTCATAACGATGGGAGTTTTCTTTTGCACTCTTTTGGAAAAAATTTTAAGGAGTGTTTTTATGAGAACAATCGCAAATTTATTAAACCTTGACGGAAGAGTGTATGTTTATGTGCCAAGCAAAAACATCAGAAGGCTATTCTTAAAGAATGCCCAGGAAGAAGGCTTTATGTTTGCTGACGGAGTGAAGCCGACAAGAAGACGAGCTTACGATGATATTTATGCACTGAATAAAGATTTTACATTGAATTTCGTTGGCTCTATCGGGCATTTTGCCTTTCATCATCCGCAGTGTTTTAAGAGTGATAAACTAATAAGAATAGATTATTCCGCCTATCTTTCGGGTGCAGAAAACTATATTATAAGATAGAAAAAAGCCGACTTAATGTGTTCATAAGGTACAGAGAAAGAGCACTTGACCAATAGCAGATTAAACGCAATCCCAAAGCGAAACAGTTAAAAATGTTGCAAAAGCTAACAGATTATAGTAAAATAATAATTAATAAAATTTCAAGGACGGCACGCTTATGAAAAACATCAGCTTGCATCCCAATCCGATTTTTGAACGCGATAATTGGCAAAGCTTAAACGGTGAATGGGATTTCGGCTTTAACAAGAATGCAGATAAAAATTACAGGTTTTTGAGTGAACGGGAGGCTGTGGATTTTTACAAAAAATCCATATGCACGCATAAGATAACTGTTCCGTTCTGTATTGAAAGCTCTCTTTCGGGAATAGGATACACCGACTTTTTAAACCGTGTTTGGTATAAAAGGCGAGTTAATATAACAGCCGATGGCAAGAGAGTTTTTTTGCATATCGGTGCCTGTGATTACAAAGCAACCGTAATAGTTAACGGCAGTTTTGCGGGAAGCCACAAGGGCGGATATACGCCCATTTGCTTTGATATAACCGAATATGTTACCGACGGAGAGAATGAGCTTTTTATACTGTGCGAGGATAACACAAGGGACAGCCTTATTCCCGGCGGTAAGCAGAGCGACAGAAGAAAATCCTATGCTTGCTCATATACAAGAACAACGGGCATCTGGCAGAGCGTTTATCTTGAATATGTGCCTGAAAGCTATCTAAAGCATTTTAAGCTTACGCCGTCATTAAAGCACGAAAATATAACCATCGAGCTTGATTTGTGCGGAAACGCAGAGCTTGAAATCAATGCATACCTCGACGGCAAAAATGTAGGCTCAAGCACTTTGACAGACGCATCAGGATATGTTATTGTGCAAATTCCCATAAGTGATATAAGGGCTTGGGAGCTTGGCAATGCTACGCTTTATGATTTGGAAATAAAATTCGGCGATGACACGGTGAAAAGCTATTTCGGTTTAAGAGATATCGCGCTGAAGGATTACAAATTTATATTAAACGGAAAAAGTGTATTTCAAAGAACCGTGCTTGACCAAGGCTTTTACAGAAAAGGAATTTACACTGCCGAAAATGATGATGAGCTAAGACAGGATATTGAGCTTTCCATGGCTCTCGGCTTTAACGGCGCACGGCTTCATCAAAAGGTATTTGACCCCCGATTTCTGTATTTCTGCGACCTTATGGGATATATGGTATGGGGAGAGTATGCAAACTGGGGACTGGATTATTCCAATCCCAAGGCAGTTGATATTTTCCTAAAGGAATGGGGAGAAGCCTTGGAGCGTGATTATAACCACCCTGCCATTATAGGCTGGTGTCCGTTTAATGAAACCTGGGATTACAGGCGCAGAAGGCAGTATGACCCGTTGCTTCAAACGGTTTACGAATACACAAAAAAATATGACCGCACGAGGCCCTGCATCGACACAAGTGGAAATTTTCACGTTGTAACCGACATATACGATGTGCACGATTACCGCGGAGAATACGACGAATTTCGCAAAAGCTATGAAAGGCTTGTTACGCACGGTGAGCTTTACGAGCATGTTTTGCAGGATAATCCGGGACGGCAAAAATATAAGGGCGAGCCTGTTTTCATCAGCGAATACGGCGGAATAAAATGGGAAGTAGATAAGCAATACAAATCCTGGGGCTACGGTAACGATGTTAAAACAGAGGACGAGCTGCTTGAACGATACAAGGGGTTAACCGAAGCAATTTTGGATAATGAGCGTATGCTCGGCTTTTGCTACACACAGCTTTATGATGTGGAGCAGGAGCAAAACGGATTATACACATATGACAGAAAAAAGAAATTCAGCCAAAAAATATATGATGAAATAAGAAAAATAAATACACAAAAGGCCGCCATAGAATAATGGCGGCATAAAGTTATTTATGATATTTTGAATTGTTTAAAATAGAAAAGGCTCTGTATATTTGCTCGAGCAAAACAGCACTTCAAAGCAGCGGAAAATTCATTCCGTGGCAGGTTGTAACAATCTCAACAGACGGAAAAATATTATCATAGGAGGATAAATCAATGGCATTTATCAAAAATGTAAATCACGAGGAAGTATTTGCTCTTGCAAATCAAGTAGCTGTTCAGCCGGGACAGGTGGTAAGCAAAACCTTGGCACAAAACAGTGCTGTCAGCGTAACGCTGTTCGCCTTTTCACAGGGCGAGGAAATAGGCACACACGACTCAACAGGTGATGCAATGGTTACGGTTTTAGAGGGAACAGGACAGTTTACCGTTGACGGTAAGGTTTATCTCTGCAACGCAGGCGAAGCTATTGTTATGCCTGCCAAGAAGCCACACGCAGTCTATGCTCCAACTGATTTCAAAATGCTTTTAACAGTAGTTTTCCCACTTGAATAGGCAATAAAATAACCGAGAGTGATTTAGTTGCTCTCGGTTTAATTGTTATGGTGTTTACGGTAAAATTTCAAATGCATTTTTATATAACATTAGCAAACAAAGGTTGGCAGATTATTTTGGTATCACGACAACTTGAATATTGCAAATCCTTTTACTTTATGCTAAAATAATGTTACCACACAAAATTAAATATTATTATCGCAAATTAGGCGTGCTGTTTTTATTTGTTAAAAACGCAGGCTCTATTTATGCACGCTTTTTGCGATGTGTTTAATTTTGTGTGGTAGCAAATGAGCTATGTGTTTTATTGCGTAGTCGTTTGCGACTACGCATTTTTTATTTAAGGAGGATAATATAATGAAAAAAACATTATGCGTACTATTATCAATTATTTTATGTGTTTCCTTAGCAGGTTGTAGCTTGGGAAAAACCACACTAAATGAAGACAATTACAAATCATATCTTGATGTTAAAGCAGGTGTAACAACAAAATATGAAAGTCAGTTTAAAGTTTATATGGGAACTTTTGCTGGAATGCCTTATAGCGATTCGTATGAACAGTACAAAGCAGTTCAGCTAAATTGTAATGTTGAAGGTTTGTCAACAAATCATATTTATAATGAAGTTAAGGTTAATGTACATTATTATGGTGAACTGCCTTTGAATGAAATTGATACAAGAGCTCAATACAGTGGGCAAAATATAATAAGACCATACACTTTTAAAGAAAGCGACAAGAAATTAAGCATAGATGAAACAATCACTATAAATTGTGATACCTCTGGAAATGCAATTTCTAATGATGAATTACCTATTGTAATAGAAACTCCAGAAAACACTTTTGTATCTCCAGAATTATTAGATGGTATTACTGTTGATATAACATTTGAAGGTTCGGTTAAAGAGGCATAATGTCATAAATACAGAGTTGTCACGATATTTTAGTTATGTGCCAACCTTGGCATTAAAAAATAAATATTTGGTCCGGATATTAAAACTCCCTTGTAGTGTGTTACAAGGGAGTTAATTATTTGAAAATATATATCAAGAATTACGGTAAAATTTCGAGCCAATAGCCGTCGGGGTCTTCAATGAAATAAATTCCCATTTCGTGATTTTCAAAGCAAATGCATCCCATTTCCTCGTGCTTTTTGTGTGCCTCGTCAAAGTCGTCGGCACGGAAAGCCAAATGAAATTCACACTCACCCAAATCGTATGGTTGAGGATGCTCCTTTAGCCAAGTCAGCTCAAGCTCAAAATCGCTTGTGTCACTTGTCAGATACACTATGATAAAATCGTCCGTTGTCTTTCTTCTGACCTCGTACAAGCCGAGTGCATCGTTATAAAACTTGATTGATTTGTCAAGGTCGGATACATTGTAGTTTTCGTGAATCATTTTAAAGCTCATAATTCTTCTCCTTTTGCTAATTCTGTATTTTTAATTATTGCTTTGTATTCGGGATATTCGTTGATGAATCTGTTAATCACATCAGGCTCGTTCCAATAGTGCATCGGATAAACTGTGTTGCAATCAACATTTTTCAGAAAATAAAGCATACCGTCGGCATAATGACTTTCCTGCCTTGGGTCAAGGGGTACAAATGCAACATCAATATGAATGTTTTTGATTTTGTCAATTTCGACTCTGTATCTCGCCGTCATCTGCCTGTTGTCTTGGTCAGGCTCGCCCTCCCAATACCAATCGTTCAAATCTCCTGCGTGATAAATTGTACCCTCGCTTGTTTTTACGATAAACGCAACACCGCTGTCCGTGGATAGCAGGGTGTTAATTTCCGTACCGTTATCAAGCAGATAAGCTTTGTCGTGATAGGCAGTTATAACCTTTGTGTCGGCAGGATATTTTCTTTTGCTTATATCCTTCGCCAAAACTGCTTGATATTTCATATTCAAACCGTTTAGGATCTCAAATATTTTCGGATTAAAATGGTCGGAGTGGAAATGGCTGCAAAGCACAACAACACCCTTGCTCTTATCAAGAGTAGGCAAATCACCCATGTAGTAATCAAAAATGTAATAGCAGTCCTCGGCTTCAACGAGAAATCCACTATGGTTAATGTAGGTTATTTTCATATAATCCCTCAAAACAATCTCGAATTGCCCTCAATATATCATCACAATGATACTTTGTCAAGGAAATATAACAATTCAACACACGATAAACAGTTGATATTGTTCCTATTTTGCGTTATAATATTCCTATAATCATTAAAAAAGGAATGATATTATGAATTACATTAAGGTATCGCAGGCTGCTGAAAAGTGGGGATTGTCGGCAAGGCGAGTTCGTATTCTCTGCCAAGAAAACAAAATAGAGGGTGTTATTCGCAAGGGCAATCTTTATATGATACCGGAGAATGCACAAAAGCCTGCCGATGGCAGAAGAAAGGCATCAAGGCAAGCAATTTCCTTTGAAAGAATTGAGGAGCTAAAGGCAGAGCTTGACACTCGCAGACCGCTTACTCAGGGTGAGCTTGAAAGGCTTAATGAGGAATTTATGATTGATTTTACCTACAATTCAAATGCCATTGAGGGTAACACTCTAACACTTCAGGAAACAGCTATGGTGCTTGAGGGTATAACGATTGACCAAAAGCCTCTCAAGGATCACTTGGAAGCAGTGGGACATAAGGATGCATTCCTGTATGTTCAGGATATTGTAAGCAATAAAATACCGCTAACTGAATTTGTAATTAAGAACATACATTCCTTGGTTTTGATGAACAAACCGGAAGATAAGGGCGTGTACAGACGGGTTCCGGTTAGGATAATGGGAGCTTTCACAGAGCCTGTTCAACCGTATATGATTGAGCCTAAAATCACAGAGCTGTTGGCTGAAAATGAGAAAAGAAAAGCCACAATGAACATCATTGAGCGAGTAGCAAGATTTCATCTTGAATTTGAAAGCATACACCCGTTCATTGACGGAAACGGAAGAACAGGAAGACTGCTGATGAATTTTGAGCTGATGCAAAACGGCTACCCACCGATAAATGTGAAATTCTCCGACCGAAAGCGTTATTACGATGCGTTCGATAGCTATTCAAGAAATCAAGACGCAATGCCAATGACAAACCTCATCACAGAATATGTCACCGAAAGATTAGAACAGTATTTAAGGGTTATTGATGTGTAGTAAGTGATTAACTTTACCAAAGTCCAAAATAATGAACAGCAATAACATATAACTTGTTGTCATTAATGTTTTATGATATAATGATTATAATTATGAATTAGCTTAATTTGATTCGGAGGATAAAATTTTTGAAAACAGATACACTTGAGAAAGTTGCACTTCAATTATTGAATCAAAATAGCATAAAGGCTGTAGAAATTCTCAACAATGAATATCCTTTTACCTTTTTAGAACGTTCAAAGAGAACATATACAGAAACACAAAAAATAAAGCAATATATTAAAGATGGCTTTATAGATAGATATAGCGGTGAACGTTTAGTAAACCCCGGGTTGTTAAAAGTGATTTCTTTTTATCTTCCGAATGATTTTCCGTACCATCCCCATTGGAAAATGGATAAATGTCATAATGCATATTGGGAACTCATTCCTACATTAGACCATATCTATCCTATCGCATTAGGCGGTGCTGATAGTGAAAAAAACTATGCAACTACATCAATGCTGCATAATTCAATAAAAAACAACTGGACTTTAGAGCAATTACAATGGACTCTTTATCCTCCGGGAGATATCAAAAATTGGGATGGATTGACACACTTATTTATTTCTTTAGTTGAGGCTGACAAGCAGTTGTTAAATGATTCTTATATTAAAAAATGGTACATCCTTTCCACAAAAGAAGAGTTGCTTTCAAAGCCCATGAATGTATTTGTAGAAAAATAAATACCACTGCAAAAATTATAAGTTACTAAAACGAAACGAGGTGCAAATATGCCCGACAAGAATTGGCAATTTGAACTTGAAGAATATATAAAGCAGGGCGAGCCCGAAAGAGCCGAAAAAAGTGAAGCGTGGCAAACTGCTATCGGCTTGCAGGCGGTTGACGGGTTGAAAACCTCTGATTATTTGCTGGATACTGCAAAGGATCACATTGAGGGCAAAATTACCATTGATGAGGCTCAAAAGCGTATTCACAGCTATTACGAGCAGAGATCCACCCGTACAGAAATCGAAAACGAAACCAAAGAAGCGGATATTGTATCTGCAAGAATAACCAAGATTTTAGGCGAAAAAGCATTTCAGTTTTCTCCTGCTGAGTGGATTACCATTCACCGCAGATTGTTTGAGGGCGTATTTGACCACGCCGGACAAATCCGTCAGTATAACATTTCCAAAAAGGAATGGATACTGAACGGCGAAACGGTTATATACGCCGATTTTAACAGCATAAAAGACACTTTGGATTATGATTTTGCCACCGAAAAACAGTTTTCCTATGAGGGACTGTCGGTTGAAGCATCGGTGAAACATCTTGCAAAATTTGCATCGGATATTTGGCAGATTCATCCTTTTGGCGAGGGTAACACAAGAGCCACCGCCGTGTTTATGATTAAGTATATGAAAACCTTTGGGTTCCGTGTCAATAACGATGCGTTCCGTGAAAACTCTTGGTATTTTCGCAACGCATTGGTTCGAGCAAACTATAATAATTTGCAAAAAGGTATTCATTCCACCACAAAGTTTTTGGAATTGTTTTTCTCAAACCTTCTGCTCGGTACAAATTACGAATTGAAAAATCGCTATATGCACGTTGATTTTGTGGATGAAAACACCTCCCAAAGTGCCAAAAGCGAAGCACCAAAGTGCCAAATTGACACTTTGGAATGTACTTTAGAAGAGTTGGCAGTATTAGATTTAATAAAAAAGAACCCGTCTGTTAAGCAAACCGAACTTGCAGAACAAACAGGAAAGTCTGTCAGAAGCATAAAGCGCATTGTAGACTCTCTGAAAGAGAAGCAATATATCCGCAGAGTTGACGGCAAACGCTACGGCAAATGGGAAGTTTTGGTATAATACATTTACAGTATATTTAATGAATTTCGCTCTCGCCGGTAGAGAAAAAATTACTGCAACATTAATTACTGCCAAAATTCAAAGATTGTATTGATTTGATGCACAAAGGAAAGGTAACATGGAAAAAAGTAAGATAGACATAAAAGAAAATTATATTTGTCGCTTGGATAATGAATTGCTTACTATCCTGCTACGTGATAGGTCGTCGGATAAGAACATTATTTGGGCAACCGATAACTATAGCTCTCGCGGTTATGGATATCAAAGCTATGACTATATAACCATAAAAGCTATTACAGGATATCATGGAAGTATTATTAAGCCCAGATCCGAAAAATCAAAAAAAGAGCAAGCGGTTCGTATCCGCGACAAAGCGGAGGTTTTTACTCCTTCTTGGATATGCAACAAACAGAATAATCTCGTTGATAATGCATGGTTCGGAACGGATTTTGTGTTCAATGAAGAAATAGATAAAACTTGGAAGGCAACCACCGATCCGATTGCATTCCCCACCGCCACTAGTAAGACTTGGCAAGATTATATTAACGACGTTCGTATAGAGATTACTTGTGGTGAAGCACCATATCTCGTGAGTCGTTATGATACCGTAAGCGGATATATGATAGAGCTTTCACAGCGCATTGGTTTGCTTGACAGAAAATTACGTGTTGTAAGCGAGAACACACATACAGAGAAAGAATGGTTAAAATGGGCAATTAAGTCCTTCCAAAACACCTATGGATATGATTGGCAAGGTGATAATGTTCTTCTGGCAAGAGAAAACCTACTCTTTACTTTTGTCGACTATTACAAAGCAAAGTTTGATAAAGAGCCTACCATAGAAATCCTCAAGAAAATTGCAGATATCCTTTCGTGGAATATATGGCAGATGGACGGATTAAAATTTGTAATTCCCGAAAGTTGCAAGACGGTAGAAGAAGATCAAATGACTCTCTTTGATAACGATGTAGAAAAGCAGCCTTGCCCCGGTTGCGTAAAAAAAGATCCGTATTCCCATACAGGGATTTATTGTGTTATAAAAGATTGGAAGGAAAATAAAACAACAAAGTTTGTATCGTTACTTAAGGAGAAAGTACTATGACAAATGATTTTAATATAGATGATGCAATCATTGAAAAAGTGATTTTTGGTAGAATTGAACCGAAAATTTATGCGTTTGAAACAGATACTATTCCTAAATATCTTAAAGTGGGAGACACTTTTCGTTCGGTTGACGAACGATTAAATGAGTGGAGAAAGGCAGGGTTTAGTGATTTAAAACACATCGGAGATTGGTCATCCGAAATAGAAGGCAAAGATATATATTTTAGAGATTATTCTGTACATAGTTTTCTTGAGAACAATGGAAAAACAAGATTGACAAGAGATATTTATCCTAATAAGCCTTTTTCTCGGGAATTTTTCAAAGACGCAACTAAAAACGATGTAGAAAAAGCTATCTCTGATATTGTAGATTCTATTGAAAAAGAATACACAGATTACAAATATTACGCTATTGATAATCGAGCTACAATCGAAATGGAATATAAAAGAGACAGTTTTGATTGGGAGCCTCGCAAACCGCTACAAACAGATACCATCAACAAATTTAAACAAGCACAAGCAAGCGGTAGAAATAATTTACTAATGTATGCAGTGATGCGTTTCGGCAAATCTTTTACTTCTTTGTGCTGTGCAAAAGCAATGGATGCAAGATTTGTTTTAGTTGTATCGGGAAAAGCAGATGTTGCTGATGAGTGGAAGCAAAATGTTCAAAAGCCTAAACAATTTGATAATTTTGTATTTTTAAATTCAAAAGAATTAAAGAGAAATGATAAAGCTATTTCTGATGCACAAAAGGATAGGAAATGCCTCGTCTTATTCCTCACTCTACAAGATTTAGCCAAAGAGAAAAAACGTTTTTCTGAGCTGTTCAGAGCAAAAATTGATTTAATGATCATTGATGAAACCCATTTTGGTGCAAGAGCTGAAACGTTGGGCAAAGTAATTGCCGATGCCCATTACAAGGAGGATACTGCGCTAAAACAGATGGAAAAAGCAGACGGAATCAATAGTGAAGCTTTGAGTAGTTTGCAATCTGATAAAGCTGAAAAAGAACTTGAAAAAGAAACAAAAGGATTAGATGTAAAGGTAAAACTTCACCTGTCGGGGACTCCCTATCGTATATTATTAGGAAGCGAGTTTGAAAAAGAAGATGTAATTTCTTTTTGTCAATATTCTGATATAATTAGAGAAAAGAAAAAATGGTACGAGGAGAATATAGCTTGTGGTAAACAAGAAGAAACCGGCAAAGAAGAGTGGGACAACCCTTATTATGGTTTTCCGCAAATGGTTCGTTTTGCGTTCAATTTGAACGAGTCCTCAATGAAAAGAATAAAGGATTTTGAAGAACAAGGTTATTCTTATCACCTGTCGGCGCTTTTTGCTCCTCAGTCTATTGAAAAGGATGACGAGGGCAAATATCAAAAATTTAAATACGAAAACGAAGTTTTAGACTTTCTTCAAAGCATTGATGGAACTAAAAATGATAGAAATGTTTTATCTTTTCTCGACAATAAGCGCATCAAAGAAGGAAAACTCTGCCGTCACATAGTAATGGTTATGCCTTATTGTGCTTCTTGTGATGCAATGGAGAAATTGATAAATGATAATAAAGATGCTTTGAAAAATCTTTCGAATTATGAAATAATAAACATTTCAGGCATCAATTCGCAATACAACAAAATCCAAGAGGTTAAATCTAAAATTTCTTCTTGTGAAGCAGAGAACAAAAAGACTATTACATTAACTGTTAATAGAATGCTTACCGGCTGTACCGTGCCACAGTGGGATACTATGATATTCTTAAAAGATACGGCATCTCCACAAGATTATGATCAGGCTATTTTTAGACTTCAAAGTCAATATGTTGTTAAATACGAGTCTGAAGATGGCAGTGTTATCAAAAAGGATATGAAGCCTCAAACACTTTTAGTTGATTTTAACCCGCAGAGAATGTTTTATCTACAAGAAACTAAATCAAGAATCAATAACATTAATACAGTAGATGGCGGTAATGATGAAAGCGAGGAAAGAATCAAGAGAGACCTTGAGGTTTCACCGATCATTCACATATCAGAAAATAAATTAGTTGAAGTAACACCTGTCGATATATTAAAAGCGGTTAGCGAATATTCAACCAGTCGTGGTATCACGGAAGCTGCAAATGATATTATTGTTGATGAAAACCTAATGAACATTGAGGATGTTGTAAAGGTTATAGAAAAAGAGTTTGAAATAGGCTCGGGAAAAGGATTTGCCAAGCAGGCTTATAGCGGCGAACCCACTGATTTAGGCGGTGATGATATTAATACCGAGGGAGATCCTGAAGAACAATCAAACAATAAAAACAATAAAGAAAAAGGCAACCATAACAATGCCGGTGAATCGCAAGAAAAAGAAAACGATGTAAAAACATTTGTCAAAAAGTGTCGTTCGTATTATCGTAGAATTCTTTTCTACGCATTTCTTGCTAAAAGCGAAAATGCAATTAAAAATCTTAACGATGTAATTGAAAGTTTACAAAATTCGGATAACAAAAGAATTTTTGAACATCTTGGTATTAATGAAGATTTTGTCAAATTTCTCAAAAATAATATGTCGGGAGCTGCTTTGCGTTCTTTGGATAACAAAATCTACGATTTGTATCGATTGTCGCACGAGTATGAAAATAGTGATGATGATCCAATTAAGCGTGCAACAACAGCTATTCAACGATTTGGTAAAATCAGTGATTCGGAGGTGGTGACACCACAAAAAATCGCAAAAGAAATGGTGGAATTGATCCCGGAAGACGATTTCAAAAAAGTCTTTGAAAGTGGCAATAAATTTTTGGATATTGCTTCTAAAATGGGCGAGTTTGCTGTTGCTATTTATAGACGTGCCGAATCTTTGGGCATACCTACAGAAACGATAAAAAATAGTATTTATTCTATCCCTACATCAAGTATCGCATACGAATTTACAAGGTTTGTGTATGAAAAATTGGATTTGAATGAAGAAAATTTAGCGAAAGAATTTAATACTTATGACCTACTTAGTTTTACCGACGAAAATGAAAAAGTTGATTATGAGTATATAGCAAAATTCTTAAAACAAAATAAGACACTTAAAAATATAAAATTAGATAGCAAAATCACAGAAGGAGATGAAATGTTGAACTTTGATGTAGTAATAGGAAATCCCCCGTATCAGTCTAATGTGAGTTCTAGCAAAGGTAATGATTCTTTAGGAAAGCAATTATTCCCCTCTTTCATCCAACTGTCTAACCTTGTGACATCAAAGTATTGTTCTTTAATAACTCCATCTAGATGGTTTACCGGAGATGCTCAAGACAAATCCTTTCTAAAACTGAGAGCATTTTTAAAAGAAAATAATCACATGGCGAAGATGCATATTTACCCGACCACTGACGATGTGTTTAAAGGCGTTGTTATTAAGGGTGGAGTAAACTTTTTCTTGACAGATAAAACTTATAGTGGAAAAACAAAGTTCCACACTATCAAAAACGGAATGAATTTTGTTGAAACACGTGATTTGTTTGAAGAAGGTTTTGGTATAGTATTTAGATCTTCATTAGATTACGAAATAGTCAAAAAAGCAACTAAAGGTAGTACGTCTTTGTTTGATATTTCGACAGGTAGAAATGCATTTGGGATTATTGGTAAGCCAGCGAGCCTTATGAAACAGACCACCGAAACTAGACAACATGATTCTATAGTTGTTCACTGCAAAAATGGCGAAGTTAGGTATATAGCCAAAAACAAAGTTAATAAGAATGTTGAAATAATGAATCATTATAAAACATTTATCTCTAAATCTGCAGGAGATCCAGATACAGATAACAAAGTGATTGGTACACCTTTTTTTGGTGATATCGATACTGTGTGCACAGATACATTTTTTCCTATAGGTTGCTTTGATAAAAAGGAGCAAGCTGAAAATTTGTGTAAATACTTACGAACCAAATTCGTTCGCTTTTTGATTAATGTGCTTAAGTCATCTCAAAATGTAACACAAATCGTATATAAGTTTGTTCCTATGCAAGACTTCACAAACAATTCGGATGTTGATTGGGGTAAGTCTATCGCAGAAATAGATTCACAGTTATATTCAAAATACAGATTGACACAGGAAGAAATTGATTATATCGAATCTATGATTAAGCCAATGGAGTAAAAATATGAACCTTATTAAGATATCTGAAACTGTATCTCCAGCACATGGAATAGGAAACAATTGGGGAGAAACAATTACGAAAGTTTACAAATGCCCTTGCGGAGAGAACACAATAACGACCGAAATTGAAACAACTACGGGACACAAAAATGTTTGCACATCAATAGATTGTCTTGTCTGTGCTAAAAAATATCGCATTGCAAATAAGAATAGTCGTAATTGGTCAATTGAACCAATAAACAAGTAAAGATGACGAGGCAATTAAATAGACTAAAGGAGCATTTCCATGTTCGATGACATTATTGAGCTTATTGAAAAAGAAGAATATATTGCTGCAGAAACAGCTTTGCAAGAGTATATTCACTCCGATGATGCAAAAATTCAAGCCAGTGCGTACTATTTGATTGGATACATAAATACTCGTTGGAAAAATAAGAACAAGAACGATGTTAAAGCACGCCGTTCCCTGTTATATAATCTCAACAGCGAGTATCCTAACCGCAACGCTTATGCGCTTTATGCCGAGCTTGAAGAAGATAAAAATATTGTTGAAAAGTATTTAAATCAGGGGCTGATAAAATTCCCCAATCATCCCCAACTTCTCTATGCGCTGTTGGTTAATTCACACGATAAAGCAAGCGTTATCAAACGAATTCTTGAATGTGGAAGTTTCGATTTTGTGCTGTTATCAAAGGTTATTGAAATTTTAATAGCGGAACATAAATGGGGAAAAATCAGCCGTTTTATTTTTAGAATTCAAAGCAGCAATAATCTTGACGAAGAACAGACCACATATTTGAATTTGTTGAGTGGTTTTGCTGCTGCTTTCGGAAAGCGAACCGATTATCACAAAGCTATTGAATTGTTTGAGAATGTTGAAGAAAGAGATTTTAACAATCGAATGGGATATGCTCATTATTTAGGTCTGATATATTCGCATATTAAAAATAATTCTTTAGACAGGGCCATCAAATATTTTGACAAACTGCCAACAAATAATTCAATATTTGACTTGTATGATGGCCCGTGGTATTTTATTTCGGTTGACTTCTGCGAGGAATATAAAAGAATATTTGATTTGTTAGAACTTGAGTTTGAATCCGATACGATACGCCGTAAAAAGGCAAGATGTTTATTTGCGTTATATCTTTATAATCCTTCCGAAGCATATGGAATATACAGATATCAAGAAAGCGATATAGCCAAGTTAAAAGATTGCTTTGATGAAACATATAATAAATATATTGCTGTGGCACTCATCAATATGTATTGCCACTTTCAAAAGTTTACAGAAGCAAATTCTATATTTTTGCTGACCGTTGAAAACGGTGACAATATAGAGAGTTTGGGTTGTTATTATAGCGAAATTGTAGATAACGCTAACGAAGAAACATTGCAAACAATAGTAGCTAAGACAAAAGAGTTCATAGAAAATAGCGATTACTTTGATCAAGAATTGTTTAGGAAAAATGTGCTTGATAGTTTGGTTGAGCGACTTCAAGGATTCGAATTATATACTGATATCACCGAAATCGGCGAATATTTCTCTGTTGAACAGCTATGCTCCTGTGAGACTGCGTTCTATTTTGCTTATTCATATAATGAGATTCAATCTTCTAAAGGATTTGAAATCTATAGAAAAATTCTCGAAAAAGAACCAGATGATTCCCATGTCCTTAATAATATTGGAGTAATTTTTGAAAGAAAGGGTGATTACTCAGAAGCACTGGTGTATTTTAAAAAAGCCGCTGCTTTATCAAAAGAGGAACTACACATCAGAAATGCTTGCCGCATAGAAGAAAAAATTGAAGAGCAAAAAAAGAGGGTTCGATCGCAAAAACAAAAAGAATATCGTGATATTGCGAAAAATATTAAGTTAGAATATTTTGAACAGATTGGGTACGATGAAGATTTGATATCAAAGTTTTCTTCCATTCAAGATGCCGATATACGTGATATTTTGTTAAGAGATCTGAAAGAATGTGTAATAGCCATTGCAACAGGTCAGACCAAAAACGCAACCATAATGGCAGGAAGTATTATCGAAGCTTTGCTATATGCTAAACTAACAGATAAATGCATAACTTCATATATTATTTCAACACGCTCAGGAACGACTAACAAAGCACTAAAAGATATGGCTCTGGCAGATCTTTTATTTGTTGCAGAACAAGAAAAACTTATTAAACCAAATAGCATTCACTTAAGCCACTATGTTAGAGATTATAGGAACTTCATACATCCGGCCAAGGAAATTCGATCCACAGACAATATCTCTCAGGAAAATGTCTTAATTATGTGGTCAATATTAAAACGATTAATAAATGAATTACTATAAAAAGGAGCAAATATGCAAATTATTGTTAAATGTGATTGCGGTAACGTAATTACTATCCCTACACCAGCGGGTAAATACACTCAATTTAGAGATTATTTGGAAACAAAACAGTTTCATTTTGGCAAAACTGAAATTAAAAATGGAGAGTTGAAAGAATTTAAACTTGAATGTGATAAATGCAAAAGCCAAGTCACATTAGGTGTTGATTAGAAACAAGTGCAAATTAGTGGTTTTTTATTCTAAACAAGCACGAGCTTCCTTTTATGTTTTCATTGAAATATCACAAATAATAAAGAACGAATATAACTATTACTTTTTTTCTTCTTTTGTGCAATCTTTCAAAAATTTACCAGCACCGGTAAAGCAAATTTACAAAAAGAATATAAAACTGCTCGAAACGATAAAGTGTGCTGTACCTTATCAAAAAATACAGATTTATGTATTTGTTTCGAAAATTGAGAGTTAAGGGGGTAAAAAATGCAAAAAATGCAATATTTACCCCCTTAACTTGGTTTTTTTAATGGATTTGAGCAAATTTAAAAATTGGTCTGGATATTCTAACTCTCTTGTGGTATGTATTTGTACTGCAAAGGAGTTGTTATTATGTCAATATTACAAGAACTATGGTATGGAAACATTAGACCGAATGAAGATAAGGTTATTACAGACGAGGAGAAAGAATTAGTTTCGCTGATTGCTAAACATCACGAAGCATTATCTTCTTCCCTCAAGAAAGATGACTTGGATGTGTTTGAAAAATATGTTGATTGCTTTACAGAATACGCTTCGCTGATTGAATGTCAGGCATTTGAAATTGGATTCAAGTTAGCTGTTAGAATACTGTCAGAAACTTAAAGGACATAACAACCATGTCTTATTCTAATAAAAATGATTCTTGCTCAATAGTAATTCCATATTTTAGTATTAAATCTATTACATCATTAAAAACAGGATATCGATTATTTATCTTAGACTCATTGAGCTTTTTTAAATATTTGTCATTTCTTTTTAATCCGTATTCTTTATATTTATTAATATCTTTTGAAGACATGTTTAATGGTTTCAGAGATGAAACAATCTCTTTAAGCTTATAAAACATCTCGAACCCGCCTAAATCTATATCTGCCCAAAAAAGAAATTCTGTTAGTTCTTTGGAGCTATTGAAAATAATTGATATAAACTTTCGTTTTTGAGGACTTAAAAATCCTCCGTGATAAACAAATAAAGTATTATCATTGCTTCGCATTGAAATGTATTCATCATAATTTGTCTTATTCTCAATAAAAATTACTCTTTTAATATGGGACATATCAAATGACTTAATTAAAGGTACGACTGTGCTTCGTATTGCAGCGCCGCAGTTTTTTAACGCTGAAAAATCCACTTTCCCATATTCAGTAATCATACATATATTCCCGGAAAATTCGTAAATCTCCGGTCTGGCATATAATCCAAGATAAGCAAGTTTATCTTTAACGCTTAAATTTTCCTCAGCGCATATATTTTGAAATGTTGAATCGTACTTACATGCAATTTTTAAAAATGTATCTCTTATTTCGTTTTCAAATGTCTTTGTATTGCCGTAGCACTTTGAACTGAATGCACGCATCGTAATATCATCATTTAAGGAATCGTATTCAATAAATGATTTAATAAGATTTAAGATGAACTCTTCCCCCTTTTTGCATTCGTTATCAAGTTTTAAATTTTTTCTCATATTTTTACAAATGCTATCTCGCCATGCAATTATCCATTCTGTATTAATATCTGAAAGTTCGCTTTCAATTATTCTACAGAATTTTTCTATATCTTTTTGTGGATGGATGCGTTCGACAAAATAATATGCTCTTTCAATACAATCAAGGTTAAGTATTAACTTGTCAATTCTTTTTATCCCTTTTATCCATTCTATAAAAATAAGCCCTTCTTTTTCTAATCTTTCGGCTGCTGAATTATATTTATCTTTAATATCAGCGACCTCATATTTATACTCAGAAAGCTCATTTTTTTCTACTCTGAGCATAACTCTTCGATTAGAAACTTGCGGTTTTAACAAATGTTGACTTTTTTCAAATTTGTCTAGAAGTTTATCAATAATAATCTTTTCTTCCAATTTAATTAAACTCCTTACTCCAAGGCATTGTACGCATTTTATAATTGTCTTTATGTACTATAATTGTTTTATCCGCTTCAGGCATTATATCAGGAAGTTTCTCAGGCGGCGTACACACAATTGCCTGTAAATTCATTTTTCGTAACAATCGAATACTTTCAATAATTCGATTACTATCCATTTTGTTAAATGCTTCATCAAAGATAACAAGTCTTACAGTATTTCCAGCGCTTGTAATATCATTTATTCTATATAGCTGTGCAAATGATGCCAATACTGCAATATAGAAAGGGGTTTGAGTTTCTCCACCTGATTTTTTATTTAATGTCTGAGAAAGCAATTCCTTATTTCCGTTTTTATCGGTTGTCTCCAAATCAAACTTTAAATATGTTCGGAAATCAGTGTAAAGTTCTATATTTTGCTGCAACTCGCTTTGCTTTCTTGCATTCAAATAAACATCATCTGAAGACACGATTTTGTCGAACAGTTCCTTAATTAATACACCATATTTTTCTTGGAATGCTGCAGCAAACAAACCTCCATCGCCTTCCATCAAATTGGGATCCATAATCATATTATAGTAGTCCTCATAATCAGGATTTTTATCTATTTTAAATCGATAAGTATCAGTATCAAATTGAGACTGAGCAATAGCACGATTAAGGTCTTTTACCTTTGCCTTAACTTCATCAATATTTGATTTTAGTTTGGCTAAAAAATCATTTTGAAATTGCTCCATTGCACTATCTTTGGCAAGTCTGATTTTTTCACGATATTTAGGTAATTCGTTTTCTCTAAGTTTTATTAATTCATTTTCGTATTCGTAATTATCCATAGAATCAAAACGATATGAACAAGGTGCATATTTATGGTTGAAATCTTTCCTGCTACCAAACAATTCCGATTTAGCAATTTCATAATTGTTACGAGATTGATTATAGCTATCTCCAAAATTTTTGACAATCTTGCTTGGAAAACGAAGTCTCTTTATTTCTTGATTATAACGTGGTAATCCTACTTCTTTAATATAATTACCCCTAAAATATTCATGCTCATCTATTTCTTCTTGTTTTGTATTATACTGCTGACATAATTCCGGCAATTTTTCGTTTTCATACTGTTTCTTCATTACCTCTAGTTCAGTCGAACAACGAACTAATTCCTCACATTTTTCCTCTTCTTCATCTATTTTTGTTTCAATACGATTTATTCTATCTGTAATATTTTGAATTGCCAACAGGTCAAGCTCATCATATTCTTCTTGAGCGTTTTTCATCTCTGTTTTCTTTTTTAATAACTTTTCAAAATCACTTATTGAATCTAAAAATTCCCCTGACAAATATCTGTCTGAAAATAATATATCGTGACTTATAATCTTATCTAATTTTAAAATTACCGGATTAATATTATTCAAATTAGAATTTATTTGTATTTGTCGAGTTTTCAGTAAATTTATTCTATGCTCTATTACCCCTTTTCCTATATAGCAATCTTCCATCAATTTTTTTTGCAATCTTCTTGCAACATATCCTTGATAAAGCATACCTCCCGCTGTAAGAGATATTTTGTGCTGCCTTAATTCACCAACATTATTGCAACAGATTACTCTACCAAGTAAATAATCAATGTATGCCCGTGCATAAGGATTATTTGTTTCTACCTTTTCTGCAAGGCTTCCGTTCTTTGGTTGGATTCTCTCTTTTTCTTGTAGTTTTGATATATCTACAAGTCCAAACGAGGTCTTATAATCGTTTTTAATTTTATCATAAATTTTCAAAGCTATGCCATACGCATTCGGTTCTGTCAAAAGATAAAACTTTTGTGTACCCAAGTATCCCTCGACAGCACCTCGCCATTCTTCTTCACCACTCTTTATTTCAAGCGTATCAGCTAATATCCATATCTTAGTATTTGAAGATGGATTATTCTTGTTAAGCTCAAATATAAGTCTATTTTTAAATGAAATTAACTCTTCAGGATAATCTTTTTTCCCTTTCTGTAAGTTTTCGATAGATATGTTATTCTTAGACAATTCTTGTTTCAGTAAAGAAACTTTATTTTTGAGTTCAATATTACTTTCAACTGCTAAATTTTTTAACACAGCTAATTTAGTGGATATGTCATTGAACAATTCTTTGGAATATTGGAAGCCATCAGCAGAAAAATTTTTTAAAGGCGATACAGCGCTAACAATTTCATTTGAAATAATCTTAATTTCCTGCAAATTTTCATCATTTGGAATGATTTCAAAGTTCCCACAAATACTACATATCTCTATTGCCTCTCTCTTAATGTCATTAACTCTTCTGTTAAGTCTGTTTTCAATATCAGTAATAAAATCTTTTATAATTTCAATATCTTTTTCAAGGGTTATTTTCTTTTGGTAAACATTATTATTACTGCGTTCGGAATATAGTAATCCTCTTTTTTTATTCATTGCAGCAATATCTTGTTTTGTATTTTCAATATCTTTATTAACAATTTCTAATTTTTCAATTGCATCGTTTAATTCAATTTCATACTTTTCAATTTTTAGTTTTAAATCTTCGCATTCTGCCCAAAGAGTAAGAAAACGTTGTATTTTCACGGTTTCAAATGCGTTATTCATTTTCTTATATATAGATGCTATTTTTTCTAAATCATCAATCTTTTCTTGTTGTTCAAGTGCTTTTTTCTCTTGAAGTTTATAGTCACGAATGTTTTGTTGCATTTCCTCTATGTCAAGTTTGTCAGGAATATCACAAATATTTTCAGTGATAAATTTTTGAATATCAGTTATTGGTTTGAATGATACCGCTTTTTTCATCATCTGAAATACCTGATCATTATGAACATTCCATTTTGCATTTAAATCATTTCGATAACTTTTATTTGAATCATAAAATGTACAATTTATTCCATGAGTTTGTTTTAACGAGGAGCGAAGATCATGAATATCCATCGCCTGCTTATCTTTCATAAAACAATTTTCAGTAATTTCTCCGTTATATATAAAATAGCGGTGTGTATATGAACCGTCACTCCTGCAATCAAATACAATACCTGCAACAAACGAAGTGGATTTAACAGTATCATTAAATTCACAAGCAATATACGATGAAAAATCTTTACCTTTTCGTGAATTTGTATTCGCATCATCCATATCTGCTCTTAAATATCCGTCGAGTGTTCGTTTGGATTTTTCATTTGCAGCTTTATTAAAATTATTTTGATTTGTTTCTCCCAATAAAACAATTTGTAGAGCATCTATGATGGTGGATTTACCTGAACCGTTTTTACCAGTCAAGAAAGTAATGTCATCTACTTCTATTAGTTCTTTTGAAAAGTAAAGCCAATTAATCAAAAGTATTTTCTTCAGCTTTTTCATTATTTCTTTCCTCCTCTTTAAGTGCAGATACAATTGTTTCTAATTTTTCAGCCGAAACCGCTATTAATATAGTAGGTAATATTGTGAACTTGCAATCATATTCATTAAATTTGCCTTCTATTCTTTGAACTAAGCAGTGATTTTCAAATAGTGTAAGATACTTTTTAACTTCCTTCATATTTGGCTTTGCTGTCATTATCGCATAATCAGTTACCAATTTTTCAAGTAGATCTCTTACAGTGCAAATGACATCATGCTCTAGTCCTGCTCTTTCATAATTCTCATCATATATTAACCTAAGAGCAAGTATAATTGAGGTTGAAATTTTATCTAAATCGAGTCGGTTGGTTTCGTTGCTATTTTCAACATAAAAGAAACCATTTGTATCATTGTGATACAATCTCCAGTCAAGAAGAGATAGATAGTCCTCAACAACTGATTTGTTAACAAGTAAAAAGCGATAATCAGGATTATCCACAATGCCTTTTGATGGATGCTTGATCGTTTTTGTGATAAATGTTGAACTCAGTAATTTATTGCAAACAGATTTAAACTGTTCAAGTTCTCTCTGTGAGAAATTTTCAATAATTGAAAAAGCCATTTTTATATCCTCTTTTTGAATTTTATATTCGGTATAGTATAGTTAGATTTGTTAATACTTTCATTATCATATTTAAAATAGTAAAAACTATTTGAATCATTTGAATTTACAGTTATTAATGCACTCATAATAAAATCATCATCATTTTTTATTTCCATATCAACAGTTGATACCGTATCATTACAATCAAATAAACTTTGCATATATTTGTTAACATTTGCTTTACTGTATTTGCTTTTAAATATTTTTTCATAATCTGAAAGAACGATTGGAGCTTTATCATCTTCCTCGATAATTACCGGCGCGGTATTAGTTCTCTTTTGTATTCTTTTTCTGTGCCAAAGGCTCTTTTCGCTAATATATTTCTGCCGATTTATTTCAAAAATCGGTTGAATCCGCTCTAGTAAATTATCATTTTTTGAAGACGCAATATGAGATAATAAATAATTTATATTTCCTCTTACGGTCTGATCATGATTGGTGATAATTTCAATTTTTTGTGTTGTTTGTCTTGTGCATTTTCTAACCTGCTTGTCTATTTCATCAAGATAGTCTTTTTGTATATGCTCATAAGACTCTTTTATATAGAAAATTTTATTAATTAAATCATTTTTACACTCTTCTGTAGTTTCTCCTCGTTTATCTATTTTTGCGGCTTTTGCCATCATTTCAAGAAGCTCACTGTCTTCAAGCCATCCATCTAAAATTGAAGTAATAGAAACTCTGTATTTTGGTACAGAATCTTTAATTTTTAATGGTCTTATATACTTTTCAACAATTTCCTTGCTAAAATCATCATAATGATTAGCTAAGATTTTATTAAGGTCAGCCGTTTCCATCTGCAACAAAAAATACCTTTTAATATTGTGATAAACAGTTTTTAGCATTTTAATAAGTGAATTTGTACTATTGTAGGCAAAATATACAGCCTCTGTTTTATTCCGAATATCATCCTCTTCTTGTGCATCTTTAAGAGTTGTGTATGTACTATAAACATAAGAATATCCACTATCTTGTGAATTGTGTGATAAAACATTAAAAAGTTCTAACAATTTAATACTATACAAAGGAAGTGTAATGTTTTCTTTGAAGTTTTCATCTCGTTCTTTTTCAAACCATCCTTTGGAATAAAGTTTGCGTATTATAAATCGTGCACGTCCAGAAATATTTGCGTACTCTTCTTCGAGCATGTCTTCTTCAAATTTAAACTGCTCTGAAACTAAGATATCTTCCATCCTACTTCTTAACATAGAATAATATGTTTCTTCAGGAATCTGTAATTTTTCATCATTAAAAGCCTCGTATAAAACATTTAAAGCCTCTGCATATATTCTTCTGTTTGGTGATGCCAGAACAGAAAACATATTATCATTAATATAATCAAATAAATTCATAATTTCACCTAAAATATGTATAATAATTCCAATAATATAATAGCAAGAAAACATATATAATTCAACAATTTACTCTCTAATAAAATTTAAGGTGACAAAATTTGTACACTTAATTACAAATTTTAATATAATTTAATTTAAAACTTTAATCTTTTGAGAGTAAAATCATTTTTTATCTGAAGGCGTGTAAGATATATTTGTATTTTACACACTTAAGTTTATGCTCTACAGTATTTAAGTGTATCTAAATTAAAAAAGTAACGAAATTTTCAATGATTTTATTGTACAATAAAGATAAGATCAGCTTTTCAATGCATCAGGTATCTACTACAACCGTTGTAAAATTTATGAAAATGCATTGTCCAAAACAAAAAATTTAATAAAGCATCGTACAAATTTAAGTTGTGATTCGTACGATGCTTTTAAAAATTATTCAGTTCTAATTATCTCCAAAGCCTCTGCTTCGGATAGTTCATTATTCAAATACATATTTTTTGCATTGACTGCTCTGTCAAGCCAAGCGGTATATTCATCAGGTGATATTGATTTTGGTGTTTCGCCGAATGTATATGCTCGTTCCATTCGCTTATACATTTTGTTCTTTTCCTTGTTGAAGGTCTGCAAAACCA
>SAMEA3663039__coassemble_137_pt1 | contig 33862 bp, 31 predicted proteins | sample SAMEA3663039__metabat2_low_PE_029 | metagenome-assembled genome bin SAMEA3663039 (sample SAMEA3663039) | pig gut metagenome | biome: pig gut; feature: pig-associated habitat; material: faeces | place: France | collected 2012
TGGGAGTTCTTATCCTTGCTCTGTTAAGATAAGGTGTTCCGTCGCCTTTAACATAATAAATCGCCTCTCCTCTCGGCTGCTCAACACGAACAAATGCTTCGCCGTTTGGATTTCCGGGGATTTTAACGGAGATTTCTCCGCCCGGGATTTTTTCAACGGCCTGCTCTATAATTCGTATTGACTGGAATATTTCCTTAATGCGAACCTGACATCTTGCATATCCGTCGCACTCATTGCTTGTAATTATTTCAAAATCAATATCACTGTATGCTCCGTAGCCGAGCTTTCTTGTGTCAAGCTCAATGCCCGAAGCGCGCATCATAGGGCCGACGCAGCCGAATTTAACTGCATCCTCCTTTGAAAGAATACCAACACCTCTGAGCCTGCTTTCAACAGAATAATCGTTTAGGAAAACATCTGTTGTTTTTTTAAGCTCCTTTTCCATTGCCTTAAACTCTTTAACAAAGGTTTTAAGCATATCGGAGTCCATATCCTTTAACACTCCGCCAACCTTGTTTACGGAAAAGATAACTCTTCCGCCGGTGCTGATTTCAAACATATCAAGCACCCTTTCGCGCAGGCGCCAGCACTGCATAAAGAGAGCGTCAAAGCCAAAGGCATCTGCAAGCAGACCGAGCCAAAGAAGATGACTGTGTATTCTGCTCATTTCGCACCATATAGTTCTTAAATATTTTGCTCTTTCGGGTATTTCGCCGCCAAGCACTCTTTCAACTGCTTCGCAATAGCCCATACCGTGCATAAAGGAGCAAATTCCGCATATTCTTTCAAAAACATAAACATAATCGTTAAAATTTCTTTTGCTTGCAAGGCTTTCAAGGCCTCTGTGCACAAAGCCGATTGACGGAATTGCTTCAACAATCTTTTCGTCTTCAAGCACCAAATCAAGATGAATCGGCTCGGGAAGAACGGGATGCTGAGGACCGAAGGGAATTATTGTTCTTGTGCTCATTCCTCTGCCTCCTTTTTCATAGGAGCATCAACTGCAATATCATAAAATCTTCTGTTATAATCAATTGCAATGCAATTGATATTAACTCCGAAAAGCTCCTTAATTTCATTCTCATAAAGAACGGCGGCAGGAAAAATATCCGTTATACTGTCTATCTCTTCGCCGTCTTTAAGAATAACTCTGTAATTAGTTAAACGGTTATCGGGAGTTGCAACGGAATATGTTAATTCCGTTATTCCCGTTAAGCTTACTGCGTGAATTTGAACAAGACGGCAGCCTTCGTCTCTGCTGACTCTCATTCTGTTATCAAGCAGGGATTTATCAATTTCAATAATCTGATATTCTTCTCTCATAATTTATTTCCCCGCTTTCATATTTTCATATTTTTCTTCAAGGAGCTTAACCGCTTTAACAACTCCGTCAATAATTGATTCGGGGCGTGCGGCGCAGCCGGGAACATAAATATCAACGGGAATAACGGTATCAACTCCGCCTTTTATATTATAAGTATCCTTGAAAACTCCGCCGTTGCAGGCGCAGATTCCAACGGCAACAACAACCTTTGGATTAGGCATTTGCTCATAAAGCTGCTTAACAACCTTTTCGCATTTATTATTTACTCCGCCTGTTATAAGCAGGATATCGGCGTGCTTTGGATTACCCGTGTTTATAACTCCGAGGCGTTCAACATCGTAAACGGGAGTTAAGCAGGCAAGCACCTCTATATCACAGCCATTGCAGGAGGCGGCGTCATAGTGCATTATCCAAGGGGATCTTGAAAGTTTAGCCATATTAAATTCCCCCTTTTAACTGAAAAAGTGTAATATGAGCAGATTAACCGCTCCGATAGTGCTTGTTACAATCCAAGTGTTTTTAAACATCTTTTGCCATTTCATTCTTGCATTTGTGTTATCAACAAGGATTAAAACGAAATAGCAAACAGAAGCGCACGCAAAGCTCCATAAAATGCTCCACGGATTTGTTGTTATGAAAAACATCATCATCATTCCGAAAAGGAAAACATTTTCATACCAAGCGGCAAGCTCATCAAAAGCATAAAGGGCACCCGAAAATTCGGTTGTTATTCCCTTAACAACCTCTTGATGCGCATGGTGGCTTGTTGCCAAATCAAAGGGATGCTTTCTTAATTTAATAACAAGAATGAACAAAAAGCCAACGAAAACTCCGGGAAGCTTAACAACTATCGGAACCTCTGTGGGAGTGAAGCTGAAGGAGCCTGACGCAAGGAAAACGCCGATAGCGGTTATAAGCGTCATCGGCTCATAAACCATCATTTGAAGCAGCTCTCTTTGCGCTCCTATATTTGAATAGGGAGAGTTTGTTGAGGTTGCGGCAACAACGAGGAAAACATTTGCCGTGGTTAAAACGAAGAAAACCATAAGCAAATCATAATCTGCAAAAAACAGGACGCCTGTTGTTACAATGAAAAACAGATAAGCCGAAAAATAACAAATCTGAACCTTATTAACGCTGACTGTTTCCTTTGAAAGAAGCTTTATAACATCATAAAACGGCTGCAACAGAGGAGGACCTTGCCTGCCCTGCATCCTGGCGGTTATTTTTCTGTCCATTCCCGCCATAAGTCCGCCCAAAAGCGGCCCGAAAATAACATAGCAAATTGCTATAACGGTATAAAAGGTGTTGCTCATATCAGAATGCACCTCCTACCGTAAACAAAATAATTATAATCATTCCGGCAGATGAAATAACAACGCTTGGAGTGAAAAGCTTTTTCTCGCCGAAAATATCGTTCATATACCAGTTTGTTAAATACATTCGCTTTTGATTTCCGAATGCATCGGGGAAGCTGAGGTCGTCTCCGTAATTATATCCGCTTATGTAAACCTCTGCTTTTTTAGGCGGATATTTATGAACGATGAAGCCTATAAGAAACGGAATAAGAAATACCGTTACAAGCATAAACATCATAACGAATATATTGCCCTGAGAAATAACCTCTGAGGCAGTTCCGTAAATGCTTACAAGATACGGAATTATAACATCTCTCGATATAATCGGGAAGAGTATGCACAAAAACAGCATTGCAAAGCTGTGAAGCGCTATTGAGGAATACTGACTTGAATTGATTCTGCTTGTGCATATAGTTGACTGCGGCTTATACGAGAGTATCTTTGCAAGCCACTTTGCCCAGTAAAACAAGGTTGTTGCTGAGCCGTAGCAGATAAACAAAACAAGTGTGATACCAACAAGCTTGTTATCAGCATCGATAAACGAACGAAGAGCCGCCCATTTTGAAACGAGCATACCGAACGGAGCAAGAAACATTCCCGCAATACCGATTATAAGCGGATAAGCAAGGCGCGGAAAGCGGATAACAAGCGAATGCATATCCTCTATATCTCTTGAACCCGTGAGGTTTTCGATTGCTCCGACTGTTTGGAAAAGAAGAGATTTTGAAACTGCGTGGAACACAAGAAGGAATATACCTGCCCAGAGTGTTTCCGTTGTTCCGAGGCCTGCGCAGGAGGCGATAAGACCTAAATTTGATATTGTTGAATACGCAAGGAGCTTTTTAGCGTCTGTTACCGTTATTGCAAGCATAGAGGCAACAAGGAAGGTAAAGCCGCCGATAAGCGCAACAAGATGGCCTGCATTGCTTCCCTGCATTGCGGGCGCAAGGCGTATTAAAAGATAGACGCCGGCTTTAACCATTGTTGCACTGTGAAGCAAGGCAGACGACGGAGTTGGAGCAACCATTGCGCCGAGAAGCCAGCTTGAAAACGGCATCTGCGCACTTTTGGTAAGTGCCGCAAAGGCAAGGAGAATAACGGGCGCAACAACCGCCTGATTGCCGTGAACAGAAGCATATTCTATTAAATCGCGAATATCGTAAATTCCGTTTCTCATACCGAGCCAAATAATTGCAACACAAAAGCCGCATCCGCCGAGGAGGTTCATCCATAACGCCTTGAAGCCGTTGTTGACCGCTTCGGGAGTTTTTGTGTAGCCTATCATAAGGAAGGAGATAACGGAGGTTATTTCCCAGAAGAAATACATCCAGGAAAGGTTTGAGGAAAGCACAAGGCCGAACATTGCGCCGATGAAAATATACATCATAGAGAAGAAGAAGCGGCGTCTGTCCTTAAAATCCGTGTGATGATTATGATAATCAACCATATAGCCGCAGGCATAAACGGTTATCAAGGTGCCCACTATTGCGATAATAAGTATCATTATAACGGTAAGTTGATCAACATAAAAATGGCGTGCCTCGGACGGCTCAAAGCCCGTAAGCCTTTTTCCGCCGAAAAATTCAAACCACAAAATTGCGCAGGTTTGCACCCACGAAAGCACTATTGCATAATACTTTTTATATTTTACCGACAAAACGGTTATAAGAAGCATTAAGAATATTTCGCCGAGCGCCATAATGCGATCGAGCTCCTCCGTGTGGCTCAAAAAGACAAGCGGCTTTGCTCCGTTTCTGTACCACCAAACAGAAAAAACGCAGGCGGCGGTCATTATTGCCGCAGTGCCGATATAGGTTACTGCTCTTCTTAAATTATTATTTGATGAAACCGATTGAAGCGCCGCTATTCCAAACGGAAACAGTATTAAAAAATAAAGCAAATTTTCCATTTATCTAACTTCCCTATAAAAAAATCACACTTATTCTATCACTTTGCTTTATTAAAATCAATAATAAAATATACCGAGATTTAACAAATTTTGCAAAAATACAAAGCACCCGAATTTTCAGCGCAAATATCTGCCCCATAAAGCAATAAAAGCCGAGGAAAATCCCTCAGCTTTAAAACTTGAATTTAATATTTATTTACTGTTTTTATATGAAATTGCGATATGGCACGGTGCAAAAATTATTGCAGACAAAATCAGCAAGGCCGACCTTTCGGTAACTCCGCTGAAAAGGAAAATTACAGACGGAATTATTGAAAGAGAAAGCGCACGGAAAATGCTGTTTTTCTTGAAGCAGACAATCCAAATTACGCAATAAAGCAGAACCAACACGGTGTTTACAATCAGATAAAGCGCAAACGATTCGTCGCTCTGCCAGCCGAGGCAGGTGTTGGGTATATTAAAAATCATAAAAGCAAAGCATCCGAATCTACCTATTTGCTCAAAAAATTCAACTGTCTTATTATGCCGTTTATTTTCAAATCCGTCCCTACATTTTACGGCGAAAATAACATTAGGTATCATAATAACCGCCATAAAGCAAAGCCCAATTACATTAAACACTTTCATAGTATCTCTTTTCTTTCATTTCATTTGGTATTTTTCTAAATCAACCGTATAATTTATTACCTCAATGCCGTCGCGTTCAAGGCGTTGCTTTTGCTTTTCAATTCCGCCGAAGGCATAATTTGCAGACAGTGCGCCCTTGCCGTTTACAACCTTATAGCAGGGATACATATCCCCATTCGGATTTTCGTGCAGGATATTGCCCACTGCTCTTGCAAGGTGCTTATTACCCAAGTGCTCAGCTATCTGACCGTAGGTTACAACCTTGCCCCTCGGAATTGTTTTTAAAAATTCATACACCTTTTCTTTCATTTTTGGTATCCTTTCCGTGATAGCACCAAAGCTTCTATTTTGATTATACCATATAAGCGAAATAAATAACAACTTTTTCAGAAAAAGCATAATCCGTTTATGCTTTAAAATAAAAAAATTTATCTTGCAATATAACGGTAAAATCGGTATTATATAATTGTATTATATATTAGGGTAACGGAGATACGCCATGAACAACATTACATTAAAAAGTGCAAGCGAAAAGCAATATGCAAAAGCCTGCCTTGTTTTTGCAGAAAAAATCGGTCTGATTGACGATAGCGGACTTGAAGCCGTTAAAATCAGATGCGAAAAGGAAAACGCAAAAAGAAAGGAAAAGCACGAAAAAGGAGAAGCCGTTTACGGACTTTTGCGCTTTTCCCTGCCCGAATATCTTGATTATGAGCTAACAAGATTTAAGCTTGATTTCGTTTCCGAAAGCGAGGAAATCAAAAAGAATTACAATTACAGAGAAATCTCTGAAAAAGAAAAAAAGGCTTTTTATAAGGCAAACCGAGATTTATTTACAAGATTTAACGGCGAACGTTTCAGATACAAAGAGGTTAAAATGATTGTTAAAAAGAAAATAAGGGAGGAGGAATACGAAAATGAAATCAACAACATATTATGTCAGCTCACTGACGGGCAATGATGAAAACGACGGACTTACTCCAAGCACTCCCTTTGCAAGCCTTAATAAAATCAACGAAATCTCCCTTTGCGCAGGCGATAAGGTTTTGCTTGAAAGAGGCTCTGTTTTTGAAAAGCAATTTCTTCACATTAAGGGCTGCGGAGATTACACGCAGGAGACAATAGAAATCGGCGCGTACGGAGACGGCGACGGGCTTCCCCGAATTGACGCGGACTCAAGCGGAATTTGGTTTCAGGACTACGGCTGTGAGCTTGACTCCCCTGCTCACATTTATAAGGGCGAAATTTCCTCTGCCATTCTGCTTTATGACACGGAAAATATTTTAATTCACGATATTGAAATAACGAATTACGAGAAATGCACAAGTGCTGAGGATTACAGTGCTCCCCACAAGCTTGACAGAACAGGCGTTTCTGCTATTGCAAAAAACAGAGGAACGCTTCACAACATAACGCTTTCGGGGCTTTACATTCACGATATAAGCGGAAATGTTTATAACAAGCATTTAAACAACGGCGGTATTTATATGACGGCATCTATGCCCGACGACGAAGAGGCAACAGGCGTTGCAAGATACGACGGCGTTACGGTTAAGGACTGCTTTGTAAAAAATGTCAGCCGCTGGGGAATTGCCGTTGGATATACATATAACCACGCAAAATTCAAGGGTGCGGAGCTTCAGGAGGAGGCCTTTGAGAAATACGGCAACCTGAATATTTTAATGGCAAACAACTATGTTAAATTTGCAGGCGGAGACGCGATAACTCCTATGTATGCGCTGAAACCGCTTGTTGAGCACAACATTGCAGATTCCTGCGCAACCGAAATGAACGACCGAATTTACCGCCATCCCGAAAAGCGAATGGGCAAGGTTGCGGCGGCGATATGGCCGTGGAAATGCAAAAACGCTCTGCTTAGATTTAACGAGGCCTGCGACACAAAGCTTAACCAAGACGGTATGGCGTATGACGCAGACTCGGGCGACGGCACCGTTTATGAATATAATTACAGCAGACTTAATGAGGGCGGCTGTATTATGTTTTGTATGAAGGAAGCAATCCACAATACATTCAGAAACAATATAAGCTATGACGATTTAGGCGGTATATTAAGCCTTGCAAGCAATCCGGACGCTTATATTGCAAACAATCACTTTTATATCCGCGAGGGTGTTCCTCTTAAACGAAAAAGAATGAGAGGAAAATACACCTTAAAGGATAATGAAATAACATCTATTTAAAGCAAATAAACAGTTGAGGTAGCAATTTATGGAAGTAAAAAAAGGCAGAGTAACTATACCGACCGACACAGACGTTGTTAAAGAAACGCTTGAAATTATGGGCGAATGGGGCGCAGACGCAATCCGCGACTGCGACGGAACGGAATTTCCGCAGGAGCTTAAAGACACAGGCGCAAAAATTTATGCAACATATTACACAACAAGAAAGGACAACGAATGGGCTAAGGCTAACCCCGATGAAATTCAGCAAATGTATATAATGACGAGCTTTCACACGGCAGTTGAAGACACGCTTGAAATTCATCTTATGGACCATCTTTATCCCGATATGCTTAAAGTTAACACGCACGATGACATAAGCAGATGGTGGGAGGTTATTGACCGCACAACAGGCGAAGCCGTTCCCTTCGGCGAATGGAGCTATAACGAGGAAAGCGGTAATGTTGTTATTAATAACGCAAAGAAATTCCACGAATACACAGTCAGCTTTCTTGCCTATATTATGTGGGATCCCGTTCATATGTATAACTCCGTTGTTAACGAATGGAAGGATGTTGAGCCGCAGATAACCTTTGATGTTCGCCAGCCGAAAACAAAGGCTCATTCGCTCCAACGCCTGCGCCGTTTTCTTGAAACGCACGAATATGTTGATGTTGTTCGCTTCACAACCTTTTTCCATCAGTTCACGCTTGTTTTTGACGAGCTTGCAAGAGAGAAATTTGTTGACTGGTTTGGATATTCCGCTTCGGTCAGCCCGTATATTTTGGAGCAATTTGAAAAGGAGGTTGGATATAAATTCCGCCCCGAATACATAATTGACCAGGGCTATATGAACAACACATACAGAGTTCCCTCAAAGGAATTTAAGGATTTTCAGGCTTTCCAAAGGCGTGAGGTTGCAAAGCTTGCCAAGGAAATGGTTGATATTGTGCACGAATACGGCAAGGAAGCTATGATGTTTATGGGCGACCACTGGATAGGTATGGAGCCGTTCATGGATGAATTTGCCTCTATCGGTCTTGACGCAGTTGTCGGCAGTGTGGGTAACGGTGCAACGCTTCGCCTTTTCAGCGATATTAAAAATGTTAAATACACAGAGGGACGCTTTCTTCCCTATTTCTTCCCCGATGTTTTCTGCGAGGAAGGAGATCCCATTAAAGAGGCAAAGGTTAACTGGGTTACCGCAAGGCGTGCTATTTTGAGAAGCCCTATTCAAAGAATAGGCTACGGCGGTTATTTGAAGCTTGCACTTCAATTCCCCGATTTTGTTCAGTATATCAAAGAGGTTTGCGATGAATTTCGCACTCTTTACGATAACATTCAGGGCACAACGCCTTACTGCGTTAAAAGAGTTGCCGTTTTAAACTGCTGGGGTAAAATGCGTGCTTGGTCAAATCACATGGTTCATCACGGTCTTTATTACAGGCAGAATTATTCCTATTTCGGCGTTATCGAAGCGCTCAGCGGAGCGCCCTTTGATGTTTCATTCATCAGCTTTGACGATATAAGAAATAACAAGGATTTATTAAAGAATTTTGATGTTATCATCAATGTAGGCGATGCAGACACGGCGCAGTCGGGCGGAGAAAACTGGATTGATGAGAAAATCGTTACTGCCGTTAAGGAATTTGTTTATAACGGCGGCGGCTTTATCGGAGTCGGCGAGCCGGGTGCTCATCAATGGCAGGGCAAGATCTTCCAGCTTGACGATATTTTGGGCGTTGAGCAGGAAAACGGATTTACGCTTAACACACGCAGATACAACACCGAGGAGCACCGCGACCATTTCATTCTTGCCGACACAAACGGCGAGGTTGATTTCGGCGAGGGCAAAAAGAATATTGTTGCACTTGAAGGAACAACTGTTCTTATTCAAAATGCAACAGAGCTTCCGTTTGCCGTTAGGCACGCAGAAGAGGTGCAGATGGCAGTTAAATCCTTTGGAAAAGGAAGAGGCGTTTATATCAGCGGATTGCCTTACAGCTTTGAGAACAGCCGTGTGCTTTACCGCGCAGTTCTTTGGAGTGCTTCTGCCGAGGAGGAACTTCACCGTTGGTATTCAACAAACTATAATGCAGAGGTTCACGCCTATGTTAAAAACGGCAAGTATTGCGTTGTAAACAACACCTATGAGCCGTTAGACACAACAGTTTATACGGGCGACGGAGCAAGCTTTGACCTCCACCTTGACGCCAACGAAATTAAATGGTATCAAATCTAACATAAGCATAAAAAAAGAGGTTATCGAAATGCTAACACCATATAAGGATATAAAACACAACTAACGGGCATTGGCAAAGGCAAAAGCCAGCGTTGGGAGCGAAAACGCTTCTTACGCTGGCTTTCTTTCTGTCAAAATATAAAATCGCACATTCGCAAAGAGAGAAATCCTTTGCTACACTTTAGGCGAAGGAGGCAAAAAATATGCGAAGTCAGAAATACTACATAGCGATTGACGAGAAGGAACGAAGGATTATTCTCAATGCCCTGAACGAATTGCGGAACAGGCTGCTTGCAGAGGGAAGATATACTGATGCGGTAGATGATGTTCTAATCAAAGTAGTCAACGCACCAATCAGGAAATTCAAAATCAAGATTACGGAGGGTTAAGATTATGGAGAAAAGTTTATTTGAGCAGATGGGCGGTACATATTCAAAGGTTGGAGATTATTCTTTGCCTAATCTCCTGTTGCCCCAAGAGGAAACCAAGCCAATCGGCTTATGGGGGCAGCGTCACGCAAGGTATTTGAAACGAAGTCACAAGGTTTTGTATATGAACCTGCTGACAAGCGGCAGGCTGAACAATTACCTTGCCGATATTGATGAACAAGCGGCGGATATGTTTCTTCGGCTGGTAAAGCAAATGGCAGAACGGGAAAATATCACGGAGCAATTAAAAACTGAAAATCAAATGCTTTGGATTGGAAGAATGAACGAGATAAGGGCAAGGGCAAGAGAAATCGTAAACGCTGAACTGATTTACAGCTAATCAAATGTAACGCTTATAATCTCAGAAATGCGGTGGGCAGGAATAACTACTTGCCCGCCGTATTTCGTATGCAAAAAAACTTAAAACAGGCGTTTTTGACAAGTAAAATCGTTACATTACAGAAATGGAAATCAGCAGAGCGGCTTCAAAAATAAAGCCAACGCTTTACAATCCGTTGAATTTTCAGGCAAGATGTGCTATACTAAGTCGATAGCAAACGGTTTTCTGCCGGTATTGCTTCTGACAGCCAAACTATTCTCAAGAAACGAGGAAACGGGTATGACAGTAAGCTATAAAAAACTTTGGAAATTACTCATTGATAAAGATATGAAGAAGAAAGACCTTGAAAAAGCGGCGGGAATTAGCAACTATGTCATTTCAAAGATGAACAAGGGTGAAAACATCACAGTTGATATTGTGGGAAAGATTTGCAGCGCATTGGACTGTACGCCCAACGACATCATGGAATTTTACGATGACAGCAAGTAAGGGAGATTGTTGAAGTGAACACGATTTTAACTAAGATCACGCAGGGCGTGAATTTAAATAAAGAAAGAACACCTTACATATATGCAGTTGCCCTTATGGGACTGTTTACCTTCCTGTTTTTGGGTGCGGAATATTTATTTGTGGATGTACTTTCCCATATCGTATCGGAGGACAGAACCGTGCTGGCGCAAAATTATGCGTTGGGCATCAGCGCAGCAGGCTTTGCACTATATCCGCTGTTCAACCGTTTTTGCAAAGACCGGCTGAAAGCAGTATGCTCCGTTATCATCGGTTTTTTGTCTGTTTTGTGTCTTGTTTTCATCTGTTCGGGGACGGCTTATACAGCCATTTTCGCAACAGGGCTTGTTTTATTTCTGTTGCTCGGTTTGGTCGGCAGCGGTGTTTTTTATGTTTCTATGCGTATGATGAAAACGGACAAGTACTTAGCGAGATCTGTAGGGATTTCCTATGCGTTGGGTATCCTGCTCCAGTTTGCAAACAACAACCTTGTCCGTTCGGATACGGTGCAAGCGGTTGTTTTGTCTGTATTTTTACTGTTGCTTGTCTTGTTGCTGATAAAAAATGAACGGGATTTCTGCAAACAGGACGAAGCGCAAGCCGATGCTCCGGAAAAGGATGAAAAGGATAACAAAAATGAAATCGTAAAAGGAACAACCGTCGGTGCGCTTCTGATTCTGCTTGTGGTGCTGATGACCTGTATTTTCAGTACCCTTGACAACGTGGTGACACTTGTTCACGCAAACGGAGGAATGGATATCGGGCAAGGGCCGAGAATTCTGCTGGCGCTAAGTGGGCTTTCGGCAGGCTTCGTATTTGACATAAAGAATCGAAAATACATGGGAATCATTATATACTGCGTGATGGTGATGTCTACCATTTGCATCGCCGTGCTGGAATTCGCCGGTCCGTTTTTGGTGGGGCTGATCGTATTTTATCTCTCGGCAGGCTTCTTCGCCGTGTTCTTCACCTCCGGCTTTATGGAAATTGCCCGCCATATGAAAACGCCTGAGTTATGGGCAGGTATGGGACGGGCGGTCAATAACATTACTGCCGCAGCCATTGCCAATCCCGTTTTAGCCCTGCTGTCCTCAGACAGCAATCTTACCGTCATTGTCCTTGTGCTGGTTTTGTTTGTAGCGGTCAGCGTTGTGGCGGTCATATATACTTTTCAAAAGAAAACTTTTATGGAGCAACTCATCACAACCGCAGCCGAAGTAATGGACGAAAAAGAGAAGCTGCGCAGATTCTCGGAGGCATTCTCCTTCACGGACAGAGAAGCCGAGGTGTTTGCCTGCCTTGTCGGTACAGAGGACAGTATTCAAGTGATTGCGGAAAGCCTGTATGTTTCCAGACGGACTTTGGAACGGTATATATCCGCTATCTATGAAAAGACCGGAGTGAAATCCCGCATTGGGCTTCTGAATCTTTACAACAAATGATTTTTTTACATTGACGCTCATCGAGCCGCCTTTCTTAAACGGAAGGCGTTTTTTAATGCCGATTTGGAGAAAAAACCGCCTTTTTGCCCTGAATTTTCAAAATGGCGGAACTCCGCCACCCCTATTTTAACAGATTGGCGGAGTTCCCTTATATACTTTTAACCCTCCGACTCTTACAATTATTACAGCATTTGTAGAAACATGTGCAGCGCATCGGGAAAGGAGGCTGAATCGTGAACACCACCCAAAGGACGCTCCCTTACGTCCGGCAGTATGTCGTCGTAGCCATATACGAAGTGCTGGAACAGTATGGCGTCTCATATGAAAAAACGGATTCATCAACGGTAATTTCCGAAATACCGGTATATGGAAACAAAAGCGTCTTTTCTATTTCCGTAAGCGAACAGACGGATGGAACACAGTTGCTTGTCACAATGATGCGCCCATATACAGGCTTGTCCGATGACGGAATAGAAAGAGCAATTACTGCTGTTGCAGACCAGATAGCTCAGTATCTGGAAAACGAAACAGTATTGGCGAAGGCTTCGCCTGAAAAAATAAAATTACGAGCTTAATGATAAGGCTCAGAAGCGGAGGAACTATTATGAAAACAATGAAGAAGTGCAATAGAAAACTGCTAAGCATTCTGCTTGTGCTTTGTATGGTGCTGACGATTGTACCGATTACAGCACTGGCGGCAGAATGGGAGAATCTGGATTTTCTTCCCCAAGGAGTAACTCATTCTACTGAGTACAAGAACCCATATCACACGCAAGTCAATGTAACTGCCAATGTTATCGTTAAGGGTTCGGATGGCACGGTGGTTGAAACCACACAGGTAAGTAAAAGTAGTGAAGATTTTGTGAAAGGAAATCTAAACGACGAAGCGGTACTGACCGCACTTGCAAATCTCCAGACAGAGATTGAAACGCCGTATAAAGCCAAAGGAACCGTTACAAGCGAAAACGGGGGCGGGCAGTTAACTGTTGACCATTTTGAGAGTGCAACTTTTTATATTTTCACTCCCACATCGGGTGATCCAGTTGATTTTAGCACGGATTTAGATGCCGCAAAGCAGTACTTCAATGATCACACGGATGCAGTTGGTACTTTCACCAGAATTTTGGATGTTCACGAATATCTGAAATGGGATTACACCTATGACCTGATTGTGCAGAAGCCAAGTGCTGTGGATGAGGAGGTTATTACCACAGTTGACATCGGGAATATTTGGAAAAATCTTGATTCTTCGCAGCCTGTTGTATTCACCACGGAGCTGAATCCGAATACCGACTGCCCGAATCAGATGGAGATTACCGATCAGGCATGGGTCGAGAATGATAGCAGTGCTTCTATCTCAAGCAATGCATACCCGGAGGCAGGCAAAGAATACGTATATGAGATAACCCTGACTGCGAAAGAGGGATATTATTTCCCGACTTATGGCACTGTTTTTTATGGTGAAGTTATTGTCGATGGAGTTGAAAAATATAGCTATGGACATGGCGATGCCGTTCCCAACGTGTACGATAACGGAAAAACCCTTAAGGTGAAGGTATATCCAGCTGTAATCGCTACAAATGGCACATCGCAGGGCGACACAACCATAGATAACGCCTACATCGAGAATGTGAAATTCGATTATCGTCCGGGTGACGCTCCGCAGGCAACGGCACAGGTATCGGACACTTCATTAGACCAATATGAGATTGCCTATGAATGCTGGGAGGAAATGGAGAACGGAGAGCCGGTTGCGTTCTGGTATTCCAATGAAAGCAAATATACGCCTTCCATGAAAAAGATTACTCAGTTTGAAGAGGGCAAGAACTATATGTACTCCATCGAGCTGAGAGAAAAAGACGGATATATCTTTGCGGATAACTGCTCCGTTACGATAAACTGGAACCCGATATCGGCAACCGCCAACGTCGTTAAAACCGTGGACGGCTTGTTCGCTATGAATGTTAAGACAATTCGCCCGCAAGTAACCAAGGAAATCTCCGTTATTGAAATAAATAACGTAACCTTGACCTTTAAGGACGGCGATAAACCTGTCTTTACCGGAACGGTGCCTGAAAACGATCAGTATGCATTCCGTTGCGAGTGGTGGAGCTTAGATGAGAATACCGGCATTGTTTCCACAGAGCCGGAGTGGGGCGGCGACATTTATACTAACAAGATCACCGCTTTTGAGATCGGAAAGACCTATCACTACGGCGTATATGTGACTGCCTATACCGCCGACATCTCCCCCGATGCCAAGCTAAAGATCAACGGCCGGGAAGTGGAGTACACTCGTATAGGCGATGAGAATGACACCCAGAGCTTCTGGGTCGAAACCGACCTTTCCATGACGCCTACGGCGGCAGATGCGTCGAATTACAGAATCGTTGAGGGAGCAAACGGCACATGGACGCAGAACAGCGACGGAACGCTTGTTTTCCGTGCAAACGGCGATTTCAGCAAATTCACAGGCGTTAAGGTTGACGGGACGCTGATTGATGCGAAGAATTATACGGCTGTTTCAGGCTCTACTGTTATTACATTAAAAGCCGATTATCTCAAGACACTTTCTGCTGGCACTCATAAAATAACTGTTGTCTATACAGACGGTGAATGCAGTGCAAATTTTGAGGTTAAGAAAGCAGCCTCGGAGCAGACAAAGCCAACTGAAGGTGATAAATCCGATACCACAACGCCGTCAGGCAGCAAAGATACCACAAGTCCGCAAACGGGCGATAACAGCAATCTTGCACTTTGGTTTGCCCTGATGTTGGCAAGCATACTCGGTGTAGGAGCAACACTCCTCTACGGACGGAAACGCAAGTTTAACCGCTAATAAAACTACCAGCGTAAAAACATAATATCGACTCTCCCGCCGCTTATGGGTAGACCGTAGGCGGCGGGATTTCTTATGCCCAAATCTATTAGTATTCCCACCAGCCGAAAAAAGATACGCAGCCTGACAAAAAATCTTTCCAAAAGTATTGACAGACATCTGTCCTGTCGAGTATAATAAAATACTCTCTCAGGAGAGCCACCATCAATTACATATCTTCACAGAATTTGGGAGTACGGTTTTATGCCGTACACGCCTGCGGTATGCGGAAAGGAAATACCGCCGCTTCCGAAGCCGCCCTAAACTGTCGGCGGGCGGAAAGCGTAAAGGACAGTTTCGACTTTGGATTTCAAAGCCGGTTACATGAATGTGAAACCAACACCTCAAAGGGATAAGTCTGTCCTTTTACGGTTAAGTCGGTACACATTTGTGTGCCGGCTTTTTTTTGTTGCCCAAAAGTCGGTTACAACTGAATGACCGGCTGAATGGGATATGACTGTGCGATGACTTCTTTTTGGGAAAGAGCATAGCAACGCTGCGGTGTGACTCCGGGGCAGGAACTGCATTTGGGTAGAACGGCGAAAGAAACAAAAATGACGGTGACGACGACGTCGCATACCGTAACGAGCAGGGAAACTGTATTGACAGTTTCCGCTCAAATCGACAGCGTGTGTCGATTACTCTTTGGGGAATACCCCAATCCCCTAAAAAATCAAAGAAAGGACTGATGTTATGAATGAAGTTAAAAACAAAAATCTGTTTATCCGCGTAAGTCAAAAAGAGAAAAATATCATCGAACTAAATGCTGAAAAGTGCGGGCTTTCCGTTTCGGAATATCTCCGCCAGCGTGCGTTGGGATATATGCCGAGAGCAGTTCTTCCCGAAGTGTTCTTCTCTTTTAATGACAAGTTAGATGAACTCTGCGTTGCTTGTGAGGGCAAAATCTCACCTAATACGGAAGAAAAAATTATTGCACTCATTGACAATATTACCGAAGAACTGATACTGCCGAAGCGTGAAAGAATGGTGATTTAATGGCAACAACCGGATTTTGGCCTGTCAAAAGCAGGCTCAAAGAAGTAATTGATTATGCGGAAAATCCCGACAAAACCATAGACAAAAATTATGTGGACAGCGACCTATACGCCGCCTTGCAGTATGCGGCAGATGATAAGAAAACGGATGAGCGTATGTATGTGTCGGGTATCAACTGCAATGCAAAACGAGCATATGAGCGTATGACGGCAACGAAAAAACGCTTTGGCAAAACAGGCGGCAATGTAGCGTATCACGGGTATCAGAGCTTTCAGACGGGTGAGGTTACACCTGAGGAAGCACATAAAATCGGGATAGAAACCGCAAGGCGTATGTGGGGCGGGAATTACGAAATTGTTGTTACTACACACCTTAATACAGATAATATCCATAACCATTTTGTTGTTAATTCCGTATCCTTTAAGACCGGCAGAAAGTTTGAAAACCATATTTCCGACCATTACAGACTTCGTGAAATTTCCGATGCCGTATGTTTGGATTACGGTAAAAGTGTACTTAAAGAAGCAAACTTTTACGGTGGCGATAAAAAAGAATACTGGCTGAAAAAGAAAGGCAATATGACCCACCGAGAACTATTGAAATCGGATATTGATACCGCCATTTCACAGTCAACCAATTTTAAAGCCTTTGAAATTCGCCTAAAGGATATGGGATATATCATACAGCGTGGCGAGGAATATGCCCACTATTCCGTCAAAGCACCAAGCTGGCAGAGGGCAATCCGTTTAGACAGACTGGGAAAGGAATACTCTCCCTCCGCTATTCGTGAAAGGCTGCTTGATAATCAGCGCCATATCGGTTATGTTCCGTTTCAAAAGCCTAAGTATGCACCGCTTATTATGCTTGAAATCGAATACCGAAAGGCAAAGAAGATGGACGGCGTACAGGTAATGTTCCAACTTGTGATTGAGCTCTGCAAATTGATTACAGGTAATAATATTACGCCGCAGACTCCGAGACCGCTGTCTCCCGAAATGAGGCAAGAGGTTGTAAAACTTGATAAAACGCTGAAAGAATACAAGTTCCTATGTGAGAATCATATAGATTCCCCGCAGGAGCTTGTTTCTTTTATCAGCGAAAAGCGCGAACAGATAGATGTTTTAGAAAAAGAAAGGCAGTCTGTCTATAACCGCAACCGTCATAAGAAAAGCAAGGAGATAAACGCACAGGCAAGGGAAATTACAGCACAAATCAAACCTTTGCGTGAAGAACTATCCGTAGCAAAAGCGGTTCTTGCAAAAATACCGAAACTAAAAGAACTGCTTGAAATTGAAAGGCAGACAGAAAATGATGCCATCTACAAAACGAAAGAAAGAGGTTATACACGATGAAAAATACAGAACAATTAGTAAATGAAATCTTATCCCCACCGAAGAAAAAGGCGGCGAACATACCCATTGAAAAGCTCCATACCTTTAACGGACATCCGTTCAAAGTCCTTGATAACGAGGAAATGGAGATTTTAATCGAAAGTATCCGTCAGCAAGGAATACTCTCTCCGCTTATTGTAAGACCGATGGAAAACAAACCCGATGAATATGAGGTCATATCGGGACACCGAAGGTTGTACGCTTCTGTGAAAGCAGGGCTTACGGAAGTACCTGCTTTAATCTATCCCCTTGACCGCAATGCGGCAATTATTGCGGTGGTGGACAGTAATATCCACAGAGAACAGATACTGCCCAGCGAAAAAGCCTTTGCGTACAAAATGAAAATGGAAGCTATGAAAGAACAAGGTAAAAGAACGGATTTAACTTTATCGCAAGTTGCGACAAAGTCGGATACCGCCGCAGCTATCGGCAAGGCACAGGGCGAAAGCCGTGACCAAGTATTCCGATATATCCGTCTTACTAACCTTATTCCAGAAATCCTTCAAAAAGTTGACGAGGGTGCTATCGCTTTAAGTCCTGCCGTTGAGCTGTCCTACTTATCCGAAGAACAACAAAAAATATTGCTTGACGCTATGAGCCTGAACGACTGTACTCCCTCCCACGCCCAAAGTATTCGTATGAAAAAATCGGCACAGCAAGGTACTCTTTCTTCGGACAGTATTTATGAAATTATGTCAGAGGAAAAAGCCAATCAAACCGAGCATATCAGTTTTAAGGTACAGGATTTGCGGAGTTTCTTCCCCAAAAACTACACTCAAAAGCAGATGACCGAAACCATCTTGAAATTGCTTTATGACTATCACAGAAAAATAGAACGAAAGCGTAACAGCCGTGACGAAAGGTAAGGTGACGATATGAAGAAAATAGATGAAACCGAAGAAATCTGCGTTGTAGATTATCTGATACCGAGAACTGATGAGCGTATATTTGACTATACAAAGGTACGCCGCTTTGGAGAAGATAATTTCACAATGAAAATCGGCGGGACAACATACGAAGTGTCCACACATTTTAATCCAAAGGGCAGACAGTGTTTATTGGAACAGTTCAAAGAATTGATACTGTCCGAACATTTAATTTGACAATCGCACTATAGAAAAAGGCAACAGGGCATATTAAAATAATTGTGCCTTTGCTATGCCCTGTTGTCGGAAAGGAGAAATGATTTATGACAACAGCAAACAATATTAACGGGCAGACAGAAGAAAAAATCACAGCGTTGTACTGTAGATTATCGGTTGATGATGAAAAGAAAGACGCCGAGTCAAATTCCATAACCAATCAAAAGCAAATACTGTTAGATTACTGCCAAAAGCAGGGCTTTACAAACACGATGTTTTTTGTAGATGACGGTATTTCCGGCACAAGTTTTGAGCGAGGCGGTTTTCAGCAGATGCAAAAAATGGTGGAGGAAGGCAAGATATGCAGGGTTATTGTAAAAGACCTCTCCCGTTTCGGTCGAGAAATGGTTGAAGCGGGCAGACTGACTCAGATTGTATATCCTTCTTTGGGTGTTACCTTTATCTCGCTCCACGAGAATGTAAACAGCACCACCGGCGAGGGTATGGAAATGCTGCCGTTTTACAATATATTTAACGAGTGGTATGCGGCACAAACCTCTAAAAAAATCCGTGCGGTATGGCAGTCGAAAGCAGAAAACGGAAAGCGTGTCTCACCGACTGTTCCTTTTGGATATGTGAAAGACCTTGACGATAAAGAGAAATGGCTGATTGATGAACCCGCTGCCGAAGTGGTACGCAAAATCTATGCTTTATGTCTTGCAGGGCGTGGCCCATCACAGATTGCAAGACAATTGGAGAAAGAGAAAATTCTTGTTCCTTCTGCCTACTATGAATCGGTCGGCAGAAGCCACGCACAGAAAGTACCAACTAATCCGTATAGTTGGGATCAGAAAACGGTTGTAGGTATTATTGAAAACCGACAGTATACGGGTTGTGCTGTGAACTTCAAAAGCACTACGGTCAGCTACAAGGTTCACAAGAAAATCCATAATGCCACAGAAGATTACCAAATCATACCGAATATGCAGGAGCCGATAATATCCGAAGAACAATGGCTGAGGGTGCAGGAACTTCGCAAACACCGCCGCAGACCTACAGCAACAGGAAGAGCAAGTCTGTTTTCGGGATTGGTATATTGCCCCGATTGCGGCGCAAAACTGCATTTCTGTGCTGCAAAGAGCCTGAAACGCAATCAGGAATTTTGGAGATGTTCCAACTACAAGGATGGCAGAGGGACTTGTCAAATCCACTATATCCGTGACGTTGTGCTTGAGAGAATAGTGCTTGAAGCAATCAGCAGCTTGGCGGATTTTGTGAAATGCCACGAGCCGGTATTTCTGTATATGCTTGCAAAGAAAACTAATGCTATGCGTCAGAAAGAACACAAAAGGCTGGAGCAGGCTGTGGAACAAGGTACAAAGAGAATCGCCGAAATCGACAGGCTGATTGAAAAGGTTTTCGAGCAAAACGCCATCGGCGTACTTTCCGATGAACGCTTTTCTAAAATGCTTCAAAGCTATGAAAAGGAGCAGAAAGCATTAACACAGGAAGTTGCCGAGAGCAGGCAGACCTTGGAGGAAGCCAAGCAGAAAGCAACGGATTTAAGGCTTTTACTCCGTACTCTGCGTGAAATGACCGAAATTAACGAACTCACGCCGACGCTGGTAAATTCTCTGATTGAGCGTATTGAAGTCCATAACAACGACAAATCAAGCGGTCATTGCTATGTAAAGGTAGATATTTACTTTACTGCGGTTGGTATGATAGATATTCCGACCGAACAGGAAATACTTGCTATGATGGAAGAAATACGGGCAAACCCACAGGACTTCCGCTTCGTAGCATAAGAAAAAAAGAATACGGTGTAACCCATTTTACTGAGTTACACCGTATCCTACATAAAAACTTCCTTATCTGGCGTTGCCAAACGATAACCTCTTTTTTTATGGAGCTGGAGATGGGACTTGAACCCACGACCTATTGATTACGAAAAAGCTCTGGAAAAACAAAATACGCAAAAACTAACGAAAAACAGCCATTTTTTTTATCATCGGAAATGACTGTTTTTTAATTGAGCGCGCTGTTTTTATCCCATTTTCCATTCGTAAATGGTCAACAAATGGTCGTTCGACAGAAACAGAATAAACATTTCATCAATCAAAAATCAACTCATCAATCAATAATTTTATGAATTTCGATTGATGAAATTTAATTATCACATTCCAAAAATACTTTTCGCCTTTGAAAACATACCAGTTAAATAATTATACCACCACTTGTAAAATTATTTATCAAAAAGAATAAAAACATCAATTTAATTTTAGCTTACGGAAAAATAGGTGTGCATCCGCCTAATCTGTCATAAACTCCTGCCCTTTGCCAGCGCACTTGGTCAGTTTGCTCATAAATATCAATAAACTCCTGTGGAAGATATGTATATACCTTATCCTGCATTTTTTGTAAATCCGGAATTATAGGAAAGCCGAACTGTCTGTAATATGCCCAGGCAATGCTTCCTGTTATTGCGGCAAGAGTATCGCTATCACCACCAAGTGAAATTGCATTTCTAATTGCATCTTCAAAATCAGTACTTTCCAAAAAGGCCTGAATTGCCTGTGGTACTGTTTCCTGACAGGTTTCATTAAAACTATAGCTTGGTCTGATTTCGTCAAGTGTTTTATCAAGTGTATAAAAATTCTCTTCGATATATTCCTTGATTTCTTCTTTAGATCTATTGCATCTTGCAAGGAAGATTGCGGCTGCTATTACCTGAGCACCCTTAATTCCCTCAGGATGATTATGCGTTACCTCTGCAGACACTTTTGCAAGTAAAAGTGCTTCGTCAAGCGTTACAGCAATATATCCGCAGGGTGAAACACGCATTGCCGAGCCGTTACCGAAGCTATTATAGGGCTTTGGATTATCGGATACAAGCCAGCCTGCAAACATTCCTCCATAGCCTGCGTTTGGAAATCTTTTTCCAAAATCCTGCATTTGTTTGATAAGCTCTTTTTTGAAAGAAATTTTCTCGTTTGCCTTACTTTGCTTTTCTCTTGTTAATAATAACGCCTTTGCAACAGCTACGGTCATCACCGTATCATCAGTAAAAAAGCAATTTGGTTTAAAGAATTCAAAATCCTTTGTTTTGATATTGTTCCATTCATAAACCGAACCGACAACATCACCTATAATTGCACCTAACATATAATCATACTCCTTAATGTTTTGTGCTTTTATTATACACTATTGAAGCAATAATCGGTCGCTTTAAAAGCGACAAAAAACAGTCATTTTCTTTATCGCAAGAAATGACTGTTTTAAATTTAGAGTTTTTTATTTACATTTCTATTTATAAATGGTTAATACGTAGTCATTCGATTAAAAGTTTAACCCATATCAAAAACATGCAGAGGGTTTTAATAATGCAACAGCCTTATTTGACTTAGAATAATAAATTCTTGCGTTTTTTTATCAAAGCAATAGTTGATTTTGCAGCATTTTGAACTGATGATAAATCACCTGATAAAACAGCTGAATTTAGATTGCCTAAACTATATTCTATTGCTTCATCAATTTCTTTAACTGATGGGTTGCTTTTCGTTGAACATGTGTTTATTTCATTGTAAACCAACTGAATAACTTTTTTTATTTGCATATCATTTGTGCTATCCATAATCATTTTTGTCTTATTTACTAATTCTTTAAATGCAAAAACCTCTTTTTCGTGCTTAATTTCTTTAGCAGCGGTAACCTCATCTGTTCTTAATACCTGAAGCAAATATACAAAGAACAATATAAACAGAATTATTTCAACGAGTAATGGATACTTCCATTCATCAAAGTCCTTAATCATGAATAAAAGGCCTATAACGAAATTAATTCCAAAATAAATAGCATTTAAAGTTGCACTTGTTACACCAAAAAGATGTGCGCTTTTTGTTTTTGGAGCCAACAATGGTACTAATGAAATTAATAAGTAAGAGAATAATGTAAATCCGAAACCAATCCAGCAAGTGGCACCATGATCTGAACCGCCAATAACGAAAAACAAAGCAACAAAAGCTATTGGAAATAATATAAGTGATAATACATTATAAATTGTGCTTTTCATACTTTTCTCCTTTATTACATTCTGCTAATAATTTCAGATTTTTTCTGATCAAATTCTTCTTGAGTTATAAATCCAAGATCTAACATATTCTTTAAATCTGTTAATGACTTTACAGGATCGCTAATTTGATTGTTTACAGGAGAATCTGTTTGTTGGACTGTTGGCTCTGTAGTTTGAAATTGAGCTTGAGGTTGAGGTGGAGCAGCATTTACTCTGTCAAGTGGATTGTCTACAGTAGAGCCTTGAGAGAAGCCACCTTGATTATTGAACATGCCTCCTGCCATTCCAGCAAAGGCACCTCCCATACCCATGCCCATCCCAAGACCTGCACCTGCACCAGCCAAACCACCTGGATTGTTCGCAGCATCACGCATGAGCTCAAATTGTTTCTGTCTTTCCCAATTATCTCCAAGTATGCCCATAACACCTTTTGAAGAAATCGCATCCTCAAGTTTTTGTCTATTTTCATTATCAACCACATCAATTGATTCAACAGAAAAGGTTTGCAGACGTATTCCGTATTCATCAAAGATACCATAGATGATTTTTGATAATTCATTTGCTATTTCAACCTGATGAGCATTAATACCAATAAGCTCTTCCCCACTATTCTTTATTGCTTTAGCAAGATTTGATTTGATATGCATTAAGAATTGACTTCTAAAGAAATTAGTAAGCTCAGCCTGAGTTGTTACAAGCACATTGTTACCAATCATTAAAGTTAGGAATTTTGCAGAATCTTCAATAACAACCTTATAAGAACCACGAGCTTGTACATCACAAGCAATTTGGAAAATAGGGTCACGCACCTGAACAGGAGAATCTGTGCCCCAATAAATTTCCATTGAAACAGCTTTTCTGATGAAGTATACAACACAATTGAATGTTGATACACCACCTGAAAAAGCATTTCTTAATCTGCTTATAAATGGATAATTGTTTGTATCAAGCTTATATGTACCACTTGTGAATACCTGTTCAATATTACCACCTTTAATAAATACAGCTTCTTCACCTGGCATTACTATAAGTGTAGAATTTGTATTGAAATCCTCCTCTGGTTGACGCCACAATAGAAGTTCGCCTGGACCAGAGTTTTTAATTACATCTGTAAAATGTTTCTTGCCACCTACATAAACAGCCTCATTTGGATTTTTGTTATTAAATAATCCCATAGTTATTTGTTCTCCTTTTTTATATCAATACATCTTTTTCAATTGGTTTTTCAGCTAATGGTAAAATCTTTTCGATTGCTATTTTTGAATTTATAGATTTTTTCATTGCTTCAATATATTGTTCTCTTGAACAATTGTAGTCTTGCATACAAGGAACAATTCCAAATATTTCTAAATATAATTTATTCAAGGATCTTTTTTCCTTGTTGAAAATCATGTCTTCCATAACATCTTATCTCCTTTATATCGTTATTAAAAATATGATTTAAATCGTTTTGTTGTATTTGGATAATACTTTTCTAAAAACGCTATTGAATCATCTCTGCCTTGACCGGAATAAATACTAAACATATTTGCAAACGTCTCACGTTCCCTTGCAAACGCTGGACCATTAGTACCATCCCAGTAATCATTAGAATGTCTCCAATAATCAGCGCCTTCAGATCTGTATCTATCCATAATACCTGCGTCATTGTTGAAAGAGCCTGATAAAATATCAGAAATACATCTATCATCAATTGCAGAATTTGATGATAGATCATCAAGCATTTGATTTTTAAGCTCAGGATTATTACTAAATTGATCCATATCGCTATTCATTGCATTGATGAATTCATTCGAAGTTGATAAATCTCCAAGTTTAGAATCTGCAAAATGTCCATATTCATGTCTAAACACTTCTGCATATTCACCATTGTCATAATTTGGATTCATTCGAATTATATCATCTGATGGAGAATAGTGGCACGCTTCATTACCACGAGTGTCTCCTACTGAAAGCTCATCAGATAAATCGTTAATTTTAGATTTAATGCCATCTGGTGCACTATCAAATGTATCGTAAATTGCATCTCTACGATCATCAGGAACAGAATCAAAAGCATTTTCGTTTATTTCTGCACCACCTAAATCATTTTTCAGTGGTGGTAATTCGTAATCTGGAAAAGCTGCACTTTGTAATTCTCGCCAAGTTGGATCTTGGGAATATTTATCAAAGTCATCTCTACCATAATTATGTTCACTCATATAATCGCTTAATTGATTATACGCATTTTCTTGTGAAAGAGGTGGCAATTCACTGTCTGGGAATTCTTTTCGGCGCAAATCTCGCCAAACAGGATCTTGAGAGTATGTATCATAGTCATCCATTCCATAATTGTGATCACTCATATAGTCGGATAAACTGTCATATGATTTATTTTCCTCACAATTCGGAGTAACATCATTTTGAGTTGACTCATCACTTAAACCATCGTTAGATACATCTTCCATATCGTTCATTGAATCGTCAGATATTTCATCAGTTGGTACATCATCTGACGCATCCTCTGTATCGTTCACTGAATCATCAGCTGTTTCATCTGTTGGTACATCATCTGACGCATCCTCTGTATCGTACATTGAATCGTCAACTACTTCATCTGTTGGAAGGTCGTCTGACATATCTTCCATGTCGTCCATTGAATCATCAGTTGTTTCATCAGTTGGGATGTCATCAGACACATCTTCCATGTCGTTCATTGAATCATCAGTTGTTTCATCAGTTGGGATGTCATCAGATACATCTTCCATGTCGCTCATTATATCATCAGATGTTTCATCAGTAGGAACGTCATCGGATAGGTCATCCATATCGTTCAATGAATCGTCAGATAATTCATCATTTGGAATGTCGCCTGATACATCTTTCATATCGTTCATTGAATCATCAGTTGTTTCATCAGTAGAAACGTCATCGGATAGGTCATCCATATCGTTCAATGAATCGTCAGATAATTCATCATTTGGAATGTCGCCTGATACATCTTCCATGTCGTTTATTGAATCATCAACTGCTTCATCTGTTGGGATGTCGTCAGATACATCTTCCATATCGTTCATTGAATCGTCAGATATTTCATCAGTTGGTACATCATCTGACGCATCCTCTGTATCGTCCATTGAATCGTCAACTGCTTCATCTGTTGGAATGTCGTCTGACATATCTTCCATATCGTCCATTGAATCGTCAGTTGATTCGTCGCTTGGAATTTCACTCTCCACATCATCGGAAAAATCATTACTGTCGGAATAGTCTTCTTCTGAAACATCACCTGGTATGTCGTCCTCTACATCATCAGAGAAGTCATCCCCATCAGAATAATCATCTTCTGGGATATCATCTGGTATATCGTCCTCCACATCATCAGAAAAATCATCGCCATCAGAATAGTCGTCTTCTGGGATATCATCTTCTACGTCGTCAGAGAAATCATCACCATCGGAATAATCGTCCTCTGGGATATCTTCCGGAATATCATCTGGCACATCGTCAGCTATATCATCTGAAAAATCGTCTCCAATATCTGTATCAATATCTTCAGAATAATCTCCTCCTAAATCGTCGCACATAAGTTTTTCCTCATTTCTTTAATGAATTTTCAATTAACGTTTCATTAATTGGAATTCGCGTGTTGTACTTAATTTTTCGCCATAAATGCACTTTAACGCAGGACAATAATTCCGGCGTGAAAGGTTCGTCATTTAATTCAAATTTAATCAGGCTACTGATTTGCGAAAAGACTTTCTTAATAATTGTAAAGTCTTTGCTATCGGCCTTGAAATTTTTAACATATATTCTTCTAGCTATTTCTCGGGCGAGAATTCTTTGATTATAATCGCAGGTTTTACTACAATGTCGAATTTTCTCACATTCCGGGTATGGTCTAAGCTTTTCTGGTTTTGTTAACCAATATTTTGACAAAGACTTAATACCTTCATCTGATAAAGAAATACTAATATTATTTGCCAAACGATAATCAGGCGTAATTACCTCTTCTGGTTCATCAAGCTTATTGAAGAAAAGGAAAGCTTCACCAGGCTTAAACTTTGACATTCGCTGAATTTGAGAATCAGACATATTTGAACTATCTGCAATAATTTGCTTGTCAGAAGCTTCAACAAGTCTAAATACTACTTTCATATCCGTAAGAGCAACAACATCTGTACCTACTTTTCTTGGGGATTGATCAGCAATAACCAAACCAACACCATAGGAACGGATTTCTGCAAGCATACGCTTAACAAGGCCTTGTGCAATAGCACTTGGATTTGCTTCACCTTGACCGGAATTAGCATCAGCGTCAAGTAGTACATGTGCTTCCTCCAATAAAATCACATTTTTTAATCCGCCCTCTCCAACATAATTTGCATTAACATAAGATAAAATAGATAACAATAGCAAAGAAATAATCAATGCCTTTTGTTCGGCATTTTCAATTGCTGCTAATTCAATAATTGTTGGTTTAGAAAGTAAATCCTCAATAGGTATTGAATAATAATTGTCAAATAAATTAACTAAACTATTAAGACGAACTACACCAGCTCTGCCAATATTCTTGGCATCTCCCGTATATCCAATATCCTCAAAAGTTTGTTGGAAACACTTGATAAAGTCAGTAATATTGAATATTTTCCCTTTATCATCAATTGTATAGTTATCAAGCCATCTAAAATCAGAGTAGCAATTATTAATAGATTCCTCAAAAATCTTATCAAGAGGAGTAGTCATTGATACACCAGCAGCAAAAGCTGTTTTAAGTGTAGATTTGTATGTTTCTAATCTAACGTTTTTTGGTGGAATAAAGGGATTATATACAAAAGGTGAAATAAAATTTTTACCGGGAGTAAAAACCTGCAAGTCTGGAATACTTTGTACAAGAGCTCTGTATTCGTTCTTCGCTGGTTCAATAACCAAAAAAGGTATATGATGCTCTTTCCATAGTCTATCTAACAATCCAACAGAGAACGTAGTTTTACCAGAGCCAGGAGTTCCCACAACGAGCATATGCTTTGCAAGATCTTTCAACGAAAATCCAATTGTGTCACCCTTTGAAGAAGCACGAAGTTTTCCTACCTCAATATCTCCACCATTAATAATATTTGAAGCATATTTTTTGCCAGATTTGCCAGATTCGTTAACCTCAAGACCGGCTGAAACACTCTCGTCACCAATAGGCAATCTAAAAAATTCAGAAGCTTCGGTATCAGTAACGATTAGAGGAAGTCGTTTAATATTAGCAAAAGCTTTAACGCCCCAAATATCGTTTCGTGCACAAATTTGATCAAGTTGTTGATTAATCAACCATGGTAAAAGAAAGTATTTACTTTGACTAACAAAACTAATATCATTTAACCTGTTTTGCACTAAAGAATTTTTGTTATCTCCGACACCAATTAACTGACCAAAAATTCTAGAAGCGATATTAGTTGCACCAATGTCTGAAGAATAAACTGAAATAGAATATCGGAACATCGGTCCTTCTTTTGAGTTAGAATAATAATTGAAATTTTCAGCAGGTTTTTGAGCAGCGGCAATACTAATATTTCCCATCTCCATAACGCCCTTTGACAACGTATCTAATAGCTGACCCATTTGTTCAATTGTAGCTTTTTCCTCATTTGAAAGGATTGTTGGAGTAAGTTGAAATGACAAAGCACTATAAGGATAATCAATTATTGTGTTTGTGATTTTATCTAAACTCAATTGAGTTTCGTGAAGAGAATCAGCAGTATAACTATATGGGATCATCTGGTTTTGAAGATTGATCACTTTAGTTTCTTTGCTTAGAACAACAGATTTCTCTGTACAACATTCCTTTATCTGTTTCTGAAGTTCTTCACATTTATTATCCTCAACGTCATATTTATTGTTAACAAGACTACTTCTAATCAACTGAAGCGATCCGTTAATGCGTCTTTCAAGTTCCATTTCGCTTGCAGATATACAACGAACACACATATACATTCTAATTGAAGCTTTATATGTTTGGTTTTCAACAGGGGCTGTTAACCATAATAATTCGTATGATATATCGCACTTAGAAGATTTGTAATCTTGATATAATTCGGATACAAGTGATTGCATATCAAGCTTATATTGGAATGCAATTTCTTCTTTTGTTTTATTGCTATATTCTGATTCTAAAATTGAAATATGAGGTATGGTTTTAATTTCTATCGCACCTATGCCAGCGAATTCTCCATTTTCAAGTCGAATTTTACTAATCATTATTATTCCTCGAATACTTGTTCTTTTTTCTAAATAAAGTTGGCTCATCAATTTTATACACCGTACCAAAGCAAGTCTTGAAAAGCCTTATGTATATCTTATATGAGCCTATTAGAACACCATATTTTTTTAAGACAATAATTGCGTATTCTGAGCATGTGGGTTTACACACACATCTCCTGCGTACATCTTCATCAGCATAATGTTGGTAAAGTTTAATTGCACCTATCATTGCTTTCCTAAGGCTTAGAATTCCTGTTAACACAAAACATAATAATATATACACTAGGCAACGCAAAGATGTATTATTATTCAAAAAATCAAAAAATGTATTACTTGGTAAATGTAAAAAAACACCTTGTTTAGAGAGAACAATATATGAAGGAAAAGCAATTGATAAAGATATAAAGATATATAATAATGTGCATTTTATTGCCTTTTTTATATCCGTATCAGGTCTGTAAATAGGCCTATCTAATACATATGCTTCTACTAATAACTGTTCTTCTAAACTCGGTGTTTTCATAAATTTCTATCTAATTATGCATCTTTTTATTTTTATGAATTCTTTTTATTTCTTAATAATGACTTCATACCTTGAATTGCATTATGAGTATACTCGTTTTGCTCCATTGAACAGTAGAATTTGTCACCAGGTACAACAAGTGCAAATCTGTTTGAATCTACATTCTTACGAGAATAGATACTCTCACCCTTACAACTTATCTTTTCAAGATTAAGCTTTTCAACTGTATCAGATGTATCTGAGAAATTTGTGATATCTTGATAGAAATATTCCTCGGTCCTTTCTTCCTTACCATCTTCATCCATATTAAATGTATACTGATATACATAAACCTGTGTCTCAGAGAAGAAAATCCAAGAAATCTGATATTTTGAGCTTCTCCATTTACGATCCTTGCCCCACTTAGCATAAGCGTTTCTATCATCAAACAAATATCCTTCAAAGTGTACAGGGTCGATAACTGAAACTTGTTCAAGCTCTAAACCAATTTTGTTAAGAGCTCTCTGCTTGAAGTCCATGCTTTTTGCCTTTGCCTGAACCATTGCTTCGTATTCATCATCACTCATGCCACCAAACAAACAACCGCTACCAAGGAAATACTTGATAACTTTCTTTTGTTCTTCGGTTCTGCCTTTACAAAGCTTTTTAATGTCTTGTTTTGTGTATTCTGCCATAAGAATATCCTCCTTTAAAATTTATAAAAACATTAAAAATAATTCGGTTAAAATTAAAGGTTAGAAGGTCTTTCTACACCCAAAATAGAAAATAACTGGGTAATATCAAAATCAGATACGCCCATTTGCTCTGCCATGCTCATTTCGTCCTGATAGTTGGGAATGACATTCAAAAATTTTCTCTTATAAAAATCAAACTTTAAATAACTTAACAGATAATAATAGATACCCTTTGGCTCTATCATTATAGCTGCATTAAGGAATTCAATAGCCTTGTCTATATTTGCTTTTTGCTGATAAAATGCTTTCTTACCACCCAAGCAACAAATGGCGGCATAAAAATAAACCTCTGAATCATCAAAATTATCTTCTACTGCCTTTTCAAAGCATTCTAACGCCCTATCATATAGTTTCAACTTAAGATAACAGTACGCAGTTGCCTTGTTTGCACTAACATCGTTAGGATTACTTTGTAAATCCTGTCTATAAGAATTTGCATACTTATTAACCATTGGAAGTGGCATACTATTAACACTATTAAATGTTGAAATTGTCACAGGTCCGCCACAGTACTTGCAAACAGAATCGTTTATTGTAACAGCTGCTCCGCAACCGCGACATTTTAAATTTAGTACATCAGTTGACATTACAATCGTCCTCGCATTTTCGTAGAGTATTTAACTCTGCGAAAAACTCAATATATACTCGTTAAGTCTGTTTATGTTATCTTTTTTAAAGTCAATAGAATTATGAACATATCTATCTAGTGTAATGTTAACACTCGAATGACCAAGTATTTCACTCAAAACCTTAATTTCAACGCCAGCCTCTATGCATCTTGTCGCAAAAGTATGCCTTAGGGCATGAAAATTGGCTTCGGAAACGCCAGCGTAATTGATATATTTTTTGAATCGATATTGCATAACACGCGGCTCTATACAATGCCCGTCAGCATTAGAAAGCACATATTGTTCATCCCGTTTTATAAACATTTTCATATAATTCATCAAAAACTTTGGAATTGGAATTTGTCTAATAGATGAATTTGTTTTTGGTGTTGTTACTATAATTTCTGTTTTTGTGCTTTTACCCTCAACCTGTATGCGTTGCATTGTTCTACTTACAGATATGATACTTTCAGCAACATCAATATCACACCATTTTAATGCACACAGTTCACCTATCCTGACACCTGTAAGTAAACTTATTAATACTCCTAATTTGAATATATCCATGTTGTTTGTTAAGACATTTAATAATTGTTTTTCTTCGTTTTTACTTAATACCCTGATAGGTTTGTAGTTGTTTTTCAATATTAACTGTTCAAATTTGCAGTTGTTGTCAACGCCATTTTGTTCCGCATAAGAAAGTGTACTTTTAATTATGCCAACTATTTCTTTTACACTTTTTGGTGACAACCTACTTTCTTCGATAGAAAGTTTTTTGTTTATATAATTTTGAATAACATAATTATCAATATAGTTAATATTTATTTCCCCCAATTCTGGTATGATGTGTATATATATCGAATTCTTATATTTCATATATGTCGATTCTTTTACATAATTTTGCTTATAATTTAACCATCTAACTAGCCAATACTCAAATTTATATTTGTTTTTCATCATAAAACCTCCAAAAATTTTTTTGTATTATATTGACAAATTATGACATAAAATGTAATATATAGTTACGATGATTATCGCAGAGTTAAATACTCTACGAAAGTCTTTTATGTTTTAACTTACAAATGAAAATAATTCAAGTACAAAAAGGTTCGCTCTGTAATGATGAGCGAACCTTTAAATATTTATCTGGACTTGTGAACTCCCTTGTGGTATTTGTTGTACTGCAAGGGAGTGATTTTATGACAACATTGCAAGAACTATGGTATGGAAATATTAGACCAAACGAGGATAAAGTTTTTAGTGATGAGGAGAAAAAACTGATAGAACTTATGGCTAAGCATCACGAAAAATTATCTTCTTCCCTCAAGAATGATGAGTTAGTTGTGTTTGAAAAGTATGCTAATTGCTTTACGGAATACGATTCACTGATTGAATGTCAAGCATTTGAAATCGGTTTCAAGCTTGCCGTAAAATTCTTACAGAAAGCAGATAAAAAGCTACAATGCTCCGTTGGTACATTGTAGCTTTTATAACTATATAGCTAATCATTTGGCTTAAAAAACATAACATAATAAATCGGTAAATATGTTATACCCTTCTTTGTGAAAACCTTTTGTTCATTTGAAAGCACATATCCGTTTTTGACATTGTAGTCTTCGTTTTCCATAAATGTGCTTAATGCACTGTGAACGGTATAGTCCTTTCCGGATTTAACTTCAATCGGCACGGTGGAAAGCTGTTCGAAATCATCAATAAGGAAATCAACCTCGCCCTTGCTTCTGTTGTCATAATAAAACAAATTAAATCCATGTGCTTTTAATTCTTGAGCTACGACTGTTTCATAAACAGAACCGAGATTTATACTTTTAACATCATCAAGAATTGCCCGGATATTTGTTGAATATAACAATCCTGTTAGTATTCCCACATCATTCAGATAGAGCTTTAATAAATTTTTCTCGCTTGACTGTGCAAGCGGAAATACAGGTGTGGAAATCGCTTTAACTTCAAGTGAAATTCCGGCACCGATTAAATAATCAAATTCATCCTCATAATCAGAAAAGCGCTTCCCCTTTTTATTCTCAATATTTTGAGCAACAACTCTTTTTTTCTTGTTTTCCATATTAGACGGAATCATATCAAAAATTCTTTTGATCTTCAGCTTATGACCTTCATCATACTTTGATGCGTCATCGCCGTAAAACTCATGAATTTCCGATTGAATATTTCTAACATTGACAATATTCTTACTTTCAAGATAAGTGTTGACTGCATCAGGCAGACCGCCCACAAGAAGATATTTTTTAAACAAATCCATAACCTTGTTATGCGTTGCTTCATCAAGTGATTCCTTCTTTTTAAACTTTGATTCTAACGCGTCTACGGCTATTTGATTAAAGCCGTTTGCAATTAAAAATTCTTCAAAGTCAAGAGGATACATTTGCTTAATGGTTATACTTCCAATAGGTATTGATGTGGTTTTCTTTAATGTAACACCCAGCAGTGAGCCACTTGCGATATAGGTGAATTTATCATCCTGCTTTAAGAATTTCAGCAAGGTCAAAAGCTGAGGATATTCCTGAATCTCATCAAGAAAGATAACCGTGTTTTCTTTCTTATCCATATTATCTCCTGCAATCATACTTACCTGCAGATAAAAATCCTCAACCGTTTTTACATTAGCAAACTGCCTATCACCGATGGAATCTTCAACAAAATTCAGTTCGATATAATTTTCAAAGCATTTTTGTGCAGCATATCTAATGATATAGCTTTTACCGATTTGCCTTGCTCCTTCAATCAACAAAACCTTGTTGCTGTTTGATTTAAAATAGTCTTCAATGTACTTTTCAATTTTTCTAAATAACATAATATCACACTTTTCAATATTTAATTTATTATATTTTATACACTTTTCAATAAAATATTACATTAAAAAAATACATTTGTCAAGTAAAGTTAAGCAGGTGCATTACAATAACGCACCTGCTTAACTATTCATTCAGTTCTAATTATCTCCAAAGCCTCTGCTT
>SAMEA3663039__coassemble_138_pt1 | contig 33117 bp, 28 predicted proteins | sample SAMEA3663039__metabat2_low_PE_029 | metagenome-assembled genome bin SAMEA3663039 (sample SAMEA3663039) | pig gut metagenome | biome: pig gut; feature: pig-associated habitat; material: faeces | place: France | collected 2012
AGAGATTATCCAATAAGAAGCAGAGGCCATATTGTTAATGATTTTGACAGTTGTATTCTCTGCGGTATCTGTCAAAAGAAATGCCCGTCAGACGCTATAACCGTAAACAGAGCGGAAAAGAGCTGGAGCATAAACAGAATGGGTTGCGTTCAGTGCTCAAACTGCGTAAACGCCTGCCCCAAAAAGTGCCTTTCAATCGTTCCCGGATATACCGAGCCGAACGAGAAGCCAACCGTTGATATTATGGTTAAGCCTGCCGAGGAGGAAAAGGAAAGCGGTACGCTTTCAAACGATATATCAAAATGCGTGCTTTGCGGCATCTGCCAAAAGCAATGCCCGAATGAAGCCATTGCGGTTGACAGAAAGGAAACAAAAACCTGGACCGTTGACCTTGATAAATGCGTTAAATGCGGTGCGTGCGTTGATAAATGCCCCAAAAAATGTCTTTCTCTTTCGGGAAATGAAACGGGCGTTATAACAAAAACAAAAGAGTAAAAATTTAGGAAGGATTTTAACATTATGCATGAATTTCACGAGGGAAAGCTTATTGCCGAAACGGCTGTTAAGCTTTGCGAGGAAAGAGGCCATTCAAGGGTAACCGAAATTCATTTAACTATCGGAGAGGCTTCAACATATTCTCCCGAGGTTGTAACAAATTATTTTAATGAATGTGCACAGGGAACATGCGCCGAGGGTGCTCAAATTGTTGTTAAATCCGTTCCGGCGTGTTTAAGATGTCCGCAGTGCGGCGAGGTTTTTGAGCGTAAGCCGCTTAAATATAACTGCCCTAAATGCGGCGCAGAGGCTAATCCCTGCGAAATCGGAACAGAGATGGAAATAGGAGAAATCAAAACGGTATGACAAAGCGCATTTTCGTCTGCGGTCTTGTTCAGGGTGTGGGCTTTCGCCCCTTTGTTTTAAGGCTTGCGCAGGAAGAAAAAATCAGCGGATTTGTTAAAAATATGGGTGCGGCGGTTGAAATTACCGCGCAGGGAAATGAAACGGCGCTGAAAAATTTTTCTCAGCGCCTTGTTTGCTTTTTGCCCGAGGGTGCACAGATTTGGAAAATCAGCGAGGAAATCGTTGAAAATGCCCCTGATTATTCGGAATTTAAAATCTGCCAAAGCACCGCAAAGGATGATTTTATTCCTCTTGCCCTGCCCGATATTGCAACCTGCGATAAATGCGAAAAGGAGCTTTTCAACAGGAGAAACAGGCGATATCTTCATCCGTTTATAAGCTGCACTCAATGCGGCCCGCGGTATTCAATTTTAAAGGCTCTGCCGTATGACAGGGAAAACACCGTTATGGATGAATTTGAAATGTGCACCGAATGTGAGGCAGAGTATAATTCAGCCGAAAACGATAGGTGCTATGCCCAAACAATAGCCTGCAATTCCTGCGGCCCGAAGCTTTATTATACTCAAAGCGGCAATCCTGTTTCACAGGCAGTTAAGGCTCTCAAAAACGGCAGGGTTATAGCTGTTAAGGGTATCGGCGGCTTCCATTTTGTTTGTAATGCAGATGATGAAAATGCAGTATTAAGGCTTCGCAGATTAAAGGCACGCGAAAAAAAGCCCTTTGCGGTTATGTTTCGCAATGTTCAATCCATTGATGAATATGCTTATGTAAATGATGCTCAGAGAGAGCTTTTAACCTCTCCCGCAAGACCTGTTGTTCTTTTAAAAAAGAAAAAGGATTTTCCAAAGCCGCTTTGCTCGTCAAGTGCTGAAATAGGTGCGCTTTTGCCCTGCAATCCCGTTCAGCTTCTTCTTTCAAGGGAATGTGAACACCTTGTTATGACAAGCGCAAACATAACGGGCGAGCCTATAATAACAGATAATAACGAAATGCTTGCGCTTTATGAAAGCAATGATTTTTTAGACGGGGTGCTTTATCACAACAGGAAGATTGAAACGGGGCTTGATGATTCCGTTTTGCGTGTTGTTCAAGGTAAAGCTCAAATGATAAGGCGTTCAAGGGGATATGTTCCTTTGCCTATTGAGCTTCCTGTTTCTGCCGATAAGGATATATTTTCCGCAGGTGGAGATTTAAAATCCGCTTTCTGCTTTGTAAGAAAAAATTATGCTTATTTGGGCAGATATATAGGTGATCTCGAAAATGAAAAATGCTTTTGCGAATATAAAAGCAGTCGGCAGAAAATGAAAAACATTTTCGGCTTTTCTCCTGCCGTTTATTCCTGTGATATGCACCCGTCATATTTTTCTGCATCGCTCGTTAATGCCGATTATAAAATTCAGCATCATCATGCCCATATTGCCTCTGTTATTGCAGAGCACATGCTTTCTGGCAAGGTGCTCGGCTTTGCGTTTGACGGAACAGGCTTCGGAGATGATGAAGCCGTTTGGGGAGGAGAGGTGCTTCTCTGCCGTGAGGATGAATACAAAAGGGTTGAAAGCATTGCCCCCGTAACTCTTTTCGGAGGAAATTCGGCTTCAAAGAATGCCGAAAGAGTTAAGAATTGCTATCTTGAAGAAATCGGATTAAACGAAAATGAAGCCGTTAAAGCCGCCTTGAAAAATAAAATAGGCACCTTTCGGTCAACCTCAGCAGGCAGACTTTTTGATTGCGTTTGTGCTCTTCTTGATATTGAAAGGTATAACAGCTATGAGGGCGAATGTGCCTGCGCGCTTGAACTGTGCGCTTCAAGGGCAAAAAAGCCATATAAGCTTTCGTTTGATAAATGGAACTGGAAGCCGCTTTTGATTGATATTATCAATGCAAAGGAAAAGGGCGTTCCCGTTTGTGAGATTGCTCTCGGCTTTCATTATGCAATTGCTGATGAAATTCTTAAAACGGCACAAAGGCACGGCATAAAGCAGATTGCTCTCTCCGGCGGAGTTTTTGCAAACAGAATTTTAACCGAAAGGGCAATATCTCTGCTTGAAGAAAACGGCTTTAAGGCTTATATAAATGAAAAAGTTCCGTGCGGTGACGGCGGTATCGCGCTCGGTCAGGCTTATATTACCGCCTTGAAATTGCAAAAAGGAGTTTAAATAAATGTGTGTTGCGGCACCCGGCAGGGTTGTTAAAATTGAAGGCACAACTGCTTTTGTTGATTATAACGGAAACACCGTTAAGGCAAGCACGGGAGTGGTCAGCGTTAAAGAGGGCGATTATGCTCTTGTTCACGCAGGGCTGATTATTCAAGTCTTGAAGCAGGAGGAAGCAGAAAGTATGGCTGAACTGTTTAAAGAAATAGAGGAGCTTTCCGATGTTTGATTTAAAGGAAGCAGTAAACGGAATAAAATGCTATAACGGCGAGCCGATGACGATTATGGAGGTCTGCGGAACGCACACCGCCGAGATAATAAAAAACGGCATACCGTCGCTTTTATCGGATAAAATAAAGCTTGTTGCAGGGCCGGGCTGCCCCGTTTGCGTAACGGTTGGCGAATATGCAGACCGCCTTGTTGAGCTTTCAATGCAAAAGGGAATAACAGTTGCTTCTTTCGGAGATATGCTTCGAGTGCCCGGAAGCAAGGGCAGTCTAAAAGACGCGTCGGCGCGCGGAGGCTCTGTGCTTATGCTTTATTCTCCGCTTGAGCTCCTTGATATAGCCGAAAAAAACAAGGATGAAATTTATGTTTTTGCGGCGGTCGGCTTTGAAACAACAACGCCCGTTTATGCCGTTTTAATTGATGAGGCAATAAGGCGAAATATTAATAATATCCGGCTTTTAACTGCACTTAAAACAATGCCTGCCGTTATTGATTATCTCTGCTCGCAGGGCGGTGTTGATGCGTTTATTGCCCCCGGCCATGTTGCCGTTATAACGGGTGCAAACGCATTTTTGCCTGCGGCGGAAAAATATAATCTGCCATTTGCCGTTTCGGGCTTCAGCGGAGCAGAGCTTGTTTGCTCTATCTATGCTCTCACAAGGCTGAAAGGCAGGGGAGTAGTTAAAAATTATTATAAAAATGCAGTTAATGCAGAGGAAAATAAAAAGGCAAAGGCTCTTGTTGATAAATATTTTGAGCCGTGCTCTGCCGCTTGGCGAGGCATAGGTGTTCTTGAAAACAGCGCCGTTGCGCTCAAAAAGGAATATCAACGCTTTGATATGGGAAGCAGGCAGATTGTTGAGGATTTCAAGCTTAATCCCGCCTGCGCGTGCGGCGAAATCATTCTCGGCAGAAGGGCGCCGAAGGATTGCACTCTCTTCGGCAAGGTGTGCACACCCGAAAATCCGCAGGGCTCTTGTATGGTTTCTTGCGAGGGAACCTGCTATTCCTGTTATACTACGGAAAGAATGTGAAATATATGAAAATAACTCTTGCTCACGGAAGCGGAGGCAGTCAAACAAGCAGGCTCATAAATGAGGTGTTTGCAGACTCCTACGGAAACGATATTTTAGCTCAAATGGAGGACAGTGCAGTAGTTGCGTCAAGCGCAAATATTGCTTTAACAACCGATTCATTTGTTGTTAAGCCTATGTTCTTTAAGGGCGGAGATATAGGCAGGCTTGCCGTTTGCGGAACGGTAAACGATTTGCTTATGCGCGCCGCAGAGCCGAAATATCTCACGAGCGCATTTATAATTGAAGAGGGAGCCGAAACAGAAGATTTAAAAAGAATTGCTCAGTCTATGGCAAGCACCGCAGAGGAGGCAGGAGTGCAGATTGTTGCGGGCGACACAAAGGTTATAGAGGGCAACGGCGAGATATATATAAACACCGCAGGAGTGGGGTTCGTTAAGGATGCAAGCGTGTCCTCGTCAGCCTGCAAGGCGGGGGATAAGATTATTCTTTCGGGAAATCTCGGCGATCATCATTGCACAATTCTTTCTTCAAGAATGAATATTGAAAATAATATTAAAAGCGATTGCGCCCCTCTCAGCGTTATGGTGCGCTCGCTGATTGATAATAATATCGCAATAAGCGCAATGCGCGATGTAACAAGAGGTGGGCTTGCAACGGTTCTCAATGAGCTTGCAGACGCTTCTGCGGCTTCTGTTCACATTAATGAATGTGATATCCCCGTTAATAAAGAGGTTGAGGCGTTTGCTCAAATTCTTGGACTCGAGGTGCTCAATATGGGCAACGAGGGCAAAATGGTTTGCATCGTTTCTCCGCAGGATTGCGAAAAAGCACTTTCAATTATAAAAGCCTCGCCGTACGGCGAAAACGCCTGCGTTATCGGCGAAATTGCCGAGGGAAGCGGAGTGCTTTTGCACACTCAAATCGGCGGCGTCCGCAGAGTGCCGGTCCTAACGGGCGAAGGCCTTCCGCGTATCTGCTGATTAAATCCGTTAGAAAAAACAAAAAACATATTGAAAGCGGCTTGATAAAAGAGAATATGGTTGGATTTTCAATTCATATGCTTGATATTTTCAAAAAGATATAATAAAAGCGCGGTTCATTAAAAAACCGCGCTTTTACACTTTTGTTAAATTAAACGGGTCGGCGTGGAAACCGACCCCTACAAAATAGCATTGAGTTTTGATATACCCCGTAGGGAACGCCGTCCTCGGCGTTCCGTTTATTATATATTCCGCAATGTGTTATTCGCTGAGGATTTGCTCGGCGATTTTTTTCATAGATGCTCGGCATTCGTCTGTTATCGGCAAAAACGGCCTTCTGCATTCTCCCATATCAATTCCCATTTCGGTAAGAATTGCCTTTTCGGATTGAAAAACGCCGTACTTTATCATTTCGGAAATAATTTCGTCTGCTTCGTTTTGTCCCTTTTGAGCCTCTTCAAGATTGCCCTGCTTAAAGTCGTTCATAATTTTTTTGAACTTTTTGCCCATAAAGTTATATGTGCTTCCGATTGCTCCGTCAGCGCCCATTGCAAGTCCTGCAAGAAGCGTTTCGTCAAAGCCGTTATAAACAACTATGTCGCGGTCTAACTGCTTGAAGCGTTGAAGCGCAAACATATCGTTTGAGGTGTGCTTTATGCCTATGAATTTTTCGTTTTTGAAAAGCTCGTTTGCAATATCCTTTGTTAAATAAAATCCGTTTGAATTCGGGAAATTATAAATAATAACGGGCAGGCTTGTGCTGCTTGCAATATCGTTGTAATATCCGATAATTGCTTCCTGCGGAAAGCCGTAATAAAACGGCGCAACCGCCGAAACCGCGTCATATCCAAGCTCCTCGGCGCATTTCGCCATATCAATTGCCGCATCTGTTGAAATTGTGCCAACATGTGCAATAAGAGTAACTCTGTTTTGTGCGGCCTCCTTAACGCATTTGAAAACCTGCTTTCTTTCCTCGTTGGTTAAAAGCAATCCCTCACCAGTGCTTCCGCCAACATAAAAGCCGTCTATACCGTTTTCAATATTGAAATCAACAAGTCTTTTGATTGAGTCAAACATTATTTTTCCGCTTTTGTCAAACGGAGTTAAAAGTGCCGAAAAAAGCCCTTTGAATTTTGAATTATCCATTTCCTTTTCCTCTTTATTTTGTAAAATTATTCTTTGTTGTTAAAGCAATCTGCAAAGCGCCTTGTTATGTCCATAGGTCTTGTAACGGCGCTTCCTATAACAACAGCGTATGGATTGCAGTCAAGCACTTTTTTCAGCTGGGAAACCTCCCATATTCCGCCCTCTGCAATAACCCTTGCGTTAAGCTCTTTAACCATTTTTGAAATTAAATCATAATCGGGAATTTCAATTCCCTTTGTGTAAGAGGTGTAGCTTCTCATAGTTGTTCCAACATAATCAAAGCCCATTTCGTCTGCCGCCTTTGCTTCCTCAAAGGTTGAGCAGTCTGCCATAATTTCAACCTCGGGAGCGTTTTTTCGTATGTAATCAACTAAATCGCAAAGCTGCTCGCCGTTAGGTCTTTCTCTGTTTGTTGCGTCAAGCGCAATAACCTCGCAGTGCGTTGTTAAAAGCTCTTTAACCTCTTTTAAGGTGGGAGTGATATAAACCTCGCTCCCCTCGTAAACCGCCTTGATTATGCCTATAACGGGAACATCAACCTCTTTTTTTATTGCGTTAATATCCGAAACATAGTTTGCTCTAATTCCCTTTGCTCCGCCGAGCACCGCCGCACGCGCAAAATGGTGCATTATTCCCAAGCCGTAAAGAGGCTCACCCTTAACCGCCTGGCAGGAAATTATCAGTCCGCTTTCAAGCCTTGCCATAATTTGCTCCTTGATTTTTTTATTTGAAAATATTCTATCACGCGGTAATTTATAATTCAATAGCCCTGTCATAATTTGGGCGAATAATTTAAAAATAAATTATTAAAATAGTGTAATAAAATGTGTTGAATTTTAAAATAAATAATGTTATAGTATACTCGTCTGTCGGTATCAGTTGCGGTATGCCGATGGCAAGCCTTGTCTGATTTTGTTAGTTGCGGACGAAATCGGTCAGGAAACAATGAAGCCTACCTGAATAAAACGGGTAGGTGTTTTTTTATGCCTTGAAAAGTTTTATGTTAAATTGCACAATTAATCGCCTTTATATTTATAATAGATTACAATTGAATTAAAGAAAAATAAATGATAAAATATAAGTTGAAAAATTTTGCAAAGAGGTATAATTTATGGAAAAGCTTAAATATTTCGTAAACGGCGAATTTAAGGAGTCAAAAACAGATGTTTGGTATGACCTTCACAATCCCTCAACGGGCGAGGTAACGGGTCAGGCTCCCTGCTGTACTAATGATGAGGTGCTTGAAGCAATTGAAGCGGCAAAGGCGGCTTATCCCGCTTGGAGAAACACTCCCGCCCGCAAAAGAGCACAGATTCTTTATAAGGTGCGCGAGCTTCTTATCAAGCATTCCGATGAGCTGACTATGCTTGTTTGCGAGGAAAACGGCAAAACTTGGTCTGAGGCAGAGGGCGATGTCGGCAAGGCTCAGGAGGGCACAGAGCTTGCAATTCAGGCTCCGTCGCTTATGATGGGCGAAAGCCTTATGGACGCTTCAACAGGCTTTGATACTGTTAAATACCGCGAGCCGCTCGGCGTTTTTGCGGGAATTGTTCCTGTTAATTTCCCTGCAATGATTCCTTTCGGCTGGATGGCTCCCGTTTGTGTTGCCTGCGGAAACACTATGGTGCTCAAAGCGGCTTCTCTCACTCCCAGAACTGCTATGAGAATAGGCGAGCTTTATAAGGAAGCAGGTATTCCCGACGGCGTAATTAATATTGTTACCTGTTCAAGAAACGAGATAAACACAATTCTTGAACACCCCGATGTTAAGGGCATAACCTTTGTCGGCTCAACTCCCGTCGGTCTTAAAATTTATGAAAAGGCCGCCGCAAACGGCAAAAGATGTCAGGCACTCTGCCAGGCTAAAAACCACGCACTTGTGCTTGAAGACTGCGCTCTTGAAAGAACCGTTGCAGGCGTTATCAACTCTGCGTTCGGTTGTGCCGGTCAAAGATGTATGGCGCTTTCCTGCTGTGTTGTTCAGGAGTCTATTGCAGATAAATTTGTTGAAGAGCTTAAAAAGCAAATTCAGTCAATAAACTGCGGACCTGCTTGGGATAAGTCAACACGCCTCGGACCGATTACTTATGAAAAGCATTATAAAGAGGTTCTTGCCGATATTCAAAAGGGTATTGACGAAGGCGCAACGCTTGTTGTTGACGGCAGAAATCCAAAGCTTCCGGCAGGCTATGAAAACGGCTATTTCGTTGGCGCAACCGTTTTTGATAATGTAACAGAGGATATGACCATCGGCAGAGACGAGGTTTTCGGCCCTGTGCTTTGCATTAAGAGATGCAAGGATTTTGATGAGGGACTTGCAATTATGAACGCAAGCCCTTATGCAAACGGCTCCGTTATTTTCACTCAAAGCGGCTACTATGCAAGGCAGTTTGCAAGATATACAGACGGCGGACAGGTTGGTATAAATGTAGGTATTCCCGTTCCCGTTGGCTTCGTTCCGTTCAGCGGACATAAGCAGAGCTTCTTCGGCGATCTCCATTGCCTCGGCAAAGACGCATATCGCTTCTTTACGGAAAGCAAATCCGTAACTCAGCATTGGTTTGACGAAGAGGAAATGAAAGCCAAAGAGGTTGACACCTGGGACGGACTTCTTTAATATTGCTTTCAATTTAATAACAATTACAAAGGAGAGCTTCGGCTCTCCTTTTTGTGTTTTCTATGCAAAAAATAAATGTTGGAGTTTTCACCCCAACATTTATTATAGAACCATATTATCTTACTCTTTTTTCTTGCTGTAAACCGTTTTAGTCTTGACAATTGAATTTTTTATATTAAAATATATACTTGAATTTGCGGTAAAAGAGGTAGAAACACTATGGGAAATCAGTTTATTATGCCGGGAAAAATTGTTTACGGCGAGGGTGCGCTTGAAAATGCAAAGCCGCTTCTTAAATCCTTCGGCAAAAAGGCTCTTATTGTAACGGATAGGTTTATGACCCGCTTGGGAAATGTTAAGCTTGTTACAGATATTCTTGATGAGCTTTCTATAAATTATTGTGTGTTTGACGGTGTTAATTCCGAGCCTACCGACACAATTATTGATATGGGCATTGAAAAATACAGAGCCGAAAAATGTGATTTTCTTATTGCGGTAGGAGGAGGATCTCCGATAGACGCAATGAAGGCAATCGGTGCCGTTGCAACAAACGGCGGAGAAATAGACGATTATTACGGTAAGATAATTGATATTCCCACTCCTCCCATGGTTGCCGTGCCGACAACAAGCGGAACAGGCTCCGAGGCAACGCAGTTTACAATTATAACAAACACAAAGGAAAACATAAAAATGCTTTTAAAGGGTCCCGTGCTTATGCCGTCGCTTGCAATTGATGACCCTGCATTTACCTTAACCGCTCCGCCGTCAATAACTGCGGCAACGGGTCTTGACGCGCTCTGCCACGCAACAGAGGCATACACATCAAGAAAGGCTCAGCCGCTCACGGATGACCTTGCGGTAAGCGCAACAAAAAGAATTTTCAAGAATTTGCCGATAGTATATAAAGAGCCTAAAAATGTTGAAGCCCGTGCGGAAATGAGCCTTGCGGCGCTCGAAGCAGGAGTTGCCTTTAACAACGCCTCCGTAACTCTTATTCACGGAATGAGCAGACCCATCGGCGCGCTCTTCCATGTTCCTCACGGTATTTCAAATGCAATGCTTATGAATGAGTGCTATAAATTTGCAATAGACGGCGCGTATGACCGCTTTGCAGATCTTGCAAGAGCAATCGGCGTTGCCCACCGTGCAGACAGCGATAAGGACGCCGCGGAGAAATTCCTCGAAGCGTGCGAGGATATTTGCTCGGTTTGCGAAATTCCAACGCTTGAACAGTACGGAATTGATAAGGGCAAGTTTTTTGAGGCTATGGATAAAATGGCTGATGATGCCATTGCGTCCGGCTCTCCTGCAAACACAATCAAAAAGGTTACGAAAAAGGATATACTTAAAATATATAAAAACCTTTGGTAAAGCAAAGCTCCCGAGAATTCCTCGGGAGCTTTTAGACTGTCGATAAAGTGGTCTGAACCACGCTGATATCAAAAATCGTATTTGTAATGCTTTGTAGGGAGTGGCGACCCCGACACTCCATTTATATTGTAAGCGTAACGATGAAATGCCGCAGAAGCCTTTGCTTCTGCGGCATTTAGCGTTAGAGTTGTAATTTATTATTCAATGTGGTAAAATAAATTTAAAGGAAGTGATATTTTGTCCGAGCAGGAAATAACAAAAAGGCAGAACGCCGTTATGGTTGCGGATGCTTTAAATAAGATTGAGGGTGTACCCGTAACCGATTTTGCCCGCGAACTGTCATCCAAATGGGCAAAGGGCGAAATCACGGGAGCTGAGATGAAAGCCGCACTGATTGCCGTGCACAGGAAGGTGTCTTGATGAAAGATTTATATCTTTATGAGAATAGCTCTGTGCTGAAAAATCTGTTAAATATAAAGGATGAAAAAGAACTTGATTTAGCCGAAGCAGAGCTGTCAAGGGCAAATATGATGATACTTTACGAAAAAGGTTTTGATGATTTTTCTTCACGGGGAATTTGTAAAATTCATAAAGCCTTATTCGGTGATGTGTACGAATGGGCAGGTCAATACAGAAAAATTAATATTCAAAAGCGTGAAGAGATTCTTGCCGGTCAAAGCGTTTGGTATTCAAACTGTACCGATATTGAGCAGGATTTAAACAACGCTTGGAAAAGCATTAACAAGGTTGAATGGAGTGATTTATCAAGGCTTGATTTTGCTGGAAATATTGCAAAGCTTTTTCCTGCTTTGTGGCAGGTGCACCCATTCAGAGAAGGAAATACAAGAACAATAGTTATACTAATCACATTTTTTGTTGAGCATCATGGCTATTATTTTGATAAAATGCTGATGGCTGAAAGTGCCGGCTATGTTCGTAATTCCTTGGTGCTTGCAAGTCTCGGAGAAAATTCGGAATACGAGCATTTAAATCAAATTCTGTGTGATGCCATTCTTGACGGGCCTGTTGATTATAATAATGATGATGCGATAACGCAATTCAATAAAAAAGATAAGTATAAAACAGAGGATTATACACCGGCAAAACACGAATATATAGAATAAAAAGCAGGTATTAACCTGCTTTTTTATTATTCTATTTCAAGCTTTGAAGTATCTTTTATGTAGCTGAATTTGCGGTTCGAGGGAGCGTTGTTGCATTTTAGAGCTTTGATTTTTATGCTTTCGCAATGCCGCAGAAAAAGTGCGTATGACGGCAAATTTCTAAATCTGTTTGCTTCGGGATATTCCTTTGCATATTCGGGAATAAAAAGTCGTCTGTCATCAACAAAAGGTCTCTTTGTAAAATTCAATGTAATGTCTTGAAGCGTAATGTTTTTAACACGCTTTGTAATTCCGCCTTGTTTGTATCCGCAAATCATAATCGGTATTTCAACCTCGTTTGCTTCAAAATTCTCAACGCTTATGTTAAAAATCTCACTCTTGTGATTAAAATCGTTTTTATCGGCAATTCCGCCCTTTTCGGCCCTTTGGGAAAACTCAACCGCACGAGCACTCTGCGCATTAACCTCTGCCGCGCGGTTTCTGTTGCCGAGGCGGATAAATAACGGGCAGGAACATCTGTCCGAATAAATTTTTTTGATTTTAACATCATAAAGCCGCGCACCGTCAACCGCTTCAAGCGAAATTGCGCTGACGCTTCCGGGATAAACATCTGTCATAAAAAGACGGCAGTCTTCAATGCTTATTCCGCTTATATCGTGCGTTGTTTCGGTTCCGACCTTAATGGCGTTCGTTCGTGAAATTATTTCACAGTCGGTTATGCTTATGCCTGTCATAGGACTGTTACAGCCCTCCCATAAAGCATTTTTAATAACAATTCCATCGTCTGCCGTAGATATGAAGCAGTGTTGAATATTCACATTGCTTGAACCCATAAGGTCAATTCCGTCTGCGTTTGCCGTATTGCGATTGTTGTTGATAACAAAATTTGAAAGGTCAATATCAACGCAGTTGTCAAGTCGAAATGTCCAGTAAGCACTGTTTTCTATCATAAAATCGCAAACCTTAACGCCTCTGCAGCTTTTAAGAACTATCGGTCCGCCGTATTTGCTCTCGTGCGCAAAGCGAAGCTGCTTTCTGTAATCCTGACGCATTTCGATAATGTCAACATAAGGGCGCGGAGAGGTCATATTTTCATCAAAAACAGGCCTTCTGCCGAAAAGATGACCGTTTCCGTTTATACTTCCGCCGCCTGTAAATGTTATGCTTTCAAGGCTTTCTCCGTAAATAAGTGCCTTATTTGTGTAGCCCTCTCCCGTTTCGTTTGCAATTATGCAGGAGCCCTTTTCGATAAAAAGCGTTGTGTTTGATTTAGAAAAAACGGTTGTTGAGGTGTAGCTTCCGCCCGAGATGAAAACCGTTCCGTTTGTCTTTTCGGCTTCTTCAAAGGCGGAATTAATAGCTTGGGCGTTATCAAATGAGGTGTTGTTTGCAACGGCTCCGTAATCTCTTATATCATAAATGTTTTCAGTCGGCACGCAGGGCGCATTTATGTATTTTTCAACGGGAAGATAGCTTGAATAATCAAATTTTCTTATTTCGGTATATGGCTCTCCCTCGGTAACGCGTGTGTCCTTCCAAAAGAGAAGAGTGTTCAGCTTGTCTAATGCGCTTCGTCGGTATTTCATATTCTTGCTCCGTATCCCAAATTTTTTATTAATTATAGCATATTTATAAGAATATTCAAATAAAACTGTTGATTTCTTGAAAAACTTGTGTTATATTATTTAAGCAATTCAAAAAGAAAGCATATTTTTCGGGGTGTAGCGCAGGTGGTAGCGCACCAGACTGGGGGTCTGGGGGCCGCAAGTTCAAGTCTTGTCACTCCGACCAATAAAAAAATAACAGGCTTTACGCCTGTTATTTTTTTATTCATAGAATAAACAAGACTTGAACTTGCGGCTGCGAGTTTCCGAAAATAAAGCCGGCAGGGCGAATATTTTCGGGAGAAGCCTCCGGTGGAGGCTTCGATAAAGAGTGCGCAAATCGGTTGCTTACACTCCGACCAATAAAAAACAGCAGGCTTTATGCCTGCTGTTTTTTATTCATAGAAATCAAACAAGACTTGAACTTGCGGCTACGAGTTTCCGTAGTAAACGGCTTTCTAAAAATTAAATAACATATAATGCACTATGTTATTTAATTTCGAAAAAGAGAATTAATATTTGTTTTTTGCTTGAACAGCGCACAATAAAATGATAAAATCACAGTATGTTATAACATACTGTGATTTTTTGGAAAATTTATTGCTCAGCTTGCTTATATTACCGGTGCCCGTCAGCCATTATGAGCTTTACAGAAACGGCGTGCTGAAAGCGACTCAAAATATCGTGCCTTTTGTTTTCGGCGCGTCGCTTCTCGGTAAATAAAAAGTATTAAAAACTATTATAAATATTAAGGGGATATTTATGGAAAACAGTGAAAGCAAGGAAACCTTGAAGGAAAAAATCGTAATCGGAATAGGCAAATTCAAATCGCATTGGAATAAGCCACCCGAGGGCTATCAGGTTGCATATAAAGAGTTTGCAGCCTTTGCCGCAGGATGCGGAAGCCCTAATATGCTCGGCGTTTTAACGCAGTACACAACTATTGCAACAAGCGTTCATCTGATGATTTCTTATTTCAAGATGTCAACGGGTATGGCTTGGATACTGACTATTCTTGCGTCGGTAATTGCAATAATACGATCGCCGATACTTTCAATGATGATTGATAATTCAAACGGCAAAAGCGGAAAATTTAAGCCGTTTTTGCTCTGGTCTGCAATAGGCACGGCGGTAACCTTTTCCTTTGTTCCTTACATACCGTCGTCTTGGATGGATATTCATCTTTTCAGCATTCCGCCTCCCGCAATTCCCATTATGGGCGTTTATGAAGCGTCAACCATTGATTTTAATCTCGGTATTCTTTTGGCGTTTATTCTTATTCAAATCGGTCAGTTTTTTATAACACTTTTAAATCAGTCAATTGCAGGCATAGAGCAAACAATTTCAACCGTTGCGCAGGAAAGAGCAAATATAGGCTCAATAAAGGGTCTTGTTTCGGGTCTGCCAAGCTCGGTTGTAAATATTATTCTTCCCATTCTTGCAGGCACGCTTTTTGCAAAGCAGGGCGGTTGGAATGCCGTTAATATGTATCGCGTTGCTTTCCCAATCTGCGGTGTTATCGGCGTTTTGCTTGTTCTGTTTCTTGTTAAGGGCGTTGAGGAAAGAACGGTTGTTAAGCAGGAATATGTTGCAAGGGTTAAGTTTTCGGAGGGTATGAGGCTCCTGAGCAAAAGCAAGTATTTCTGGATAATAACAATTTTTAATGCGTTTAACGCAATCAGAAATCTTGCCAATATCACAACTTGGATAACGCAGTATAGCTTCGCATCGGATACGGCAAAAACAGTTATAGGCCTTTATTGCTCAACAATTCTTATGAATGCAATAGCCGTTGCACTGCTTGTCGGCCCGTTTCTCATCAAAAAAATGGGCAAGCGAAATCTTATGATTTTGTCCTGCGTAGGTTATGTAATTATGATTGCGCTTCAAGTTGTTTTCCACAAAAATCCCGTATTAATTCTTGTTGTTTCCTTCTTTGAGCAGTTCTTTGGCGGCTTCTATTTCTTAACGGGTATAATGACCTCCGATATAATGGACGAGATTCAAATGAAAACAGGCAAACGCCTCGAAGGCTTTTGGCAAAATTATATGGCTATTGTAACAACCGTTATCGGAGTATTTACGGGAATGCTCACTCCTCTTTTCCTTTCCTTCGGCGGAGTAGGCTTCTCCGATGATATTTCACTTGCGTTGCAAAGCCCCGAGCTTAGAAATAATATATTTTTCTATCAGTTTCTGCTTGCACTTATAGGCGCGGTAATCGTTGCAATTCCGTTTTTCTTCTATGATCTAACAGAAGATAAGCACGCAAATATAGTTCGCGTTTTAAGAATTAGAGCCGCAGTTGATAATTATAACGATAATATGCTTCAAAGCGAGGATATCTCATATTTAAGGGAAATTGTTGATTATGCAAACGAAGGAAACGAGCAAATGGTTTTAGATGAGCTCGCAAAACACGATTGCATAGACAATATATTAGAGGCAGAAATATCATCAAATCCGCAATAACACACAGGAATATGCAATTTGAAAGTATTTAAAAATTTCGTAAATAAATTTCGCTTCGGTTATTTGCCTTGCAAATACAGTCCGTTATCCTGTAAATATTGTAAAAACAACTATAATTATGTAAAATTTATTTTGGATATAGATATTATAAGTGTTGTTTCTTTATCCGCATATCTAATTCAATTGCTGATGCGATGAAATTAAGAAATTTATTAACAGGAGATGATTAAAATGGCAGAAGAAAAAGATTTAATTCAAGCACAAAAAACCTTTGATACTCTTTGCCGGGCACTTGACAATCACAATTTGAAATATCGCAAAAACCCTGAAAGACTGACTATTGATTGCGGGGCGCAGGGCGATGATTTGCCTATGGATGTCAATATTAGCGTAGATGCAGATGTTATGCTTATTATTTTGCTTTCGCAGTTGCCTTTTGTTGTTCAGGAAGATAAAAGAATTGATGTGGCAGTAGCCGTTAGCGCAGTTAATAATTTGATTGTTGACGGAAGCTTTGATTATGATTTGAGATCCGGTCGTATGGTTTTCCGTATGACAAGCAGCTTTCTTGAGAGTTCTGTCGGCGAAGATGTTTTTTCATATATGCTTCTTTGCTCTTTCAAAACAATAGATGATTTCAACGATAAATTCCTGATGATCGCAAAAGGAATGCTTCCACTTGAAAAATTTCTTGAAGATTTAAATAAATAATGCGGAGGGTTTAACATGGCTGACGAAAAGAAAATCGAGCTTGCAAAACAAGTGTATAAAACTCTTTGTGATGCAATTGACAGTAGAGAATGGACATATGATAAAGACGAAGATGATTTAATAGTTCGTTTCGGTGTTAGCGGAGACGATATCCCGATGCGGTTCATAATTGTTGTTGATGCTGACAGACAACTTATCAGAGTTTTATCATTTATGCCTTTTAATATGTGTGAGGAAAAGCGAATTGAGGGTGCTCTTGCAACATGTGAAGCAACTTTCAGACTGACTGACGGAAGCTTTGATTATAACATTTTTGATGGCTCAATTGCGTTTCGTATGACTGCTTCATTCAGAGAAAGCATAATAGGAGAGGAACTGTTTCAGTATATGATTTCATGTTCCTGTGTTACGGTTGACAGATATAATGATCAGTTCCTTGCGATTGACAAAGGAATAATAAGCGTCGAAGATTTTATTGATAAAAGATAATTAAGATCAGAAAATAGATTTCGCTGAAAAAGAAAGCTTTGTTTGATAAAATGTTATTTGTAACTAACGCATTATTAAATAACAGCGGCAATAGCAGAAAATAGAACCGTAAGCAAGCAGAATAACACATTCTTTTAATAAAATAATGTGTTATTTCTGCTTTTTTTGTTAATTAATAATGTGTAAAAATAAGGAGTATTTATGTCGGAATTAAGCAATAGTATTACTTTGGATGAAATATTAAAGCAAGCTAAAAATATAGGAAAACAAAATAATGATAATGTTTCGGCGGAAAGATTTTTTATTGTTCTGCTGGACATGATTAATTCTGCTTCAAACGGCAGCACGGAATTGTTTGTTGCCAAAACAGTTTTGGAAACATACGGCGTCGATATCTCATCAGCGCTCAAAACCATGATTTCAAATTTCGACTCTGAAAAAGAGCCGAGCTTTGGCGATACTTTATATATGCAAAGAATAACTTACGATGCAAAGAAAAAAGCACTTGAAGAAGAAAAAACAGAGTTAACTGCCGATGTGTTGACGCTTTGTATTTTGAAATCCCCTCCCACCGCTGTAAAAACCATAATCAATAATACCGGAAATTCAAAGATTGTTGCACAAGAAACGAAAGCAGAACAGCGCCCTGAGCATGCAGACTCAATAGAAGCAATGCTGAAAAAATATTATGAGAACGAATCAGCTAAGGGAAAACAAAGCGATGAACATCATGCTTCAAGCATAAAAGAAGACGAGCTTGAAGAAAAGAAAACTCCGCAGGAGGTTAAATCGGAAATTGCATCTTTGGTTTGCGATGTCAAAAGAATAAGAACACAGCTTCAAGAACTGATTTACGGCCAGGAAAATGCCGTCAATGTTTTTGTAACGGGATATTTTCAGGCAAGTATGCTTTCAATGCTCGATAAGTCAAGAAAACGCCCCAGAGCCACATTCCTGTTTGCAGGACCTCCCGGAGTAGGCAAAACATTTCTTGCAGAACAGGCTGCCGAAGCATTGAAGCTGCCGTTTATGAGATTTGATATGAGCGAGTATGCCGATAAGGAAGCAAACATTGAATTTTGCGGAGCAGATAAGGTGTATAAGGATGCAAAAGCAGGAAATGTTACCAGCTTTGTTGCTGAAAATCCAAAATGTGTTTTGCTTTTTGATGAAATTGAGAAGGCACATCTTTGTGTTATTCATTTGTTTTTACAAATGCTTGATGCCGGTAGACTGCGTGATAATTATACCGATAAAGAGGTATCATTTACCGATGCAATAATTATTTTAACAACAAATGCAGGTAAACAGCTTTATGAAGATAGTGAAAGCGGGAACTTTTCTTCTGTTTCAAGAAAGGTTATTATTAAAGCACTTCAAAAAGATATCAATCCCGAAACAAAAGCTCCGTACTTTCCGGGCGCGCTTTGCTCTCGATTTGCTTCCGGAAATGTTGTTATGTTTAATCATATAGGTGCTCATAATCTTCGCTCAATAGCAAAAAAGGAAATTGAAAAAAGTGCAAGAAACCTTGAAGATGCAACGGGAATAAAGCTTATAATTGATGAATCTGTTTATACCGCCTTGTTGTTTTCGGAAGGAAGCTCCATTGATGCCAGAACAGTAAGAAGCAGAGCCGAAAGCTTTTTTAACGATGAGCTTTATGAGCTTTTGCGCTTAATTTCTTCAGAAAAAGTTAAAACAAATATTGATGATGTTGAAGAAATAAAAATCAGTGTTGACTTGTCTCACGCAAATGATAAAATCCGTGAATTATTTAACGCACGCTCTAATGCAAGGGTGTTAGCCTTTGCCGATAAAGAAACTGTTTCAATATGCAAAAGCAATGCTTCTTCAATCAATATGGTTGAAACTCAAAGCCTTCAAAATGCTATTGGTATTATGAAGTCAGAAGATATTGGATTCGTGTTAATTGATATGAAATACGGTGTGGATGACGACTCAAGCTCAAACCTTAATTTAGAAGATGTTGAGTCTCCGTCTCGTGATTTCTTTAAATTTATTCGCGAGCAGGGAAACAGAACGCCTGTTTATTTACTTGAAAGAAGCGGCTCTGCTTTGAATGAAGAAGAAAAAATATCGTTTATGCGCCAGGGCGTTCGAGGAATACTTCAAGTGCCTGACGGTAATAATTATTTTTCTTCGCAAATGGATATGATTGCAGAAAGTCTTCATCAGCAGGAAAGCATGATTAAGCTTGCAAAGGAAAATAAACTTATTTCTTTTGAGACGGCACAAACTGTTTCGGAAGACGGAAAAAAAGCAGAAATAAGATTATTTGATTTTGAAATGGTTGTTGCCGTCGATTCCGAGGACTCAAAGGATGTTTTGAATTCGGTATCAAAGCCGAATGTCCATTTTGATGAGATTCTGGGTGCAGTTGATGCAAAAAAAGAACTGCAATATTTTGTTGATTATCTTAAAGAGCCTAAAAAATATTTAGGCACCGGTGTTAAGGCTCCAAAAGGAGTGTTGCTTTACGGACCTCCCGGAACAGGTAAAACAATGCTTGCAAAAGCAATGGCATGCGAATCCGGCGTAACCTTTATTGCGGCAGAGGGAAATCAGTTTTTAAAGAAATTTGTAGGCGAAGGCTCCGAAAGAGTCCATCAGCTTTTCAAAACTGCAAGAAAATATGCACCGTCAATTTTGTTTATTGATGAAATAGACGCAATTGCAAAAGAGCGAAAAGGCTCGGCAACTGTTGGTGCGGGAAGCGAAGAAACGCTGACTGCCTTTTTAACTGAAATGGACGGCTTTGTAAATGACCCGTCAAAACCCGTTTTTGTTTTGGCAGCAACAAATTTCGATGTTGAACCCGGAAGAGAAAAGAGTCTTGACCCGGCACTGATGCGCCGCTTTGACAGAAGAGTTTATATCGATCTTCCAACAAAGGAAGATAGAATTAAATTCTTAAAAATGAAAGCAAGTCAAAACAAAGCTCTTGATATCTCCGAAGCTCAAATAGATAATATTGCAATAAGGTCAACGGGAATGAGCCTTGCTCAGCTTGATTCGGCGGTTGAGCTTGCATTGCGTTCGGCAATCAGGGAAGGCAGCAGCAAGGTAACCGATTCGATTTTTGAAGAGGCGTTCGAAACCTTTAACAGCGGCGAAGTTAAAAAATGGGATGAATCCCAGCTTGAACGTGTTGCAAGGCACGAGGCCGGACACGCATTTATCTGTTGGAAAAGCGGAGAAACACCGTCTTATCTAACAATTGTTGCGCGAGGAGACCACGGCGGCTATATGCAGCACGGAGAGCAGGAGAATAAAGCTATATATACCAAAGAGGAGCTTTTTGCAAAAATACGAACTTCTCTTGGCGGAAGAGCTGCTGAAATAGTATATTACGGAGATGAGGACGGAATATCAACGGGCGCAAGCGGAGATTTGGCTTCTGCAACCGGCTTGGCAGAGCAAATTATTTGCACCTACGGAATGGATGAGAATCTGGGCTTGGCTGTAATTAACGGCTCTTCAATGGCAAACGGCTCAATATCCGAGCAGGTACGAAATTCCGTAAACAGAATTTTAAATGAGCAAATGCAGGAGGCTGTTCGCATTATTTCCGAAAATAAGGAAATGATGGATTTGCTTGTTGAAGAATTAATGTCTAAAAACCACCTTACAGGTGCTGATATGGAAACGATTTTATCTAAGCGCAAAAAATAATTACGGTTTTTTGCACTTTTATGTTTTTATCCATTGAAATTTCGGCATGAATATGCTATAATTTAATTACTTAAACTACTGTTAGGTTTTACACACCTGTAAAATGTAGTAGTTCTAAAACTAATTAACATCCTCCCGGATAGGAAACAAGTTTTACACACCTGTAAAATGTAGTAATTCTAATACGCTTCCTTATTTGGATATGCACAAACAAATAATAAAAAATGCAAAGCAAAAGCTCCCGGCCTTTATCGGCTAGGAGCTTTTTGTTGCACCGAAAATATAACTTTTAGGTGTTTATGTTATTTTAAAATATTTAAATGATAGAATAACGATATAAGTTTTAGGGAGATTTGATATGAAATTGAAAAAGGCAATTGCAGTTTTCTTGGTGCTTCAATTTTATTTACATTCGGCTCGTGCTCGGCGAATGGCAGGCAGGCGGCTTCGCTTGATGCGGTTGACGGCAGGGAATACTATTTCAACGGCTATAACACAATTTACAGTAAAACCGCTTATACCTATGATAACGACCTTGCGGGAGTTATGATTTTGAACGGACAGTGCGATTTGCCCCGAGAAGCGAATACAGCCTTTTTAAAGCCATTGACGAAGCTCTTGAAGGCAGAACATAATAATTCATAATTATAAGATAATAAAATCTCCGAAGAATGATTTTCTCTTCGGGGATTCTTTTCGCTTTTTATACAAAAGAATTTTGAATATTTGTGCAAAATTAATAAAAATATTAATAACATATCATATAATTTGTTATAATTGTTGCAATAACTGTTATGTTATGCTATAATTTTTAGTTGTTAATAACTCTTTGAGAGGAGCGGATTTATGGCAGGCAAATTAGGTCCTAAGGTTAAAGGGCTTGCAAAGGAAATTAAAACGCATTGGAAAACTCCCGCACCGGGAAAATATGTTCCGTATAAGGAGTACGGAAGCATACTTTTAGGCGTCGGCAGTAACTATGTAGGTCAAAAAACTCTTGAATACTTAACCTTCGCGGCAAGCTGTTATTTGATGATGTATCATTACAAGCTGCCGTATTTAACATTTTCAATTATCTCGCTTATCAATATGCCGCTGAACTATATCTGGACATTGATAGGCTGGGTTATAAACGATAACCTCGGATTTCTTCCCAAGAAAACCGAGCGAAAATTCAACATTCTTTATTTCTCGCTTATAGCAATAGGAATTTATATGATTTTCGGCGATTTCTCGGCAATTCTTGACCCGTCAAACCGCCTTGTTGCTTATCTTAACGGGCTTGAAGGAATAAGCGCCGCCTCGGCAATCAAAATTCTCGGAACGCATATTCTGTGGAACGGCTGGGCAGGCGCAAGAAATATCTTTTGGCGCAAAAAGCTTATTCCCAAATTCGGCAGATATAAGTATTCGCTTTACTGCGATTTCATCCCGAAAATCATCATGGTTTTCCTGCTTGGATGGCTCCCGTTCTATACAACCATAACAGATGTAACAACAAGAGTTTGGGTTGCAAATCTTTTGTTCTCAATTTACAATCTGTTCGGCTTCAATAACAATCTTGAAACCTGCGCGCAAAATTGCAGTCCGAATGTTCGCGAAAGAATTTTTGTAAGAACATATCCTATTAAGCTTTCGCATTTTGCACAGTCTATACTCGCTATTCTTCTTCCTGTATTTATCGGTATGTGCAAGGATGAATGGGCAGATATTGCAGTGTTTAAATATATAATTCCCATCACATTCACGATTTCGGCAGTTTTAACTATTGTTTTTGCAGGTCAGGTTAAGGAGCGTATTCCTCAGCCACCTCTTGAAAAGAAGGTTAATATTAATTTCTGGGACGGAATGTTCGGCGTTATGAGAAATAAGTATAAGTGGATTCAAACGATAGTAGGTCTGCTTGATTCTCTCGGCAACGGTATGCTTGCCTTCACAACCGTTCTCTATCTTTACACCTTCCGTTTGAGCGGCCTTGCATACAGTCTTATCGTTGCGCTTGTTTCCTTTGCGGGAACGCCTCCCGATTTCTTCACACCGTATTTCATAAAGCGCTTTTCGTATAAGCAAATTATGATATTCTATCAGCTTTCAAGGGCTGTTTGCTATACCGTTATTGTTTGCTGCTATCTTTTCTGCGGAGAAAATCTTGTTCTTTGCGGAACGCTCAGCGTTGTTATGCTCTTTATAACAGAGATGTTCCAAACAGTTCCGAAATCCGTTTCGCACGATATGGATGTTCGTGTAAACGATTATCAAATGTATCTTTCGGGCGAAAGGCTTGAAAGCTTTTCAGGCGTTTTCGGTTGGTTTACGGGCCCGATAGTTTCCTTTGTAGGTCTTATTATCCCCGTGCTTCTTCTTAAATACGGCTTCAACAGTAACTGGGATGTTCTCTTTATTGATTCGTCAAGGGTAAAAATAATCGTTGTTCCGATAATCTTTGATATTGTCGGCTATCTTCTTATGACAATTCCTTATCTGTTTTGGGATTATGATGATGATAAGCAAAATAAGGTTATGGAGGTTTTGCGCAGGCGTGAAGAGGTAACGCGCAAGCAGTATGAAAGCGAAAACTCCGAGGAGCCTCCTGCCGAAGCGGCAGATGAAGAAATTCCACAGGAGGTAACGGTATGATAAAATCAAAGAAAAAAGATAAAAACCAAAACGATGATTTTCTTGCCGAGGAGGCAAGGCAGGAGCAGGAAACCGCTCCGGCATACACTCTTGATATTCCCGATGACGAAATATGGACTTATCAGATAGAAGGGCTTCAAGCGCCTCATATCAATAAGCCTTTTAAAAACGCAAAAAGAAATAAAATAATAGTTGTTATAGTTCTTGTTATTGCCATCAGCCTTTCGATATTCTTTTCCGTTCGTGCCGTTCACAGCGACACATACGAGTATAAGGATTTGGGCGACGGAACATACGAGCTTGTTAAGTTTTCAAATCCCGGAGATATAACCGAAATAACAATTGATTATGTTGTTGATTTGGAAACGGGCGAAAAGGATGAAACAAAGCCGATTTCCGTTATTAATGAATATGCCTTTAACTGTGATGAGGTGCTCAATTCAATCTCCTTTGGCAAGGATGTCAGAGAGATAGATGGAAAATCCATTTATAGCTGCTGGTGGGTGCAGAATGTTTGGATAGACGATGAAAATCCTTATTACTGCGATTTAGACGGCGTTATTTATGATAAGGATTTAACAGAGGTTGTTTTTTATCCGAATGACCACGATAAGTATCTAAGAGCCAAATTAGGCTATGATAACCTGCTTGATGACGACGGCAATCCTATGGAGGAGCTTTGGGGCACAACAGAAAGATACGACGAAGCCTTTCTTGCCGAGTATAACAGGCAGATAAGAACCTATGTTATTCCGTCAACGGTAACCAAAATCGGTCAGCTTGCCTTTGCATATTCAAACATAACCGATTTGTATATCCCTGAGGGCGTTAAAACAATGGAATCAATGGCTGTTTTCAAAAACACCGTTTTGCTTAATGTTTTCAGCTACACAACAGATGAACCCATAACAGATGTAACATATAAAGCAATAGACTCAATGAAAACGGTTTATAATTCTCTCCCCGAGGGGCTTGAATATATCGGCTCGGATTGCTTCTATTACTGCCGCGGGCTTTCATATCTTTATATTCCCGGCTCGGTAACCTATATAGGCCACCACGCCTTTTGGGATGCGGTTTATAAGGAGGATGATGAGCTTAAAGGCATAACCGCCATCAACACTCCTTTAAGCGAGGAGGAGTTCAAAGCCGTTGAAACGGGCGACCAGTGGCGTCCGCAGTATGACTATATGCTTTTCAAAAAATCAGTAGATATTAATTATTCAACCGAAAGACAATAACAAAAAGCCTCGGAGACAGGAGCCTCCGAGGCTTTAATCATTCTATTATCAATCAAATAAAACGGTGCTGAAATATCTTTCGCCTGTGTCGGGAAGAACGGTAACAACCGTTTTGCCCTTGCCAAGCCTTTTTGCAAGTCGCATTGCGGCGGCAACGTTTGATCCGCTTGAAATGCCGCACATAATGCCCTCCTCGCAGGCAAGTCTTTTTGCGGTTTGTATTGCCTCCTCATCGGAAACAACGCATATATTATCGTAAATTCTTGTGTTAAGATTTTCGGGGATAAGTCCGTCGCCGATACCCATTTGAAGATGTGTGCCGACGGAGCCACCGCTCAAAATAGCGGCGTTTTCGGGCTCAACAGCCCAAATTGTTATTGCGGGATTTTGCCTTTTGAGCACCTCGCCGATACCGCTTATCGTTCCGCCTGTTCCTACTCCGCTGCAAAAGCCGTCTATATCTCCGCCAACCTGTTCGAGAATTTCCGTTGCCGTGTGATATATATGCGCCTTTGGATTATCGGGGTTTTCAAACTGACCGGGAATATAAACATTCGGGTCTTCCTTTGCCATTCGCTCGGCAGTTGCCATACATTCCGCAATGCACTTTCCGATATCGCCGTCGTCGTGGATAAGCACAACCTCTGCTCCGTAATTCTTAACAATCTTGCGCCTTTCCTCCGAAACGGAATCGGGCATAATAATTCTAACCTTGTAGCCCTTAACTGCGCCAACGAGTGCTATGCCGATGCCTTGATTTCCGCTTGTTGGCTCAACTATAATCGTGTTTTCGTTAATAAGCCGCTTTTCCTCTGCGCATTTAAGCATATTGTATGCAGTTCTTGTTTTGATTGAACCGCCGATATTTACGCCCTCATATTTAACAAGTATCTGCGCGTCGTTTGGGTTTGAAAGCCTGTTTAATCTAATCATCGGAGTGTGTCCGATAGCGTCAAGTATTGTATTATAAACCATAGTATTTCCTCTCTTTGCATAGGATTTACATATTATACCACTCTGATAAGTCTTTTTCAACAAAACAATTGAATAAGTGGAAATATTTATCTGTATGTGATATAATATTCATATATTTTTATGCTTAGGAGAGTTTATCTATGTGCTGGTATGAACGAACAGAGCTTCTTTTGGGAAGCGGTGCTTACGAAACGCTTTCATCAAAGCGTGTTGCCGTTTTCGGAGTAGGCGGAGTAGGCGGATATACTGTTGAGGCACTTGCCCGCGCAGGTGTGGGCACTCTTGATTTGATAGACAGCGACTGCGTTTGTCTGTCAAATATTAACCGCCAAATTATAGCAACAAGAAAAACACTCGGTATGTTAAAGGTTGATGCCGCCGCAGAAAGATGCCGTGATATTAACCCCGACATTAAGGTAAACACCTATCCTGTCTTTTTTCTTCCCGAAAATACAGAGGATTTTGATTTTTCAAAATATGATTATGTTGTTGACGCGGTAGACACCGTTTCGGCAAAAATCGGTATTGCCCAAAAGGCAAAGGAGCTCGGCGTGCCTGCAATAAGCTCAATGGGCGCGGGGAATAAATTACACCCGGAGCTTTTTGAGGTTGCGGATATTTACGAAACCTCCGTCTGTCCGCTTGCAAGGGTTATGAGGCGAGAGCTTAAAAAAAGAGGAATAAATTCGTTAAAGGTTGTTTATTCAAAGGAGCCGCCGGTAGAAACAAACCCTCCCGTTGAAAACGGCAAAAAAATTCCGGGAAGCGTTTCCTTTGTTCCGTCTGCGGCAGGGTTGATAATTGCCGGCGAGGTTATAAAGGATCTTCTCGGAATTAATTAAAAGTTATTTTATAGCTTTGCGTTTATGCACATTATGCCGCTCGGCGTTATGTCTATAATTCCGTATTCGGAATTTGCAACAGAGCCGGGATTGAAAAGATGAATATTATCTCTGTATTCGTAAAACGGGGTGTGGGTGTGTCCGAAAAGGGCAATATCCGCGCCCTTTTCCTTTGCCCTTTCAAAAAGCATTGAATAGCCATGCTTAACTCCGTAAAGATGACCGTGGCAGAATAAAACTCTTTTGCCCGAAACGGTTATCAAATCCTCCGCAGGCTCGGTTGATGAAAAATCGCAGTTTCCGCAAACCTCCTTTAAAAGAAGCCTTTTGCCGAAATAAAGCTTTGCATTGTCAAGGTCATTTCCGTTGTTGCAGTCGCCGAGGCTGATAAAAATATCGGCGTCGTCAATATGCATTTCAACTATGTCAAAAAAATTTGAGCCTCTGCCGTGTATGTCCGAAGCAGCAATAATTCTCATTCATAACACCTCTCTTTTTTTCATAAATATTATTATACTTGAAATAAAGGGGGATATCAATATAAATGGCTGATTTTAATATTAATTCAAAGGATACCGATAAAATTTTAAAGAACGCTTCACAAAAAGCAGGAATTGATATAAACGAGCTTAAAAATGCCGCCCAAAGCGGAAATATGGATGATTATATAGGCAAAAATCTTTCCGAGGAGGCAGGGCGGAAGCTTCGCTGTGTTCTTTCGGATAAATCTGCGGCGGAAAAGCTTTTAAACACTAAGGAGGCAAGAGAGCTTTTAAATAAGCTGCTCGGTAAATAAACTATGGATAATCTTAACGATATTATTTCAAGCCTCTCGGCAGACGATATAAATATGCTTAAAGGCGTTGCTTCGTCAATTCTCGGAAACGCAGGAGAGAATGCGCAGAGTAATCCCTCTCCTGCGCCCTCTGCACCGTCTGCGCCTGCCTCTCCCGCTTCAAATGCGCTCGCCTCACTCGGCTTGAACGCAGGCGATTTTAATATGATGATGAAGGCAAAGGCAATTTTCGATAAAATGAACAGTGCATCAAATAAAAACACGGATTTAATCCTTGCCCTTAAACCTCATCTTTCTCCCGAAAACAGAAGCAAGGCAGACGCCGCAGTAAAAATTTTAAAGCTTTTTGAGGTTTTGCCTATGCTCAAAGACCTGTTTTGAGACTATTACCGTTACCCTAAAAGGAATGTGATTTATGGCAGAGTTCAGTCCATCGGATATTGAGAATGCAAAAAGACGGGTTATGGAAATGCAAAGAAGAGCCTCCTCGTTTACGGGCAATAATGCGCAACGAGGGCAGTCAAACCGCAGAGATGCACCCCAAGAGGCAAAGCCGAAAAGGGAAGAGGAGCCACCGCCCGAAAAGCAGGAAAACAACGCAGGCGGTAACGAACAGGGAGAGAACGAGTCAGACTCAACGCTTATTTTAATAATTTTAATGATATTGCTTTCTCAGGAGGAAACCGACGAAAGATTACTGCTTGCTTTGCTGTATCTGCTTTTTTAGCAAGCAGTTTTTTTTAATTTACTTTTTGTTAATTAAATATCGGGTGGAAATAATTGTAATAATGTGCTATTATAAAAAGCAGTTTTAATAAAAATATAAAAAACAGGAGGAAAAAATGGCTGATTTTCAAATTCTTTCGGTGGCAAACGGCGCAGAGGTTGTTTTCGCCGAGGCAGACAGATTTAAAACAAATGAAATATCACTTTCGTTTTTTACAGGTCTTGATGAAAAAACCGCCTCTGCAAATGCCGTTGCGGTTATGCTTCTTTCAAGATGCACAAGGGAATACCCCTCAATATTAAAATTAAATTCAAAGCTGGCTTCGCTTTACGGCGCACAGCTTGAAGCAGGCGTTGCAAAGGCGGGAGAGCTTCAAATGCTTAAAATAGGCATAACCTCGCTTGATAATTCCTTTGCCCTCTCAAATGAGGATATCGCGCAGGAATGTGTGAGCCTTTTGCTTTCTATGGCATTTGAGCCCGTCCTTGATGAAAACGGCGGCTTTTTGCAGGAAAGCGTTGAGCGTGAAAAGCGCGTTATTGCCGAAAAAATCGAAAGCGAAAATAACGAAAAGCGCACCTACGCGCTTCGCAGAGCAGAGGAGATTATGTTTGAGGGCGAGCCGTATGCCGTAAACCGCTACGGAACGCTCGAAAGCGTTAATGCCTTAACTGCGCAGGAGGTTTTAGACGCTTGGAAAAATATTATTTCAAGTGCCAAAATCGTTTTAACCGTGGTTGGCAATGCAGACGCTCAAAAGGCAAAGCAGGCACTTGCCGAAAAGCTTTCCTCAGTTGAAAGAAATTATGTAAATCCTCCCGAATCGGTTTTCAAGCCTGCGGACGATAATGTTAAAACGGTTGAGGAAAGGCTCAATGTTAATCAGGGAAAGCTTGTTATGGGCTTTCGCCTCAGCGAACCGTCAAGGGATGACAAAACAAAAGCGGCTTTCCGCTCGTTCAACGATGTTTTCGGCGGAGGTCCCTATTCAAAGCTTTTTGCAAATGTGCGTGAAAAAATGAGCCTTTGCTATTATTGCTCTTCAAGGTATTCAAAGCAAAAGGAATTTATCATCGTTCAAAGCGGCTGTGAAGAGGAAAATATGGAAAAGGCGGAAAAGGAAATTCTCAATCAGCTCGAGGAGATTAAAAAGGGCAATTTTGATTATGAATTTGCTTCTTCAAAGGCAGGCTTAACAGATGCGATTAATTCCGTAAACGATACCCCCGAGGCTATGGAAAGCTGGTATTCTCTTCAAGGCGCAAGCGGATTATATAAATCTCCCGCCGAAAGCGCAAAGGAGAATAACGAGGTAACCAAGGAACAGATTATTGAGTGTGCAAAGCGCATTTCGCTTGATACTGTTTATAAGCTTGTTTCGGATAAGGAGGGCGAATAATGAACGGTGCAAAATTGATAAAATCCGATATTCTTAAAGAGGAATATTATGAAATAAATCATAAATCGGGCTTAAAAATTCTTGTTTTGCCAAAGAAAAATTATAAGTCAACCTATGCGGTTTTCGGCACAAAATACGGCTCAATTGATAACCGTTTCAGAAAAAAGGGAAGCGATGATTTTATAACCGTTCCCGAGGGTATTGCTCATTTTCTTGAACACAAGCTTTTTGAAAGCGAGGAGCTTGACGCCTTTACGCGCTATGCCGAAACAGGTGCGTCCGCAAATGCGTACACCTCGTTTGATAAAACCTGCTATCTTTTTCAGTGCTCCGACAGATTTGAGGACAGCTTAAAAATCCTTCTTGATTTCGTAACTCATCCGTATTTCACAAAGGAAACGGTTGAAAAGGAGCAGGGCATTATCGGTCAGGAAATAACTATGTATTATGATGTTCCCGGCTGGATGAGCACCTTTAATCTTTTGAGATGCCTTTATCATAACCACCCCGTTAGAATTGATATTGCAGGCACGGTTGAGTCTATTTCTCATATAACGGATAAGCTTCTTTATGATTGCTACAACACCTTTTATAATCTTCACAATATGGTGCTTGCCGTTGCAGGTAATGCAAACGCTCAAAGGGTTGTTGAAATCTGCGATGAATATTTAAAGGAGGCAGAGCCGTTTGAAATAGAACGCTCCTTTGAGGACGAGCCGCGGGATATTGTTAAATCCTATGATGAATATAATCTTTCGGTTGGTATTCCCGTTTTCTCCTTTGGCTATAAGGAGGCGTGCAAAACCCCCGAAAGAACAATAAAAGAAATTGTTGAAATGAATATTTTGCTTGAAATTTTGGCGGGCGAAACCTCTGAGCTTTACAGTAAGCTTTTTGAAAGCGGACTTATTAACCGCAATTTCTCAACGGAATATTTTATCGGCAACGGCTATGAGGCGGTTATTTTTGAGGGCGAAAGCAGAGATGCAAATGCAGTTGCTCAGGCGATTAAGGCAGAGGTTGCCTTGCTCAGGGAAAACGGTATTTCCCCGGAGCGCTTTGAAATTGCAAGAAGAAGTCTTTACGGAAAAGAAATTATGTCGTATAATAATGTTGACGACCTTGCAAACGGTATGATAAGCTGTGAGTTCGGCGGCTACGGTATTTTTGAAAGCATTGATATTTTCAGAAACGCCTGCGTCGGCGATATAGAAGCACTTTTGGCTGAGAAGCTTGATGAAAAATACAGTGCTTTGTCGGTAGTCAAATCAAAGGAATAATAAATGATAAAGGTAACAAGCTATGGGAAATTACACAAGAGTATTTTTTGACGGCCTCGGAATAAGCTTTAATATTCCGTCCGTTGCGTTCACCATAGGCAGTTATGAGGTGCATTGGTACGGAATTATAATTGCCTTTGGCTTCACTCTTGCCGTTCTTTACGGCGGAAGAATGGCATATAAATGGAAAATGAGCCTTGATGGTATGACGGATGTTCTTATTTGGGGAACTATTTTGGGAATTATCTGCGCAAGGGCTTATTATGTTGCGTTTGAATGGGATTATTATTCGCTTCATAAGAATGAAATAATCGCAATTTGGAACGGCGGTATCGCAATTTACGGCGGTATTATAGGCGCAATAATCGGCGCATATATCGGCTGCAAAACCGGAAAAATTGATTTCAGAAATCTGCTTGACCTCGGCGCGCTCGGCCTGCTTATAGGTCAGGGCATAGGCAGATGGGGCAATTTCTTTAATCAGGAGGCGTTCGGAACAAACACCGATACTGCGCTTTTCCGTATGTGGTCGGAAAAAATAAGAGATAATATTATCGCAAATCAAGGCACGCTTGCCGAAAAGGGTATGCAGGTTGATCCTAATTCAGCAGTTCATCCAACCTTTCTTTATGAAAGCGTTTGGTGTATTCTTCTGTTTATTATACTGCATATTGTTGTAACGAAATTCAGAAGCTTCAAGGGCGAGGTTTTCCTGCTTTACGGCATAGGCTACGGGCTTGAAAGAATGGTTGTTGAGGGTATGAGAACAGACAGCCTCTATATCGGCTCAACAACTATAAGAGTAAGTCAGCTTTTGTCTGCGGTTATCGTTGTTGCCTTCTCCGTTTGGCTTGCAGTTCTTTTTGTTAAGCTGAAAAGGGGAACGCTTCCTCGCAGATATATGCTTAATCCTCCTGCCGAGGAGCTTCCTCAGGCGGAAATTATCGGAAAGCCCTATCCCTTCACGGTTTGCAAAAATCAAGGAAGCGAAAACGATTTCTTTAAAGTAATAGATAATTAAAAGCCTGCAATCAGGCGGAAAGGTTAATATATGGCGATTATAGACGGAAAAGCGGTTTCAAGAGCAGTCAGAGAGCAGGTTGCGGCTGAAACTGCGCAGTTAAAGGAAAAGGGCATTGTGCCCGGACTTGCAGTTATTATAGTGGGCGAGGACCCCGCTTCGCAGGTTTATGTTAATAATAAAGAAAAGGCTTGCGCAGAGGTTGGGTTTTACAGTGAAAAATTCGCTCTGCCCGAAAGCACAACTCAGCAGGAGCTTAACGCGCTTGTTGAGGAGCTTAACGCAAGAAAGGATATAAACGGCATTCTCTGCCAGCTCCCTCTGCCTGCTCATCTTAATGATAAAGAGGTTATTAATCTTATAAGTCCCGAAAAGGATGTTGATGCCTTTCATCCCGTTAATGTGGGCGCAATTATGATAGGCGATTATAATTTCCTGCCCTGCACACCCGCAGGCGTTATGGAGCTTATTCATTCAACAGGCGTTGATATTTCGGGCAAAAAGGCAGTTGTTATCGGCAGAAGCAATATAGTCGGCAAGCCTATGGCAATGCTTTTGCTCCACGAAAACGCAACCGTTGAAATAACACATTCAAAAACAAAGAATTTATCGGAAATAACAAGTCAGGCGGATATTCTTGTTGCCGCAATCGGCAAGGCAAAATTTGTTACTGCCGATATGATTAAAGAGGGCGCCGTTGTTATTGATGTCGGTATGAACAGAGATGAAAACGGCAAGCTCTGCGGAGATGTTGATTTTGCTTCGGCGGCAGATAAATGCTCGTTTATAACTCCCGTTCCCGGCGGGGTTGGCCCGATGACAATTTCAATGCTTATGAAAAACACCTTAACCGCCGCAAAGCTTCAAAACGGCTTGCTCAAATAATTAATAGTTGATAACAAGAGGTTCTTATGAATATTTTAGAAATTATCAAAGCCGTTATTCTCGGCATTGTTGAGGGAATAACGGAATGGCTTCCCATCAGCTCAACGGGGCACATGATTCTTGTTGATGAATTTCTTCAGCTTAATGTTTCTCCCGAATTTAAGGAAATGTTTCTCGTTGTTATTCAGCTCGGTGCTATAATGGCGGTTGTTGTTCTTTATTTCAAAAAGCTCATACCCTTTCATTTTGAAAGCAAAAAGCTTAAATGGGAAAAGAACACACTTGTTATGTGGCTGAAAATAATTGTTTCCTGTGTGCCTGCGGCAATTGTGGGCGTGCTTTTTGACGATAAGCTTGAGGAGCTTTTCTATAATTGGCAAACCGTTTCGGCAATGCTCATTATTTTCGGTATTCTCTTTATTATTATTGAAAAGCTCAATAAGGGTAAAACGGCAAAAATTAATTCAATAGATGATTTTACTTATAAAACCGCTCTTATAATAGGTCTTTTTCAGCTTGTTGCGGCTGTTTTCCCCGGAACATCAAGAAGCGGTGCAACAATAGTGGGCGCTCTTTTAATCGGCGTTTCAAGAGCCGCCGCCGCTGAGTACACCTTCTTCCTTGCAGTTCCCGTTATGTTCGGTGCAAGCGCGTTAAAGCTTGTTAAATTCGGCTTCGCCTTCACCTTGCAGGAGGCGGTTATACTTGCGGTCGGTATGGTTGTTGCCTTCGCCGTTTCAATTCTTGCAATCAAATTCCTTATGGGCTATATTAAAAAGCACGATTTCACTGCATTCGGCTGGTACAGAATTGTTCTCGGCGCGG
>SAMEA3663039__coassemble_140_pt1 | contig 32657 bp, 28 predicted proteins | sample SAMEA3663039__metabat2_low_PE_029 | metagenome-assembled genome bin SAMEA3663039 (sample SAMEA3663039) | pig gut metagenome | biome: pig gut; feature: pig-associated habitat; material: faeces | place: France | collected 2012
GAAGAATCCGATGATCCGGAATTAAGAGAACGCCAACGCAGAGCAAAGCAAAATGCTGATGCTATTGCTTATGGTATGGAAGAGCTTGCAAGACTCATTGAAGAAAGCAAAAACAGTTCCTCCGATTATGATGATGACGACTATGATTACGAAGATGATAATCAAGGTTGGGATCCTGTAATGGGTGGTATGTAACTAAAAAGTTCCGGTTGGTTGAGATACCGACCGGGCGGAAAGGAGAATTGAATGAAGAAAACAAAAGCAGAATTAAAATCAATGGCAAACTATATTTCATCGCAGGAAGGTCAATATCTTTTCAGTGCAACCGAAATATCAAAACTGCTCGGCATCAGCAAGGACACAACGAGAGAATTGTGCAAAAATCTTGAACCTGCAACATTTGGCAGAGTGAAAAAATATTTCATCATTGATGTTCTTGATTTTATGTACAAATAACGCTGGTTATTTAAAAGTCTCTGTGGTATTGTGTGTTGCTGAAAGGGGGTTCAATTATGTATGAACTATATGACAAAAACGGAAACTTCATTTGCTATCGTATGACAAAGCGTATCAAAAACAATCAAGGCGAATACGATGTACTGACTGCTCGATCCAAGAAATCAGAAAAAGAATGTCGTAAAATTATGGATGACAAAATCCGTGATTACTACATTCAAAAGGAAACAGAAAAACACAAAGGCGTGTTCCCGGATATGCTGTTCAAAGACTTTGCTGACAACTGGTATGAGTTGAATGTTAAGAATGCTGATTGCAGTCAGGTAAACAAGGAAAATTACAAAAACTATGTTTACACTCACATCATTCCTTACTTTGCTAAATACAAACTGTGTGATATTCAAGAGGATGATTGTCAACGGTTTCTTAATCAATATGTGGGTTACTCAAAAGCAATGGTATCAAAATTGCGTATGGTGTTACGGCGAATAATGCGTAAAGCCAAGAAACAAAAACTGATACCCGATAATCCTGCTGAAGATATTGTATTGCCGCAGGTCACGCAAGGACAACGCAGACCCATCACTGATGAAGAACGGGCAATGATACTTGAAACCGCAAAAACGCATTATGCAGGCACAATGGTACTGACAATGCTATACTGTGGACTCCGACCGATAGAGGTAAGGAACTTAAAATGGGCTGACATAGATTTTGAAAATGATTTACTAACCGTAACAAAATCAAAAACTGCGGCAGGGACAGGCAGAAAGCTACCTATACCACCACAGTTAAAAACATCACTCATTGAGCATAAATTAAAAGGTCAAAATGATGAATGGGTATTTGTGAGATACAAAAATCACAAGCTACCGCTCGACGAAAATGCATTCTATCACGCTTGGCATAATTTCAAAAGAGAAATGGATATTGCTAACGGTGCAACAGTGTATCGAAATCAAATTACAAAGTCTACATTAGCAGAAGACTTGGAGCCTTATCTACTCAGGCACACCTTCTGCACCGACTGTCAGGCAGCCGGAGTACCGTTGAATGTTGCTAAAGAACTAATGGGACACTCGGATATATCGGTAACTGCCAAAATCTACACTCACATGGTAGATGAAGTCTTTGAGCAAAACAGAAAGCGATTAGCTGAATATGCTAATCAAAAAGAACAACAAACGCAATTAGCATAAGAAAAAGGTAGGTGCGATATAAATTTTACCACACCTACCTCATAATTTGGAGACAAAAAGTATTCGAAAACATTTTAAATTAGTCCAAATAAATCACTGTCTTTTACAATTGCTTGAGGATTATATCTCGCAACTAAATTTTCGATAATGGTACGATTTCCTTCGCTTATTTTTGGACTTAAAACTATTTCCATTTCAGAAAATGCTTCATCATCAATAACCATATCGTAACTTGTAAACGGCTGCCTTTCCAATCCTAAAGCTAACTTATTTGCCATTATTTGTAGATTTAATAATGTATGCTCTCCAGCTTGACTTATATCTATTGGTAAAAAGAGAAGTATATACCTCCATTCCTTTTGAAAACTCCAATGAATATTCTTAACTTTTCCTAAATTCCCCAAAGCCAATGTGAAATGATCGCCATCTGTTGAATAGATTTTTGGATATAGTTTTTCATCATCTTGTGTGTATTCTACCTTGAAAAGAATACTGTTTTGAGGTGCCATTGCTTGAGGAGAGAAAAATCCTTTAGAGAAGATATCATTTAAAGGAATAATGCTTTTTAACGACTTACCATTTGATTCGTCATTTTCAATTCTTATAACATTTGATAAAGTTTCAGAAGTATTTTCATATTCCTTAAAAGGGCATTTTCTTAGTTTAATTCTAACGCCTGCATCTAAGGATGAATACATATTCCACATAGGGATACTCTCTGTATTTTCTTCAGTCCAAGAACTAACATAACAAAACTGACCAGCGTTTTTAACATCTCCTGTTTCTTGTTCCTGCAAATCATCCATTTTATCTAAAGAATTAAATCGTATGGTATGATTTTTTAGAATTAGGGCTAATGACTGAATAGTTGTATAATGATATAAATACTCCATAATATTATACTCTCCTCTTAAAAAGTGAATTTAACAGTGTACCAAAATACCTTAAAATTTTTATATAATTATACCATAAACGTATATATATTTCTATAACTAAACTAAAAATGATTGATAATACAAATCTCCCAAAAGTCTCTCACCTAAACGCTCTCAATCGCTCTCAGTAGGTTTTGAATATTGAGGATTTTTAGGCCTCTAAAAATCTCACGGAAAATCTCAACAAAACACAAAAGAGAAAATTGCCCTTAAATCAACAGAAGATTGAGGGCAATTTTTATGCGTTTTAGACTGTTTTTAGCAAAAAATAAGGCTGAAAGCATTTGCTTTCAGCCGCTTGGCAGAGGTATAAGGATTCGAACCTTAAATAACGGAGTCAGAGTCCGGTGTGTTACCGTTACACTATACCTCTATATCATTCTTTGTTTTTATTCCTTTGCACTAACCTCTGCATACAAATATTGCTTTTTATAGATTTAGTGCGTTTTCTATTATAACTTATTATGCGGATTTGTCAAGATAAATTTTAATTTAATGTTAAATTTAGTTAAACAATTTTATTATCGTTGTTTTTAGTGATTTAATATTGTATAATACATTAATAAGGGCTGAAAATATTCGGCTTTATAAATCATTATATAGAAACGGTGTTATTTTGAAAATACTTACTATCGGAGATGTTGTTTCAAGCAGAGGATGCGAATATTTACGGCAGGTGCTTCCATCTCTTAAAAGGCATTACGGCGCAGACGCTGTTATAGTTAACGGCGAAAACTCGGCAGACGGAAACGGAGTTACTCCTGCAAGCGCAGACCATATTTTTTCAAGCGGTGCAGATGTTATCACGCTTGGCAACCACGCGCTCAGGCGGCCTGAAATTTTTGATTATCTTGAAAGAAACGAATATATTATCCGACCTGCCAACTATCACGCCTCGGCGGGAGGACACACAATTGCTTATATAGACAAAGGTTATGCCAAAATAGCGGTTATTAACCTTTTGGGCGCAGTTTATCTTGACCCGATACGCAATCCCTTTGAAACGGCAGATGAAATGATTGACGAGGCAAGGGCTAACGGCGCAAGGATTATTTTGATTGACTTTCACGCGGAGGCAACAAGTGAAAAGCGCGCTATGGGATTTTACACAGACGGGCGTGCTTCGGCGGTTTTCGGAACGCACACTCACGCTCAAACCTCTGACAATCAAATTCTGCCGAACGGAACGGGATATATTACCGACCTTGGAATGACAGGCCCTTTCAATTCCGTTTTGGGAGTTGAGCCCGAATGTGTTATACACAAGCTGAAAACGGGATTGCCGTCTAAATTCAAAACGGCGCAGGGCGAATGTGTGCTTGAAGGCTGCTTTTTTGAGATAGACAACAAGACGGGAAAAACGGTTTACACCGAAGGATTCAGGAGGTAACGATGGCTAAAAAAATAACGGCTTTGATTTTATCGGCAGCTTTAATCTTGTTAAGCCTGACTGCCTGCTCGGCGCAACCGCAGACGCAGGGCGAAGCAACAACCGCCGCGCCCGTTTCCTCTCAGGCGGTTATACCTAACGACGACTCAACCTTTAAGCTGAGCTACACTCAGGCAGACAGTCTTGACCCCTTTGACGCCGTTACGCTTAACAATCAAATACTTGCCCAGCTTGTTTTTGAAAGCCTGTTTGACCTTGACGAAAGCTTCAAGGCAAGCCTTAACATTGCTTCAAGCTATGAATATTCAGACAAAACAACGCTTAAAGTTAATGTTTTGCGGGGAATTAAATTCTCCGACGGAAGCGAGCTGACTGCGCAGGACATAAAGGATTCCTTCAACAGAGCAAAAGGCTCTCACTACTGGTCGGGCGCACTTGACGGAATATCCTCTTGCAGTGTTTCGTCCGACACGGAAATTATTTTTCATCTTGAATATCCAAACGGCTATGCACACAATCTTTTAACCTTTCCGATTGTGAGCTCTAACAGCAACTCCGATTATCCGATAGGAAGCGGAAGATATTATTTCGCTGACGAAAACGGAGAAACAGTATTAAAGGCAAATGTTACGGACGGCTTTTCGCCGCATCTGACAACAATTCATCTTGAAAACATTGCCGCAGAGGACTCGATAGACAACGCGGCTAACATAGGCAACATAAGCTTTGCTTTTCGCGATTTGAGCAAAAACACATCTAAAAAAATCAGCGCAAACAAAAAGCTTGTTAATATGAACAATCTTGTTTATCTCGGCGTTAATAATAAAAGCACGATAACGGCAAACGCTTATATACGCAAGGCAATTTCGCTTGCGATAGACAGACAAACGCTTGCAAAATCGGCTTACGGCGGATTTGCACAGGCGGCCTCGGGAGTTTTCAACCCGCAATTTGAGCTTGCCGGAGCGGAAATTATTGAAACTACGGCAGACATAAACGCCGCAAAGCAGGCACTTGCGCAAAGCGGAATTTCAAATCTTTCGCTTTCAATTCTTGTTAACGGCTCAAATTCCGAAAGAGTAACCTGCGCAAAGCTTATTAAGCAATCGCTTGAAGATATAGGCTTTTCAGTTTCGATTACTCAAACGGACAGCGACGAGCAGTATTTTCAATATATTGCCTCAGAAAGCTTCGGTCTTTATATAGGCGAAACGAAAATACCGAACGATATGAACCTTTACAGCTTCTTTGAGGAAGGCGGCGCAACTCATTACGGAATAGACACGCAGACGAGCGAAACGGCGCAGGCATACAGGGATTATATGAATGAGGATGCACAGCTTGGCACATTTCTGCTTGCCTTTTCGGAGGAGATGCCCTATATTCCCCTGCTTTACAGAAAAGGTATGATTTGCTTTTCAAAGGCTATGAACGGAGATATGCAGGGAACATATTTTGACTGCTTTGCAAATATAGAAAACTGGTATTTTAAATCGGAATAAATAAATCATTTTTTTATAAACTTGATATATAAAGAAAAATATATTATAATCTAAATAAATCAACCGGCAGAAAGGCTGTGGAGTTTATGGTAAAATTTGAAAATCCGAACGGATATATAGAAATCACTAATAATTATTTTGAAAAGCTTGTTGGAATGGCGGCGCAATCCTGCTTTGGAGTTACGGGAATGGTTAATTCAACGCCTATTCAAAGCATAAAGGCAATTATAAAGAGCAAAACGGACGGCGGAGACACATCAAGCACGGGCGTTTCCGTTAAAAGCGTTAACGGCTCTTTAATTATTGATTTGCATATTTCCGTTTCCTATGGAGTTAATATTAACGCAATTGCAGACAGCATAACAAACAAGGTTCGCTACACCGTTGAATCCGTTACGGATCTTAAGGTTTCAAAGGTTAATGTTTATGTTGACGCAATCAATTAAAGGAGATTATTCGTAAAATGATAACAGGCAAAATGTTTCGCGACGGAGTAATCTCCGCATCAAATAATATTTCAAACAGCAGACAGGCTGTTGACGCACTGAATATTTTCCCCGTTCCCGACGGAGACACGGGAACTAATATGAGCATGACCATCGGAGCGGCGGCAAAGGAAATGGCCGTTTTGCCCGATGACTGCACTCTTTCCGAGGCGTCCTCCCGTTGCGCATCTGCGCTTTTAAGAGGCGCGAGAGGTAACAGCGGCGTTATTCTTTCTCTTATTTTCAGAGGCTTCGCAAAGGGCTTTAAGGGTCTTGACGAGGCAGACGGAAAGGCAGTTGCAAATGCCTTTAAGCTTGGTGTTGAAGCGGCTTACAAAGCAGTTATGAAGCCAACGGAGGGCACTATCCTTACGGTTATCCGCAAGGCCGCCGAGGCGGCAGACGAGCTTTCTCAAACACTTGATGATCCGATTGAGGTTTCCTTTGCCGCGCTTCTTGCGGCAAAGGAGGCGCTTGCGCAAACACCCGAGCAGCTGCCCGTTTTGAAAAAAGCAGGCGTTGTTGACGCGGGCGGACAGGGACTTGTTCTTATTTTCCAAGGCTTTGAAAGCGTTTTCGGACACAATGCAATCGTTCAGGCACTTGACGGCTCCGCCGTTGTGCCCGTTTCCGTGCCTGACAAAAGCACCGTTGCAGAGGCCCCCGACGATATCGAATTCGGCTACTGCTCTGAATTTCTTATTGAAAAATCGGCAGACGCAAATGAAAAGGATCCTCTTCGTTTGAGAGCATTTCTTGAATCCATAGGCGACTGCGTTGTTGTTGTTGACGACAGCGACATTATTAAGGTTCACGTTCATTCAAACGAGCCGGGAAATGTTATTCAGGCGGCGCTAAAATACGGACAGCTTATTAACATTAAAATAGACAATATGCGCTATCAGCACAGAAACGCAAACGAGGGCGTTAAGGAGGGCGAAATGCCCGTTATGCCTAAGGCAGAGCCTGAAAATGAATACGGCTTTGTTGCAGTTTGCGCAGGCGAAGGGCTGAGCGAATTATTTAAAGACATCGGAGCAGACGTTGTTGTTTCGGGCGGACAAACAATGAATCCCTCAACAGACGATATTCTTAACGCCGTTATGGCAACACCTGCAAAAACTGTTTTTGTGCTTCCAAACAACAAGAATATAATTATGGCGGCTGAGCAGGCAATTCCGCTTGCAGAGGGCAGAGAGGTTCGAGTGCTTCAAACAAAAACAATTCCGCAGGGAATTTCCGCTATGCTTATGTTTGACGAAAGCGCAGACGCAGACGAAAACCAAATGGCAATGATGGAAGCTGCGGAAAATGTTTCAACCGCACAGGTTACCTTTGCCGCGAGAGACAGTGAAATTGACGGCGAGCCGATTAAGCAGGGCGAAATTATGGGGCTTTGCAACGGCAAAATCAAGTACACCGGAACAGACATTGTTGACATTGCATATAAATCAACCGTTAAGGTTTTCAAAAGGGCGCAAAGCAGTATAATTACTCTTATTTACGGCGAGGGCATTTCTGAGGAACAGGCACTTGCAGTTAAGGAAAAGCTTGAAAACAAATATTCCGATGAGGTTGAAATCAGCATTGTAAACGGCGGTCAGCCGATTTACTATTTCATTATATCGGTGGAATAATTATGTTAAACCTTGAAAGCGATATAAAATATATTAAAGGTGTTGGAGAAAAAAGAGCCGAGCTTTTTAACAAGCTCGGCATTTTCTGCGTTGAAGATTTAATTGAATATTTTCCGAGAAGCTATCAGGACTGGTCTGTTAAAAAAACGGTTGAGGAATGTGAAAGCGGCGAAACGGCATGCTTGCAGGCAACAATGATAACAACCGTTAAGGAAAGCCTTATAAGAAAGGGCTTAACGCTTTATAAATGCAATTTCACAGACGGAAAAACTGTTATTAAGGTTACGATTTTCAACAACAAATACCTTGCAAATTCGCTTAAAATATATGAGCATTACACGCTTTACGGCAAAATAGAAAAGAAGCTTACCTTTGCGGAAATGAGCTCGCCCAAAATTGAGCTTGCAGGCGTTACTCCGCCGATTATGCCCATTTATCCCGCAACGGAAAGGCTTAATTCAAAGGCAATAGCAAAGACCATAAGAACGGCACTTTTTCAAATTGAAAAAATTCCCGAAATTCTGCCGGAGGAAATAAGGATTAAATACAATCTTGTTTCGCGCGACTATGCGATTAGGCAGATGCACTTTCCGAGCACCTTTGACAATATTGAGCGCGCAAAAAAAAGGCTTATATTTGAGGAGCTGCTTATTCTTCAACTCGGTCTTTTAAAGCTGAAAAGCAGAAAAAAGCAGAAAACCGATATACATATTTCAAAGGATTATTCCGAGGAATTTTGCTTCTCTCTCCCCTTTTCGCCAACAGGTGCGCAAAGGCGCGCAATTAATGAATGCACCGCTGATTTGCTCGGCGAATACCCGATGAACAGGCTTGTTCAGGGAGATGTTGGCTGCGGAAAAACGGCAGTTGCGGCAGGAGTTATATATACCGCAGTTAAAAACGGCTATCAAGCGGCACTGATGGCACCGACGGAAATTCTTGCCACCCAGCATTTTGAAACCCTGCAAAAGCTTTTTGCAGGCACACAAATACGGATTGAGCTTTTAACGGGAAGCACTCCCGCAAAGGAAAAAAGAGAAATCAAAAATCGCCTTTATGACGGCGAGGCAGACCTTGTTATCGGCACGCACGCTTTAATTCAAAACGATGTTGAATTTAAAAATCTTGCGCTTGTTATAACAGATGAGCAGCACCGCTTCGGAGTTAATCAGCGCGCACAGCTTGCAATGAAGGGCACGGAGGTTCACACTCTTGTTATGAGTGCAACGCCCATTCCGAGAACGCTTGCGCTTATGATTTACGGCGACCTTGATATTTCCGTTATAGACGAGCTTCCGCCGGGCAGACAAACCGTTAGAACAGATGTTGTTGATTCCCGATATCACAAAAGAATATACGAATTTGTTAAAAAAGCAATTGCGCGAGACGAACAGGCATATATTGTTTGCCCTCTTATTGAATCGGGAGAAAGCGAGCTTATGCCTGCCTCGGAATATGCAAACGAGCTTGCCGAAACAGTTTTCAAGGGCTACAACATAGGGCTTCTTCACGGCAAAATGAACGCAAAGGCAAAGGATAAGGTTATGGGTGCCTTTGCAGACGGGAGCATAAAAATACTTGTTTCAACAACCGTTATTGAGGTTGGTGTTGATGTTGAAAACGCAACCGTTATGATTATAGAAAATGCAGAGCGATTCGGACTTTCACAGCTTCATCAGCTTCGTGGAAGGGTTGGCAGAGGAAGCGCAAAATCCTACTGCATACTCGTTTCGGACAGTAAAAGCGAAGCCGCAAGGGAACGCCTTGCGGTTATGAAAAAATATTCCGACGGCTTCAAAATTGCAGACGAGGATTTAAAGCAAAGGGGCCCCGGCGATTTCTTCGGCAACCGCCAGCACGGACTGCCCAATCTTAAAATTGCAGATATGCTTGGCGATATGGAAACGCTTCAGCTTTGCAGAAAATGCGCCGAGCAGATTTTGAAAAAGGATTTTCGGCTTGACCTGCCCGAAAACAAGGCACTTGCAAGAAAAATTTCGGATATGTTCCGAGGCTCTGTTTCAAATTGACAAAATAATCCGCACTCCTTGATAAGTGCGGATTTCAGACTGTCGATAAAGTGGTCTGAACCACGCTAAATAGAAAATCGTTATTGCTATTATTTGTAGGGAGTGGCGACCTCGACACTCCGTTTTTATATTGTAAGCGAAACAAGGAAATGCCGCAGAAGTCTTTGCTTCTGCGGCATTTAGCGTTTTTCGTTTTTTGCTCGGGGGCAGTACCTTTGTACAGCTCCCGCTCGCAAGAAAACGAAATTCAGTTCCATTTCTCGAAGTCTCCCGGTGTGTAGAAATTTACTGTGCTTCGGTTGAGGCTTGGGTTGTGGTTGTTTCGGGAGCACCGTAAACCTGAATAATAACCTCCTCGCCCTTTGCAAGCTCGGTGTTTTCCTGCGGTGCTATTCCGTTGCTTTGCTTAACATATCCCTCTTTATAATCCCCGTTATTATAAACGGTTAAAATTTTAACTGCAAAGCCTGCCGCTTCAAGCTGCTTTACTGCTTCATCCTGATTCAATCCGTTTACATTCGGAACGCTTACCGTTTCAATACCCTTGCTGACGGTTAAGACAATCTCGCATCCCTCATTAACCGTTTCGCCTGCCGCAACGCTTTGCTTAAAGACAATGCCTGCTTCCTTTTCCTTTGAATACTCATAATTAAAGGTTATTTTAAACTGCTTATTCCATGTTCCGCTGTTTTTAACATCTGTTTCGGTATAGCCTGCCGAGCAGAAATCGGGAACTGTTACGGAAGCAAGTGTTGTGCTCTCTGTTGTTTCCTCGGGCTTAAACGCATCCGAAAAGCCGAAGAAATACACCGCCGCACCGATAACAACAACAAGAATAACCGCAACAATTGCGATGATTGCTTTCTTTTTGCCGTCGTCCTTTTTATCGTTTTTCTGCCTTGCCGGTGTTCTTTCAACAGGCTTGTCCTGTATACCGGGGTCTTTAACCGCCTCATCAACAGATGACTGCGCAACAACAGACGGAGCGGCATTTAAAAGCTCACGGTAATCATAAACATTTTGAATACGCTTTTCGGGATATATCTGCAAGCCTGCGCCGAGCGCCTTAATAACATGCGCAGGGATTTTTTCGGCAATCCTGTTCGGTATCATCAGCTTATCGTTTATTTCTCTTTCAACTGCGCTTGGAGGATTTGTGCCAACAAGTGCACGGTAAATACACGCGGAAAAGGCATAAATATCTGTTGCAGGGCAAACCTTATGGTTATTATCGTACTGTTCAAGAGCAGTGTAGCCCTCATTTGCATTAAATTCAAGCTCGCCGCCCGCGCAGCTGCATTCGCTTATGCAAAAGCCTGCAAGCCTAACCTTGCCGTCCTTACACAAAACAAGCGCATCGGGGCTTATTGCACCGTGGATAATACCGTTTGAATGAAGATTTTCAAGCGTGGTTAAAACAGGCATAAACATAAGCCTTGCCTTTTCCCACAAAATATTATTATCATTATTTCTTAAAAGGAAATCGCGAAGAGAAACGGTTGCCATTTTTTCGCTTACCGAATATGCCGTTTCATTTTCTTCAAAAACATCATAAACAGGTATAACGGCGGAAAGCGAATTCATTCCCTTTAATGTGCTCCAAAGCTTTAAGAATGAAGCCTTATAGCCCTGAAAGCTTTTTTTATACCTTTCGCGAATATGAACATCAAGGTTTCCTTCAAGCCTGTTTGCAATTCCCTTAGGCATAAATTCCCTGATTATAACAGCCTTTCTTTGCTTTATATCATAGCCCGAATATGTTACGGCGTCGCTTTCCTGAGCAAGTGCCTTTCCGACAACATATTTACCTGCAAGAACGGTTTTCCTCGGAAGATAGAGCATATCACATTCACTGTCATTATCAAATCCGCACTTTGCGCACACACTGCCTTGGGTTAAGGGCTCAAAGCAGTTCATACATAGATTATCGAAATTCAATTTTATGCCCCCGTAAAATAGATTTATTATGTAATTAATATAAATAGTTTAGCAATCAAAACGCCGTTTGTCAAGAACGGCGAATATTATTTACACCGTATTAAAATTCGGACAGGTTAATATTATTACTTATTATTGATTGATAATTACAAAAATATGTTATATAATTAGAGATAGTAATAAATAAAAAGAGGTATCGCAGATGAATTTTAAAACTTTAAATAACGGTATGTGCGACGGCTTCGTTCTTATAAAAAGATGCGAGGAAAAGAAAACGAAAAACGGCGCTTCATATCTTGATTTAATTATCGGAGACAAGGACGGAGAAATGCCCGCAAAGCTTTGGAATTTCAGCGGCAAGGAAATTTTTGAGGAGGAAATGGTTGTTAAAATCAGAGGAACCGTTGAGCAGTACAACGGCAAGGACCAATTCCGAATTGCGCAGATAAGACCTGCCGCCGCCGGAGACGATTATAATCTTTCTGAGCTTGTGCCCTCCTCCGAGGTTGGCGGACAGCAGATTTTCAATATGCTTTTGAAGCGCGCAGAGGCTTTTAAAGACCCTGATTTTAAAGCAATAACAACAACTATTTTAAACGAAAAAAAGGATTTGCTTATCAACTGCCCTGCCGCCTTTAAGCTTCATCACGCAATGATAGGCGGACTTATGCTTCACACAATGAGCATTGTTCGTATGGCAGAGGAAATATGCAGAATTTATCCTAACATAAACAAGGATTTGCTTCTTGCAGGAGCAATTCTTCACGATGTTGCAAAAACCTGGGAATTTTCGCTCGGAAAAACAGGGCTTGTTAAGGGCTATTCAACCGAGGGAGAGCTGATAGGCCATCTTGTTAAGGGTGCAATGTATGTTGAGGAGGCAGGAAAAAAGCTTAACATAAGCCGCGAAAAAACCGTTCTTCTTGAACATATGATATTAAGCCATCACGGAGTTCCCGAATACGGCTCGCCCGTTCGCCCGATGTTTCTTGAAGCAGAGATACTTTCCGCGCTTGACACTCTTGACGCTGAAATCTATGAATTTAACAGCGCAACCTCAAAGGCGGAGCCCGGAAAATTTACGGAAAGGCAATGGTCGCTTGACAACAGAAAGCTTTATAACCACGGACTTTCCTCAACAGAGCACAAGGTTAAGCTTGATTAAAAAAAGGGAGCACATATATGGAAAACGAACTTGAACAGAGCTGGACCGAAATTGCAATTACCGTTTCAAGCAGGGATTTAGACAACGCCTGCGCCATTGCAAATATGGTTGTTCCCTACGGAATTTATATTGAGGATTATTCAGCCCTTGAAGAAGAAACGCTTGAAATTGCGCATATAGATTTAATTGAGGAATCGCTTCTTAAAAAGGACAGAGAAACGGGGATTATACATATTTATATTAACCCTCACGAAAATCCGCTTGAAGCAGTTTCATTCCTTAAAGAAAGATTTGAAGCGCAGAATATTGAATATGAGCTTGGCACCGAGGACTGCAAGGCGCAGGACTGGGTTAACAATTGGAAGCATTATTTTCACGCAATGCCCGTTGGCAAAAGGCTGCTTATTCAGCCCGACTGGGAAAATGACTGCAACGCAAACGGAAGAACTGTTTTGCGAATTGAGCCGGGGCTTGCCTTCGGAACGGGAAGCCACCCAACAACAAAGCTTTGCCTTGAAACGCTTGAAGATTATGTTAACGATTTTTCAACCGTGCTTGACATAGGCTGCGGAAGCGGTATTCTTTCGATTGCTTCTCTTTTGCTCGGCGCAAAATCGGCAGTTGGAGTTGATATTGACAGGCTTGCGGTTAAAACCGCAATTGAAAATGCAGAAAAAAACGGCTTCTTCTCCCCTGCCTTTACTGCGGTTAACGGAAATTTATCCGATAAAATCAGCGGAAAATACAGCATTATCGTTGCAAATATAGTTGCCGATGTTATTATGGAATTCAACAAAGAGGTTGGCAATTTCCTTAAAGACGGCGGATTTTACATTACGGGAGGAATCATTGACTCCCGAAAGGATGAGGTTATTGCTTCCTTTGAAGAAAACTCATTTGAAATAATTGAACATCACGGCGAAAAGGGCTGGAATGTTTTTGTGTGTGAAAGAAAATGAAGATTTTAAGTATACTTTTAATTGCACTTGCAATTATTATTCTTTTGATATTTATAATTTGCATATTTGTTTTTAATCAGCTTGTTTGGTACAAGCCGATAAGAATTCCCGACTTTATCACAAAGGCGATTGCGTGCAGTCCGCCTCCCGAGGGGCACAGCGGCGATTTAAGACGGGCATACTGCAAAATGAATGACCTGCCGCTTGAAGCACTGACTTTAACCGCCGACAACGGCGAAACGCTGAAAGCAACCCTTTATGTGCCCGAAAAAAGCAACGGAAAAATAATTATTGCCTGCCACGGAGCAAGAAGCACGGGGCTTGGCGAATTTTGCCTGATGGTTAATTATTTTATTGATGAGGGCTTTACCGTGCTTATGCCCGAGCACCGTGGCTGCGGAATAAGCGACGGAAAATTTATGGGATATGGCACTCACGAATCAAAGGATACGCTTTTGTGGCTCAAATACGCAGAAAAAAGATTTCCCGATTTGGATATTTTCCTGCTTGGAGTTTCAATGGGCGGAGCAACCGTTCTTATGATGAGCGACAAAATTGAGAAGGGTGAGGTTAAGGGCATAGTTTCCGACTGCGCCTACACATCTGCTTGGAAGGAATTTTCATATCAGCTTCGCACCTCTTTTCATCTGCCCGATTTTCCTGCCCTTTATATTTGCGATTTGCTTTGCAGAATTTTTTGCGGCTACTCCTTTAAGCAGGCGGCGCCCGAGGAATCGGTTAAAAATGCAAAGGCCCCCATTCTTTTCATACACGGAACATCAGACGATTATGTGCCTTATTATATGGAAAAGGAGCTTTATGACGCCTGCTCATCAGAGAAATATATTGTTGGCATAGAAGATGCAGTTCACGCCGCAAATTATTATACTGACAGAAAAACCTATGAAAAAACGCTGAATGAATTTTTTGAAAGATATTCACATTCGGAGGTGCAAAAATGAAACTGATAAGCGTTATTATTCCTGCCTACAACGCTTCGGCTTTTATTGAAAACTGCATTAATTCCGTTTTGAAGCAGACCTACACGAATTTTGAAATAGTTGTTGTTAACGACGGCTCAAAGGACAACACGCTTGAAATTCTTGAAGCTCTTGCAAAAAAGGACAGCCGCATACGCGTTTTTAATCAGGAAAACGCAGGTGTTTCCGCCGCGCGAAACAAAGCAATTTCCGAGGCAAGAGGCGAACTTATGACCTGTCTTGACGCCGACGACGCCTTTCTTGAAAACGCGCTTGCCGATATGGCGGAGCTTATGACCGACGACGTTGATTTCGTTATTGCATCGCATTATGAGATACGCTTTTCAAAAAAGCCCCAGCCGAAAAAGGATATGATAATACCCGCGCAGGAAATCAACGGCAGATTTTTGGAGCTTGACAGAATGATTTGGTTCCCCTGGGCAAAAATGTTTCGCACGGACATTGTTAAGAATAATCACATTTTGTATGACACAAATATTACCTTCGGCGAGGACCATATATTCAATTTAAGCTATACAAAGCACATTAAAGGCTCTGTTGCAGTTACAAGCAAATATGTTTACAACTACTACTGCATAAGAGGCGGACTTTGCTCTAAATACTATCCCGATATGCACTCTCTGCAAAAATATGTTCTTAACGGAATCATTAAATATTTCGGCTCTGCCGAGGACATTCCGCAGGAATATCTTGACCACTACACAGGCTGCTATATGGCAGGCTGCTTTGATTATTACATTGCGTGGCTTTCGCCGAAAAAGGCAGAGGAAAAAATCAAGGAAACGCTTGATATTTACGGGGATATAATCAACGATGAAATGCTTAAACGCCTTTACACCGAAAAGCAGTATTCATATATAAAAAGCGGAAACATAAAAGGCTTTATGAGAGATTATATAATCAAAAATCCGAAGCAGACTGTTTGGCGCAAAATAAAGCGCACAATAAGAAGAATGCTTGAAGGGCTTCAAAGAATTTTTATAAAATGAAATAGAATAGAATAAAAATAAAGCAACCGCCTCGGGAAATCCCGAGGCGGTTTTATACTGTAAAAAAGCTTATTCGGGAGAACACAGTTCTCCCCTACGGTGTTACATTTAGTTTTTTTGTAGGGAGCGGCGGTCTCACCTGTCGATTCGGTCGGTGCTTCTGCTGACGCAGAGGTGTCCACCGGACACCCGCACCCTCGACGCTCCAAAAATCAATTAGGCTTTTATTGAATTATAATGCTTTTGCTTTGATTTCTTCAAGAATTTTTGCAAGGAAGGTGTCTATATCCTCTGCGCCCTGCTCGCCGTTCTTTCTTGAACGAACGGAAACGGTGCCGTTTTCAATATCCTTATCGCCTGCGATAAGCATATAAGGAACCTTTTCAAGCTGTGCGGCGCGGATTTTGAAGCCGATCTTTTCGCTTCTGTCGTCTATCTCGCAACGGATACCCTCTGCTTCAAGCTTCTTTTTAATATCATAAAGATAATCAAGATGCCTGTCTGCAATCGGAAGAAGCTTAACCTGAACGGGAGCAAGCCATGTTGGGAATGCACCTGCATATTTTTCAATAAGAAGTGCAAGCGTTCTCTCGTAGCAGCCGATTGATGTTCTATGAATAATATAAGGATTTTTCTTTGTGCCGTCCTTATCCGTATATTCCATACCGAATTTCTCGGCAAGCATTTGGTCGATTTGAATTGTGATAAGAGTGTCCTCTTTTCCGAAAACATTCTTAATCTGAATATCAAGCTTCGGGCCGTAGAACGCCGCCTCGCCGATACCGATTTCATAATTAAGTCCAAGGTCATCAAGAATATTCTTCATAACGCCCTGTGCTTCGTCCCACTGCTCCTGAGTGCCGATATACTTTTCACGGTTGTCGGGATCCCATTGAGAAAATCTGAATGTTACATCCTCATAAAGTCCGAGCGTTTTAAGCATATATTCGCAAAGCTCGAGACAGCCTCTGAACTCATCCTCAAGCTGGTCGGGAGTGCACATAAGGTGTCCCTCGGAGATTGTGAACTGACGAACGCGGATAAGTCCGTGCATTTCTCCGCTTGCTTCATTTCTGAAAAGAGTTGAGGTTTCATCATATCTTAACGGTAAATCTCTGTATGAACGAGGCTTGTTAAGATATGCCTGATACTGAAACGGGCAGGTCATCGGACGAAGAGCGAAAACCTCCTTGTCCTTTTCCTCGTCGCCGAGAACAAACATACCGTCCTGATAATGATCCCAGTGTCCCGAAATTTTATATAAATCTGATTTTGCCATTAAAGGAGTTTTTGTTAACTGCCAGCCGCGCCTTGCCTCCTCATCTTCAACCCATCTTTGCATAAGCTGAATAATTTTTGCGCCCTTAGGAAGCATAATGGGCAAGCCCTGACCGATATAATCAACGGTTGTGAAGAGCTCAAGCTCTCTGCCGAGCTTATTATGGTCTCTCTTCTTTGCCTCTTCAAGCCTTTCAAGGTGCTCTTCAAGCATAGAAGCCTTCGGAAATGCAGTTCCGTAAACACGGCAAAGCATTTTATTTTCCGAATTTCCTCTCCAATATGCGCCCGTACAGCTTGTGAGCTTAAACGCTTTAACAGGCTTAACCTCCATAAGATGAGGGCCTGCGCAGAGCTCCGTGAATTCGCCCTGCTTATAGAAGCTTATCGGCTCGCCCTTTTCGGCGTGCTCATTGATAAGCTCAACCTTATACGGCTCGTTTTTCTCCTCCATAAGCTTTATTGCCTCTTCGGGAGAAAGCTCAAACTTTTCAATAGAAAAGCCCTCTTTAACAATTTTTTTCATCTCTGCTTCGATTTTTGAAAGGTCTTCGGGAGAAAACGGAGTTTCAACATCGAAATCGTAATAAAAGCCATCGTCAATTGCAGGGCCGATTGTGAGCTTTGCATCGGGATAAAGCCTTTTAACAGCCTGAGCCATAATATGAGAAGCGGTGTGGTTAAATGCTTTTTTTCCGTCCTTATCATCAAAGGTTAAAACCTCAAAGGTGCAATCCTCGCCGATAACTGTTCTTAAATCGGTTACCCTTCCGTTTACCCTGCAACAGCAGGCGTTTCTGAAAAGCCCCATTGAAATATCCTTTGTTATTTCCTCACAGGAAACGGCAGAGGCATATTCCTTAACGGAGCCGTCTTTTAATGTGATTTTCATAATAATCCCTCCGTATAAATTAATGTATAAAAATAAAGCACCCTGAAAAAAATCAGGGTGCATAAATAACACGGTTCCACCTGAATTGCACAAAAAATATTTTGTGCCGCTCATTAGCCCTTAACGCAGGCAAAACGGCCGGTATTGGCGGCGCTCGGGGATGGTGGCTTGCGGCATTTTATACGCTTATTTCAGCAAAGAAAGCGCTCTCTGAATAAAAGGCTTGGCAGTCTTGTTCCCGTCATAGCTTTACATATCAATTGTTGCTAATATTATACCACTATTTTTTCTGTTGTCAACAAAATTTGTGCGTTTTTGTGCGTTAAAGATATTTACCTTTTTTGCAAATTTGTAACAATTTTGTAAATATTAAATAGTTTTCCGTTTCTTACACCTTGACAGATACAAGATATGGGTGTATTATAATTGGGAAGTTCTATATAAAGACCTATATTGTATAGTATCTTCATATTTCTATGGTTTGTATTTAAACTGTACCTTTTCTGATGATATTTGATTTTGAAAAAACTATTAACAGAAGGAGGTGCTATTGATTTGATGAGTATATTAACCGCAGTTATTATTGCTGTTGTGTGTTCGGTTATTTTCGCCGTTATAGGCTTTATCATTGGCTCTGTTGTTAAGCAAAAGGCAAATGAAAAGGAAATAGGCTCCGCAACACAGGAAGCAACAAAGATTATTAACGACGCTCTTGCAGAGGCTGAAACCGCAAAGAAAACAAGCCTTATTGAAGCAAAGGACGAAATTCATAAGCTTCGCTCGGAAGCAGACAAAGAAATCCGCGAAAGAAGAAGCGAGGTTCAAAGACAGGAAAACAGGCTCAACCAAAGGGAAGAATACCTTGATAAAAGAGCAGATTCCATTGATTCCAAAAATGAAATTTTAAGTCAAAAGCTCAAGGAAGCAGAAGACAAATTACTCGAAGTCGATAGCATTAAGAAAAGCCAGTTTGATATGCTGGAAAAAATTTCAGGACTTTCAAAGGAGCAGGCAAAGGAGCAATTGCTTGCCTCTCTTGAAGAAGAGCTTGATACTGAAAAAAGCAAAAAAATCCTGGAATATGAGCAGATGGTTCGCGACCAAAGCAATGTGCTTGCACGCGAAATTATAGGAACTGCAATCCAGCGCTGCGCAGCAGACCACACCGCTGAAACAACCGTTTCCGTTGTTTCAATCCCAAGTGATGACTTAAAGGGAAGAATTATCGGCAGAGAGGGCAGAAACATCCGCTCTATCGAAAAAATCACAGGCGTTGAGCTTATTATTGACGACACGCCCGAAGCAATCACAATCAGCTCGTTTGACCCGATACGCCGCGAAATAGCGCGCTTAACGCTTGAAAGGCTTATTCAGGACGGACGAATCCACCCAACAAAAATCGAGGAAACCTTCGATAAATGCACAAAAGAGGTTAATGCAGTTATTAAGCAGGAAGGCGAAAAGGCCGTTCTTGCGGCAAACTGCGGCACAATTCATCCCGAGCTTGTTAAGCTTCTCGGAAAGCTCAGATACCGCACCTCTTACGGTCAGAATGTTCTTAAACACAGCCTTGAAGTCAGCTACATAGCAGGACTTATGGCGGCTGAAATCGGCGCAGACGAAAGACTTGCGCGCCGCGCAGGACTTCTTCACGATATCGGCAAGGCGCTTGACCACGAAATGGAAGGCTCCCACATTGCGCTCGGCGTTGAATACGCTCGCAAATATAAAGAAAGCGAAGCAGTTGTTCACGCTATTCAGGCGCACCACGGCGAAATTGAATGTAAAACCGTTGTTGCCTGTCTTGTTCAGGCGGCAGACGCAGTTTCCGCTTCACGCCCCGGCGCAAGAAGAGAAAACATTGAAAACTACATTAAGCGACTTCAACAGCTTGAAGAGATTTCAACAAGCTTTAACGGCGTTGAAAGAGCTTATGCAATTCAGGCAGGCAGAGAGGTTAGAGTTATGGTTAGCCCCGACTCTGTTTCAGACGATAAAATGCCTTATATTGCACACGAAATTGCCAAAAAAATCGAAAGCGAGCTTGAATATCCCGGACAGATTAAGGTTCATATCATCAGGGAATCAAGAGCTTACGATGTTGCAAAATAACAATTATAACCGGTGCAGAGGCTCTGTACCGGTTAATATTTTAATTAGTTTCGGAAAGGCGGATAAAGAATGATTAAGCATATTGTTTGCTTTAAGCTGAAAGACAACAGCCCCGAAAAAAAGCAGGAGGCTGCCGACAGGCTTATGTCTATGAAGGGAAAGGTTGACCTCATAAGAGATATTGAGGTTGGAACAGACTTTTTATGCTCTGAGCGTTCTTATGATGTTATACTTCAGGTTACGCTTGACAGCAAGGAGGACCTTGAAAAATACCAAAACGATGAATACCACTGCTCCTATGTGAAAACTTATATGCACGGGGTGAGGGAAGCCTCTGTTGCAGTTGATTACGAAATTTGAAAAGCAGAAATTTTTTGTTCAAAATAGCCAAAGGTGCCGAGAAAATCTTGGCACCTTTTACTTTTATTTGTTTATGTTATTCCATTGACTGAACAACTTTAATGTGTTATATTATAATATGCTATATAAATAATAATATATTATTATATTGTTAATAAATATCAGGAGGATATAATCTTGGGAACCGAAAAAGAAATAGACATTGATTTAGGCAGAATATTTAATATGATGAAAAAAAGGATTGTTTACATAATCCTTGCAACGCTCATAGTCGGTGCGCTCTCGGGCTGCATAACCGAATTTTTTATTGAGCCGAAATATTCAACCTCCTGTAAGCTTTATGTTTACAGTAATACAGACAGAGTAAGCACAAACTCCTCAGTCGGCACAGGCGAGCTTTCAGCTTCTCAGCAGCTTGTTGCAACATACATAGTTGCCCTTAAAAGCGACACCGTGCTTGAAAAGGTTATCAGCGAATTAAACCTTGATATGTCAACAAGTCAGCTCAGCTCAATGATAAACTGCACGCAGATAGACGAAACGGAGTTTTTTAGAGTTACGGTTACAAGCACAAGCGCTTCTCAGGCGGCAGATATTGCGAATGCGGTTGCAAAGGTTGCGCCAGACGAAATTGTGCGTGTTCTTAAAGTTGGCGGCGTTGAGGTTCTTGACTATGCAAAGGTGCCGACAAAACCCTCCTCCCCTAACCTCAAAAAGAATATTCTTATAGGCGCATTGGTTGGATTTGCAATCAGCTTTGCGGGCTTCTTCGTTTACGAGCTGTTTGACACAACCATTACAACCGAAAAAGACCTTGAAAGAGAATTTGAAATTCCGATATTAGGCTCTATCCCAAGGCTTATACCTGCCCCCGACAAAGCAGAGGGCGCCGCAGGAGAGCAGACGCCTGCCGAAACGGCAAATAATAAAGCAAAGGGAGGTAAAAAATAATGGCACTCTTTAAAAGTAATAAAAACAATGCGCAGAGAACAAAGGTTTTTACAAAAGACGACCCAAAGAAAATTTTAAGCCCCGAATCTCCCTTCGTTGTTAAGGAAGCATATTCGGCAATAAGAACAAACCTGCTTTTCACTCAAAAGGGCGAAAAGTGCCCTGTTTTCGTTGTTACAAGCCCAACGGCAAATAACGGAAAAACGATAAACAGCATTAACCTTGCCGTTTCCTTTGCACAGATGGGCAAAAGAACGCTTCTTATTGACAGTGATATGAGAAACCCCACCATTCACAGAATGTTTTCCATTCCCGTTAAAAACGGCCTTTCGGAAATTCTTGCAGGACTTACCGACAACATAACCGTTTCTAAAACAGATGTTGAAAATCTTTCCGTTCTTACGGGCGGTAAAATTCCTCCGAACCCCTCGGAGCTTCTTTCCTCTCCAAGAATGGATAAGCTGCTTGAATTTGTTAAAGAGCATTATGACTGCGTATTTATTGACACTCCGCCCGTTAATCTTGTTACGGATGCAACCGTTTTTGCGCAGAAAACAACGGGATACATTCTTATCGTTAAGGCAAATATAAGCGACAATTCGGATGTTAAATTAGCAGTTAACAGCCTTGACAATATCGGCGGAAACATTCTTGGCTTTGTGCTTAACGATGTTACCTCCGGCAGACACAGATATTATTCTTATTACAAAAAGTACGACTATAAATATAAATACTCATACGGCTACGGATATGGCTACGGATACAGATAAACCGAACGGACGGCGATTAAATGAACAGCAAAAGAAAAGTTATTCAGCTTACATTTGAATATTTCGTTGATTTAACGGCTTTAATTTTTGCAAACATTATTGCAATGCTTATATGCAGCGCAATTAAGAAAATGCCTTACTCATCAACCGCCTCCTTCCATCTTTACGCAGTTGCCGTTTTCATTTCCTACAATGCGGTTTTTCTTTGCTTTTCGCACTCGTTAAACCTGCTTCAACGAAGCAGAACGATGGAAATGATAACCGTTTTAAGAAACTGCTTGCTTACATATATGGCAAATGCCGTTATGCTTGTGCTGACAAGAAATGATTTCATAAACGGTCGATATGTTTTCATACTTTCACTTCTGTTTTATATCGTTTTATCCTCGCTGAACAGATACATACTGAAAAGAGTGCTTATTTTCAGATTTTCAAATTCAAAGATGGTTAGCCTTGTTGGCGTTATAACCGTCAGCGAGAGAGCGCAGGATTTCGTTGAAAAATTAAGCACCGATTGGAGCAGAAAAATCGAAGGGCTTGCCCTGCTTGACGCTAAATACGAAAACGGAGTTTACAAGCATCAATACTGCAAAACGGTTAAAGACGAAAAGGGCGTTTCAACGGTTATCCGCGAAAAAGAATTTGAAACGGTGCGTGAAATCTCCGGCATTAAGATTTGTGCAAACAGAGATAATATTATCAGCTGGATAAAGGCCACCCCGCTTGACGAGGTGTTTATCAATGTTCCGCACGCCGATGAATACGAAACAAGTGAGCTTGTTGAAGAAATTGAGAGTATGGGAATAACCGTTCATGTTAATATTCCCTCAATTGAAAATCTTGTTGAAAAAAGCGAATTTAACAATGTTTCCTGCACAATGATTGCAGGCTTTCCGACCGCAACGCTGACGGCAACCGAGCCTATGACGGTTTGGGAATCCTTCATAAAAAGGATTATTGATATTATAGGCGGTTTAATCGGTTCAATTATTTCCCTTCCGATTATTGCAATAACGGCAATTCCGCTTCTTATCGAATCCCCCGGTCCGCTTATTTTTAAGCAGCCGAGAGTCGGTAAAAACGGAAGAATTTTTTACATATATAAGCTGCGTTCTATGTATACAGACGCAGAGGAACGCAAAAAAGAGCTGATGAGCAAAAATAAAATGGACGGCTTTATGTTTAAAATGGATAATGACCCAAGAATAACAAAGGTTGGCAGGTTCATCAGAAAAACGAGCATTGACGAGCTTCCTCAATTTTGGAATGTTCTTAAAGGCGATATGAGCCTTGTTGGCACAAGACCGCCCACCGTTGACGAATTTGAGCAATACGAAAGCCACCACAAGCGCAGACTTTCAATGCGCCCCGGTATAACGGGAATGTGGCAGGTCAGCGGCCGTTCAAACATTCAGGATTTTGAAGAGGTTGTTAGGCTTGATGTTGAATATATAGATAACTGGTCTATGTGGCTTGACATTAAAATTCTGCTCAAAACAATCGTTGTTGTTCTTAAAGGACGCGGAGCGGAATAACACATTAAGAGGCTGAAAACAAATGAAAATCGCAATGATAGGGCACAAAAGAATACCATCGCGAGAGGGCGGTATTGAAATAGTTGTTGAGGAGCTTTCAAAGCGGTTATCCAAAGCGGGAAACACCGTTGTTGCTTACAACAGAAGCGGCGCTCATGTTTCGGGAGCACAATTTGAAAGCGAAAGCAAAAATCTTCACGGCGTTCAGCTTAAAACAGTTCCGACGCCGCAGAAAAAATCGCTTAATGCGGTTGTTTACAGCTTTTTGGCAACTTTGAGAGCCTGCTTCGGCAGATATGATGTTGTTCATTTTCACGCCGAGGGCCCTGCGGCAATGTGCTTTATAACAAAAAAGCTTGGAATAAAAACAGTTGTTACTATCCACGGGCTTGACTGGGCGCGCTCCAAATGGGGCGGCTTTGCGGAAAAATTCCTTAAATTCGGAGAAAAAACCGCCGCAAAATATGCAGATGAAATTATAGTTTTGTCAAAATCCGTTCAAAATTATTTTCTTGAAGCCTACGGCAGAAAAACAACATATATCCCAAACGGCATTGAACGAAACGAAGCCGTTGACTGCGATATAATTAATAAAAAATACGCTCTTGAAAAGGACGGATATATTCTTTATTTAGGCAGAATCGTGCCTGAAAAGGGAATCCATTATCTTATTGACGCTTATAAGGGGCTTGAATGCAAGCTGCCGCTTGTTATTGCCGGCGGTGCAAGTCATTCCGAGGAATATTTCAAAAGCCTTAAAAAGCAAGCCGAGGGGCAAAATATTATTTTTACGGATTTTGTTCAGGGAAAGGAGCTTGAAGAGCTTTATTCAAACGCACTTATTTATGTTCTTCCGAGCGACCTTGAAGGAATGCCGATAAGCCTTTTAGAGGCAATGAGCTTCGGCTGCTGCTGCTTAACCTCCGACATTGACGAATGCACAGAGGTTTGCGAGGACAAAGCACTTTATTTTGAAAAATCAAATACAGAAGACCTGAAAAGTAAGCTTTCCTATCTGCTTGAAAACAGAGATATTATTGATAAATACAGAGAAAATTCGGCTGAGTACATAACAAAAAAATACAATTGGGACGAAATTGCCGAAAAAACTTTTGAATTATACAAAAAACAAGGGTGAACGATTTGAAAATTTTGATGGTTAATAAGTTTCTTTATCCGGCAGGCGGAGCGGAAACATATATGTTCAAATTGGGAAAACACCTTGAAGCGCTCGGCAACGAAATTCAGTATTTCGGAATGGACAGTGAAAGCAGATGTGTTTCAAATATGCTTGACTGCTACACCGATGAAATTGATTTCAGAAATGCAGGTGCAACGAAAAAAATTAAATATTCCGTTAAATCTGTTTATTCAGCGGAAGCAAAGCAGAAAATCGCAAGAGTGCTTGACGCCTTTAAGCCCGATATTGTTCATTTAAACAACATTAATTTTCAGCTTACACCTGCAATTATTCCCGAGATTAAAAAACGAGGAATACCGATTGTTCAAACTGTTCACGATGTTCAAATTGCCTGCCCTAACCACAGAATGTATAACGAGGAAACGCAGAAAATTTGCAGTGAATGTAAAATTAACCGCTATCTTCCCTGCATAAAGAATAAATGCGTTCACGGCTCGGCATTAAAAAGTGCGTTGGCGGCGTTTGAATCCTATTTATATCACAAAAAAGGCACATATAATCTTGTTGACAGATATATCTGCCCAAGCGACTTTATGAAGGAAGCCATTGCTTCGGGCGGAATCAGCGAGGACAGAATTACGGTTTTACATAATTTTTCCGATATTCAAGCCGAAACGAAAAGAGACTCCTCGTGCGAAAAATATATACTTTATTTCGGTAGATTGAGCATTGAAAAGGGAATAAAAACTCTTATTGAAGCAGTTAAGGAGCTTCCCGAAATAACGCTTATTCTTGCAGGCACGGGACCTCTTGAAAAAATTGCAGACGGAATAGAAAACATAAAAGCAATAGGCTTCAAAAGCGGAGATGAGCTTAAAGGGCTCATCAGAAACGCAATGTTTGCCGTTTGTCCTTCCGAATGGTATGAAAACTGCCCTATGTCCGTTGTTGAAGCGCTATCGCTCGGAACTCCCGTTATCTGCTCCGATTTAGGCGGCTCAAAGGAGCTTATAGAAAACGGCAAAACGGGAATTGTTTTTGAAGCGGGAAGCAAGGATGCTCTTAAAGAGGCAATCCTAACGCTTTATAACAACCCCGAGGAGCTTGAAAAAATGCGTCCGCTTTGCCTTGAAGCAAGCTCAAACAACATTGAAAGATACAGTGAAAGGCTGTTAAACATATACCGAGAATTAAACAGGGAAAAAGAAAATGGTTAAATTTGTTTCATTTCTTATCAGCAAAATAAAGCACCGCGAATACAGGGTTGACGAAAGCATTACCACCGCCGACCTTTTAAGCGTTTTATTCACTCGCGCCGCTATGCTTATCAGAGGGCTTTTTCGCAGAATAGGATTTAAAAAGGCGGGCAAGGTGCTCTTTATAGGCAAAAGAGTTAAAATCAAATCAAAGGCTCATATAAAATGCGGCTCGGGAATAACTATTGAGGACGGCTGCTTCATAAACGCTCTTTGCAGAGGCGGAGTTGAAATAGGCAACAACTTTTCTTTGGGCAGAAACAGTATTATTGAATGTACGGGCGTTATCCGCGAGCTTGGAGAATCGCTTAAAATCGGAGACGATGTTGGCATTTCTCCAAACGCATTTATCTCCGTAAGAGGAGAGGTTTCGATAGGAAGCTCAACAATTTTCGGCCCCGGCGTTAAAATATTTTCGGAAAACCACATTTTTAAGGATTTAGACACACCCATCTATCTTCAAGGTGCAGACAGACAGGGCGTTTCAATAGGAGAGGATTGCTGGATAGGCGCAAACGCCGTTATTCTTGACGGTGTTCATATAGGCAATCACTGCGTTATTGCCGCAGGCGCCGTTGTTAACAGCGACATTCCCGATTATGCCGTTGCGGGAGGAGTTCCCGCAAGGGTTTTGAAATCAAGAAAAGAATCAAGAGCTACGATTTAAAGCAAGGAAAACGATTATGAAAACTCTTACTGCCCAACAACCTGTTATATCAAAGCCTGCAAGAAACTCCTCTGTTGAGTTTCTTCGCCTGTTTTCGCTTTTAAGCATTACACTTTGCCACATTATGGGAAGCGGAGACGAGCTTATGGGCTTCAACAGATATGTTGTTGTTGCAGGGAAATCGTTTTTTAACGCAGGAACCGGAGTTATATGCTTTATGCTTATAACGGGTTATTACGGTTTAAAATTATCGGCAGTAAAATTTAATAAAACATATTCGATTATATATTCCTGCGCAATGGCTCATCTTGCTTACACACTCATCATCAAAGAGCCCTCATTTGCGGTAACGGTTCATTCGCTGATTCCCGTTTCAAGCAGTAAATGGTGGTATGCCTCCTGCTATATCTTCACTCTGCTTTTATCGCCGTTTCTTAATATGATAATAGAACGGCTGAGCAAAAAGGAATTCACCTGCTTGATTTCAGTAAGCATTTTTCTTTTCTATGTTATTCCGACTTTTTTATATTTTGATATTATGAATGACAGGGGAAAAGGCCTTGTTTCAATGATAATTGTTTACTTTATAGGAGCGTATCTTCGCAAATACCCTGTTAAGATAAGCAATAAAAAGCTGTTTGCCGCTTTGTTCATACTGCTTACGATAATGCTTGCAGGCAATATTGCCGGAGCGATTGTTCTTGACGAGGCCTGCTGGCCGTTTTCGCGCGACTGCACGGTAACAACACTTGCGGTTGCAGTAACCGAATTTCTGCTTGCCCTTAATTTTAACTATACTTTAAAGGCGCTTAACTTTGTTTCATCGAAAACCTTTTATATGTTTTTGCTTGCAAATGTAACTCAAAGGCACTACATTCCGATTGACGGATATTCAAATTCTCTTTTATTTTTCCCGATTTGTGCCGCAAACGCTTTGATAACGGTTGCTTTGGCGTTTGTTGTTTCTCTTGTTTTGCAGTTTGTTGCAAAGCTTATACAGATAATCCTTGAAGCCGCCGAAAAGCTTGGTTTAAAAATGCTTAAATCAGCACCGGCAGAGAAGATAAAAAATAAATTAACGAAATTTATAAATACGGAGATAAATGTTTAATGGCAAAGAAACTTAACGGAACTGTTATCGTTACATACCGTTGCAACGCACGGTGCACAATGTGCAGCAGATACAAACGCCCGTCAAAGCCCGAGGAGGAGCTGAGCATTGAGGCGATAAAGAAGCTTCCGCCTATGTATTTTACAAATATTACAGGCGGCGAGCCGTTCATAAGAACGGACTTAAAGGAAATTGTGCGCGAGCTTTATAAAAAGAGCGACAGAATTGTTATTTCAACAAACGGCTTTTTTACAGACAGAATTATCGACCTTTGCGAAGAATTTCCGAATGTGGGAATCCGCATATCCATTGAGGGACTTGAAGAAACAAACAACGCAATAAGAGGTCTTGACGACGGCTTTAACAAAGGCTACACAACTCTTAAAAGGCTTGTTGAAATGAAGCATCCCGATGTTGGCTTCGGTATGACGGTTCAGGACGCAAACGCAAAGGACCTTGTTCCGCTTTACAAGCTTTCAGATGAGCTTAATATGGAATTTGCCACCGCCTCGCTTCACAATTCCTTTTATTTTGTTGAAGCAAAAAACATTATCAAGGACAGACCGATGGTTGCACAAAATTTTGAAGACCTCATTAATGAGCTTCTCAAAAGCAACAGCCCTAAAAAATGGTTTAGAGCATATTTCAACCACGGCTTAATTAACTATATTTACGGTCAGGAAAGGCTTCTTCCCTGCGATATGGCGTTTGACACCTTTTTCATTGACCCATACGGCGATATTATGCCCTGCAACGGAACAAAGGAAAAGCTTGTTATGGGTAACATTAATGAGCAAGGCTGGGAGGAGCTTTGGGGCAGTGAGCAGGCAGACAAGGTTAGAGACGCCGTTCGCCACTGCACAAGAAACTGCTGGATGATAGGCTCCGTTTCCCCTGCTATGCACAAATATATTTGGACTCCTGCAATGTGGGTTATCAAGCACAAGTTTTTAAGATTCTTCAAAGATAAAAAATACAGTATGTATGAGCTGCCTGCCGTTAGGGATTACCGAGACGGTAAAATAACGAAGAAGGAGCTTGACGCTCTTTCAACCTGCGACACTAACGCCGTTGCAAACGACGGACTTTCCGATTCCTCAAAGGAAGCGCTGAAAAGCAAAACCGGCGAAGAAATAGTTGATGAGGATATAAAAGCGCAGCTACTATCAAAATAGCAAGAGGTTTTTGCCTTGAAGGTTTTAATTGTTAATCCGATTTTATACACAAGCGAAACTGAAAATATTAAAAGGGTTGAGTCAATCAAGGACACAATGATTTACGATTTATGCCTTGCATTTCACAAAAAGGGCATAAGCGTTACCCTTGCCGCCGCAGAGGACTACAAGCCTGTTAACGATGAGGAATATCCGTTTGAAATCAAATGGTTTCGGTGCGTAGGAAAAAAGCTTTTCAAGCCGAATGTTCTCCCCAGTTGCCCTGATATTGTTAAATTTGCGCAGGCAGAGGATTTTGACTTAATAATTTCAAGCGAGGTTTTTTCTGTTAACACCTTTATGCTTGCAAGAAAGCTTTCCGATAGGCTTATAATTTGGCACGAGCTTGCAAAGCACAATAGAATTTTTAAGGAATTGCCCTCAAAAATATGGTATGGCTTTATTGCAAAGCACTTTTTCAAAAATGCCTTTATCGTTCCCCGAAGCGCCGAAGCGCGCATTTTCATTTCGGCATACTGCAAAAATGTTAGCGAAACGATAATCGACCACGGCGTTAATCTTGATAAATTCGAGTCAAAAACGGTTAAAGAAAATTATTTTATAGTTGCTTCACAGCTTATTAAGCGCAAGCGCGTTAATTTGATTATTGAAAAATTCAACGATTATTTGAAAAAATACGACCCCTCCTGCCTGCTTTACATTATGGGAGAGGGCGATGAAAAGACTGCGCTTGAAGAGCAGGTGCGCTCGCTGGGCATTGAAAAAAATGTTAAATTCTTCGGCAAAATGCCTCACGGCGAGCTGAAAAAATATCTTGCAGGTGCAAAGGCAATGCTTGTTTACACCGAAAAGGACAACAATATGGTTTCAATCGTTGAAGCACTTGCCTGCACAACGCCCGTTATAACAACACCCGTGCCGTATAACGCCTCATACATACGGCTTAACGATTTGGGAATTGTTGATTCCCGATGGGGTGCAGATGAGATGCACTCAATAGTTAAAAACGAAGCGTTTTATATCGGCAAATGCCTTGAATACAGGCACTGGCTTTCCAACGAAAGCAAGGTTGAAATCTTTTTGGAGCTTTCAAAAAAATTAAGTCGGAGTGATTTTTAATATGAAATCGATATGCTATGTTGTTCCGTACTTCGGAAGGCTTCCCGAAAGCTTTCCGCTTTGGCTTGTGAGCTGCAAAGCAAACCCAACTGTTAACTGGATAATTTTTACAGATGACAAAACTGCATATAGCTACCCCAAAAATGTTAGAGTTTATTACTGCTCGTTTGGCGATATGAAAAAGCGCATACAGGAAAATTTTGATTTTCCGATAGTGATAGACAGGGGCTGGAAGCTTTGCGATTTTAAGATTGCATACGGCGAAATTTTTGCAAAGGAGCTTGCCGGCTATGACTTTTGGGGCAACTGCGATGTTGATTTAATGTGGGGAAACATAAGAAAGTTTTTAACCGATGAAATTCTTGATAAATATGAGAAAATCGGCTTTCTTGCCCACTCAACGCTTTACAGAAACACACCCGAGGTTAACGCGCGATACAGAACAATAATTGACGGCTTAACCGACTACAAAACAGCCTTTTCCTCATCAGACGGCTTTGCCTTTGACGAGGTTGGAATTGAAGCGATATACAATCATTTAGGCATTGAATATTATAAAGAAATCAACTTTGCAAACCTAACAAAATACGAAAGAAAATTTCATCTTGACTGCTTTTCCGAGGAAGAGGCATATAAAAACAACCGTCAGGTTTTCACTTGGAAGGACGGCACACTTCTTCGCCATTATCTTTATAACGGTAAAATCTTTGACGAGGAATATATGTATATTCATTTTTGGTGCAGACCGATGAGCTATAAGGTTTCGGATTATTCCGATAAAAACGAATATCTTATCTATTCCGATGTTGTTTCAGACAAGCCCTTTAAGCTGACTCAGGGGCTTATAAAAAGAAAGGGCATCAACCATCCGATAACCTTTTACGCAAAAAGTATTTGGAAAAACAGACACAAGCTTACAATAAAAAGAATTATCTTCAATATAAAGGGCGCATTAAAAAGGGACTAATCTAAATGAATATAGAATCCGTAAAACGAGCAATAATACAAACCAAAATGATGATAATCAGAAGCGGCTGGAAAAGAGCGGAATATTTAAAGAAAAAGGGTATTCTTCATCATATCGGCGAGCATTGCGTTTATCAAAGCACACTACTGCCTGCCGAGCCGTTTCTTGTTTCTATTCACGATAATGTAATTATCGGTCCGGGGGTTAGACTTATTACTCACTCTGCCTCTCATCTTATTTATAATTATGAAGAAAACACAAACGAATATGTTTGCCGACACGGTAAAATTGAAATACATGATAATGTTTACATAGGCGCCGATGCCATAATCAATATGGGCGTTACAATCGGCTCAAACTGCATTATTGCGGCAGGCGCCGTTGTTACCCACGATATTCCGAGCGGAAGCATTGCGGCAGGAATTCCCGCAAAAATAATCGGCACATACGATGAAAACAAAGCAAAGCATAAGGAATACAGTAAAAAATATAACGAGAAAGGTCTTAAAGAACCCTGCACCGTTGCCGAGATGATTCAGGCGTTCCCGATTGAATTTGACTGCTGATATGGAAAACACCGTTAACACAAAAACAAGATATGAATGGGTTGACAGCGTTAAATTTGCCTGCTGTGTTTTAGTTGTTTTAGGTCATACCTTTATGGGAATTGCCGAAGCGGGAATAATTGAAAAGGGCAGCGTATATAATCTGCTTATTCAATCTGTTTACACCTTTCACGTTCCTCTTTTCTTTGTTTGCAGCGGCTTTCTTTATCAAAAATCAGGCAGAGTTCACAATTTAAACAGTTGGGGAAAAAATGTTGCAGACAAGCTTTTGAATTTGGGAGTTCCCTATATAACATTTACCGCAATAACGGCTATTTTAAAAATGGTTTTTTCGGAAAGTGTAAACAACGCTGCCGGAGATTTGCTGAATACTGTTTTTATTTCTCCCGTTGCACCTTATTGGTATCTTTACGCACTCTTTTTTATGTTTGTTTTTATACCCTGCTTAAAAAATAAGAAGCAGGCGGCGGTGCTGCTTACCGCGTCAGTTGCCGCAAGAGCGGTATATCTTGTTTTGGCATACAGTTCTGTTTCTGTTCCGTATCCAATTAAATCAACTCTCGGCAGAATGATTTGGTTTGCCCTGGGAATTTTTTTAGCATTTAATATTATTGATTTAAAGGCCATTTACAGCAAAATAACAATGGCGGTTTTCTTTGCCGCCGCAATTGCTTTGAGTATTTATTATTACAGAGAGCTTAACGGCGATTTGATTATTCAAACAATAATAGGCGTTCTTTTTGTTGTTGCAATTTTGGTTTTATCGCAAAATCTGCGTATATCATTTATTGAAAAACTGAGCTTTAAGTTCAGCGAATACTTTATGCCCGTTTATGTTATGCACACGATATTCTCGGCGGGCGTAAGAATCTTACTTTTAAGGCTTGATGTTCAAAGCCCGATTATTCACATTATCTGCGGACTTTTTGCAGGATTTATAATTCCGATTGCAGTTTATGAAATTGCAAAAAAAATATCGCCCCTGCTTTTCTTTATTTATCCGAAAAAGGCAATATTAAGCAAGCGAGATAAATCCGAACAAGCCTAAAACGGCTTGCTTTCGGCATATTT